>Ga0081539_10004633_pt1 | contig 14976 bp, 7 predicted proteins | sample TabmetS4T2R2_FD_71023 | JGI IMG/M metagenome (GOLD analysis project Ga0081539, IMG submission 71023) | Tabebuia heterophylla rhizosphere microbial communities from the University of Puerto Rico - S4T2R2 | ecosystem: Host-associated > Plants > Roots > Rhizosphere ...
TTTTCGCGTCCCTTTACCATTCGAATCAGATCACGTTCTTTGACGAACCCACGATCAGACAATAGTCTTTCGTCGACGCTGCACTCTTTGTTGAGATCGACGTAGACGTCACGGCCGGCCAATTGACTAAACATTTGATCCAGCAACATCTCGGCGACCTGCGGGTCCTTCGCCACCACCGGCCCGACGTAAGTCCTGCTGGTTCCACTTCTCGCCAACGCATAACCACTGAGCGCGCCATTCGCGGCTCTCATCAAAATAGGCGAAACACAGGCATCCTCTATTAACGCCTCGATCAGCCGCGAACGATCGGCAGTGAACGCAAGTCGATCCAGATTCAATAGGTCACGACCCGTATCCCGGTCTAATACCGCTTGAGATCGAATTTCGCGGGCCGTCGACTGTGCAGTTCCACTGCATCGTTCGACCGCCGACTCAACTTGAAAGCCGAACTTCTCGTACACAGGGTGGCCCAACGACGTCGCATCGAGCTTTATCGTATCGACCTTGTTTTTCAAATAATCGAGCGCCACGTTCATCAACTGCGCAGCAATACCCTGGCGGCGATGCTGCGATTCGACCAGCACCATACCGATCCAGGCGAGCTCGCCGTGAATCGTCGTAGTTGTCGTACCGACCAAACGGCCGTCTTTGATTGCGCCAAAACAACCGTTCGGCTCCAGCTTCAACAGGCGGCGCCAATCAGCTTCAGTCTGGTTCCACCCTGCCGCCTCTTTCAATCGCATTGCTGCCGGAATATCGGCTTCAAGCAACAAGCGAATCTCCACTGCTGACATCGACGTGTCACTCAATTAACTGCGGGTACATGTTCCAACCAAACGTTGTTGGCCGGTTCCATGAAGAATTCCGCGATCTGCTTCACGTTCCAATCGACGGGCCAGCCCAACAGACGACGCAGATGCAACAACCACGCGATCAGTCCGTCATCTGGATGAAAGTAGAGCTCGAGTAGTGCTCGGGCTGTCTTGCCGCCGGTTTTCATGGTGTACTCGCCGCTGGGCAGTTGAAAGAGAGTATGAATCTGAAAACTGCTGGCGCCACGCAAAAGGTATTCAGCGGCGATGCGTCCCGACACGATGTTGCCGGTGGCGCTGATTGGCAACTTGCAAACAGGGATCGCCCCCTGGCGTTCGAGTAGACGCAGCTGAGCCAGCACGCTTAAATTGCGTGCGCTTAAATCTGGTCCACCGTAAGCGATGCCACGTACGCCATCGAATTCACGGTCCGGATCGAATAGCCGGTTAGCGTAGACCAGGAAGTCAGGCACGGCATCACCCGAACACTTCTCATTGATCGCGCGCAACATTTCGAGTTGGAATGCATCGTCGAGGATCGCATTAAAAACTTTCAGTCCAATACTGACGGTCGCCGGAGCCGCACCTTGTCTGATCAAGGAGGTCACATGCGTCAGCCATTCAATGATCATTTCCGCATGAGCAGCGCGATCGGAGCCGGCCAAAGTGGGACTAAAGTCTTTTTCAATCAACATCGGCGCGTCTACATGACGTCGCCACACGTCGATTAGGCACCCTGTCGTGTACTCGTATTCGCCAATCTTCCAAAGGCTCTCAGCCGCAGTCGGCAAGTGATACTTGCACGAAGGAACCACCAATACTGAAGCCGCACGTGCGACCGATAACGCTTCGTCGAAAAACTCCAGGTACTTTGCAAACGTGTCATACCAACCACGCCCCTTCCACGAAACAGTCCAGCCGTCCGTCTTATCGCTGCCGACGATTCGCTCCACCACCATTCTCGTTTCTTCGATGGCCCATTCACTCATCGACTGGTTGCCTGAGGCGTCTTCAGCGATGATCGACTTAAGAACGACGAAGCCTAACTGCTCTTCACAGTCGCGCCGAACTTGCGAAAGATTCAACGAGAGTTGGCCGGACGCTTTGCCGAAAGGATTCTTGATTACCTGACCACCGTACTCGCTGGTCAGGTCGATCTGGTATTGCTCGCGAACGTGGTTTTCCAAGTCTTCCGGTAAGCCGGCGCGGAAGCGCTCATAGTCGCGCACCAGCGCTGCCTGATCGCGAGAGTCAATTTCTGGATGTCCGTTTATGAAAGAAAACATTAGTCAACTTGCACGTTCAGCGTATTCAGTAAGGCGGTGATGTTGTCGCACTCAGTCGCAGTCAATGCGGGTCCCCACGGATCGTTTGCGGCATCCGCGGAAATCACTCCCAGTTTTGCGAGCACGTAAAGAATGCGGCCGATGTAACCTTCCATCGGGTGAATGAAGAGAACTTCCGCAAGTCGATCGGTCACGTCCGACAGCTCGAGAAATCGCTCAGCCTTACCTGCGAAATGCGCATCGATCAATTCAGCCTGAAGGTCGGAACACACGGCGCCCATTCCGATTAGCGCCGTTTTGGCGCCGCGACGTACGCTGTAACCCAGGAAACGATCTTCACCGGTTATCAGCAGCTTGTCGGGATGTCGCGACTGGATGTGACTGGCGACATCCTGATAGGTCATCACACTGTCGAGCGTGGCCATCTTGATGCCGATCACATTTGGCAACGTCATCAGCTCATCCAAAACGTTTGTCGTGTAGCGAACTCCACCCGCAGCTTCGTACAGATAGAACAACACCAATGGCAAACCGAGTTTGGAGAGGTGCTCGTGGTGCTGGAAGATTAGCGAGTCTCTTTGCTCGTGATGCTTCAACCACGACGGAGGATAAACGAGTAAAGCATCGGCGCCATAATCGGCTGCCGCCGAGGCCATAGTTAGTGTTGCACTCGTCGCAACCTGCGGATCTGATTCTTTCTTCCGTGCTCCGACACCGGCGATCAACGGTTTATCGCCGATCGCTTGACGCCATTGCTTCATCACACGCCGCGCTGGTTCATGGTCCAGCAGCAGTCCTCGTCCTGTATGCGCCCAAACGGCCACACCGGCGATCGGTTGTGAACCCATGAACGACACGTATGCCTCATGCGCACGTTCATGAAAGCGGTGTTCGCTATCGAACATCACCGGCACCGCGGGAACCAAACCTCCCGTCAGCGCTGCCTTGAGTTCAGCCAAACTATACGGTCCAGCAGACATGTTTCGAGTTGCCGCTTAGCCCATGTGCGGCAGTGACAACAAACTATTCTGAATTAACGTCAATGCACCCTTCAGACTGGGGCGAACTTCAAATGCGGATGGTCTAATCGCAATATTGCCTGAGCGCGGCGCCAGCAGATTTCGTTTTGTTTCCTCGACTATGATCGGCTCGATCACTCCCCAAACCTTTGTGATTTCACCCCCGATAACAACCACTTCAGGATCGAGTCCATTGATGAGTCCGGTAATGCCAATGCCCAGGTAACGAGCTGTTTCACGAACAGCCTCCGTTGCTGCTGTGTCTCCGGCGTCAACCAACTCAACTAATTTGCGCATGGTCGAAACTCGTTTGCCGCCTGTGCCACGCAGTTCGGCGTAGCGCTTCAAGGTGGCCTTATCTGAAGCGTAGAGATCCCAACAACCTCTCTGCCCACAGCGGCAATCCGGCCCATTTACGTCGATGGGAATATGTCCGAATTGACCAGCGGTGTTATTGCCACCGCGGTAAAGACCACCATCGATAACCACTCCGCACGCCAAACCGGTGCTGACGCCAACGTAAAGCAGATTGCGAACGTGCGCGTACTGCGCTTTGCCGTGCCAGATCTCAGCGAGGGCTGAGCAGCGTGCGGAGTTGTCGATGATTACTGGCAGGTTCGTGGCCTTCTCCAACAAATCTACGACGGGTACATCGCGCCACGGCAGGACCACTGAGAGAAGAAATCTTCCGCTCTGATTATCGACCAGACCGGGCAAGCTTACGCCGATGCCGGGAAACTCGATGAAGGAATCATGCTTAAGTTGAAAGTTACGAATTTCCTTACCAATCTTATTGAGGAACGAAGTCGCAACCGATCCGGTCTCGAAACTCACGCGTGAGACGATCCGGTTGTTGAAGTCGCTTAGCGCCAGGATCGTCTCATCGGCTCGTATATCAACGCCGAAAAGTCCAAACCGCTTGCTGTTGAGGCGGAGTGGCGTCGGTGGTTTACCGCCAATCGGTGTAGTCCGTCCCAAACCTTCTTCGATAATGCACGAATCCCTCAGCAACTCACTTGTAATAGTTGAGATCGTCGCCTTGTTAAGGCCGCTGATTTTTGCAATTTCCGCCCGTGAGATTGGCTGTCGATCAGAAAGGATGCTGAGCAGTATCCGCCGGTTAACCAGTCTGAGCATGTCATGACCGGCTGCTTTAACGTCGGCAAGATTTGGCTTGCGTGTGAAGCTATGTCGCGGACTGGACACCATTGTGATTCCCAACTGGGTTAGTTACCTGAGGTCACTTACAGTCTCTAATATGCCTGTCCGAACGAAGGCAATACCGCAAAAGGGTTTGCCTTCGTTCAGACAGCCAGGTAACTAAAACGTCAGCCGCAACTTGAGACGGACGGAGCGACGATTATCGATTCCCTCTTGAGTGAAGCTGAGATTGTTTCGGCCAAAGTCAGGATTTCTATTTACATTCTCTGGCAGGATAACCGGTTGTCCTGCTGCATTTAGACTGACGTCGAAATCTCCGAGGTTTGCAAACTCGATATCCTGGGGTGTCAGAAGAGGATGGTTGAAGATGTTGTTGAAATCAACTCCAACTTCCAGTCTGGTTTGTTCGGTGAAAGCATAGAATTTCTTGAACCCCATATTGACACCCCATGTGCCTGGTGCAAGCAGGGAATTTCGTTTCGCTACCGCTGGGTTGTCAAAAACATCTGCGCCAGTCGGTGGTGGTGCAAAAGCCGCTGAATTAAAGAACCGATCTGGACCAAGCGAAGCATAGGGATCCCCGACAACTAGCGGCCGAAACGATGGTCCACTGAAATCGCCAACGGCGTCAACGAAACCGCTTGCGATATTGCCGGGAAACACCGGGCCGCAGTTGTTGCACGTCCAGAACGGCGTAAATCCGATGCCGCTCTTCGCGAACATGTTCCAGGATATTTGGAATCCGCCGATCAGGGCGTCTTCCCATTTGGATATCGAACGTCCATAGGCCCGACCACGACCAAACGGAATGTCGTATGCGCCATACGAGACCAGCCGGTGTCGAGAGACAAATGAGTCGCGAGACAAGTCGTTGGTCGGATTGAATTGGTTGTAAAGCGCACCGCCGAGACTGGAGTCGCCGACGTCCAGGCCGCTCGATTTTTGATCGAGAAGAGTGTAGGAAACGTTGAACATAAACCCGCGAGCGAATCTGCGGTTCACTTCAAACTGAAGCGCATGCGAACGTCCCTTGCCTCTATTTCCGTAGCTCGCGAGGAAATCTCCCAAACCATTCGGAAATGGTCGTCGCGCTTCATCTGTGGCGGATTCGACGCAATCTCCTTCGAGAGGATCACAACGATCTCCGTCTTCGTTTGTAATACCAAACGGAGTGCTGTTCGGCGCCAACTCGTTGAGGTCGAAACCTGCAATGAGCCCGTGCTGGCGGCTGCCGACATACGACACACGGAAACCAGTATTCGGCATGAACTCGTTTTCATAAGTGACGTTGTATTGTTCGAAGCGCGGATCCTGAAGATCGAAAGGAATAGCGTTGGCAGCAATGCCCTGCAGACTGATGGTACCGCCGGTGAACGGGGTGATACCACGGGGGTTGATTCCTCCCGGCAGTCCCGACGTATTTCGTTTTGTTATGCGCTGGTTAAAGGTGTTCGTTGCAATTGCATCGCGCATTCCCTGCGCCGCTGAGGTGGGATAAAAAATCCCGTAGCCTCCCCGAAGGACTGAGTTCTGCGTCAAACGCCACGCACCGCCGACCCGTGGTGCAAAATTGTTTTTATCAGTCTTGATTAACCCACGACCTACTCCAGCCTCGTCTGCGGTTACCACACCGTAAGTAACGAAGAATGGATGAATCTTCGCGATTACGTCAGATGTAGGTACAACAAATCTTCCCTTTCGTCCACCGTTACCTGTTCCATTAGGATCGAAGTTCACCATCAGATCGTTCTTATCGACGAAAGGAGTATGGACCTCGTAACGGAGACCCAGAGTCAACGTGAATCGATCGTTGACTTTATAGTCGTCGTTCACGAAGTAACCGTGTTCCCAGTTTGAGACGTTCAAAGCGGGGCGCACATCACGGACGTAGGTGACGCTGTTCGGCGGCAGCCCCAACAAGAAACTGGCGAACCCGCCCAAATTATTTGCATAGTTAACCGTGCCTCGGGGAGCATTTCGATTCAATGCGAACCCATCGACGGCCTGATTACGCACTATATCGCCTCCAGCTCGAATTGTATGATTGGCAATGGTCCAACTTATCGTATCGCCGAAGGTCACAAGCTTTTGGTCCATGGGGCGATCAGTGTTGCGCCCACCATTGGGAATTCCCGGGAACCCACCAAACACAAATGCGACCTGTCCGGGAGTATCCACCAAGCGTGGACCGACAACGGCTCCATAAGCAGCGATTTCATCAGCAGTAAAGCCGACGCTGGAAAGCCACTCTCCGGTTTTCAGGTTTGCACGACGATAAAGGAACTGATAGTTGATGCCGCCCCGTAACTCATTCACGAAGCTATTGGAAAAAATCCTGGTGTACGACAGCGACACAGTGTGATTAGTTTGGTGCTGAGACTGCAGTCCGAATGCAGGCAACGGACTTGCCACCAGGTTCCGGTTTCCGTTACGCGCCTGGAAGTTGTAAACCGCATAGAAATTGTCCTTGGCAGAAAAGTCGTGATCGACGCGAAGAGTAGCGAGATCTCGGGTCAATAAGCCTCCGAACCTCTGCGCGAAATCCGTGAGACGTCCACTGGTCGGGCTAAAAGGCGCTGCAGGATTTGCGTGAGGATAGTATCCGTTCAAGATACCAAGTGCGATTGGATTTAGTAATCGCGTAGGAATGCTGTTGAAACGTAAAGTACACCCACTAGGCCGAGGTAGAGCGGTACAGTCCTTCCCCGCTGGGCCCGTAAAAAAGGTATTGGTAGCCAGCTCAGCGGGCGTTAACAATGGCTCGACCGCACCGGGAACGGCAGGCCTACTCGTTGCATTTAACGCCGTAAAGTTTCCACCAAGAATCAACGAGGTTGGAATGTTGGATGCCCTTACGCGGACTGGGGCAAAGTCCCATCGACGCTCATAGGACAGAAGAAAGAATGTGTTTTTGCGCGAGAACGGAACCGGACCGCCGAACGATCCACCTGTTTCGTTTAGATTGAAATAAGGCGTCGGGAAGCTAGAAAGAGCCGGCGTGGGAAGAAAGTTAGCTTTATCAACCTTGTCCTGGGTGGCCCATGCCGCAAGCGCAGAGTTCTTGTTGTTATAGAAAAGCGAGCCATGATAATCGGCGCCGCCGCGCTTCGTCTCAATTCGAATGTTGGCAATGCCTGAATATTCGGCACTGAAATTCTTGGAAAGAACAATCAGCTCGCCGATAGTTTCCAGCGATGGCTGACTTGACGTTGGCTCTCCAAAAATACCGCCGTTCGTGCGTTGGCCATCCAGTGAAAACGATGCGCCATAACTCTGCGCTCCGATGAACTTGAAGGTACCGTCGATGGCCCCCTGAGTTATATCGGGATTGAGATAAAGAAACTCCAGAATCTCGCGGCTGTCGCGGGGCACCTGAGTGAGTTGGCGATTGTCGAGCGTGGAAGAAAGTACAGGCTGATCCTTTTCGATTACTCCGGCCTCACCTCCAACGACGATAACGTTTTCTGTTTGAGGACCTACCTCGAGCTTCAAATCTGCGCGAACGACGTCGGAGCCGCTAACCACGGCATCCATGCTGGTGGTTTTAAAGCCAGTGGCAGTCACCGTAACTTTGTAGGTACCTGGTTTGAGTGCTACTACTTCGTAATTACCCTCGCCGTTTGTGGTGAAGTTTCTTGAGAGACCGGTCGCCTGGTCGGTCACTTGCACCGCAGCGTTAGGCAAGACCGCGCCATTGGCATCTGTAATTGTGCCTCGTATTGTTCCTAGATTACTGCCTTGCGCGTAACCGGTTCTGCTGAAACCAATAAATATGCCAACCAGCATTAGACTGGTGATCGTGATGCGTCCGATTCTCATATCCGACTCCTTAGTTAAAGCTGGTGCCACATGGGAGCCAACCGTGAATTGGGTTTGGTTTAGGGCGCCCTAAACATTCTGAAGGTTTGTTGACAACTCAAACGAACTATTTAATTTTCGGGTCCTGAAACTTCTGGGCGTTAAGTTAGTTTGCGTTGGAAACTAACTCTATATAGCACTAGCCGGTGAATCGTAGCAAGGACATTTTGATTTGCTATCGTTTGTGGTTTTCGTGGCTCAATGAAGCTTTTGGGGAATCAGCGGTAGGATCAACACTGAAGGGTGATCGCGATCGTGATAGATCGTCTGGTGCGCCCGCACCGGACGCGACGAACCGGTGATGTCTTCTCCGGTGTTCAGGTTTCGATTAAATCTCGGGAAGTTACTACTGGAAACGTATAAACGGATGCGGTGACCGCCCTTAAACACGTTCGCCGTCGCCCATAGATCAATCGTGTATTTGTAGATCCTGCCGGGCGTAACCAGCGACGACTGTTTTGTACTCTCTCGATAACGGGCGCGGACGATGCCGTCGGTAAGAAAACGTGCGTAGCCACTCTGATCAACGTCGACAAGGAGTGCGGTGAAATCTGTATCCACGGCCGAAGTCGAGGCATAAAGCTCAACCGTAATGAAACCGGTAACTTCAGTGTCTTCAGCCAGTGGCGGTGTCGAATAAATCAGCACGTCTGATCGCGACTCGTTTGGTCGCTGATCCGCCGGACCCGGCGGAATTGCCTGGCCACAACACAGCCGTCCACCGATCGTGTGCACGGGATTCTGCGGATCGTAATCAAACTCGTCCCTTATTTCAGCCGCCGGTGGCGTCGTGCTCAACATGCCGTCGCCGGCGACGCTGTTCGCGCCTTTGGTTGAATGAAGGTAGTACTTCGTGTAGCTCGTTCGTGCTAGCGGAAACTCCTGCTCGTCGCGCCAAACGTTATCGCCCATGATGAATAGACGAACTGGAGCTCCGCTGGAATACTCGTTTTTAATTCCTTTCAGCGAATAGTCGAACCACTTTAACGCGGTCGCCATGTGGTCCAGCATTGCGTCTTTGCCAAACACGACGTCGCCAATCTTTCCTGTGGGCGAAGTCGGCGCATGAGCCCATGGACCGACGATCAGGCGCTGACCCGCGCGAGCTTCGGCAGTTGACGCTTGTTGATGTAAGCCGGTGTAGTTCTTGATCGAACCTTTGAGAAAAAGATCGTGCCAGCCGCCTGCATGCAATCCCATCACGGTCATGCGCGAGTAATAATCGGAGACGCGCCATTGTTGCCAGTATGAGTCGTCTCGCTCGTGCAACAACCAGTCGTGAAAATACGGTGCGAGCGCCGACACGGGCGGAGATTTAAGAACGGGATAATCGCCCAGTGGCAGCACATTGACCCACTCTTTCGGCGCTTGCGTTGATTCTGCCTGGCGTCGCAATGTGTCAACAGCAAGCCCTGAGATCCAGGAACTGCTGAACCACTGCATCCAGGCGCCGTTCTGATAAGTCCAACCGTCGTAATATTCAGAGGCCGTTACGTAAGGAAAGATCGCGACGAGATGCGGAGGCACCGCCATCGCCGCCAGCATCTGCGTTGCGCCAACATACGAACCGCCAAACATTCCGACTTTCCCATTCGACTCGTCCAACTTCGCGGCCCATTCAACCGTGTCGTAACCGTCCGCACTTTCATTACGAAACGGATAAAACTCGCCGCCTGATTCGAAACGTCCGCGCGTGTCCTGCACGACCACAACGTATCCGTGAGAGGCCAATTCGTTCGCCGTCTGTGCTTCATCGGCGCGGTTGTACGGTGTGCGCTGGAGCAGAACTGGAAACCTTTCATTACTCAACGGCCGGTAGACATCCGCTGCCAGCGCAACGCCATCTCGCATCTTTACAGTGACACCCTGCTGAATCGCGACGCGGTAAAGCGTTTGTGCACCGGTCCGGTTCTCAATAAGCACGAACAGAACGGCGAGTAGCAAGAAACGGATCGCGCGTCTTCGTTTATGACTCATCGTTAGCTCCTTTTGCGACTCACACCTTCTCCCTGGTGTTGCGCGAAATAGACGAGCTGGCTGGTGAATTGAAACGCCCAGTTGAAAGCACGTGCGGGCCGATTCATATCAAGCTGAACAGCGAGATCCAGAAAGCGCTTCAGGCGCCTCCGGTAAATGTCCTGGCGGCGCGCATCATTCGTGAAGAACAGACCCAGCGCAAACGTGTAGGCCATCTCCGTGTTGTGCATTTCCATGTCTGGTCCAATCTCGCCCGGGGACGCTTTTGGATCGTCCACCGCAAAACAATTGATCACGTAGTACGCCTTTGATCCGTCGGAAACGATGCCTTGTCGATCGAGAAAGTCGCACCATTTCACGACCATCTCAGCGATCCGACTGTCGTTCGTAAGTGTCCAGTAATGAAAGAGCGGATCGAGCAGCAACGCCATCATCCAGGCTGACGTCGCGCCAGGAAATGTTGCTTCATTTGGGTCATACAGTTCCCAGTTTTGTCGCAGCGATCCGTCTGGCGGACGACCATCAGGAGGTTGTTGCTGGTGTTTGTAATAAGCGTCAACGCACTCTCGGGCCTTGGTCCAATATTTCCGGTCGCCGGTCATTTCCCACCCGTGCAGGATGCCGAGTAGGCCGTAACCCTGGTGTCGCAACGTCCAGAAGTTTCGGTTGCGCTCGGGATCGACACCCAGTCGAACCGGTTTCAGGAGATCGGGACGATAGATGGGATCTTGATGATTGAAACAGTACTCAGCCATCAACTTACCGCACGCAAGCGCACGCTCGTCTCCGGTCAGCAGGTAATGGAGGTGCATCGCGCGCGGATAGACGTATTTCAGATCCGGTCCTTTCAACGTGAAGATTCCGGCGTCTGGACCATCCATCTTTGTATGCTCGCGGACAAAGTTGGCAGCGTGATAAGCGGCGTCGAGATATTTGATGTCGCCCGTGCGAACGTACATTTTGTAATAACAGGTAGTGCGATCAAACAACCATTCGTGATAGACCTGGCTATCAAGATAAGCGAGCGAGCCGGGAAAGTTCTTTTCGACAAAACGGTCATAGCTGGAGTAAGCGCCGGACTGAGTGCCCGGAACCTGCGGACCAACTACACCTGACGCGCACAACCACTCCGCAGGCAAAACCGCCGCGACTCGCGGACCTTTCAACCCGCGCTCATCAATCAGCGTTTGCGAAACGGGAACAAATTCGGGCAGAGTCGAGCGTTGTCGCGCGTCAAAGCTGACTCTAACAGCCTGCGTTTTCTCCCTGGAGAAATTGGTTTTGAATTGGATTAATAACGATCTGATCGAATCTTCTCGTCCGCCTGTGCGCCACGGCTGGAGTGAACGAACCGCGGCTGACAAATGAACTCCACGATCGTCGACCACTCTGACCTTTCGCACATCGTGCAGAAACCCAAAAGGTAATGGAAGTCCAAAGCTTACAACTTCATCGGCGAGATTCTCTGCGCGTCCTTCAAGTGTAACCCGTACGGAGTTAGTAGCAGCCCACGTCGTCTGCCGCAAAAGCGGAACAGCCGCCAGAGACATCAGCCCATTGATCAAAAAAAGTCGGCGTGAGTTGTCCGGCATAGCTTACAGTCCCAACAGGCGGGCAGCGTTTTCGTAGTAGACCTTTTTCAGAATCTCGCCGGGCAAGCCGATGCCATAAATGCGCCAACGACCCTGCGGCGGAACCGGCGCCGGCGCGTAGTCGAAGTACTCATCTTCCGTTTCCAGAAAACGGTAATAGATCTCGTACAACTCGTTGCCGAAGATCTGCTGCGGGGTTTCGTCTCCGTGAGGCGTTGCATCGGTAGCAAACAGAATTCTGTCCTGGTACTTATCAAAGAACTTGCGCGTCATGCGTGGTTGCCGGCCGAGTTCGCCTATCCGAGCAGCAATATCGACGTACATGTTTGGATAACGATCGAGACATTCTGAAACATATGGCAGATTCTCTGAATCCGCGGTGTGAAGGCAGACGAACTTCGTGCGCGGATGACGCTGCATCACGCGATTGCGCGCTTCCTGAAGTTCGGCATTACTCGGATAGTCCTTGCCATGAAAGGACCAATCGGGATGCGCGCTGAGTTCTTCGTAACGTTCGTTGAAGCGATCGGTCGGGCGGAAAAATGCCTCCGGATCGGACACGTGTATGGCCACAGGCATGTCGAGAGATCCGGCTGCCTCCCACATCTCGTCAAATCTTTTATCGTCAACCTTTACTAACGAACCGGTAGTTACGTTTTCGCGCAGATAGAGTCCGAGCGTTTTGAGAATCTTCAGACCGCGCGCGCCGGCTTTTTTCGCGGCTTCGATCTGCTCGCCCTGAAACTTCGCGTAATTCGGCATCGTGATCTTTGCGTACCAGGGTTCGGTAAAAACGATAAAGCGATCAGGATGCGGTTGCTGCCAATGGCGGATGGTTTCTTCGAGCAAAGGACCGTACCCGCCAGTCAGGTTAATCATGATGCGAATGTTCTTCGCATCCATTACCTTCAGGATTTCTGCGGGTGTGGCGGTATGACGTACAACATCGACCTTTCCTTTTCGATCGATCCACGAGAGGTGAGTATGAAAGTCGATATTGGAAAAGCGTGAACGAGGCACGTGGGTTTCGGGCACGTGAAGCATGCTCTTCGGTTCGTAGTCTTTCAGCGCCAGAGGCCGAACTGTCTTTGCGTCGCTCGGCCGCGTTTGGGCGTGAGCGTGATCGAGCAGTGGGAAACCAACTGCACCAACTGCCGCGGTCACGACTGTCTTAAGCCACTCTCTTCTCGGTAGAGCCATGCATCCTCTCCTGGTCAAAACTGTCGCTGTGCCGGAAATCAGAAGTTTGCAAACTCGGCCACTTAAGTTATTGTTTGTAAGCAACTCGAACAAACCCTGCATAAATCAATGCCGCAGGTGCGTCAAGCGTCAGTTATTCTTGAAGAACGTTAATTTCGAATAGGCGCCTTATAACATTCGCGACCTAAGACTGGCAATGAATCTTTCTGAAATCAAAACTGCGCTCGCGGGTTTGGTCACCACCGGCCATTTCGAATTCGAGCGAAGCGCGGCGCGACTAACCACCCTCTGCAATCTATTTTTTGAACGTTATGGTGACGGACCAGTTTCACTCTTGCGCGCTCCTGCTCGAATGGGTGTCCTCGGTGAACACATTGACTATGTGTCCTATCTCCCGACCGCTTCACTGACGTTTGCCAGCCGTGAGCGCGACGCCTGGATGCTGTACAGGAAATCGAATAAACCTGTAATCCGATGTCTCTCGTCTTCTGCAAGATTCGAACCTTCATCCTTTTCAATTCCGAGGCTTGCCAAGTTTGGCGATGAGGTTCAAGCCGATTGGCTTGATTTCCTATTTGCTCATGGTACACCAAAAGCACATTGGCAAAACTACATCAACGCCGCGGTAACTTTCGCCTGCGGAAAGTTTGGTGAACAAATACAAAATGGGTTTGACTTTGCGCTCGGTTCCAACATACCGCCCGGCGGCGGCGCGTCATCTTCATCAGCTCTAGTCGTCCTGGGCGGCGCGGCGATCAGAAACGTCAATGGAATTTCGTGGACTCCTGAGGAATTGGCAAGAGATTCTGCATTGGCTGAATGGTTCATCGGTACGCGTGGAGGGTCGATGGACCACCTCACCATTTGCCTGGGAGCGGCAGCTAACGCCGTTTTGATTGACTACGCAACGGACCAGACGAGGTTGGCCGCACTTCCGGATCAACCATTCAAGTGGATAACGTTCTTTACAAAGCCTGCCGATAAAGGGCGCGAAATCATGATTGAATATAATGAGCGCGCCGCAGTTTCCCGTTTACTCATCCCGGCGATAATTGACCATTGGAAGGTACGCGCTCCTGCTCGTCACGACGTGTGGTGTGACACCAGAAAACTGCTGGCTCGTGGTTCATTAGAAGCCTTTGATACAGCACACGATCTCTTCACAGCGCTTCCCGAAACGATCTCAATAGAGACTCTCCGCTGCGAATATCCCGACACATTAGTGGAATTGGAAAGGGCCTTCCCTGCCCTGGTCAATGACACACCGCGTTGGCCTCTGAAAATTCGCACTCGCGCTCTGCATCATTTGGGAGAAGCCAAACGCGTAACACTTGCCACGCACACCTTGGACGCCATTCAAAACGAGAACGATTCCGGCTACACGTTGTCCTCCATGCAAATGCTGGGGAAACTGCTGAACGAATCACACGCGAGTTTGCGCGATCTCTACAATGTCAGCGTTCCGGAAGTAGACGAGTTGATCACGATTATCAGAGAAGATCCACATGTGCTCGGCGCCCGCGTCATGGGCGGTGGTTTCGGCGGGAACGTGCTGGCATTGACTACCCGAGATCACTCACAAAACCTGATCATGCAAGTGCAGGAACAATATTACTCGGCCAGGGGCCGCAACGGGGTTGGCGAGGGATCAGTAATAATTTCAACGCCAGGTTCCGGTCTCCGCGATGTCGATTTAAACGAGCTCTGGCGTGACGCAATCGCGAGTATCAATCCGCTTGGCTCAACCGCCGCGTCACACGTTCCAAAGCTGCGCACGTTAATCGATGCGTCGTCGATCTCGTTTGATCCTCATGACGTTTGGCCCGTTATTGTCGCAGCAGGACAAGGCACGCGTGCAGCAGATACGGGACTGAATGTACCTAAACCGCTGGCGCTCATTGGCGACCGGCCTGCGATCGTTCATGTGTTGCGGAGTATTCGCGCAGGGTTGGGTGAAACTCGTCCCCCGGTAATCATCGTCTCACCCAATAATGAAGCCGCCATTCGCGATGCACTTCACGGAGAGCACGTGCTGTTCGTCACTCAACCTCACGCACTTCACGGAGAC
>Ga0081539_10004634_pt1 | contig 14975 bp, 10 predicted proteins | sample TabmetS4T2R2_FD_71023 | JGI IMG/M metagenome (GOLD analysis project Ga0081539, IMG submission 71023) | Tabebuia heterophylla rhizosphere microbial communities from the University of Puerto Rico - S4T2R2 | ecosystem: Host-associated > Plants > Roots > Rhizosphere ...
GCAGACCGTCATCAGCCGGTCGGCTTCGGCCAGCAGCGCGGTCGCGTGTGTTCCCGGCCGCGCGCCCGCCTTGTCAGTTGCGAGCATTTTTCGCCGCCTCCGTCCCGGCGATGCGGCCGAATACGCTGCCGATGGTCATGCCGATGCCGGCCGCATAACCGCGCCCGAGCACATTGCCGGCCATGATCTCGCCGGCCGCGAACATATTGGCCGAGGGCTTGCCGTCCTTCATCAGCATGCGAGCATGCTTGTTCACCCGCGTCGCCAGGTACGTAAAGGTGATGCCCGGCCGCACCGGATAGGCATAGAATGGCGCGCTCTCGATGCGCCGCGCCCAATGCGACTTCTGCGGCGCGATGCCTTCGGTGCGGCAGTCATCCAGGACGGTGTCGTCGAACGTGCCGGGGCGCACCGCCGCGTTGAAGTCGCGCACCGTCTTTTCCAGCGCGTCCGGATCGAGCGTGAGCTTGCCGGCGAGCTCGCGGACGCTCACAGCCTCGATCGGCGGATAGAGCGAGGGCATGAACAGCTTGAGCGATGAGGCATCGAAGATGATGTAGGCAATCTGGTCCGGCTGCTGCGCCACCAGGCGGCCCCAGATCGCATAGCGCTTCGGCCAGATGTCCTCGCCCTCGTCGTAGAAGCGCTGCGCGTGCTTGTTGACCACGATGCCGAACACCACGCAGTCGAGCCGTGTGATGATGCCGCCGTCATATTTCGGCGCGCGCGCATCGATCGCGACCGCATGACACTGCGTCGGATCGCCGACCTCGTCGACGCCGCTCTCGAGCAGCATCTTCAGCACCGTGCCACGATTGTTCGGCGTGCCGCGAATGAGGAAATTGTCCGCGGCCGGTCCCCAATATTGCTTCAGCCATTCAATGTTTGACTCGAACCCGCCGCAGGCCGCGACGAGCGTCGCGGCACGGACCACATGGCGCTGTCCGCCCCGCCGCACGATAGCGGAGAGAAACATGCCGTTGTCGATGTCGAGATCGACCACTTCGGCCTCATAGGCGATCGCGACGCCGAGGCTTTCGGCGGTGAGATAGAGCGCGTTCAGCATCGAACGGCCGCCGCCGAGGAAGAACGAGTTGGTGCGGCCGAGGCTGAGCGTGCCGCCCAACGAAGGCTGGAAGCGCACGCCCTGTTGCGGCAGCCAGTCGAGCACTGCCTTCGACTCGTGGATCATGTGGCGCGCGAGCGGCTCGTCGGTCGCGCCCTGCGTGACCTGCAAGAGGTCGTTGAAGAACTCCTCTTCCGGATACGGCCCGCTCAACGTGTCGGTCGCGGCATCATGCGCGCAGCGGACGTTGCGGGTGTGGCGCGTGTTGCCGCCACGGTAGAATTTCGAGGCCATTTCAACGATCAGCACCGACGATCCGGCGCGCGCCGCCGCGACCGCGGCGCACAGCGCGGCGTTGCCGCCGCCCGCGACCAGCACATCGTATTTTTTCGTCAGGTCGGCCATGGGGTTCCGGACGAGCCGATCGAGGAAAGGGCACTCCCTAAAGCAGAAGCCGCAGCCTTTGAAAATCCCCAAAGCTGCCGCGCCGCCATGCGGGCGCCTTCCCTTGCGCCGGAGCGCGCTCTTTATTCTATGCTGAACCGACGCGTTTCGAGCAGGGGATCCTATGGCGGCTTCCGTTCATCCGATGCGTGGACCGAACACGTTCAAGCTCGGCGTTTTTTCGATGAATGCCGATGGCGGGCTGACGCTGACCAAGGTGCCGGAGCGCTGGCCCGCGCTCTGGAGCGAGATCCTCGAGGTGGCGCAGCTCGCCGACCGCGCCGGCTTTGAATTTCTGCTGCCGATCGCGCGCTGGAAAGGTTTCGGCGGCGCGATGAACAGCCGCGAGTGGAGCTTCGAGACGCTGACCCATGCGGCCGCCCTCGGCGCCGCGACGCAGAACATCGCGGTGTTCGCGACCGTGCATGTGCCCATGGTGCATCCGGTGTTCGCCGCCAAGGCGCTCGCGACGATCGATCACGTGTCGGACGGGCGCGCCGGCCTCAACATCGTGTGCGGCTGGAATCCGGAAGAGTTCGGCATGTTCGGCCTCGAGCTGATCGAGGACCGCTACGCGCAGGGGCTTGAATGGTTCGAGATCATGAACCGCATCTACACGGCGGAGGCGCCGTTCGACCACGACGGCAAGTTCTACAGGCTGAAAGCCGTGTCGGGAAAGCCGCGCCCGGTGCAGACGCCACGCCCGATCACGCTCAACGCCGCGTTCTCGCCGCCGGGGCGCGAGTTTGCGGCGAAAGCCGCCGACTATCTGTTCACGACCTTCACCGACATCGAGAAGGGCCGCGAGCACATCGACGACATGAAGAAGCGCGCGGTGACCGAGAAGCGCGAGGTCGGCGTCTACACGACCTGCCACGTGGTGTGCCGGCCGACCCAGAGCGATGCCGAGGCCTACTACGAGCACTACGCGGTCACGATGGCCGACAAGGACAGCCTCGATCATTACGTGAAGCAGAAGCAGACCTTCTCGGGCTCGCACGACGAGGAAGCCTATCGGCTGCACCGCAAGCGCTTCGCGGCCGGGGCCGGCACCTATCCGCTGGTCGGCACGCCGGCTTTCATCGCGGAAGAAATGGTGAAGATGTCCCGCGCCGGCTTTGCCGGCACCACCGTGTCGTTCGTGAATTTCAAGACCGAGCTGCCGTATTTCATCGCGCAGGTGTTGCCGCTGCTGCGCGAAGCGGGATTGCGGAGCTAGGAGAGGATCAACGGCGCCAGCCACGTTTGCCCTCTCCCCTTGAGGGAGAGGGCGACTCGGACATTCAGCGCAGAATGCTGGGTGAGGGGTAAGCGACCCCTCACCCAGCCGAGTACGTTGAACTGCCTGCGATGCCCTCTCCCACAAGGGGAGAGGGCACAATAACTGGCACCGCACTTGCAGCTACACCTTAGCCCGCCGCAAGCCCCTGCCACACCTCCGCCGGATCGTCCGGCGGCACGGCGGCGAGCAAGGCGCGCGTATAATCATGCGCCGGCGCGGCGAAGACCTGCTCGGTCGGGCCGCTCTCGACCACCTCGCCGCGATACATCACCAGCACGCGGTCGCAGAGATAGCGCACGACCGAAAGGTCGTGCGAGATGAACAGCATCGCGAAATGCCGCTCGCGCCGCAGCGCGGCCAACAACCGCAACAGCTGCGCCTGTACCGAGACGTCGAGCCCCGAGACGATCTCGTCCGCGATCAGGACGCGCGGCACGGCGCAGAGAGCGCGCGCGATATTGACGCGCTGGCGCTGACCGCCGGAGAGCTGCGCGGGGAAGCGTAGCGCGGCGTCGGCCGGCAGGCCGATCTCGCCGAGCAAGAGGCCGGCGCGCTGCAGCCGTTCCTGCCAGCTGACCCGGCCCGCGGCCTCGAGCGGCTGCGTTACGATGCTGGCGACACGCCGGCGCGGATTCAGCGCCGACTGCGGATCCTGAAACACCATCTGCACGTGCCGGCGGCGATGCGCCGCGAAACCCGGCGCGCTCGCCGCATGTCCGGCGATCGTGATGCGCCCCTCAGTCGGCGTTTCCAGCCCGACGATCAGGCGCGCGAGCGTACTCTTGCCGCTGCCGCTCTCGCCGACGATGCCGACGAACTCGTTCTCATGCAGCGTGAAGCTGACATTCTTCACCGCGGTGAAGTCGGAGCGGCGCAGGAAGCCGCCCGACGTGAACCGCTTGGTGAGGTTCTCGACCGCGAGAATCGGCGCACGAGCCGCGGTCGCGTCGGCCGCAGGCTCCGCGGCCGCCGCAATATCGCGCGTCTGCGCGGTACGAATGCACGCCGCGCGATGCCCTGCGCCGACCTCGCTCATCGGCGGCGGCGCCGCGCGGCACGCGTCGATCACGTTCGGACAGCGCGGCGCAAAGGCGCAGCCCGTGATGCTCGCGTAAGCGCGCAGGCCCGGCATGCGTTCGGGCAGCGCGTACAGCACGCGGCGCTGATGCATCGCCGGATTGGCGAGCTGCAGGCAGCGCGTGTAGGGATGACCCGGTGTCGCGAACACGCGCCGCGCCGGACCATATTCGACCGGGCGGCCTGCATAGAGCACCAGAATGTCATCGCACACCTGCGCGGCGAGGCGCAGATCATGCGTGATGAACAGCACCGCGGTGTCCTCGCGGTCCTGCATCTCGGCGATCAGCCGCACGATGCGCGCCTGAATGGTGACGTCGAGCGCGGTGGTCGGCTCGTCGGCGATGACCAGCTTGGGATGGCTCGCGAACGCGAACGCGATCAGCACGCGCTGGCACATGCCCCCCGAAAGCTGATGCGGATAACGCCGCAGCAGCTCGGCGCCGTGCGGCAGATGCACGGCATCGAAGGCCTGCACCATGCGTTCGCGCCGCTCGGATGCCGGCGCGCCGATGCGCGCGAGGTGCTCGTCGAGCTGCGCGCCGATGGTGCGCACCGGATTGAGCGCCGAGAGCGGCTCCTGCGGGATGAAGGCGATCTCGCGGCCGAGCAGCGCGCGGCGCGCGTCAGCAGCCATCGTGACGAGATCCGTGCCGGCAAAGCTGAGACTGCCGCTGCTCACCGCGAAACCCGGCGGCAGGAGCTGCGCCACCGTGCGCCCGACCATCGACTTGCCGGCGCCGGACTCGCCGACGAGGCCGAGCACGCGGCCCGGCTCAAGCGCGAACGACAGATCGCGCAGCACCGGCACGTGCGCGCCATCGAGCATGGTCGAGACGGTCAGCTCATTTGCGACAAGGAGACTCATGCGCGTTGTGTTTCTGTGACCCGCACATCGAGCGTGCGGCGCAGCCCGTCGCCGAGCACGTTGAAGCCGAGCACCGTCACGAAGATCGCCAGGATCGGAAACACCAGATTCCACGGCGCGTCGTAGATGTGCTGGCGCGCATCCGCGATCATCTGGCCCCAGGCCGGCGTGGTGGCGCCGACGCTCATGCCGACAAACGAAAGGATCGCCTCGACGATCACCGCGATTCCCATTTCGAGGCTCATCAGCGTGATCAGCAGCGGCAAGGTCGCGGGCAGGATCTCGCGCAGGATCGTGCGCGCATGCGAGAAGCCGACGAGGCGCGCCGCGGCGACGTAATCGCGCCGCGTCACCACCAGCACTTCCGAGCGCAGCACGCGGCAAAAGCGCGTCCAGTCGACCAGCACGATTGCAAGGATCACGTTGCGCAGGCCGGTGCCGAGCCCGACCATCAGGATCAGCGACAGGATCACCGGCGGGAACGACATCCAGACATCGACCGTGCGACCGATCAGCCAGTCGATCGTGCCGCCGAAATAGCCCGCGATGTGCGCGAGCACGGCGCCGATCAGCATCGCGCCGAGCGAGGCGACGATCGCGACCGTCATGGCGATGCGCGCGCCGTAGATCAGCCGTGACAGCGTGCAGCGGCCGAGCGAATCCGTGCCGAGCGGAAACGCCGCCTCGCCGCCCTTCAGCCACATCGGCGGCAGGAAGGTCGAGAGCAGGTTCTGCTCGTTCGGATCATGCGGCGCGATCAGCGGCGCCAGCAGGGCGATCAGCGCGACCGCGACGACGATCGCAAGGCCGGTGATCACGCGGCCCGAGCGCAGCCAGGTCGGTAGCGCAAAGGTCGGCAACGCGCTCACGCGATCCTCAGCTTCGGATTGAGAATGACGTAAAGCGCGTCGACCACCGTGTTGATGGTGAGCACGACGACGCAGTAAGTGAGCCCAACCGCCTGGATGATCGGCAGGTCGGCATTGCGCACGGCGTCAACCATCAGGTTGCCGAGCCCCGGATACGAATAGATCACCTCGATCAGCAGCGTGCCGCCGAACAGGAAGCCGAACTGCACGCCCATCAGGCTCAGCGTCGGAAGGATGGCGTTCTTGAGCGCGTGGTGCAGCAGGATGCGCCGCTCCGAGAGCCCGCGCAGCCGCGCCTGGTGGATGTAGTCCTCCTGGTACACGTCGATCAGGCTCGAGCGCAGCACCCGCATGATGGTCGGCGAGAACGCGATGCCGAGCGCGCACGCCGGAAGGATCATGTGCTTCACGGCATCGAGGAACATGTCGGGGCGGCCGGTGAGCAGCGTGTCGATCAACAGGAAGCCGGTGATGACCGGCCGCTGAAAGCCGGCCGAGAGGCGGCCGGTGAACGGCAACAGCTCGAGCGCGACGCCGAACAGCAGGATGAAGAACAGGCCCCAGAGAAATTCAGGCAACGACAACAGCACGATCGAGCCGGCATCCGCCACCGGCTCCTTGGCACTGCCGCGCACGTGAAAGAGAAACAGCCCCCCCGCAATGCCGAGCGTGCCGGCAATGAGCATGGCCAGCACCGCCAGCTCGATCGTCGCTGGCAGGGTCGAGCTGATCAGCCCGGCGACGCCGCGGCGGAAATGGATCGAGGCGCCGAAGTCGCCATGCAGGACTTGGCCCGCCCAGATCAGGTATTGGCGAAACAGCGGCTGATCGAGTCCCATCTCGTGCCGCTTCGCCTCGATCTCGGCGAGCGTCGCGTTCGGCGGCAGCGACATCGCAGCCGGATCGACTGGGAGCAGGCGCAGAATGCAGAACAAGAGCGCCGAGACGACGAAGAGAATGATGATCGAGACGAGGATGCGGCGCGCGATCAGCGGCAGGATGGAGGTCATGACTAAGGCCTCTCCGCCTCACCTCTCTTCTCTCCATCGTCATGCCCCGCGAAAGCGGGGCACCCAGTAAACGATGAGAGAACTGTGATTACTGGGTCGCCCGCCTCCGCGGGCGATGACGACCGAAAGTCTAGCGCGTGCGCTCCCCTCACCCGCTAAGACCACTCCATCGTGTTCGCCAGGATCCAGCCATTGGCGTATTTGGCGTAGTTCAGGCTCTTCTTGCGCACGACCGTGACGACGCTCTGCAGCAGCGGGATGGTGGCACCGGCTTCGACCGCACTCTTGTTCAGCGCGCGATAGCCCTCGATGCGCTTGCCGTAGTCGGCGACGTTGAACAGCTCGAGCACCTTCTCGCCGACATCCATGCCCTTCCAGGCCGAGAACGGCATCTTCGGATTGAGCAAATAGCCGGCGAAGATCTCCGGGTCGCCGGTCGCGTTGTCCCAGCTGTAGAGCGTCGCCTCCGGCAGCTTGGCTCCACGATTGAGCTCGAAATACTTCGCGTATTCGATGGTCTCGAGCTCGGCCTCGATGCCGACCTTCTTCCACATCTGCTGGATCGCGCGCGCGATGTCGTAGTCGCTCGGGAAGTGGCCGTTGGTGGCGGCGAACCTGATCTGCGCCGGTTTCTCCGGCGAGAAGCCGGACTTCGCCAGCGCCGCCTTGGCCTTCTCGACACTGTAGTCGAACTTGTAGTCGGCAAGATAGCCGGGGCTGCCCGGCGTCGCCGGCACCGAGAGCGCCGTCGCGACGCCGCCATAGAACGCCTTCGACAGCGCCTCCTTGTCGATCGCGTGATGCGCGGCGAGCCGCACATTCGGATCCGAGAAGCCGAGGTCGTTGCGCACCTGCAAGAGGATCACGCGCGTGATCGGATTGATCTCGGCAGCGAGCGTCGGCTCGCGCTTCAGCCGCTCCACTTCGCGCACCGGCACGTTGATGGTGAGATCGACCTGGCCGGACTGGATCGCGGCGACGCGCGCGGACGGGTCCTTGACGATGTCGAAGGTGATGCGCTTGAGCTTCGGCTTCGCGCCCCAGTAGCTGTCATTGCGCTCGAGCACGATGCGCGAATTGAGCTGATACTCGACCAGCTTGTACGGCCCGGTGCCGACCGGCTTCTCGCGGAAGGCGTCCTGGCCGAGCTTCTCCATGTAGGCTTTCGGGACCATGAAGCTGCCGAGGAAGGCGAGCCATTGCGGCGCGGTCGGCGCCGGCGAATTGAACTTCATCACGGCTTTGGTGGGCGAGGCGATCTCGATGTCGGTCACCTTGCGCCACGAGTTCGCGGTATCGACCTTGTGGCCGGCCTTGATGCGCTCGAGGAAGGTATATTTGAAGTCCTCCGCGGTCATCTTGTCGCCGTTGTGGAAGGTGACGTCATCGCGCAGTTCGGCGCTCATCGACAGGCCGTCGGCCGCGAGCTCCCACTTGGTGACCAGCTTGGGGACGAGCTCGAGCTTTTCGTTCTGATCGAGCGGCTGGTCGAACACCAGCTTGAAGATCGCCTGCGCGTCGGGCGTGAAGCGCTGGTTCGGATCCCACGAGGGAACGTCGCTCGGCCAGCCGATGGTGACGGCGTCCTTGCTCTGCGCCAACGCAAGCTCGCCGATCAGCGCGCTGCCCGCGGTGCCGAGGCCGAGCTTGATTGCGGTTCTGCGATCGATCTGCCACGCCATGATCATCCCCGCCGGTTCGTTTTGATTATTTGAAGCTTAAAATAACCGTAGTGAGCCCGCAACTGCGCCACGGCGCCGCGCTGATGAATCTTTAAGCCGGGGCCCGCACAGCCATTGGGCGAGTGCGCACGCTCGCGCGATCAGCCGACCAGCCGCGTGCGGTTCATCGGGAAGTGCGTGTTCAGGCCGGTGAATGGCGGAAATTCGCGATAGTGCCGGCGCAGCTCCTGGCGCACCGGAGATTGCATCGCGGCGTTGAAGGCTTCGACGCCGTCGAACGCGACTTCGTTGCCGATCATGTAGTCAGCCGGCGCGATCGCGTCGGAGCGAAGCGGCAGCGGGAAGTAGCACATCACCGCGCGGATGCCGGGGAGCGTGCCGAGCGTCGGCGGATGCGTGTCGACGTAGTTCTTGATGAACGCGGCCTCGTCCGCGGCCGGCTTGTGATAGCGCACCACATAGGAGAACGGCGCCGCAAGCGGCGCGGACTGTGTCTCACCGGCGACAGGATAGAACTGCCGCTCGAACGCCGAGCCGGTCCAGCTGAGATCGCGCGCCCGGCCGCCGAGACTGAGGGAGAATGCCGGGCTGGCAAGCGCGGCGGCGAGCGCCTCGGGCGACGGAAATGCCAGCATCGCGATGAACAACGGCCCGGCGCCGTCATTGACGAACGGATCATGCGCGCCCTCGTCGATCGGGGTGTAGAGGTCGAGCGCCGCGAGTTCAGGCAACTCGGTCCAGGCCGCTGCGGCTCGGTTCGCCCACGCGACCGCATCCGTCATCCGGTCCGGCGCGCCGGCGCACACGATCTCGAACACCCAGTCCCGCATCATCGCTTCGTTCACCATTGTACGCCGCTGCGCTACCTCACGGCTTGCCGCGCGCGGCACGACCATACAATATCGCGCGGCGGCGTGTTTGCGTTGGTTGGGGTACTCAATGTTCTCGTTCGGTGGGCTCGGGCTGCGCGCACGTTTGGCGCGCAAGTCGCCGATCGGCGCGTTCTGGATGACGACCGGCTCGACCGCCGTGATCGAATTGGCCGCCGAGGCCGCGCCCGATGCGATCGTGATCGACGCGCAGCACGGGCTGTGGGACCGCCCGACCCTCGAGCACGCGGTCGGCCTCGTTTCGACGCGCGTGCCGGTGCTGGTGCGCACCGCGGATGCGAGCGCGATTGCGATCAGCCAGGCGCTCGACACCGGCGCCGAGGGTGTCATCGTTCCGTTGATCGAAACCGACGCACAGGCGGCCGCCGCGGTCGCGGCGGCGCGTTTCCCGCCGCACGGCACCCGCTCGGGCGGCGGCGTGCGCCCGCTCGCGCGCGACTTCGCACGTTATTATGCGGCGGCGAACGACCGCACCGTCGTCGGCGTGATGATCGAGACGCAGCGCGGCGTGCACAATGCGCACGCCATCGCGCAAACGAAAGGCATCGACTTCGTGCTGATCGGGACCGGCGATCTCGCGGTCTCGCTCGGCGGCTTCCCGAATGTCGATCATCGTCACGAAGAAGCCTGCAAGGCGGTGCTCGAAGCCTGCCGCGCTGCCGGCGTGCCGTGCGGCATCTTCACGATGTCGGCGGAAGCCGCCGCCAAGCGCCGCCTCGAGGGCTACGCGTTCGTGACGGTCGCGGACGACATCGGTGTCGTATCGCGCGGCTTCAAGGCCGCCAAGACGAACTTCCAAGACTCAATATTTCAAGACTCCAAGCCCAGGCCGGCCCATAATGGCGCAACAAGGAGCAGCGCAATGTCCGAGCTTCTCGCGCAATTCGCCGCCGCGCTCGCGGACGGCAGCATCAAGGTCGTCGACCTCACCCAGACGCTCAAGCCCGCAACACCGGTCATTCAGTTGCCGCCGCCATTCGCGCCGTCCGACCCGTTCCGCATTTCCGAGATCTCGCATTATGACGAACGCGGGCCGGCCTGGTACTGGAACAATCTCGCGATGGGCGAGCACACCGGCACGCATTTCGACGCGCCATGCCATTGGGTCACCGGCAAGGACAATGGCGCCGGCACCACCGACACGATCCCGGTGCAGCGCTTCGTCGCGCCCGCGGTGGTGATCGATTGCAGCAAGGAAGCCGCCGCGGACGAGAAGTTCACGCTCGAGCCGGCGCACATTGCGGTGTGGGAAGGGAAATACGGGCGCATTCCGAAGGGTGCCTGGGTGCTGATGCGCACCGACTGGTCGAAGCGCGACGATCCGGCCCGGTTCCTCAACATGAAGGAGGATGGCCCGCACTCGCCCGGCCCCTCGGCCGCCGCGGTCAAGTTCCTGGTCGAGCAGCGCGACGTCAACGGCTGGGGCGTCGAGGCGGTCGGCACCGACCACGGCCAGGCCTTTGCGTTCGAACCTGCGTTTCCGGCGCATCATCTGATGCACGGCGCCAACAAGTTCGGCCTCGCGAGTCTCACCAACCTCGACAAGCTGCCGCCGACCGGCGCGCTGTTGATCACGCCACCGCTCAAGATCGAGAAGGGCTCAGGCAGCCCGCTGCGCGTGCTCGCGCTGGTTCCGGCGTGATGAGCGGGAACGAGTAGGGCGGGCAAGGACGCGCGCTTGCGCGCCGTGCTCGCCGGACGCTTGCGATCGCATCAAAGACGGCGGGCACGCTTCGCTTTGCCCGCCCTACGGCACAGATCCGCCATGCAGGTTCCGGCTGGCCAAAGATTACTTTAAGCCTATAATAATTTCATCAGGGCGTTTACGACCGTCTTCAACGGGCCACCGAGAATCCGCATGGCCGAACGATCCTTCAAGGAAGAAGTCGAGAAGCTCAAGCTTGGCGCCGGCGACGAGTTTCGCGGCGAAGGCATTCTGGCGATCACCAAGGCGCTGCTCGAGTCCGGCGTCTCGTACGTGGCCGGCTATCAGGGCGCGCCGATCTCGCACCTTATGGACGTGCTCGCCGACGCGAACGAGATTCTGGAAGGGCTCGGCGTCCATTTCGAGAACAGCGCCAACGAGGCAACGGCCGCCGCGACGCTTGCCGCATCCGTGAACTACCCGCTGCGCGGCGCGGTCACGTTCAAGTCGGTGGTCGGCGTCAATGTCGCCTCCGACGCCCTCTCCAATCTCGCCTCCGGCGGCGTGACCGGCGGCGCGCTGGTGATCATCGGCGAGGACTACGGCGAAGGCTCCTCGATCATGCAGGAGCGCGTGCACCCGTTTGCGCAGAAGTCGCAGATGTGGCTGCTCGATCCGCGTCCGAACCTGCCGAGCATCGTCAAAGCCGTGAAGAAGGGCTTCGAGCTCTCGGAAGTCTCGAACACGCCGGTGCTGCTCGAGGTGCGCATCCGCGCCTGCCACGTGCACGGCCGCTTCGAGACGACCGACAATGTGCGCCCGAGCTTCACCTTGCGCGACGCGATGGAAAATCCGCGCCGCGCGACCGATCGCATCGTGCTGCCGCCGGCGAGCTATCTGCACGAGAAGGAGAAGATCGAGAAGCGCTGGCCCGCCGCGGTGAAATTCATCGAGGAGAACAAGCTCAACGAGTTTTTCGACGGCGATCTCTCCGACATCGGCATCGTGATGCAGGGCGGGATGTACAACACGACGCTGCGCGCGCTCGAGCTCGCCGGCCTTGCCGACGCGCTCGGCCGCTCGCGCGTGCCGCTCTACGTGCTCAACGTCACCTATCCGCTGGTCGATCGCGAGTTCATCCGCTTCGCGGAGGGCAAGCGCGCCATCCTGATCGTCGAGGAAGGCCAGCCCGAGTTCATCGAGCAGGCGGTGAACACGATGTTCCGCCGCAACGATGTCCAGACCCGCATCGAAGGCAAAGGCATGCTGCCGATGGCGGGCGAATACACCGGCGCGGTGGTGCGCGACGGCGTGAAGGCCTTCGTGCGCAAGTATCGCGCCGATGCCCTCAACGATGCGCCGCCGTCGAACGAAGGCGCGGTGCGCATTGCCGCCGCGCTGAAGGCGACCGAGAGCCATGTGCATCCGCGCCCGCCCTCGTTCTGCACCGGCTGTCCGGAGCGTCCGATCTTCACCGCGCTGAAGCTGGTCGAGCGCGAACTTGGGCCGCATCACGTCTCTTGCGACATCGGCTGTCATTTGTTTTCGATCCTGCCGCCGTTCAACATCGGCGCGACCACGATGGGCTACGGCCTCGGCGGCGCCGGCGCCGCCGCGTTCAACACCAAGTCGGACAAGCGCGCGATCGCGTTCGTCGGTGACGGCGGCTTCTGGCACAACGGCCTCACCTCCTCGATCGGCAACGCGGTATTCAACAAGTCCGACAACGTCCACATCATCGTGGACAATGGCTACACCTCGGCGACCGGCGGGCAGGACATTCTCTCCTCCTACGCCGACAACAAGATCCGCAAGACGCAAAACTCGATCGAGAAGGCCGTGCGCGGCGTCGGGGTCGAATGGGTGCGCACCCTGACCCACACCTACGACGTCGCCGGCATGCGCGACACGTTGCGCGAGGCGCTTACCACCAAGGAGAAGGGCCCGAAGGTCATCGTGGCGCAGTCGGAATGCATGCTGAACAAGCAGCGCCGCGTGCGTCCATTGATGAACAAGGCGATCAAGGACGGTCAGCGGGTGGTGCGCGAGCGCTTCGGCGTCGATCCCGACACCTGCACCGGCGATCATTCCTGCATCCGCCTGTCCGGCTGTCCCTCGCTCACGGTGGCGCCGAACCCGGATCCGCTGCGTACCGAGCCGGTCACGAAAGTGATCAACTCCTGCGTCGGCTGCGGCCTGTGCGGCGAGGTCTCGCATGCGGCAGTGCTGTGCCCGTCGTTCTATCGCGCTTCGATCATCAACAATCCGAGCCGATGGGATCGCTTCAAGGCGCGGCTGCGCGAGGCCTTGATCGGCGCCCTGCAGCGGCGGCTCGCGCGGCGCCAGTACGCGGCGGCGTGACATGAACGCGCCCTTCCCGCAGCGCCAGCGTCCGATCTCGATCGCGATCCTCGCGATGGGCGGCGAAGGCGGCGGCGTGCTTGCGGACTGGATCATCGATCTCGCCGAGCACAATCACTACATCGCGCAGCTGACCTCGGTGCCGGGCGTGGCGCAGCGCACTGGCGCGACGATCTACTACCTCGAGATCTACCCGCGCGCGGGTATCAGCGATGCCGCGCATGAACCGGTGCTCGCCTTGATGCCGGTGCCGGGCGATGTCGACATCGTGGTCGCCTCCGAGCTGATGGAGGCCGGGCGCGCGATCCAGCGCGGGCTGATCACGCCGGACCGCACCACGCTGATCGCATCGACCAACCGCGTGTTCGCGATGACTGAGAAGATGGCGATGGCCGATGGCCGCGTCGATCCCGACAAGCTCGTCGAAGCCTGCCGCACCGCGGCGAGGACGATGCACGCCTTCGACATGGCGGCGATCGCCGAGGCGACGGGCAGCGTGATCAGCGCGGTGCTGTTCGGCGCCATCGCGGGCGCGGGCGTGCTGCCGTTCCCGCGCCAGGCGTTCGAGGGCGCGATCAAGCGCGGCGGCGTCGGTATTGCGGCGAGCCTTGCGGCGTTCACGGCCGGCTTCGAGGCGACGACATCGGGCGTTGCGGCTGTCACCACGCAGGCCGCGACGCTGCCGCCGCCAACGCTCGACGGGCAGGATGCCGACGTGGCGCCGACGCCGCCCTCGCCGCACACGCCGATTCCCGCAGACCTGCTCGCCGAGGCGGACAGGTTTGCGCCGGGCGCCCGCGCCATCCTGCGTGCCGGCATCGAACGCACCGCCGACTATCAGGGGCTTGCCTATGCGCGACTCTATCTCGACCGGCTTACGCCGGTCGCATCAGCGGATCGCGACGGGCGGCTGATCAGCGAGACCGCACGCCAGCTCGCGCTCGGCATGGCCTACGAAGACACGATCCGCGTCGCCGAGCTGAAGATCCGGCCATCGCGTTTTGCGCGCGTGCGTGCCGAAGTGCGGGTCAGCGACGGCCAGATCCTCGAGATCGCCGAGTTCATGCATCCACGCACGCAGGAGATCGCCGACACGCTCCCCGCACCGCTCGGGCGCTTCATTCTCGGCACCGCATGGGTGCGCGCGCTGATGGACCGCATGACGCGCAAGGGCCGGATCGTGAAGACGAGCTCGCTGCGCGGCTTCCTGCTGCTCTACCTGGTGGCAGCGTTCAAGCCGCTGCGGCCGCGCTCGCTGCGTTACGGCATCGAGCAAAAGTACCTGGAGGACTGGCTCGCCACCGTGCAGCGGCTTGCCGCCACGCACTACGAGCTCGCGATCGAGGTCGCCGCCGCGCGCAATCTGGTCAAGGGCTATGGCGATACCCACGAGCGCGGCCGTGCGCGCTTCGACACGCTGATGGCGTTCGTGCCGATGCTGGCCGAACGTCCCGATGGCGCCGCGCAGCTCGCGGCGCTGCGCAAGGCCGCCAACGCCGACGACACCGGCGCCGCGCTCAACGCCGCGATCACGAAGATGAAAGAGCCGGAGCTGGTCGCTGCGTCGTAGTCGTAGGGCGGATTAGGCCGAAGGCCGTAATCCGCCGCATCGCGCGCGTGGCGGCGGATTACGCTTCGCTAATCCGCCCTACGATCCCTGTAGCCTGTAGCCCGGGTGAGCGAAGCGACACCCGGGACGGCCCCGGATGTCGCGCTAAAGCGCTCATCCGGGCTACAGCCTACAGCCAATCCTACCATCCCCACACCGCCGGCAGCCACGT
>Ga0081539_10004635_pt1 | contig 14973 bp, 15 predicted proteins | sample TabmetS4T2R2_FD_71023 | JGI IMG/M metagenome (GOLD analysis project Ga0081539, IMG submission 71023) | Tabebuia heterophylla rhizosphere microbial communities from the University of Puerto Rico - S4T2R2 | ecosystem: Host-associated > Plants > Roots > Rhizosphere ...
CTGGCACGGCCAGCGAAGCTGGAACGGAGTGGCGATGCTCAGCCGCGTCGGGCAGCCCGTCGAGACCGGGCGGGGGCTGCCGGGCGACCCGGAAGACGTCCAGAGCCGCTACATCGAGGCGGCGGTCTGCGGCCTGCTCATCGGAAACCTTTACCTCCCGAACGGCAATCCGTGGCCGGGGCCGAAGTTCGACTACAAGCTCGCCTGGATGGACCGCCTGCACGGGCATGCCCGGCACCTGCTCGACAGCGGCCTGCCGGCGATGCTGATGGGCGACTTCAACGTGATCCCCACCGAGCAGGACGTCTACAAGCCCGAACGCTGGGCGAAGGACGCGCTCTTTTCTCCCGAGGCGCGGGCGAAGTTCGCCCAGCTAGTTGGGCAGGGCTGGACCGACGCTCTCCGCACCCTCCACCCCGACGAGCGGATCTATACGTTCTGGCATTACTGGCGGAACTCGTTCCAGCGTGACGCCGGGATCCGGATTGACCATTTCCTGCTGAGCGCGCCGCTCGCTGAGAAGCTCAAGGGCGCAGGCGTCGACCGCACTCCGCGCGGCTGGGAGAAGACCAGCGACCACGCGCCCGTCTGGGTCGAGCTGGAAGTCTGATTCCGCAACGACTGATTGCGTGTATCCTGCAGCGATGACGGAACGCTCCAGCGGATTCGCCCTGGCGGTCATCGCGACGGCCGCGGGCATCGCGATGCTCTATTTCCTGCGTGCGATCGTCATCCCGCTGATCCTCGCCGCCGTCCTCGCGGTCCTGGTCAATGCGCTGGTGCGCTTCATCGAGAAGAACTGGCGTAGCGCTCCGCAGTGGGCGGCCGCGCTCCTCGCAGCGCTGGTCGTCGCGGGACTCGTAGTCGCCACGTTCCTCGTCCTTGCCGAGGGCGCCGCCAACATGGTGAAGATGGCGCCCGCGCTCGGCGAGAGGATCGACCAGCTGGTCCAGCAGGTCGGTCATGCCCTCCGCCTGCGCAAGACGCTCAGTCTCGAGACCCTGATCGGCGAGATAAACGTGCCGCGGATCGCGGGGACGGTCGCCGGAAGCGCGGGCGGCCTCCTCTCGACACTCGTGCTGATGGTCACCTATTTCGGATTCATCGTCGCCGGGCGCAAACGCACGGGCCGCAAGCTCGCGATCCTGGCGGCGGAACGCGGTGACCGGAACTCGCTCAAAGCCGCGCTCACGCAGATCGAATCGACCGTCGAAACCTATCTTTGGGTCCAGACCGTCACCGGCATCATGATTGGAGCCGCTTCCTGGCTGGTGATGTTCTCCCTCGGCCTGGAGAACGCCTTGTTCTGGACCGTCGTGCTGTTCCTGCTGTGCTACATCCCGATGATCGGCGTGACGGTCGGCTCGGTCGTGCCGGCGCTGTTCGCTCTGCTGCAATTCCCGTCCTGGTGGCAGGCTGCGGTGATCTTCGGCGGAATCCAGGCCGCGGCGACGGTCGTCGGCAATGTGATCTATCCGCGAATGCAGGCGGAGACTCAGAACATCGACCCGATCGCGACACTGGTGTCGTTGGCCTTCTGGGGTCTGCTGTGGGGGATTACCGGCGCCTTCCTTGCAGTGCCGCTGACGCTAATCGTGATGATGATCTGCGCGAATTTCCCACGCACGCGCTGGGTCGCGGTCCTCCTCTCGAACGACGGCAAACCGTCTTTTCCGCAGGCTCCGCCGCAGCGCGTCCGCGCCATTGAAGAAAGTCCGGCGCGGGTCGGCCGATCCAGGCGGGCGCCAGCTCGCGGCGGCCGGAAAAGGCAGTAAGTCCGACCCGTTGCGAGAATGAACTGACACGAAAGAACTTGACTCGGGTCAGGCTGCGTTCACTTGCGGGGCCCATCGCGGACCTGGGGAGGCGACTCGCGCAGTGATCCGAACTTTTGACGTTGAACGGCTTGCATTTTTTCGGCCCCGGCTACCGTCGGACGCCTACGTCTGGGTGAAGGCCCTGCTGCTGGTGCTCGTGGCGGTTCAGGCCGTTCGGCTGGTCTGGGCGGTCGTGACCCCCGTCGGGCCGTTCGGCGACTGGCGACCGGCCGCTCCGCGCACCCTCTCGGCCGAGGCGCGGACCGCGGTCTTCTCGTCCCTCGATCCGTTCTTCCGCACCGCGGGCTCTGCCGTGCAGGCTGCCGCGCCGGCGACTGGTCTGCAGCTATTCGGCACGCGTGAGGGAAGCGGGAGCGTTCGAGGTTCGGCGATCCTCGGGCAAAGCGAGGCAGACCAGAAAAGCTATGTGGTGGGCGAAGAGGTGGCCCCCGGAGTTAAGCTCTCCGTCGTTTCTTTCGACCACGTCGTGCTGGATCGCGGCGGCGCCAAGGAGACCCTGTACATGCCGGGCATGGAGGAGGGCTCCTCAGGCGGTCCTTCGGCGGCTTCCACGGGCGCCGGTGCTCCAGGAGCGAACCTGGCGAACGCGTTCGACCTCAAACCGCGCACACAGAACGGACAGGTGACCGGCGTCGCCATCGGGCCGGGATCGAATCCCGCGCTCTTCCAGGCGGCCGGATTTCGACCCGGCGACGTGATCGTCGCGGTCAACGGCGCGCGGATCGCTTCGCTGATCGACATCCAGCAGCTGCAGTCGAACATCGCTCCGGGAGCGAGGCTGACATTGACAGTCGAGCGCGGAGGACAAACATTACCGATCGCACTTAATCTTCCGGTAAATCAATGAGATATCGAATCCTGCTAAGCGCGGTGGCGCTGCTTTTCGCGTCACCCCTCGGAGCTCAATACACGGTCAACATGCGCAACGTGGACGTGCGCGCGTTCGTCGAGGACGCGGCGCGAGTCACCGGTCTCACGCTGGTCGTCGACAGTCGGGTCAACCAGAAGGTATCGGTCGTGACCCAGCGGCCGCTAAGTCGCTCGGAATATTTCGAGGTCTTTCTTTCGACTCTTCGCGCGAATGGACTCGTCGCTATCCCGATTCGCGGCGGCTACCGGATCCAGCCGGTCGAAGGCGCCGCGACCCAGCCGGTCCGCGCCAACCGCCGCGGCGCCGCCGGCAGCGAGTTCGTGACCGAAATCGTCCGGCTCCGCTCGATTGACGCCGCCGGCGCGCTCGAGACCGTTAGGCCGCTCATCAGTCCGCAGGGTTCGGTCACCGCCAACAAGAACGCCAACAGCCTGGTCATCGTCGACTTCGCCGACAATATCGCGCGCATCCGATCGCTCCTTCGGCAGATGGACTTAGGCGAGGGCGGCGCGGCGACCACCCAGCTCGTCTACCTTCGCAACACGGGCCCGCGCGAGATCGCGAAATCGCTTCAGGACCTCATCACCGGCGGAGATTCCGGCGCGCGGATCTCGGTCACGGCGGTTGATTCCGCCAATGCGATTGCGATTCGTGGAGATTCCGCTTCGGTTGCCCGTTTCGCGACTCTAGCGAAGGAGCTCGATGCGCGCGCCGCGGGCGGCACCGAGATTCGCGTCTACTGGCTCGAGCATGCCGACGCCGAGGCGCTGCTCCCGGTTCTTCAGCAGCTCGTCGGCCAGCCGGCCACCCAGCCTTCCGCAGCGCCCGAGTTCATCCGCAGCCAGAAGGGCGAAGGCACCGGCGCCGGGCCGTCCGAGGGTCAGTCAACACCGTCCGCGCCCGTGATGTCGGGCGGCACGGGAATCGTCCGCTGGGGCCCCGCGGTCGTCACGCGCTACCCGGGAACGAACGCCGTCATCGTTGCCGCCAATCCCGATGCCCAGCGGCAGCTTGGCGAAGTGATCCGCCAGCTGGATACGCGTCGGGAACAGGTGCTCGTCGAAGCGATCATCGTCGAGATCGGCGACGAAGCGGCGAAGCGCCTGGGCGTTCAATTCCTCCTCGCGGGCAAGAACGCGCCCTTCGCCGCGACCAACTGGTCCAACGCCCAGCCGAGCATCTTCACCGTCGGCGGAGCAGTGGCGAACCAGATCCTTGGGCGCGAGACGACAACGACGGCCAATGGGACCACAACGACCACAACCAATCCGCCGTTCGGCCAGGAGATCAACGACGCCGCGGTCCAGTCGATCATCAATGCGACCGGCGGCTTCGGCGGCGGGCTGTGGAAGCTGGGCGCCAACACCTGGTTCGGAGCGATCATCAATGCGGTGAAGTCCGACACGTCGTCGAACATCCTGTCGACCCCCTCGATCATGACGCTCGACAATCAGGAGGCGAAGCTGCTCGTCGGCCAGGAGATCCCGGTCACGACTGGCGAGGCCCTGTCGTCCAACTTCGACAACCAGTTCCGCACGGTCCAGCGCCAGAACGTCGGCATCCAGCTCGATGTGAAGCCACAGGTGAACTCATCCGGCTCGATCAAGCTTTTCATTCGCCAGGAAGTGTCGAGCATCGCCGGACCGGTCTCGCCGAGGTCGACCGACCTCATCCTCAACAAGCGCGAATTCAAGACGGTGCTGACGGTCGACGACGGCGACATACTCGCGATCGGCGGTCTGCTCGACGACAATGAACGCAAGACGATCGAGAAAATCCCCCTGCTTGGCGACATCCCGGGCATCGGGGCGCTGTTCAGGAATCGCACGCGCGCGCGAGCGAAGACCAATCTCATGGTGTTCATCCGCCCGACGATCGTCCGGACTCGCGAAGAGGCTCGCGAGGTCAGTGCCCAGCGCTACGGCTACATCCGCAACGAGCAGGCCCGGCGCTATCCCAATGTCGAACCCTCGATCGACGCCTTGGTTCGCGACTACATGGGCGCGGTCCCGCCGACGGCCTACCCGGCGCAGCGCGGTGACAATGTCTACGCGCCGGCGCCGTCGGCGGCTCCGGCGCCACCGCCGCCCCAGCCCCTCCGGACGAGTGTCCAACCCGTGGCGACATTCGCTCCGGCTCGGCGACCTGCCTCTGGGTCAGTCGCGACCGTGCAGCTCGGCGCGTTTCAGAACGAGGCGCAGGCGAACGCCGCTTGGCGATCCTTGTCGGCCCGTTTTCCGCTGCTCGCGGAGTCGACCAAGTCGCTTGTCCCGTACGAGGCCGGATCGAAGCGGCTCGTGCGGCTGCGCGCCGGCGTGGGCTCGCAGTGGCGCGCGGGGAAGATTTGCGAGCAGCTGCGGGCGGCGGACCAGAATTGCTTCGTGGTGAAGTGATGGGTTCGGTACTCACCACGATGGACTCGCCGGATGCTTCCAGGCTGGCCGAAGAGCGCGACGATCTGCTCGCCGCGCAGTCCTTCGAGCGGGCTGCCCTTCCGGTCCGCGAAATCCCTTACGCCTTTGCCAAGACGAACGGGGTCGTCCTCATGCCGTCGGACGACGGCCGGCCGACGATCGCGCTGCGCGAAGGCGCCGACCCGGTCGTGCTGATCGAGGTCCGCCGTCATCTCGGACAGCCGATCCAGGTGCGGAAGGTCGCTGCGACGGAATTCGACCGCTACCTCCACTCGCGCTACGCGGTCGACGAAAGCGCCGCCGGTCTCGTCGGGGCGATCGACAGCGGCGACGAGCTGAACGCGCTTGCGACAGGCATGCCGACCGCGGAGGACCTGCTCGACAGCGCCGACGATGCGCCCGCGATCCGGCTCATCAACGGGATCATCGCCGAAGCCGTCCGTCGCGGGGTCAGTGACATCCACATAGAGCCGTACGAGAGCGGCCTCGTCGTGCGCATGCGCGTGGACGGAGTACTTCGCGAAAGCCTGCGCATGCCGCCGCACGTCGCGCCCGTGGTCGTCAGCCGAATCAAGGTCATGGCGCGGCTCGATATTGCCGAGCGGCGAATCCCGCAGGACGGACGAATTGGCCTGACGCTCGGCGGCAAGGTCTTCGACGTGCGCGTCTCGACCCTCCCGAGCCGCGCGGGAGAACGCGTCGTGCTTCGAATCCTCGACAAGGATTCGGCCGGCCTGTCGCTCGACGAGCTCGGGATCGACGGCGCCGCGAAAGCTATCCTGGAGAGCGCCCTCGCCGAGCCGAACGGGATCATCCTGGTCACCGGCCCGACCGGCTCCGGCAAGACCACGACCCTCTACGCCTGCCTCCAGCTGCTCAACGATGGAAGCCGCAACATCCTCACCGTCGAGGACCCGGTCGAATATGCGATCGAGGGCGTGGGTCAGACGCAGGTCAACTCCAAGGTCGGGATGAGCTTTGCCACCGGCCTTCGCGCGATCCTTCGCCAGGACCCGGACGTCGTGATGGTCGGCGAGATCCGCGACCGGGAGACGGCGGACATTGCGGTGCAGGCGTCGCTGACGGGCCACCTCGTGCTCTCGACCGTCCACACGAACGATGCGGTCGGCGCAATCACCCGCCTCCGCGACATGAAGGTCGAGGCGTTCCTGCTCGCTTCCAGCCTCCGCGCCGTCCTTGCGCAAAGGCTGGTTCGGCGCCTCTGCCCGAATTGCCGCGAGGCAGTGCCCGCCGAAACCGGCGTTGCCGCTCTGCTCGGTTTCCGGCCCGGCGAGATCGTGTATCGCGCGGTCGGCTGTGCCGAGTGCGGTCAGACTGGGTTCAAGGGCCGGACCGGCGTGTTCGAGGCCGTGCGCATCGATTCGACCATCCGCCGGATGATCAACGAAGGCGCCGACGAAGCGGCGATCTCCCGCCATGCGTTCGCCGGCGCGCCCAATCTCTCCGAAGCGGCGCGAAAGCTCGTGCTTGCCGGCGACACGACTCCGGAGGAAGCGGTTCGCGTATCGCGCACCGAGGATAGCGGGAGCGATGCCTGAGTTCGCCTACATAGCCGTCGATCCCAAGGGCAAGGAGAAGCGCGGCACGGTCAAGGCGACGACGGACGCCGACGCTCGCGCCGGGCTCGAAGCGCGCAAGCTCTATGTCGTCAAGGTGCGGCCCCAGCCCGCTGCCGCGGCGGCGCCCGAAGTCAGCATCGGCGGCTTCAAGTTCACGCGCGGCAGCCGACTGTCGGCGAAGCAGCTCACCTTGTTCACCCGCCAGCTCGCGACTCTGAGCGAAGTCAGCCCGCTCGAGGAAGCGCTGCGAACCATCGCCAGGCAGAGCGAGCAGGACCATGTCCGCGCGATCGTCACCCGGGTCGCCGATGGCGTGGTCGAGGGCCGGCGCCTTGGCGACGCGCTCGGGCGGGAGCCCAAGAGCTTCCCGCCGCTCTATCGCGCGATGGTCTCGGCCGGCGAAAGCTCGGGCGCTCTTCCCGACCTGCTGGAGCGGCTCGCCAAGCTGCTTGAGCGGCAGGCGGAGATGCGCGGCAAGCTCATTTCCGCGCTCGCCTATCCGGTGGTTCTGACGTTCGTCGCCATCGCCGTCGTCGCCGCGCTGATGATCGCGGTCGTTCCGAAGGTCGTCGAGCAATTCACCGACGTCGGGCAGCAGCTTCCGCTGCTTACGCGGATCGTGATCGCGATCAGCACCTTCCTCGCGAGCTACTGGTGGATGCTTCTGATCGTTATAGCGCTCGCAGTGCTCGGGGGCGCGCGGGCGCTCAGGAACGAGAGCTTCCGCCTGCGCTTCGATCGCGCGCTGCTGAGGATTCCGCTGATCGGCCGAATGATCCGCGATCTCCATGCGGCGCGAATGGCCCGTACCCTTTCGACCATGATCGAGAGCCGCCTTCCGCTCGTCGAAGGCCTCAGGCTGACTGTGGGGACGGTCCAGAACCGCGCTCTGCGTCAGGCGACCGAGGAGCTGGTCGACTCGATCCGCGGCGGCGGGAGCCTATCCGGCGCGCTCGCCCGCTCCGGAGTGTTCCCGCCCTTGCTCGTCTATCTAGCGGCGAGCGGCGAAAGCGCGGGCCGGCTCGACGTCATGCTGGCGCGCGCGGCCGACTATCTAGAGCGCGAGTTCGACAATTTCACCGCCACGGCACTGTCCATGCTCGAGCCCGCGATCATCGTCGTCATGGGCGCGATCGTGACGACGATCGTCCTCGCGATCCTTCTTCCCATCCTTCAGCTCGAAAATCTCGTCGGAGCCTAAAGTGACCCTTCGCCTGATGTTCAATCTCTTCTTCGACCCGTCACTGAACCTGCGTTCGGCGGGCGCGGCCCCTCGGCGGGTTCGCAAACGATCCGAGCAGGGCTTCACGTTGGTCGAGCTGATGGTCGTGATCGTGATCATCGGCCTGCTCGCGACGGTTGTTCTGATCAACGTTCTGCCCAGCCAGCAAAAGGCGATGGTCACCAAGGCACGCGCCGACATCGCGACGCTCGACCAGGCGATGGAAATGTATCGCCTCGACAATTTCAGCTACCCGAGCGGGAGCGACGGACTGAACGCCCTCGTCAGCGCTCCGGCGAACGCGCAGGCGGGGCGGTATCGGCCAGGCGGCTATATCAAGAATCTGCCCACGGACCCGTGGGGACGGCCGTACCAGCTCGCAGTCCCCGGCCGAAAAGGGCCATTCGACATCTACTCGCTCGGCGCCGACGGAGCGCCAGGCGGCGAGGGCGAGAACGCCGACATTTACGGCGACGGATAGAGGCTTAGGGACAGGTGCAGCGCAACGGGTTCACCCTCATCGAACTGATGATCGTCATCGCGGTCATGGCGCTGCTCGCCGGAGTCGTGGTGATGACCGTCGGCTCGAGCGGCGGGCCTACCGAAAGCGCCACGCGCTTCGCCGGCCGACTCGCCGCGGCACGCGACCAGGCGATCCTTACCGGCCGCCCGATCAGCGCCTGGATCAGCCCGTCGGGCTACGGCTTCGACCAGCTGCGCGGCGGCCACTGGGAACCGATGACCGCGAAGCCGTTCGACGGTACCGACTGGGGGTCGGGCATGCAGCTCAACCTCACCGCGACCGCCGCTAGCCGCTCGCGAGTGCGCTTCGACAGCCTCGGCATGGCCGACCAGCCGCTGGCGATGACTCTGACGCGCGCGGGGCGCAGCGCGGGCGTGCGCGTCGCCGCGACCGGCGAGGTGACGGTGCAATGAGCGGGCGCGGGACCGAAAGTGGCTTCACCCTCGTCGAGATGCTCGTCGCGCTCGCCGTGTTCGCGATCGCCGCGCTCGCATTGATGCGGCTCGACGGCTACGCGATCGGCACGACCGCCGCCCTGGACGCGCGAAGCATGGCGATCCTCGTGGTGCGTAACGAAGCGGCGCTCGCGGCCACCGATCCCGGGCCGATCGTCCGCGGATCGACCGAGACGAACGTCGTCAATGGCGGGCGCAGCTTCATCGTGCGCAAGACCGTCACTCCAACCGACGACCAGAGGCTCGTGCGCGTCGATCTGGTCGCGACCGAGCAGGGCTCCGGTGCCAGCTCGGCGATGACTATGGTGAAGCGCGTCGCATGACCCGCCGAGCGCCTCAACTGGAGGCAGGATTCACGCTAGTCGAGATGCTGGTCGCGCTCGTCATCTTCGCGATTTTGGCGGCAGCTGGCGTCGGCGTGTTGCGGTCTAGCGTCGACGTCCAGGACGCGGTCGACACCCATCTGTCTGAGCTCGGCGGCATCGCCCGGTTGAACGCGCTTTTGTCGAGCGATCTCGGCCAGGCCGTGATTCGGCCCTCGCGCGCGGCCGCCGGCGAGCGCCCGGCTTTCGTCGGCGATTCCGCCTCCATGGAGTTTGTCGCGGCGGGGCGCGCGAACCTCGACGGAGCGCCTCGGTCAGAGCTTCAGAGGGTGCGGTGGCGCTCGGAAAGCAATGCGCTCCGGCGAACCGGCCTCGCCAACGTGGACGGCGACGATGACGGCGGGCTGGCAGCGCCGTTCGCCCGCGATATCCGCGACGCGGCGTTCCGCTATCGGATGCTCGACGGAAGCTGGAGCGGGTCTTTCACCTCGACCGAGAAGCAGCCGCTTCCGACGGCCGTCGAGATGACCCTCTCTCCCGAGGCGGGACCGCCCGTCGTCATGGTGTTCGCACTTCCGCCAAGCGCGCCGCCTCCGCAGCCCCAAGGCCGGCCCAACGGCGAGCAGCAAGAGCCGGTGGAAACGCCATGAAAGTGCACTCGAACGAACGCGGCGCCGCCCTGCTGAGCGTCCTCCTGCTCGTCGCAGTGATGGCCACGATCGCGGCGACCGCGCTCGATCGCCTTAGCATCGGGACTCGCCTCGCCGCGAATGCCGCGACCGTTGGGCAGGGCCGCGCCTGGCTCGAGTCCGCCGAGCTGCTCGCGACGACGCGACTCGAGGACCTGCTCGCCGCCGACACGGCGAAGACCCTTCCGTCGGGCTGGATGGGAGTCGAGCGTACGATCGCGCTGCCGGACGGAGCGGTCGTCCGGGCGCGCGTCGAGGACGGCGGCAATTGCTTCAACCTGAACAGCCTGGTGACGCGTCTCGCTGATGGACGGCTGGCGTACCGGCCCGTGGGCGTGTCGCAATTCACCGCGTTGATGACCTTGCTCGGCATTCCCGCGGGCGAGGCCGCTCGGATCGCCGCGTCGGCTAGCGACTATATCGACAGCGACAGCGCTCCCCAGAACCTCGGCTCCGAAGACGGTGGAAGCATCATCCCCGCCAATCACATGATGGCCGATGCCAGCGAGCTGCGCTCGGTTGCCGGCGTGACCGACCGCCAGTATGGCCTCGTCAGCCGCTGGATCTGCGCGCTTCCCACCACCGATCTTTCGCCTATCAACGTCAACACCCTCCTTCCCGAACAGGCGCCGCTCATCGCCATGCTCGTCCCCGACAAGCTGGACGTCGCCCGCGCCCGCGCCGCCATTGCGCAGCGACCGGCGGAGGGGTTCCTGAGCGCAGCGCAATTCTGGGCTTTGCCGCCGCTCGCCGAAATTTCGCTGCCACTCGGCGTCGGCGAGCAGCTCAAGGTGCAGACCGCATTCTTCACTCTCGACGCGCGCGTCCAATCCTCGGACGTCGACGTGCGTGAAACGGCGCTGATCGATGCGCGCGCAAAGCCCGCGCACGTCATCCGCCGAAGCTGGGCGGACGCGGGCTAGCCATGTCGGACACCCTGCTGTTCGCCCTTCCAGCAGCCCCCGACCCCGAGCGCCGGGACACGCATTGGTGGCATGTCGTCGACGGCCATATCGTCGCGGCCGGCGCGGGCGAAGGTTGGCTCGCACGATCCGGCTCGGATCGCGACCGCGTCGCTCTCGCTCCGGCCGGGCAGGTCAGGCTGAGCTTCTCGGACTCGCCCTCCACGGCTGCGACTTCCCGACAGGCCGCGGCCGTGGCGCGCGTTGCGGCGGTCGAATCGAGCCTCGGCGATGACGGGACTCTCCATGCGGTGAGTTCGGTCGCGGATGACGGGCGTGTCGTCACGGCAGTGGTCGACAAGGAGACCATGTTGGCGTGGCTCGATTGGGCACGCGAACTCGGCGCCGAGCCGAACCATGTGGTGCCCGTCGGAGCGCTGCTGCCGCTTTCCGACCGTTGGACGGCTGCGACGATCGGCGCGGAGGACATCGCCGGCCGAATAGATGCGGTGATGCCCAACGAGCCCGATCTTGCCGCCTTCGTAATCGGCGATGCCGATGTCGACACTCTGGATGAGTGGCAGGTGCGAAAAATGCTCGAGCGCGCCGCCGAGACGCCGCCGCTCGACCTCAGGACCGGCCGATTCGCACGGCGGCGGCGGATCGTCGTCGAGCGCGAGCGGATTCGCGAGCTTGCGATCATCGCCGCGCTGATTCCGCTGATCACATTTGTCCTGGCGCTGGTCGACATCTTCAAGCTCGAGCGCGCGAGCGGCCGGCTCGATTCCGAGACTCTCGCCGTCGCCCAGGCCGCGCTCGGCCATCCCGTGACCCTGGAAACCGCCGAATCCGAACTTGCGCAACGGGTCGGAGGATCGGCCTACGGCGGGGTGATGAACCCGCTCGCGGCCCTCTACCAGGCCATTCAGCCGGAGCCGAGCGTGAGCAGCACCAGCGTCACCTACGCGCCGGACGGCACTCTGTCGGTGACACTTGCCGCGCCCACGGTCGACGCGGTCAACCGAGCGCTCATTGCGCTGCAGCGCAACGGTTACAAGGTCACAGCGGTCCCGCGCCAGTCGCCGGACGGCCGATCCATGGTCGACGTCACGGTCAGGAGCGGTCCGTGATCCTCACGATCCGCGACTGGTATCTCTCGCGCACTCGACGCGAGCAGCTGCTGATCCTCTTGATGCTGGCGATCGCGCTCCCCTTGCTCGCCTGGCTGCTGGTCGTGCGTCCGCTGAACGGCGCCTACGACAGTGCGCTCCGGGATCATCTCGAAGCCGTCGATCGCCACGGCAGGGTTCTGGCGCTGGCCGACGCGGCCAAATCGGCCCCGTCGCGGCCCGTCGCGGCGAGCAATGCGGACCTTCAGCTGATCGTGACGGAAGCCGCCAGCCAGGCCGGGATCACACTGCAGGGCACGAACCCCAACGGGCCGAACGCGATCGACATCTCGGTGACTGGGGGCAGGGCGGGCGCGCTGACGCAGTGGCTGGCGCAGTTTGAGGCGCACGGGCTTTCCGTTCAGCAGCTCTCCATGGCTCCCTTGCCGGACGGCACGGTGAACATGTCGGCTCGGCTCGCGAGGCGGTCATGAGGCTGCGCTGGTTCGCCTGGACGGCAGGAATAGCGGCGCTTGCGCTGATCGCCTTGTTCCCGCTCCGGCTCGCGCTGGGCCTGTCAGACCTAAAGAGGATGGGCTTCACCGCACGGCAGGTTGCCGGCACGATCTGGTACGGCCGGATCGGCGAACTCCACCTCCGCTCGCAGCCGCTCGGCACGGTCGAGGTCGCGCTCGACCCGCTTCCACTTCTGCTGGGCAACGTCAGCATGTGGTTCAATCGGCTGGAAAGTCCGGATGGACCGCTCGAAGGCAGGCTCGTAGCGGGGTTTACCCGCGGGCTGATCAACACGAGCGGCCGAATCGCCGTGGGCGACACGTTCGCGCCCCTGCCGATCGCCGCGCTCGAGCTCGACCGGGTCACGATCAAGTTCCGCAGGGGCGTGTGCGACCGAGCGTCGGGCCGCGTGCGGCCGATCATCTCCGCGCCGATCCCCGGAGTGACCTTCGACGCCGGCCTTTCCGGCACGGTCGAATGCGACGGCCAGCGCGCACGGGTGCGGATGGCTAGCCCGGGGAGCGGGCAGCAGCTCGAATTCTACGTTCGCGAGTCCGGCGAATACCGCGGCTGGCTGAGCGTCAGGGCCGGCGATCCGGGCGTCAACGGAGCGCTCGGCGGCTTCGGCTTCAGGCCGTCTCCGCAGGGGATGACGCTGACCGTCGCCGGACGGCTGTGAACCTGCTCCTGCCGCTGTCGGGCGGCGTTGCCGGAGCGATCGTCGGAAGTTTCATCGCGACCCTGTGCGTGCGCTGGCCGCGCGAGGAGCAGGCGACCGCCGGGCGCTCCCGATGCGACTCCTGTCATCGCCGGCTGGGCACGCTCGAACTGGTTCCGATCCTCTCGTGGATCGCGTTTCGTGGCCGCTGCCGCACCTGCGGCGCCGAGATCCCAAAGCTGCATCTTTGGGTGGAGCTTGTTGCGGCGGCCCTGACGGCGCTTGCGCTCGTCCTGCAGCCGAACGTCCAGGGTGCCACCCTCGCGGTCTTCTGGCTGCTGCTCCTTGCGCCGACGGTGCTCGACGCGCGCCATTACTGGCTGCCGGATCCGTTGACGCTCGCCATCGCGCTGGCCGGACTAGTGCTTGGAGGCATCGCGTCCGGTCTGCCGCTGGCCGACCGCTTGATCGGGGGAGCGGCCGGCTTTGCGTCGCTATGGCTCGTCGCAACCCTCTATCGCCGCACTCGCGCGCGCGAAGGCTTGGGCGCCGGCGATTCCAAGCTGCTCGGCGCGATCGGGCTTTGGACCGGCTGGCAGGCGCTGCCGCCGATCCTGCTCATCGCGGCGCTAGGCGGTCTCGCAGCGGCAGCGGCTCAGGGTCGCTCGCGCCTCGACCGGATGCCGTTCGGAAGCCTGCTCGCCGCCGGCGCGTTCGTCTGGTCCGCGGCGCTTGCCGCGCGGAGCGGATCGCTCGTTCTTTAGATCGAGCGCAACTGGTCGAGCCGCGCTCTCAGGGCCGCGAGGTCGCCGGCCCCGATCGTCTCGAAACCGGCGTGTCGGAACGTCAGCGGATCGACCGGCTGGCCGAACCGCTTGACTTCGAAATGCAGGTGGGCGCCGGTCGAGAAGCCACTGGAGCCCACGAGCCCGATGACCTGGCCGCGGCGGACTCGGGTCCCCGGGACGGCGAGCAGCTGGCTTAAGTGCGCATAGCTGGTCTGGATCCCCCCGGCATGGTCGAGCCGCACCTGGCGGCCATATCCGCCCGCCCAGCCGGCGGCGCTGACCACACCGTCTTCGGCCGCGTAGACGGGCGTGCCCCAGGGCGCGCCGATATCGACGCCGGCGTGGAACCGGGCGAAGCGCAGGATCGGGTGGATTCGATAGCCGAACGCGGAAGTCAGATGCCCCTGGACCGGCTGCCCGAAGCCTTCGATACGCTGTTGCGGCCGTGACGGATCGAACCAGCCGGTGCGGTCGCCGACCGTCCAGCGCACCAGCTGCACTCCGCCGCCAGAGCCGCGGCGCAGCGCCGCGTAGAGCAAGGCCCCCGACTTGGTATTGCCGCCCGCGTCGCGCCAATGATCGATCACCAGGTCGAACCTGTCGTCGGGCTGGACCTGGCGAACGTCGAGCCTCGTCGCCAGCGCTTCGAGATAGTCGCGAGCCGCCTGCGCGGGCACGCCCGCTGCGCGAAGCGACCAGAACAATTGCGGGCCCGCACGGCCGCGGAAACGCTGCGGGCTGGCGTCGACCGACAAGGCGTCTCGCGCGAGCCTGAGGTCGCCGGCGAGCGTCCGCCCGATGGTGACCCTGAAGGCGGGCCCGGGCTGGAAGGAAACTCGCTCGAGCCGGCGCTCTCCCTTCGCGATGCTATCGCCGAGGAGGACCTCGATCTCCGTACCCTTCGGGACACCGGCGGGAAGAGCGGCATGGACGAGGTCGGCCGCCGCCGTCGCGTCGGCCCTGGCGACGCCGCTGCTCAGCAGAAGCGACTTCAGGTTGTCGGATGGGCGCAGGGTCGCGAACAGCTCCACCGCAGCGGAGGACGGCTTCGCAAAGACCGTATCAGGCGCGGGCGCCGCCGTGGG
>Ga0081539_10004636_pt1 | contig 14973 bp, 14 predicted proteins | sample TabmetS4T2R2_FD_71023 | JGI IMG/M metagenome (GOLD analysis project Ga0081539, IMG submission 71023) | Tabebuia heterophylla rhizosphere microbial communities from the University of Puerto Rico - S4T2R2 | ecosystem: Host-associated > Plants > Roots > Rhizosphere ...
GAGATCACACCGCTGCCGTTGTCCTTCTACGAAGAAGCCGTTCCAGCACCGCTCGGGTGGGACTCGGGGTCGTGCGGATACGTCCTGCTGTCGACCGCGTACCGGGAGGATGCGGACGAGGCTCGGCGTCGCGGATGGCCGGTCGAGGAGTTCTCCGGCGCCGAGCATCTGCACCAGGTGATCGATCCTTCGGCCGTCGCCGGCGCGATCGTGCGCGTCTCCGGGTCCCGCGCCGACGATCGCCCGTAGTCAGGCATCCGTGGGCCGATGTCCCGACACGCCCATGGAAGCTCGCGCGCAGGCGACCTCGGGGCGATCGTCGCCATGACCACCTGCGACCCGGCGGATCCGGTTACCGGGCTCGTCCTGCGGGGTACGGGCTCGTTGAGGGGACGGAACGAGATAGAGGAGGTGCCCGAATGAGGACCGACATGTGGACGTACTCCACGGACTACTCGGCGCAGGACCTGAACGTCGAGGGGTTCGACGTGGAGGCGACCGACGGCGACATCGGGAAGATCGATGAAGCCACGTACGACGTCGGCTCGTCGTACGTCGTCGTCGACACCGGTCCGTGGATCTTCGGCCGGAAGGTGCTGCTGCCGGCCGGCGTGATCGAGCGGATCGACCTCGACAACCGGAAGGTCATGGTCCGGCTCACGAAGGACCAGATCAAGAACTCCCCGGAGCTGGACGACACGGTCGACTACCGCTCCGACACCTACCGCGAGCAGGTGGGCAGCTACTACAGCACGTACAGCTAACCCCGCGGCTCGACCGACCGAAGGGCGAGGGCTCGTGCCCTCGCCCTTCGTCTATCCGCCGACCTCGGCCTTCGCCTCGGCGAAGGCCTTCGCCGCGTACGCGAGGTCCTCGCGCGTGTGCGCCGCGGAGACCTGGGCTCGGATCCGCGCAGCGCCCTGTGGCACGACCGGGTAGGAGAACCCGATCACGTAGACGCCCTTCGCCAGCATCGCGTCGGCGATCCGGCCGGCGAGCGCGGCGTCGCCGACCATCACGGGCACGATCGGGTGCTCCCCGGGCAGCACGTCGAGCCCGGCCGCCGCGATCTCCGCCCGGAAGAACCGCGTGTTGGACTCCAGCCGGTCCCGGAGCTCGGTCGAGGACTCCAGCAGCTCGATCGCCCGGAGCGACCCGCCGATCACCGCGGGGGCGACGGCGTTGGAGAACAGGTAGGGACGTGAGCGCTGCCGGAGGAGATCGACGATCTCCGCCCGCCCGCTGACGTAGCCGCCGCTCGCGCCGCCCATCGCCTTGCCGAGCGTGCCGGTGAGCACGTCGACGCGATCCATCACGCCGTGGTGCTCGTGGGTCCCGCGGCCGCGGTCGCCCATGAAGCCGACCGCGTGCGAGTCGTCGACCATGACCAGCGCGTCGTGCCGCTCGGCGAGGTCGCAGATCGCCGGCAGGTCGGCGAGGTAGCCGTCCATCGAGAAGACGCCGTCCGTGGCGATCAGACGCCGGCGTGCTCCGGCGGCCTCTTCCAGCTGCGTCTCGAGGTCGTCCATGTCGTTGTTGCGGTAGCGGAACCGTTCCGCCTTGCACAGCCGGATCCCGTCGATGATGCTCGCGTGGTTCAGCTCGTCCGAGATCACGGCGTCCTCGTCGGTGAGGAGGACCTCGAACAAGCCTCCGTTCGCGTCGAAGCACGAGGAGTACAGGATCGTGTCCTCGGTTCCCAGGAACCGGGTGAGCGCGTCCTCCAGGCGCTTGTGGAGCTCCTGCGTCCCGCAGATGAAGCGGACGGATGCCAGCCCGAAGCCCCACTCGTCGAGCGCCGCGTGCGCGGCGGCGATCACGTCGGGGTGGTCGGCGAGCCCCAGGTAGTTGTTGGCGCAGAGGTTCAGGACCTCCCGGTCACCCCCGCGGACGCTCACATGCGCCCGCTGCGGGGTGGTCAGGATCCGTTCCGGCTTCTCGAGGCCCGCCTCCTTGATCCCCCGGAGCTCCTCCGCGAGCCGTGGCTCGACGGACGCGCTCGTCACGAGGTCTCGGTCCAGTCCAGCAGCACCTTCCCCGTCTCACCGGTCCGGATCGCCGCGAAGGCGTCCGCGAACCGTTCGGCAGGGAAGCGATGCGTGATCACCGGGGCGATGTCGAGGCCGCTCTGGAGCATCACCGTCATCATGTACCAGGTCTCGTACATCTGACGGCCGTACACGCCGCGGATCGTCAGCTGATCGAAGATCACCGTGTCCCAGTCGATCCCGAAAGGCTCGTCGGGGATCCCGAGCATCGCGATCCGTCCGCCGTGCGACATGTTCGCGAGCATGTCCCGCAGCGCGGCCGGGTTGCCGCTCATCTCGAGCCCGACGTCGAACCCCTCCTTCATCCCGAGCTCGATCTGGGCGTCGGGGAGCGTTCCCTCGCGGACGTCGAGCGCGAGGGTCACGCCCATCTTGCGCGCGAGCTCCAATCGATACGGGATCACATCCGTGATCACGACGTGCCGCGCCCCGGCGTGCCGGACGACAGCTGCGGCCATCCCGCCGATCGGCCCCGCTCCGGTGATCAGCACGTCCTCCCCGAGCACCGGGAACTGCAGCGCGGTGTGCACGGCGTTGCCGAACGGGTCGAAGATCGCAGCGACGTCGCGATCGATCGATGGCTCGTGGTGCCAGACGTTGGTCATCGGCAGCGCGATCAGCTCGGCGAACGCGCCCGGGCGGTTCACCCCGATGCCCTTGGCGTCGGCGCAGAGGTGTCGGCGACCCGCCATGCAATTGCGGCAGCGGCCGCAGACGACGTGCCCCTCACCGCTCACGAGGTCGCCCGGCCGGAAGTCGCTGACGTTCGAGCCGACCTCGACGATCTCGCCGACGAACTCGTGCCCGATCACCAGCGGGACCGGGACGGTCTGCTGCGCCCACTCGTTCCATTCGTCGATGTGGACGTCCGTCCCGCAGATCCCGGTCCGGTCGACGCGGATCAACACGTCGTTGATCCCGATCTCCGGCTCGGGGACGTCGGTCATCTCGAGGCCGGCCGCCGGCCGGTTCTTCACGATCGCGCGCATCCGTGTCCTATCTCAGCATGCGGGCCGGTGCGGCGGCGAGTCAGGCGCCGTCGGCCCGCGCGATCGACGGCGGCGTCCAGTCGCCCCCGGTGACGGGGAGCCGCTCGGCGGCGTCGCGCAGGGCTTCGAGGTCGGAGCGGTTCATCTCCAGGACCTCGGGCGGCGGCTCGAAGAACCGGTCGAGGACCCGGTGTCGGAGCTGATCTCCCTCGCTCGTCAACACGACCAGCTTCACCCGGCGATCGGTGGGGACGCTCCGGCGCTCCGCCAGCCCCCGTTCCTCCAGGCGGTCGACGATGAACGTGGCGTTGGAGGCATCGCAGGTCCAGGCCTCGGCCAGGTCGCTCATCGTGCGGCCGCGCTCGGCGTCCAGGACCATGAGGGCCCGGATGTCGTTCGGGGTGAGGCCCTCGTGCGTGAGCACCTTCTGACGATGCCGGACCGTCTCGAAGAAGAAGCGGGCGAGCGGCCGCCACGCCTGCGCGGCCAGCTCGTGCTTGCTCACGAAATCGTCGGCCACACCCGAAGCGTAGCCGATGGGGGCCCGATGGTCCAGGATGTTGAATCATCCAGCTACTTCGATACTTGACACGCTTCAAGCATGATGGGATGCTCCACCCTTCATGACCGAGCCCGCGATCCTCGTCGAAGGCCTCACGAAGCGGTTCGGCGACCTCCTGGCGCTCGAGGGCGTGGACTTCGAGGCCCCGGAGCGATCCGTCTTCGGCCTCCTCGGCCCCAACGGGGCGGGGAAGACCACGGCGATCCGGATCCTGGCGACGGTGCTCGCACCGGACGAGGGTCGGGCGTCGGTGCTCGGACGCGATGTGGTCGGGGACCCCGACGGCGTCCGCCGCGTGATCGGCCTGGCCGGCCAGTTCGCCGCGGTCGACCCCAACCTCACCGGCGAGGAGAACCTGTGGTTGATCGGGCGCCTCACGCAGATGGAGGACGAGGCGATCATCCCGCGCACCAAGGAGCTCCTGCGCCGCTTCGACCTCGACGACGCCGCCGACCGGCCGGTGCGGACGTATTCGGGCGGCATGCGCCGGCGGCTGGACATCGCGGCCGCCCTCGTCCCACGTCCGCCGGTCCTGTTCCTGGACGAGCCGACCACGGGACTCGACCTGCAGAGCCGGAACGAGCTCTGGCAGATGATCCGCGAGCTCGTCCGGGAGGGGACGACCGTGCTCCTCACCACGCAGTACCTGGAGGAGGCCGATCGCCTGTCCGACCGGATCGCCGTGATCGACCACGGCCACGTGATCGCGAACGACACCCCGGCGCGCTTGAAGTCCCAGCTGGGCAGCACCGTCGCCGAATTGGGGTTCGAGGACGAGGCCCACGCCGAGCGGGGCGCGGCCCTCCTCGCCCCGAGCTACCCGGAGATCGACCGCAGCGACCGGACGATCCGGATCTCCACCAACGAGGGCGCCCGGATCCTCGTCGACGTGCTCCGGATCCTGGAGTCGGGCGATGAGGCGCCGGCGACGCTCGCGGTGCACGAGCCCAGCCTCGACGACGTGTTCCTCTCGCTCACCGGGAGGCGTGCCGAGGCCGAGGATCCGGAGCCGCCGGGGGCGGAGGCGAACGGTCGCCGGGGAAGGAGGCGGGGTCGATGAGCCAGCAGGCCACGGTCGAACAGACGACGGAGCTGACGGTTCGGCGCTCGGCGGTCTCACGGGCCGTCAGGGATTCGCTCGCCGTGACGTGGCGGAACCTGATCGCGTACCGGCGCGTCCCGCAGCTGCTCGTCTTCTCGACGATCCAGCCGGTGATCTTCGTCGTGATGTTCCGCTACGTCTTCGGCGGGGCGATCCAGGTGCCTGGGCCGATCGAGTACGTCGACTTCCTGATGCCCGGCGTGTTCGTCCAGACCGTGGTGTTCGGGGCGATCGCCACGGCGATCGGGTTGGCCACCGACATGAAGAGCGGGTTGCTGGAGCGGTTCCGGTCGCTCCCGATGGCGCGGAGCGCGGTCCTCGCCGGCCGGACCACGGCCGACCTCGCCCGGAACGTGTTCGTCGTCCTGCTGATGCTCGCGGTCGGCTTCCTGGTGGGGTTCCGGATCCACACCGATGTGCTGGGGTTGATCGGTGGGATCCTGGTCCTGCTCGGCTTCGGCTACGCGATGTGTTGGATCTTCGCGACCGTCGGGCTCGCGGTGGGCGACCCCGAGACGGCGCAGGCCGCGGCGTTCCCGGTGCTCGCGCCCCTGGTCTTCGCGTCGACCTTGTTCGTGCCGGCCGACACGATGCCCGGCTGGCTTCAGGCATGGGCCAACCACCAGCCGGTGTCGGTCACCGCGAAGGCGGTTCGGTACCTGATGCTCGGAGACACGCCGCTCGGCCGGGTCGAGGACGTGTGGGCCGCCCTCGCCTGGATCGCCGGGATCCTGATCGTGTTCGCGCCGATCGCGGTCCGGCGGTACCGCCGCGCGGTCTAGCTCAGCGCCACGTCGCGACGATGATCGCCGCGATCAGGTTGCCGACCACGTGGTACCCGGCGTTGATCGCGCCCCACGTCATGGGCCGAGGCTTCTGCGATTCGAACTGGGCGGTCACGAGCGCGATCGGGACGGCGAACCCGATCGCGACGACGAGGCCGAGCGCGATCCCCTCGACGAGGGAATCCGTCCCGGTGGCCCTCGCCAGCATCCCGAGCGCCACGGCGGACAGGACGCTCCCGATCAGCGGCGTCACGTAGATCGCCGCGCTCGGGCGCTGCCCGCGGTCGGGCAGCGAGAGACCGCCGGCGTCGGCCCAGACGCGGCCGAACACGGGCGGCGCGTACCACAGCGCTCCCACCGCGAAATAGGCGATCGCGGCGACGAGGACGGCGAGCCAGTTCAGGTGACCCAACGGGTCGAGATCCACGAGCCCTCCTCCGTTCACGACGTCACGCGAGCGTAGCGCCGCGGTCGGGGTTCCCGTCACGCGATCCGGCTCCAGGTCTCGCCCGTGGCCCCGCCGTCCGAGCCCGAGCGCGCCCGTAAGCTCCCGGCGTGAGCTCCGACCAACGGCTGATCGTCGGCCAGACCGGTCAGAACGTCCTCGGCCTCGCGATCGGAGCGGTCGCGACGTTCGCGGCGCAGATCCTGATCACGAACGCGCTGGGTGACCAGGCCTTCGGGGTGGTCACGCTCACCACCCAGGCCGCGTTCGTCGCGGCGGCGGCGACGCGGTTCGGGATGGACGTCGCCAACGTCCGGCTGGTCGCGATCCTGGCCGGGCGCGACCAGGTGATGCGGGCGCGCGGTCTGGTGCGGCGATCGGCGTCGATCGCGCTCGGCGTGTCGATCCCCTTCGCCCTCCTCGCCTACGCGTCCTCCGGCTGGCTCGCCAAGCGGTTCACCGCGGTGCCCGATCTCGCCGAGCCGGCGTTCCGGGCCGCCGCCGTGACGGTGCCGGTGGCGGCGCTGGCGTTCACGTACATGGGCGCGACCCGCGGGCTGAAGATCATGCGCTACACGCTGCTCTCGCAATGGATCGCGCAGCCGATCGGCTGGATCGCGCTGATGCTGGGCTTCTGGGCGGTGTCCCGGTCCGCCGGGGCGACGACGCTCGCCTTCGGGGCGTCCTGGGCGCTCGCCCTGGCCGTCGCGTTCGCGGGCTGGGAGCGAGAGCAGCGTCGGTTCGGGCACGACGTGTCCGGGGGTCCGGGGATCGAGGAGGAGCGCACCGCCGCGCTGCTCCGGTTCGGTGGGCTCCGCGCGCCGGCGACGCTGTTCTCGCAGCTGATCTTCTGGACCGACCTCTTCGTGCTCTCCGTCCTCTGGAGCGACCGCGGGGCGGCGGGGGCCAGCACGGTCGGCGTGTACGGCGCGGTGCTCCGCGTCGGCCAGGCGCTGTTCCTGTTCCTGACGTCCGTGTCGCTCACGTTCAGCCCGTTCGTCGCCGACCTGCATCACCGGGGCGAACGCGAGCGGCTCGACGCCCTGTACAAGAACGTCACCCGCTGGACCCTCGGCGCGACGATCCCGATGCTGCTCGTGCTGGCGATCCTGCCGACGGAGACGTTGCGGATCTTCGGGAAGGACTTCACCGCCGGAGCCGGCGCCCTTCGGATCCTGATCCTGGGGATGATCGTGCCGGTCACGGTCGGGACCGTGGGCTTCATCCTGATCATGGCCGGCCGGACCGGATGGGACCTCCTCGTCTACCTGGCCGGGTTCGCGATCGACATCGGCGTCGCCCTCGCGCTCGCGACGCCCGAGCGTCTCGGGATCCGGGGAGCGGCGATCGCGCAGGCGGCCACGCTCTCGTTCTCGGCGGTCGCCCGTCTGCTGTTGGTCCGGCGGTTCCTCGGCATCTGGCCGTTCGATCGCGCGTGGGCGCGGCTCGTCCTGCCGACGGTCCTCGGCGGGCTGTCGATGGGGTTGATGCACGCGGCGGTGCCGGCGGACCGGTGGTTCGTGAGCCTGGTCGTCTCGGCGGGGGTCGGCGTGGGTGTCTACGGCGCGGCGATGGTCGTGACCGGCGTGCTGCCCAGCGAGCGGGCGGCGATCGCTCGGGTGATCCGTCGTCGACGGGAGCCCGCGTCGACCGGGTAGGTTCGGTCAGCCGCTCGGATCGGCGGCGCGACGCGCTCGGCGCTTCGCCAGCTCGTCCTCGATCTCCGGGATCAGGATCAGCCGCTCCTGCAGCTCATCGAGCGAACGCCGGTAGTCCTCCGAGAGGGCGCGCAACTCGTCGGTGCGGCGCCGGGCGTACTCCATCTCGGCGAGGAGCTCGTCGCGTCGGGCGACGAGGTCCTGGAGCGACGTTCGGAGCTCGGCGACGCGCCAGGAGAGCAACCCGGCCCGAGCGACGTCGCCCGCCGCCTTCGTGGTGATCTCCCGGTAGCGCTCGTCGAGCTCCTCGGCCATCCGCCGCTCGAGCCGGCGGCCGTGCGCGTAGGCGACGGCGGCCGCCACGGCGAGCCCGGCGGATGCCGCGAACCCGTAGAGGATCAGCGTGGCCGGCGTGGGTCCCGGCGCGACGAGCGTGCGACCGAAGACGACGATCGCGCCCGAGTTGCGACCGCTCTCGACGAGCGCGTCCGCGACGAGTCCCGACCACGCGATCGCGAGTGCGATCGCGGCGATCCCGGCCATCGGCGTCCCTCCCCGGAGGCTCTTCGCGTGCAGCGGAGGAGCTTACGCCGTTCCGAGCTCGCGGTCGATAGGGCATCTGCCGGGGTCGGTCGGCGCGGCGGCGACGGCTACCAGGTGCTGCCGGCCAGGCGCTCCGCGGCTTCCATCGCCTTGGCCACCGCGTCGGCGGGATCCGAGGCGCGCTGGAGCGGATCGCCCGGGAGCCCCTCGAGGTCGAGGGACCACGTGCCGAGGCCGACCACCGGCTTGCCCATCTTGAGGGCGAAGGCGATCTCGGAGAGCGTCCCGAACTCGCCGCCCACGGCGATCACGGCGTCGGCGGCACGCGCCACGATCGCGTTGCGCGCCTCGCCGAGGCCGGTCGCGATGCGCACCGTGAGGTGCGGCGAGCCGGGTGTCCGGTCGTCCCCGGGGAGCACGCCGACCGAGATCCCGCCCGCCTCCTCGCACCCGCGGGCCGCGCCGTCCATCACGCCGCCCAGCCCGCCGCAGACCAGGACGGCGCCGGCCTCGGCGAGGCGCCGGCCGATCTCCTCCGCCGCCGTGACCTCGTCGTCGGACGCCCGACCCGCGCCGATCACCGAGATGTAGGGGGCCCCGTTCACCGGCGCGAGTATCTCAGCCGACCCCGATCGGATCGGGGCTCAGCCCCAGCTGCGACCCAGGATCGCGGCCAGGAGCGACGCGGCGGCGGTCTTGTCGAGCGGCTCGTTGCCGTTGCCGCACTTCGGGCTCTGCACGCACGACGGACATCCGTGCGCGCAGGGGCATCGGACGATCGTCTCGAGCGTGGCGTCGAGCAACCGCTCGACGTCGCGATAGCCTCGTTCGCTGATCCCGGCGCCGCCCGGGTACGCGTCGTGGATGAAGATCGTCGTCAGGCCGGTGTCGGGATGCAGTGGGGTCGAGACGCCGCCCAGGTCCCATCGGTCGCAGGTCGCGATCAGCGGCATCAGCCCGATCGCGGCGTGCTCGGCGGCGTGGATCGCGCCCGGGAGCTGCGGGGGCGTCACCGCCGCCCGCGAGATCGTCCGTCCCGGGATCGTCAGCCACAGCGCCCGCGTGTCCAGGCGTTGCGGCGGCAGGGCGAGCGCCTCCTCGTCGACGATCTCGTTCGTCGCCACGAGCTTCCGGACGAAGCCGACGACCTGGTCCGTCACGTGGACCGATCCGAACGCGACGTCGACGTCGCCCAGCGATCGCCGCTCGAGCTCCTCGACGATCTGGATGTCGGTGACGTCGCGCGCCTGCGTGTAATGGTCCGGATCGGCGGGCTCCGCCGCGGCGACCCGGGCCGCCAGATCCAGCTCGCGCACGACGTACTGCTCACCCATGTGGAGGTAGACCGCGCCGGGGTGGAGCGTGGCGAAGGCTCGATGCTCGTCCGCCGTGCCGATCACCTCTCCCGTGTCGGCGTTCACGATCGTGTACACGGCGCCGGCCCCGGCGCGGACGTCGACCGCGCGGTGGGGTGAGCCACGGCCGGCGTCGTGCCACGCTCCCCGCCGGAGGGCGAGCTCGCCGCGCCCGACCATCCGGTCGAGCGCGGCGACCGCCTCGGCCCCGAAGATCGCGACTTCGTCCTCCGCGATCGGGAGCTCCCGCGCGGCGCAACGAAGATGCGGCTCGAGGACGTAGGGGTTCGTGGGGTCGATCACCGCCGCCTCGGCGGGCTTGTCGAACAGATCCTCCGGATGGTGCACGAGGTACTGGTCGAGCGGATCGTCCTGCGCCACCAGCACGGCCAGCGAGCCGTCGGAGCGACGCCCGGCGCGTCCCGCCTGCTGCCACATCGACGCGCGCGTCCCCGGGTAGCCCGTGAGGATCGCGGCGTCCAGCGAGCCGATGTCGATCCCCAGCTCGAGCGCGGTCGTCGCCGCCACCCCGAGCAGCTCCCCGTCGGCCAGCCGCCGCTCGATCCTCCGCCGGTCCTCCGGCAGGTAGCCGGCGCGGTACGAGGCGATCCGGTCGCGGCGGCCCGCGTCACCGACCTCGCGCCGCGTGAACTCGGCCAGGAGCTCCGCGGCCCGCCGCGACCGGGTGAACCCGATCGTCCGCACGTCCTCGGCCACGAGACGTCCCATCAGCCACGAGGCCTCGGCGAGCGCGCTGCGACGCTGGCCGGTCTCCTCGTCCACGATCGGCGGGTTCCAGAGCGCGAAGGTCTTCGCCCCCGCGGGGCCGGCGTCTCCCTCGACGACGTCGACGTCCAGCCCCGTGAGCCGGGCGGCGAGCTCGTCCGGGTTGCCGACCGTGGCGCTCGCCAGGCACCACCGGGGGGACCCGCCGTAGTGCTCGACGAGCCGGCGGAGCCGTCGAAGGACCATCGCGACGTGCGAGCCGAAGACGCCGCGACACACGTGCGCCTCGTCGATCACCACGAGCGATAGGCGGAGGAAGAAGTCGGCCCAGCGCGCGTGGTCGGGCAGGATCGACAGGTGGAGCATGTCGGGGTTCGTCAGCACGAAGTTCGCGTTCTTCCGGATCAACGGCCGTTCCGCCTGTGGCGTGTCGCCGTCGTAGGCCGAGGCCCGGATCTGCGTCAGCTTCAACGAACGGATCGCGCGGAGCTGGTCGCGCGCGAGCGCCTTGGTCGGGAACAGGGAGAGCCCGGTGGCCTTCGACGTCGTGAGCGCGGCGTCCGCGAACGCGAGGTCGTACACCAACGTCTTCCCGCTCGCGGTGCCGGTGGCGAGGATCACGTTCCGTCCGTCGCGGAGCGTGTCGAGCCCCAAAGCCTGGTGCGGGAACAGCCCTTCGATCCCGAGCAGTCCGAGCCGGGAGACGAGGACCTCGGGGAGATCGGTCGGGAACGGCTCGATGGTCGGGCGGCGCGGCGGCAGCTCCCGGACGTTCGCGAGCGAGTCGCGCGTCTCGGGGTCGGACGCGGTCAGCCGATCGAGGAAGCTCCGGACATCCATGCGATCAGGGCTCGCGGGGAGCCGGCGGAGGCGCGGACCCGGCCTCCTCGAGCGAGTCTTGGAGACGTTCCCGGCTCAGCTCGGCGTACGACGCCACGAACGCGTCGCGGACGAGCGTCGGGAGCCGTCGACGATCGCGCAGGAGGATCCCAGCCCCCAGCGCGAGGTAGCACACCGAGACGACGATGCGCTCGGTGCCGTGCATCCGCTCGGGGATCACGGCGCCGATCACGAACTGCGCCCAGAACAAGCCGAAGAGCGCGGCCGCCTCGACCAGCCCGAGCCGAAGGTTGGCCAGCACCGCGACGGCGAAGAAGGACTGGGCCGCGGTGAGGAGCACCTCCTGGCGCTGCACCGTCTCGATCGGCAACCCGTGCATGGAGCTGCTGGCGACCGCGAACACGATCGGGAGCGTCCCGACGAGGAGCGTCCACTGGTTCACCTTCGACGAGACGAGCGTCCCCAAGCCGGCGTCGGTGTTGAGCCGCCACGCGAACAGGCCGGCGACGATCAGCTCCGGCGCCTCGGACGCGAGCGGCGCGAGCCACTGCACGAGCAGGAACTCGCTGATCCGCAGCTCGGCCCCGGTCGCCACCAACGAGTGGGCGAAGGGCTCGGCGAAGAGCACGATCACGGCGGCCGAGGCGACGAACATCACGACCACGGCCGCGCGCCGGCTCGACGTGCGGAACGAGCCGAGGTAGGCCGCCGGGCCGACCAGGTCCGGTTCCTCGGCCGGGGCGCGGGAGATCCGGATCGTGTACCCGACGAACAGCGCGACCAGCACGACGGCGTCCACCGCCGAGATCGAGCTCCGCAGCGGCAACGTCAGCGAGTAGATCGTCGCGACGGCGAGGAAGCCGAGCTCGATCGAATGCTCGCGCCGGAGCCGGATCTCGGTCGACGGGCGGACGCCGGGGTTCCGCCGTCGCATCCGGTACCAGGCCAGGAACACGACGAGCGACCAGCCGAGGCCGATCAGGAGCCGGTTGGCGCCGGTCATGTTGGCCAGGACGAGGGAGCACGGCGAGCGGTCCACCGGGGGACAGGACGCGCCGAAGCGCTCGACCGCGTTGCCGCCCTCCCACGCGAACACGAAGCTCACCGCGTATTCGGGCAGTACCGCGATCAACGCGAGGATCGCGATCGCGAGCCCGGCCGAGATGTCGAGCTGCGAGACCTCGGCGGCCCACGAGATCGCGAACGCCGCCCCGACGATCGCCAGGCCGAAGAGCAGCGCCTCGACCGGAGCGGCTGCGTCGAGGTCGCCGAACCGGATCGCGAAGGCCGGGACCGTGACGAGGGCCGCGGCCGCGAGCGCGGTCCGCTGTCGGCCCGGATGGATGTCGGTCAGGTCACGGCGCACCGGCGATCATGGCGCGCGACCGGCAGCCGGCCGCGCTCGGCGAGCGTAGCAGCGAGCGTCGGTCGTCACTGGCCGGCCGTCGGGCTGCGGGGGACGTTGGCGCGCCGGAGGCGGCCGTCCGCGGCATCCCGGAAGATCTGGACCGCGCGCGAGCGCGACAGGAAGACCACGGAGCTGCTGCCCACGGTGCCCGTGCCACCCGGCAGCACGACGTTCTGGATGCGCCGGGCGGGCAGCCGGAGGCCGAGGAACGCCAGATCGATCAGGTCGCGCGCCGCCACGTCGGTGTCCAGCGTCCTCAGGGCCGCGCCGAGCCAGACGAGGAGGCGATCGGGATCGTCGTGGACGTCCGACTGGAACTCCTCGAGGGTGGCGATCAGGAGGCGGCCGCCGTTCTCCTGCCGGCCGAAGTCGCCGCTCCGCAGCCCGTGGCGATCCCGAGCGAGCGCGAGCAGGCCGGAACCGCGGACGTGGTGCCGTCCGGGGGCGAAGCTCCTGCCCGCACCCAGTCGGAACGGGAAGTGCACGTCGATCCCGCCCACGTCGTTCACCATCCGCTTCAGCCCCGCGAACCCCGTGACCGCCCAGTAGTCGATCGGGACGCCGAAGGAGGAGCGGATCGTCGCCACGAGGCGATCCGGGCCGCCGGAGGCGAGCGCGGCGTTGATCTTGTTCGACCCACCGCCGGCGATCGGGACCCATGAGTCGCGGGGGATCCCGACGACGACCGCCCGATGCTTCCGCGGTCGGATCAACACGACGTGCAGCGAGTCGGCGCGCGAACGCATCACGTTGCCTCCGGGCCGCGCATCGGAGCCGACCACGAGGATCGAGATCGTCCGTTTCCCGTCGACGTCGGGGAAGAAGCCGGCACGTGCCCTGCCGATCACGATCGACGGCAGGGCGGAGGCCGCCGGGGCGGCGAGCGATCCCAGCCAGCAGCCGGCGAGCCACGCGACGGCGACCGCGGCGATCGACCGGCGGCCCGTCACGACGCGCCCGCCGGTCGATCGGAACGGGTGACGTCGAACCCGACGATCGTCCAGGCGCCGTCGACCGACTGCAGGACGAATCGGCCGTCGGATCGGAGCGCCGTCGCGTCTTCCTCACCGCGCGCCACGGCGCGGAACCGCGCCGTGGCGGAGATGAGGATCGTGGCGCCGGCCCGATCCGTCATCAGCTGCAGCGCGAGCGTCGCCGGTCTGGCCACGATCTCGGCGTACCGATCACCGGCGTCGGCGCCGGCGGTCAACACGTCGAGCTCGCGGCGTGCCTCGTCCCGGGCGCCGCGGCCGAACAGCGCCAACGCCTCGCGGTAGTCCGCGGATCGCCACGCCGTCGGGTCGAGGAAGCCCGCCACGTACAGATCCGTGATCAGGGTGCGGGCGGCCGTGATCGCTCGCGCCGCGATCCGGTGGTCGCGGTGCGACAGCTTGGGCGCTCCCCGCACCAGCGTGTGGTGCGTCACGTGGAACCGGAACGCCGCCGGCGTCGCGCCGGTCGGGGAGCCGGCGGATGGATGCGCGCTCGGCTCGGGAGAGGGCGACGTGCAGCTCGACGCCGCGATCGCCACCGCGATCACCACCGCCACCGCGATCACCACGGCCACCGACGAGCGTCGTGGCGTGATCACCCGGAACAGGGCTGCTCCCGGAGGGCGCGTCTAGCCCGCGGGTTGCGCATCGGACGGGATGTCTCCCGGCTTCACGTACCCGTCTTCGGCGATGTCCTTGAAGACCGGCTGCGGATCAGCGAGGTTCACGATGCTCAGCCCGTTCGCGGATCCGATGCTGCCGACCGCCACCAGGTTCGTGACCCGCTTCGGGGGGATCTCCGACGCGGTGAAAGCCAACGTGAGCAGCTCGTCGATCGGGACGTCGGTGTCCACCTGGCGGAGGCCGGCCGTCATCCATCGGAACACCGCCGTCGGATCGGTCGCGAACTCGTGGCGGAACTGCTCGAACGCCGCGACCAGGATCCGGCCCTGATTCATCGAGCGGTCGAAGTCGCCGTGGCTGAGGCTCTTGCGCGTCCGACCCAACTCCAGCGTCAGCCCACCGTCGAGCTTCTGCTCGCCGGCCTCGAACGCGTTGGCGTAGCCCTGGAACGAGTACGGCAGCTCGATCTCGAGTCCTCCGATCGCGTTGATCAACCGCGTGAGACCGTCGAAGCCCGTCATCGCGTAGTAGTCGAAGGTGATCCCCGTCAGGTCCTCGACCGTCTCGACCATGGCCTGGGGACCTCCCTGCGGCATCGCGGCGTTGATCTTGTTGGTCCCGCCGGTGGACAGCGGAACGTAGGAGTCCCGCGGGATCCCGACGAGCGTCGCCCGGCGGGCCGTGGGGTTGATCCCCAGGATGTGGATCGAGTCGCAGAGCCCCTTCTCGACGGGTGTGGCGGGTCGAGCGTCGCTCCCCAGCACCAGGATGAAGACCGGCTCGTCGCCGGTGAGCGTCGGGGCGAACTCGGCGTGCGCGCGGCCGATCTCGAGGACCGGGGCGCTCGCGGCGGGGGGGCGCCCCGACCAGGGCGGGGGGGGCCCCGGGGCCCCCCC
>Ga0081539_10004637_pt1 | contig 14970 bp, 11 predicted proteins | sample TabmetS4T2R2_FD_71023 | JGI IMG/M metagenome (GOLD analysis project Ga0081539, IMG submission 71023) | Tabebuia heterophylla rhizosphere microbial communities from the University of Puerto Rico - S4T2R2 | ecosystem: Host-associated > Plants > Roots > Rhizosphere ...
GGCGGATGTGCTCAAGCCCGCAGGTCACCAGGAATCCCGAGAGGTCGAAGGCTCGTTTGTCCGCAACATCCCTGCGACCCCGGTCAGGATGCCGGAAACCGGTCGGCGCCTGCCAGGCGATCTGCTGGCCGCGCCACCACAGCGGGCCGATGTCGAGCGAGTGGTCGGGCAGTGCCCAGAAATCGAGTCCGCCGCCCGTGCTGAAGGCGAGTGCGCGAACGCCCTCCTCCTCGCTGTCACCAAGGAAGATGCGCCGCACACTTGCGATCTGGCGAAGGTCGCCGACCTTGTCGCGCAGTGGCCCGGCCGTCACGCAGCCTTCGCCGGCAGGGCGACGTCGAGGCGCCGGAAGGCCTCGGGCGGGGCATCGTTCTTGGCCATCAGCCCGGCCATCAACCGCAACAGCCGCTTTTCCTGCACGTCGTCGCGGATTGGCCTGTCCTGTCCCGGATCGGTCTGAAGATCATAGAGCCTGGTGTCGCTTTCGATGAACGCTCCCGGACCGTAGTTGTTGTACATCGGCGAGCGCTCGATCACCGGAACGCGCAACAGCCTGGCGCCCTTGGTGAAGGCAAAAGGCTCGGCAAGGCTTGCGCCGGCAAGTTCCTCCGGCGTGAACAGCGCGTAGATGTGTGTCGGCATCACCGTGTACTGGTAGATCTCCTGGCGGCGCAGGTCGGCCGGGAAGCGATGGTAGGTGTAGCGGCCGTCGGTGACGTTCACGGCGCCGCCGAAGTAGCCGAAGATCGCCGCGTCGCGCCCCGGCACCGGGCCGGTCGACGGCAGGAGATTGTGGCCTTCCATCTCGGCCGGCGGGGCGACGCCGAAAAGGTCGAGCACAGTCGGCCCAATGTCGATGGCCTGGGTCAGCGCCGACACCCGCTCGCCGCCGCGCGGCCGGCGCGGATCGTGGGCGAACAGCGGGATGTGCACGATCTCCTCGTAGAGGTTCATGCGGTTCTTGGCCCAGAAATCGTGCTCGCCCAGCAGGAAGCCGTGGTCGGTGGTGAGGATGAGCGCGGTGTCCTGCCACAGGTCGTGCCGGTCGAAGTAATCCAGCAGCCGGCCGAGCTGGTCGTCGCAGAACGCCATCAGCGCATAGTAGTTGGCGCGCAGTTCCTCGCATTCCTCGGGCAGGGCATCGAAGCGGCCATAGCGCGGCCAGTCGCGCACCGGCCCCTTCCAGCCGGTGTCGAACGCCTTCTTGAAGCGCGCCGGCGCATGGAAGGGCTCGTGCGGATCGAACAGCTCCAGATGCATCAGCCAGCCGTCGGCACTGCGGTTGCGGTCGAGGAATTCGACGGCATGGTCGAAGCACTTCGCCGTGGGGAAATCCGCCTCCTCCCTGATGAACTCGCGGTTGATCATGTTCTGCGAGCGGTAGGTCCGCCGCTGATCGGTGAACTGGTGGGCATGGTACATCTCGCGCAGCCGCTCCCAGTGCGGCTGCACCATCGCCTTCCAGCGGTCGCCCTCCTGGCCGCGCACGAACTCGTAGCTGTCGTAGCGCGTGTGATAGGTGGCGCCGCCATCCTCGAAGTAGTGGAAGTGATCGGTGATCAGATGGCTGTAGACGCCGGCCCCGTGCAGCAGCTCGGGAAAGGCGTTGTCGAAGGGCTCCATCGGCCCCCAGCTGCGGTGCAGGAAGTTCAGCCGGCCCGACAGGATGTCGCGCCGCGCCGGCATGCAGGGCAGGCTGCCGACATAGTGCTTGTCGAAGGTGACGCAGCGCGCCGCCAGGCGGTCGAAGTTGGGCGTCGGCACACGGCGGCCGCCATAGGGCCCCAGCATGTGCCGGTTGAGCGAATCGAACAGGACGAAGACGGCTTTCATGGCGCTACCTACTTGATGGCTCCCTGGGTGAGACCTCTGACGATGAAGCGTTGGCCGATCAGCAGCAGGACGAGCGCCGGCAGGATCGACAGCGCCGCCGCGGCGGCCATCTGCGTGTAACGGATCTCGTAGTCCTGGGCGAACTTGGCGATCGCGACCGGCACCGTGGCGGTCTGCTTCATGGTGAGCGTGAGCGCGACGGCGAACTCGTTCCAGCTGAAGACGAAGGTCAGGATGGCCGTGGCGGCCAGCCCGGGCGCGATCATCGGCAGGATGATGCGGCGCAGCAGCACCAGGGTCGAGGCGCCGTCGATGCGCGCCGCCTCCTCGAGCTCGATTGGCACCTCGCGCACGAAGACGCCCATCAGCCACAGCGCCATCGGCAGGTTCAGGACGGCGTGGGCGAGGATCAGACCGGCGAAGCTGTTGTCGAGCCCGACCTCGCGCGCCATGACATACCAGGCGCTGGCGAGCGCCACCGGCGGCATCATGTGGAAGACCAGCGCCCAACCGAGGAAGACGTGGAGCACCCAGCCGGGCCAGCGCAACCGGTGCAGCGACCAGGCCGCGAGCGTCGCCGCCGTCAGGCACAGCAGCGTGCTGGCGAGGCCGACGATCAGCGAGTTGCGATAGTTGACCAGGAAGTCCGACGTCTTGGAGAACAGGACCTCGGTGAAGTTCGCCAGAACCGGCGTGAACAGGAGCTCACCCGTCAGCAGCGAGATCTGGGTGCGAAAGCCCGCCGTCACCACCCAGACGATCGGCACAAGGACGACGAAGCCCATGGCGGCCAGGGCCGCATACAGGCCGAGGCGATGCGAAAGCCGCTTCATGCAGGCTCCGATCGACGGCGCACCGACAGGGCCATCACCAGCAGCAAGGCGCAGATGAACATGATCGTGATTGCCATGGCCGCGCCGTAGCCCGCGCGATCCTCGGTGAAGAAGCGCTGGTAGAGCGTGAAGCTCACGACCTCGGTGGCGGTGCCGGGGCCGCCGGCCGTCAGCAGATAGACCTCGTCGAACACCTTGAAGGCGATGACCAGCCGGAAGGCGAAGGTGACCAGGATGGCCGGCGCCATCAGCGGCAGGGTGATGTAGCGCAGCTCCTGCCACCAGCTGGCGCCGTCGATCTTGGCCGCCTCGTAGGGATCCTGCGGCAGCGATTCGAGCCCGGCAAGCAGCAGCAGGAAGCAGAACGGCGTCCAGTGCCAGATGTCGACGACGATGACGCTGGCGAGCGCCGTCTCCTTGTCGCCGAGCCAGTTACGCCCCTCGAAGCCTAGAAGCTCGACCAGCTGGTTGATCAGGCCGAAGTCGAAGTTGAGCATCAGCTTCCAGATGGCGCCGATGACGATGCCGGGCACCAGGATCGGCAGGATGAACAGCGCGCGATAGAACATCCGGCCGCGCGTGACGCGGCTGCACATCAGGGCAAGCGCGAAGCCCAGCACCATCTGCCCGGCAACGGCGAAGACGGCGAAGATGACGGTGTTGCCGAGTCCCGCGCGCAGCAAGGTATCGAATGGCAGGCTGGCGTAATGCGCGAACCCGACCGGCGTGAAGGTCGCGTGGCCGCCCGACCAGCTGACGGTGTGGAAGCTGGTGTAGAGCAAATTGACCAGCGGCAGGACGCCCAGCCCCAGCATCAGCAGCAGGGCCGGCGCAAAGGTCGCCCAGCGCGGCAGGAGCTCGTCGAGGCGCGGCGCCCGCCGTCGCGGCGTTGCCGACACGCCGGCCGCGACGAGCGAGCCCTCTGCCACCGGCGCTGCCTTCACTTCAGGCCGGGCAAGGTGCCGGTCTTGTAGCCGTACTTCGCCATCACCGCATGGATCTGGCCGGCCATGTCGTTGAGCGCGGCGACCGCCGTCGTCTCGCCGGCGACGGCGCGATTGAGGCCAAGCTCGAGGATGGGGATCACCTCGCCCGCCTCCGGGAAGCTCAGCGTGCTGACGGCGTGCGGCAGCGACTCCGCCATCGCCTTCATCCAGCGGAACCGGCGTTCGCTGGCGAGCGGCTCGCGGTAGATGGCGGCGCTGACCGGGATGCCGCCGGCCATCGCCGTCGCCATCTGCGCCGGCTTGGTCTGATACCAGCGCAGGAACGCGACGGCGGCCCGCTTGCGCTCGTCGGGGACGTTCTTCGCCACGCCGCCCAGCCAGTGGCCGAGGCCGGGCGCCGACACGAGACCGGGCGCGTGCGGCGTCGGAGCGAACTCGACCTTGTCGACGACGGCCGACTTGGTCGGGTCGTCCATCTGCGACCAGGCGGAGATCACCATCATGACGTGCGCGGCCTTGCCCGTGACCATGTTCTGGATGACTTCGGCCTGGTCGATCGAGGCGGTCTTGGGATGTCCGGCTTCACGCGACAGGCGGATGTAGTAGTCGAGCGCGGTGCGGCCCTGCTCGCTGTTCAGCGCCACGCTGTAATCACCGGCCGCCTGGTCCTTGAAGACGCTGCCGCCGAAGCCGTAGAGGTAGGGGTAGAAGTCGAAGCTGACGCTGGCCGGGCCGCGCGCGCCGCGCTGGACGATGCCGTACTGCCGCGGCGGCTTGTTGAACTTGCGCGCATTGGCCTCGAGATCGGCGAAGGTCTGGGGCGCCGCCAATCCTGCTTCCTTGTAGAGATCGCCGCGATAGTAGACCACCGGGATCAGGGGCGAGATCGGCATCGACATCAGCTTGCCGCTGCCCACTGTCTTCTTCGCGGCGTCGAAGTAGACCGTGTTGCCCAGGGTGAAGATGTCGGGATCGAGCTTGAGGCCGGGATCGATGTCGCTCAGCGCCTCGACGAAGCCGCCGAAATACATTTCGGCGAACCAGCCAGAGTTCATGATCAGGAGATCGTACTGGCCCTGGCGGGCACGCACCGAGTTGCGCTGCTTCTCGAGCGAGCCCGCGAACGGATTGACGTCGAGCTCGACCTTGTTGCCGGTCTCTTTCTCGTAGAGCTCGACCGTCTTGCGGAAGCTGTCGAACCACGGCGACTGGTTGATCACGATCGTGATCGGCGCGACCTTGGTCTGCGCCGCCGCCATCGTCGGACCGGCGCCGAGGAGGCCCGCGGTCAGGCCCGCCACAGTCTGTCGACGGCTGATCCGCCCCCGTTGATGCGTCATGGCTTCCTCCCGACCTTATTGGTTGGAGAAAGCGTGACACGCGCCATGCCATTGCTACAAACAACTTCGGCTGCCGCAGACATAGCCAAAAGGAATAGGTCAGTTGCGCGGATCGGCGGCGCAGATGGCGGCGAGGTTGTCGATCAGGCGCTGCGCCGCCGGCGACAACCAGCCGTCGCGGCGCGTGACGATCCCCGCCTCGCGCCGTGTGCGCACCTTGGGCACGTCGAGCATCACCAGTCCCGCCCCTTCCTCGATCTCGACGGTCTTGGAGGCGGCGAAGGTGAGCGCATCGGAGCGCCGCAGCAGATTGAGCAGAAAGGCGTGCGAGTTCGTCTCGACGACGTTGTGCGGCGGCTCGAGGCCTTGGGCCGCGAACAGCCCGGCGAGCCGGCGCTGGGTCGAGCGCGGCAGCAGCACCCAGGGATAGGCCAGCAGGTCGCGCGCGGCGACGCGCCGGCGCCCGATCAGCGGATGACCGGCGCGGCAGCAGACGCCGAGCTCGTCCGACGCGAGCGGCCGCACCTCCAGGCCGCGGCGGTCCTGGGCCTGCGGCAGCTCGGCGACCACGAAGTCGTAGTCGCCGCGGCGCAACGAGCGGAACAGCTCCTCGTCGAAGCCGCCGCCGACGCGGATGCGCAGGCCGGGATGGCGCGCGACGGTCTGCGCCACGGCGAGCGGCAGATGACGCCGCAGCCACGCCGGTCCCGCACCGACCGACACGGCGCCGAACGTGCCGCTGCGCAGCGCGGCGATCTCGCTCGAGGCGTCGCCGATCTGCACATGGACCGCCTCGGCGTGACGCAGCAGCGTCTGGCCGTAGTCGGTCAGCTCGACGCCGCGCGCCAGGCGATCGAACAGGCGGACGCCCAGCTCCTTCTCCAGGAGCTTTATGCTCTTCGTCAGGCTGGGCTGCGTGATGTTGAGCTCGGCGGCCGCCGCGGAGATGCTGCGGCGCTGCGCCACGCGCAGGAAATATTCCAGCTGACGCAGATCCATGATGCGCATCGGGCCATCCCTCCGTCGAACCGGAACAGCTTGCCCTGCGCATCGGCGGGAAGGCAGCGGAAACCTGGCCGGAGGCGCTCGAGCCGAGTACAGCGTCGGACGCTGCCGCCGCGGTCAACTCGCGACGATATCGCCGTTGATCACCTTGGGGAAGGCATCGAAGTGCGATTTGAAACTCGCCAAGCGCGGCGTGTTGACGACGGCGGCCGTTCCCACGGCGAATTCCAGGATCATCAGCGCGATCGATTCTGCGTTGTGCAGCTTGAACCACTTGCCGATGCCCAGGAAATGGCCCTCGAACGCATAGGCATTGTCGTTGATCTCGAGCCCCGTGCCATCGCGCGGCCCGACGAAGTGGCACATCTCATGGATCACCGTCCATTGCTTCTCGATCGGGGCCGGCTGGTTCGCGAAGATCGGTCCGAGGAAGACGGTGTGGCCCGGCGCCTTGATGTTCACGCCTTTTTCCACGTAGATCTGAAACTGCTTGGTCGACAGCTTGTCGCCGCCGCGCACGGTCCAGGCGATGACGCCGGCGCCGGGCTTCGGATCGAACATGATGATGCTGTCTATGCCGGTCGCGCCGAAGGCATTGGCCCGCGACACCTGGAAATGGATCGCCGAAACGATCCTGAGCAGCATGCCGGCGTCGTTCGACGTGACCTTCACCTTGGCGGTCTCGAAGTGCTTGTTCAGCCAGGCCATGGTCGTCGGCGTCTGATGCAGCAGCTTGAAGCGCAGCGACATCAGCTTGCGCTCGAGATCCTTCAGGATCTGCTTGCCTTCCGCGACCATCTGCTGGCCTGTCTGCGTCGGTTTCGGCGGCGTCGAGGGCGAGCCGGCGGCCTGTCCGGGCCGGCCGTCGAGCCCGAGCCGGCCGACGGGAATGGCGGGCGATTCGCAGATGAGCTTGGTCAGCGCCTTGATCGTCGGCCCATCCACATCGATCCGCCCGTCCGTCCGGGTCAGGACTTTCTTCTGGTACTTGTCGATCGCCGCCTGTGTTTTCGGACCGATAAGTCCGTCTTCGGCCAGCAGAGTCGCCGGGCCGCCCTCGTCCGGCGGCGTTGAATTCAGGAACGCCTGGACGATCCGGACATCGGCCTTCTTGTTTGCTCCGCCTCTTCCGACCGAACCGCCAATCGGCTTGGTCGTGGGATTGCTGCAGAAGAAGCACTTGTTGAATGACGAGTTTGCAACAAGCGACATCTACCCACCTCCTTACGCAAACACCTCCGTCGGAACTCCGGACAAGCGTTGCATGTTCAGGTGGGATTTCAAGTTTGATTGCTGTGCACTTTGCGTTGCCGCTTTCATAGGGCCTGAAGTGCGAGGTCCATCCTGCTTCGCGCTGCCGCGCTTCGCAGGACGAGTCGTGTCCTCCGAAGCCTTGGCGTAGGAGGGTCAGGCCGGCAGCACGAACCGTACGCCTGCACGGGCCAACCCGCCGCCGAGCGCCACCGGTGAACCATCGGCGCGCCAGCAGGCAGCGCCGGTCATGCTGCCGTCGTCATGGAACTGGATGGCGTTCATCCCGCCGGCCACGGTCGGCATCACCTGCAGCTTGTGGCCGCGTTCGGCGAGACCCTGGCGCACCGTCTCGGGGATGCCGTGCTCGACCTCCAGCACCGGCCCCTCGGTCCAGATGCGCGGCGCCTCGACGGCCTCCTGTAGGGTCATGCCGTGGTCCAAAAGGTTGATCAGCGCCTGCCAGGCCGAGGGGAAGATCTTGCGGCCGCCGGGCAGACCCAGCGCATAGACCAGCCGGCCATCGCGCAGGGCCATCATCGGCGCCATCGAGGTCGTCACCCGCTTGCCCGGCGCGATCGACAGCGCATTGCCCGGCCGCGGATCGAAGTTCGACATGTAGTCGTTCGGCACCATGCCGATGCCGGGCACCACGAAGCGCGCGCCGAACAGGCTGTTGATGGTCTGGGTGGTGCACACGACGTTGCCCCTGCCGTCAGCCGCGGTGAGATGCGTGGTGTCGGCGCCTTCCCTGGCGAGCAATCCCGACGTCCAGCGCTTGGCGCGAGCAAGGTCGATGTCGGCACGGCGTTTGTCGGCGTAGGCCTTGGAGGTGATGCGCTCGACCGGCACGTCGACGAACGCCGGATCGCCGCTTGCGTGGGCGCGGTCGGCGAAGGCGATCTTCAGCACCTCGGCCAGGAGGTGCAGCGTGTCCACCGTGCCGAAGCCCAGACGCTTGATGTCGTAGGCTTCGAGGATGTTCAGCATCTGGGTGATGTGCACGCCCGACGCCGCGGGCGGCGGCGGGCCGACGATCTCCCAGTCGCGATAGCGGCCGCGGATCGGCGTGCGCTCGACGACGCGGTAGTCGGTGAGGTCGTTCTTGCCGACGAAGCCGCCGGCCTTCTGCATGAACTCGACCAGAAGGTCGCCGAGCGGCCCGCCGTGCAGCGCCGGCTCGCCCTTCTGGGCGATCAGGGTCAGCGCCTCGCCGTAGTCGGCCTGCACCAGCCGCGTGCCGGCCCTGAGCGGTGTGCCGTCGGGCAGCAGCCGCTTGGTCGCCAGCTTGTCCTTCAGAAGATCGGCGGCGGCGCTCTCGATGCAGTCGGACAGGTACGGGGTGACCGTGAAGCCGCGGGTGGCGTGCCGGATCGCGGGCTGCATGACGTCGGCGAGCGACATCGTGCCGTAGCGGCGCAAGGCCAGCGTCCAGGCCAACAGCGAGCCGGGCGCCGCCACCGCCTTGGGCCCGATCTGGTTCTCGCGGCCTTCGACGTCGAAGATTTCCGGTGCGGCGCCGGCGATCGGCCGATACATGTCGGGACGGCCCGCAAGCGGCACGGCGCTCATGCCGTCGATGACGGTATGCGTGCCGTCGGCGAGCCGGATATGGCAGGTCGTGCCACCGATCAGCCCGACCATCATCGGCTCGACGACGGTCAGGGCGAACTGGGCGGCGACGGCGGCATCGACGGCATTGCCGCCGGCCGCCAGCATCTCCATGCCGGCGGCCGAACCGAGCGGGTGGTTGGTCACCACCACGCCCCTGGTGCCGCGCGCCGGCTGCTTCTCGCAGGTGAAGAGCGTGCCGGCGCGCTCCCGCCAGTTCGAGCCGCTCACGTCAGTAGATCGTTTCCTTGAGGCGCTGCGGATATTCGCGGTCGTACTTCTCGGCGTCGAATCCTTCCTGCAGTGCCTTCATCATGATGCCGCTCGACGGCAACGCGCTCTCGGGCAGGTGGCGGCTCGCGTCCCACAGCTGCGAGCGCACCAGCGCCTTGGGACACTGGGTATAGACGCTCTCGGCGGTGACGATGATGACGCTGCGCGGCGCCTTGCCCTCCATGGTGAAGGAGGCGCAGAGCTCGGGATCGACGCTGATCGCCGCGCGGCCGTTGATGCGCAAGGTGCGGCCGATGCCCGGGATCAGAAACAGCAGCGCGATACGCGGGTCGCGCACGATGTTGCGCAGCGTGTCGATGCGGTTGTTGCCGCGCCGGTCGGGCAGCATCACGGTGTTCTTGTCGACCACCCGCACGAAGCCCGCCGGATCGCCGCGCGGCGTGCAGTCGAGGCCTTCGGGGCCGGCCGTCGCCAGCACCACGAACGGCGAGACCTCGATGAAGCGGCGATAGTGCTCGGAAATATGGCCGATCTCCTTGATCACCGCCGGGCCGACCGGCTTGCCATAGAGCGCTTCGAGTTCGGCTTCGGACGTGACGAGATGCTGCACAGCGACCCCTTTCGTCAGGTGCGTCGTCTGTTATCCCAGCGCGCCCTCACCGACAAGGCCCTGCCGCCCCTCGGAATTGCACTTCGCCATGCCGGCAACGCATGATGGGGCAACGCACTCAGGCGGGAGAGAGCATGCCGGACATCGGCTGGCAGGTCGGTATCGACATCGGCGGCACCTTCACCGACTTGGTGGCGCTGAAACCCGCGACCGGCGAACTGCGCTCGATCAAGGTGCCGACCCAGCGCAACGATCCAGTGGCCAGCATCAAGGCCGCGCTGGCCGCCGCGGGCCTCGCCGCCATCGACGTCGACGACCTGGTGCACGGCACGACCCTGGTGACCAACGCCATCGTCGAGGACCGCGTCGAGCCGGTGGCGCTGATCGCCACCGAGGGCTTCGAGGACGTGCTCGATATCGCCCGCGCCGGACGCCAGCACCTCTACCGCCTCGACCTGCCGCCCAAGCGCGCGGCGCAGGTGCCGCCGGAACGGCGTCTGTCGCTGGCCGAGCGCGTCGATCACACAGGCGCTGCGATGAAAGTGCCCGATGCCGCCGCGATCGCTGAGGTCGTGCGGCAGGCGACGGCGAGCGGCGTCGAAAGCGTCGCCGTGTCGTTGCTGCATGCCTATGCCAATCCGGCGCACGAGCGCGCGCTCGGCGCCGCGCTCAAGGCTGCCCTGCCCTTCGTGTCGCTGTCGCACGAGGTCAATCCCGAGACCCGCGAATTCGAGCGCACCGCCACGACCGTGCTGAACGCCTCGGTCATGCCCATCGCCGCGCGCTACCTCGACCGGCTGCAGCGCGAGGTCCAGGGCGCGCGGCTGCACGTCATGCATTCGGCCGGCGGCATGGCCTCGCCGGAGGCCGCGGCCCGGCGGCCGCTGTCGATGGCGCTGTCGGGACCGGCGGCCGGCATCTCCGCCGCCCAACACGTCGCCGCCACGCTCGGCCTCGACAAGGTTTTAAGCTTCGACATGGGCGGCACGACGACCGACGTCTGCCTGGTTGTGCGCGGCGCCGCGGAGATCTCGACCGATTCCAAGCTCGCCGGCCGGCCGGTGCGCCAGCCCATGGTCGCCGTCGAATCGATCGGCGCCGGCGGCGGCTCGCTGGTGATGCTGGGCACCGGCGGCCTGTCGATCGGTCCGGAAAGCGCCGGCGCCGAGCCAGGACCCGCCGCCTACGGCCGCGGCGGCACGCGGCCGACCGTGACCGACGCCAATGCCGTCTTAGGCTACCTGGACACCGGCCGGCGGCTGGGCGGCGCCATCTCCCTCGACGTCGCGGCGGCGGAAGCGGCCCTCGCGCCACTCGCCAGGCGCCTCGGCGTCAGCGTCATCGAGCTGGCGCTGGGCGTGCAGCGCGTCGCCAACGCCACGATGGTGCGTGCGCTGGCCCGCGTCACCGTCGAGCGCGGCGTCGACGGGCGGCAATGCACCCTGCTGGCCTTCGGCGGCGCCGGCCCCATGCATGCCGCCCAGCTGGCGCGCGAGTTCGGCATCACCGAGATCGTCGTGCCGCGCTTCTCCTCGGGCTTCTCGGCGCTGGGCTGCATCGTCGCCGACATGAGCTACACCCAGCAGCAGGCGGTGCGCATGCTGAGCACGCACTGGGACACCGACCGCTTCGCCGGCCTGCATGACAGCATGCTGGAGACGCTGATCGCGCCGCTGCTGCGCCAGGGCCATGACAAGGCGGCAATCGCCGTCGAGCGCACCGCTCTCGTCCGCTATGTCGGCCAGAGCTACGCGGTGGAAGTGCTCTTCGCCATGCCGCTCGACCTGAAGCGGCTGGGCAGCGACTTCCGCCAGCGCCATCGCGAGATCTACGGCTACGCCACCGACGAACATTGGGAGATGCAGAGCCTGCGCCTGCGCGCCGGCGTCGCGCGCCGCATCACGCTCGGCCCGATCGCGGCGCCCGACGCCATGCCTGAGCCGACCGGCATCGCGCCCTGCTGGTTCGCGCCTTCGGCGCCGCACGACACGCCGCGCTATGACCGCGACCAGCTGCCGAACGGCACGACGATCGCAGGGCCGGCGATCATCGAGGACGCCTGGTCGACCATCGTCGTCCCGCCCGGTTACGTCTCGAGCAGCGATGGGATGGGCCATCTCTGGATCAGGGAAAAGGCATGAAGAACGCGATCGATCCCTTCACCGTGGAGGTCATCCGCCACGCGCTCACCGCCGCGGCGGAGGAGATGTCCTTCGTCGTCATGCGCTCGGCGCGCTCGCCGCTCTTGCGCGAGGCGGGCGACCTCTCGTCGGCCATCACCGATCACAAGGGCGACCTCATAGCCCAGGGCCGCGACATCCCGATCCATCTCGGCGTCATGAGCTTCACCGTCAAAAAGTTCCTCGAGCGCGTGCCGGCCCAGCGGCTGAAGCCGGGCGACGTCTGGTTCCTCAACCTGCCCGAGGTCGGCGGCAACCACCTGCCCGACGTGAAGGCGATCCGGCCGATCTTCCTGGAAGGCAAGCTGTTCGCCTTCGCCGTCAGCCTCGCCCATTGGGGCGACATCGGCGGCGCCTGGGCGGGCAGCTACTTTGCCGCCGCCACCGAGACCTGGCAGGAGGGCGTGCGCATCCCGCCGCTGCGCCTGTGCACGGCCGACGGCATCGACGAAGAGAAGCGGGACTTCCTGCTGGCCAACCTGCGCGGTCCCGCCGAGCGCGAAGGCGACCTTTTAGCCCAAGTGGCGGCGACACGGGCGGCCGAAGGCCGGCTGACGCGGCTCTGCGAGGAGCATGGCGCCGCCACCATCCGCGCCGCGCTCGACCGGCTGGACGATCTTTCCGAAGCGCAGATGCGCGAGGCGATCGCGGGTTTGCCCGACGGCACTTACGAGGGCGAGGACTTCCTCGACGACGACGGGCCGGGCGGCAAGCCGGCGGCCGTCCGCGTCCGCGTCGAGATCGCGGGCGATCGGGCGAGCTTCGATTTCAGCGGCACCGACGATGCGGTCGCGGGGCCGCTCAACACCACGCCGTTCGTCGCCATGGCGGCCGTCTACTACGCCATCAAGGCGGTGGCCGGCCCGGAGATCCAGCCCAACGGCGGCTGCTACCGCGCGCTCGAAGTGCGCACGCGGCCGGGTTCGATCCTCGATCCCGGCATCGACAAGCCGGTGGTCGGCGGCAACCACGAGACCTCGCAGCGCGCCGTCGACGCCATCATGCGCGCCTTCGCCCAGGCGGTGCCGGAGCGGCTGACGGCGGGTGGCTCGACCACCGCCGGGCTGCTGATCTTCGGCGGCACGCGGCGCGACGGCGCGACCGGCACGTTCTACGAGACCCACGGCGGCGGCGAAGGCGCACGCGCCGAGCGCGATGGCGTGCCGGTGGTGCGCGTCCATCTCACCAACACGATGAACACGCCGGCCGAGATCGTCGAAGCGGAATACATGATCCGTGTCGAGGAGCAGCGTTTGCGGCGCGGCTCGGGCGGCGCCGGCAAGCACCGCGGCGGCGAGGGCATGGTGCGCATCTACACGGTGCTGGCCGACGGGCTCTCGCTCACCACCATGTTCGAGCGCCGCGTCGTGCCACCCTATGGGTTGATGGGCGGCGAGGCCGGCGCGCCGTTCCGCGTCACCCTGCACCGCGCAGCCGGCAGCAGCCGCGAGCTTCTGGGCAAGGAGAACCTCACCCTGGCCGCCGGCGATCGCGTCGTCATGGAGACGTCAGGCGGTGGCGGATACGGCAAAATCTAATCCTCCCCTTCGCGGAATCCGCGAAGGGGAGGTGTCGCCGTAATCGGCGACGGAGGGGTCATGGGCCACATGATCGCTGTTGCCTATGACCCCTCCGCCCGCTACGCGGGCACCTCCCCAGCGCGGTCTCCGCGCTGGGGAGGGAGAGATCGGAATGCAAATCGCTGCCGCCGACAAGAGTCTGGGTGCAGGCCCGGACGGTGCCGAGCATTGGCCGGTGCCGCGACGGCAGGCGTGGTTCGCCTTCGTCATGGCGTTCCTGCTGATGGTCTTCGACTACATGGACCGCCAGGTCGTGGTGTCGATGTTCCCAGCGCTCAAGGCCGAATGGGGCCTGAGCGACAAGCAGCTCGGCGCCTTGACCGCGGCCGTGTCGATCACCGTCGCGGTGTTCGCCTTTCCCATCGCCTTGCTGGCCGATCGCTGGAGCCGCGTTAAAAGCATCGTCGTCATGGGCGTGGTGTGGAGCATCGCCACCATCGCCTGCGGCTTCTCGCGCAGCTACGGCCAGCTTCTGGCGGCGCGGGCGGTCATCGGGCTCGGCGAAGCGGGCTACGGCGCGGCGGGCGGCGCGTTGCTCACCAGCATGTTCCCGGCGGCGCGACGGGCCACGGTGGTCGGCGGCTTCCTGGCGGCGGCCGTGGTCGGCTCGGTGCTGGGCGTGGCGCTGGGCGGCTTCCTCACGGCGCGCTGGGGCTGGCAGGCGGCTTTCGGCGTGGTCGGTATCCCGGGCCTGGTGCTCGCGCTCCTGTTCCTGCTGGTGCGCGACTATCGCACCGTTCCCCTGACCGATCCCGAGGCGCGACGGCTCGGCGTGCGCGGCGTGCTGCGCGGCCTCCTGGGGCCGCGGACGGCTCTCCTCTGCTACGCTGGCGGCGCGCTGCAGCTCCTCACCGTCTCGACGGTCTATGTCTGGCTGCCGAGCTACCTCAACCGCTTCCACGGTCTGGCGACCGACAAGGCGGGACTGATGACGGCGCTGGTGCTGGTGCTGGGCAGCGTCGGCATCGTGCTGTGGGGCTACGTCGCCGACCGTGTGGGCGACAACAGCCCGCAGCGCAAGCTGATGGTGCCGGCGGCGTGCCTGGTCATCGCCGCGCTGCTGCTGTCGGTGGCCTTCGGCGCGATGCAGCCCGGCAGCCTGCAGTTCGTCGTGATCGCCGCCGGCGGCTTCATGATGACGGCGGCATCCGGCACCGTCCCCGCCGCCGCCATCGACGTCATCCATCCCGGCCTGCGCGCCACCGGCGCCGCCATGGTCGCCGTGGTGCAGAACCTGTTCGGCCTCGCCGCCGGACCGCTGATCACCGGCGTGCTGTCCGACGCCTTCGGGCTGGTGACGGCCTTGTCGGTCATGCCGCTGTTCTGTGTCGCCTCGGCGGCCGTGCTGATGGCGGGCACGCGCGTCTACCCCGCCGAGCTCAACGCCGCACGGACCCTGGCGGCGATGACGATGCAGTCGGATTGATCGTGCCGGACCGCGGGCCTCCAGGCCCGCTCATGATCATCGTCTTTGCCGGGAGCGCGCCACTCCAGTGGCGCGTCTTTTGTCGATTATGCCGCCCATGAGCGCCACTGGAGTGGCGCG
>Ga0081539_10004638_pt1 | contig 14963 bp, 10 predicted proteins | sample TabmetS4T2R2_FD_71023 | JGI IMG/M metagenome (GOLD analysis project Ga0081539, IMG submission 71023) | Tabebuia heterophylla rhizosphere microbial communities from the University of Puerto Rico - S4T2R2 | ecosystem: Host-associated > Plants > Roots > Rhizosphere ...
AGGATCGCCACCCGCCGGCCGACAGGGGCCCAACGGCACGCGCTGGCCGAGGCGGCGACACCGAGGGAGCTCCCGTGGGCACTGACACGTACGAGCGGCAGCGTGCCGTCCGCGAGCGCATCCGGCAGGCCAAGGACTCCGCCCTCGCCCTCGCGGCGGCCGCCGCGGCCGCCGCGACCGCCGCCGGGCAGGACCTGGACGCCGTCGACCCTGACGGGTCGCTGCGCGCCGCCCTGCCCGGGCTGGCCGCCGTCGCCCGCTCCCGGCCCGGTTTCGCCGTACTGCTGGCCGACGCCGGAGCGAACCTCGGCTTCCGCGTCAGCCACGTGGCCGGCGAGGTCGACGTCACGGTCGTCCCCGTGATCGCCGTCAGCCCGATGGGCCGGACGGCTGGCGCGCCGGGCCCGCAGCCTGCCTCCGAGGCCCGGCCGGCTCCCCCTGACGGAGTAGCGGCGGAGCTCGCGAGCGTCCTCTGGCGTGACGCCGCTCAGGAGAAGTGAGCCGGACGCCGATCTTCATCCCGGCGCTGGAAGTCACGAGGAACGGGCGCCTGACGACGTCCTGCCAGAGAAACCCGCTACGACGGCGCGCGCGCCACCCCCGGGAGACCGCTCGATGAGGATCGCTCACAAGCTCGGCCTGCTGGTCGGGACGCTGCTCGCCGCGCTGTTCGTCACCATTCTGGTCCTGGCCACGTCGTTCAGCTCGGTGTCGGCGGAGTACAACGACCTCCTGGCGAACCAGGTCCGGCAGAACGCCGACGCCCGCGAGATGCAGGTGGAGTTCAAGAAGCAGGTCCAGGCCTTCGACAAGATCCTCACCAGCACGGACAGCCCGGAGGAGCGCAACGCCGCCAACGCGGACTACCAGGCGCAGGCGGTCAAGGTGCGGCAGCTCGTCGACCAGCTGCTGGCCGACACCGACGACGCCGGCATCCGCGCCAGCCTGCAGCAGTTCAAGACGTCGCGCGCGTCCCTCGGCGTGACCTACCGGGCCGCCTACGACGCCTTCGTCGCCGCCGACGGTACCAACGGCATCGCGGTCGCCGCGGCGATCGCCGGCCAGGACCGCTGGCCCACGGACCTCATCGACATCATCGTGGCGGACTCTACGCGCAACACCGAGCGCGCGATCGCCGCGCAGAAGGACGCCGCGAACGACCGGCTCCGCGTCATCGTCGTCGCGGGTGCGCTCCTCTTCGTGCTCGCCGCCGCCGCGGCGTTCTGGGTCGTGCGCGGCATCGTCCGTCCGGTCCGCGCCCTGACCGGCGCCGCCCTCGCCGCAGCGAACGACCGCCTGCCCCGCGTCGTCGCCGAGATCGGCGGCCTGCCGGCCGACGCGGCGGCGCCGGAGCTGCCGCCGTTCGAGGCGACCTCCCGGGACGAGCTCTCCGAGCTCGCCTCGGCCCTCACGACGCTGCAGGGGAGCGCCGTCGAGCTGGCGCTGGAGCAGCGGCGCAACGAGCTCGCGAACGCGGAGACGCTCGTCAACCTCGGCCGCCGCAACCAGAGCCTCCTCACCCGAACCCTCTCCTACGTCACGGAGCTGGAGCGGGAGGAGCGCGACCCCGAGGTCCTCGGCAAGCTGTTCCGCCTCGACCACCTCGCCACCCGCATCCGCCGGAACGCGGAGAGCATGCTGGTCCTCGCCGGCGCCGAGCAGACCCGCACCTGGACCCGGCCGGTGCCGATGGAGGACGTGCTCCGCGCGGCCCTCTCGGAGATCGAGGACTACACCCGCGTCTCGCCGCAGCGCGTCGATCCCGCGAACGTCCACGGGAGCGTGGCCGCCGACCTGGCGCACATGCTCGCCGAGCTGCTGGAGAACGCCACCCGGTTCTCGCCCCAGACCAGCCAGGTGCAGGTGTACGGCCGCGTCGTCCCGGCCGGCTACCAGCTCGACATCATCGACGAGGGCCTGGGCATGGGGGAGGCGGAGCTCGCGGCGGCGAACCGCCGCATCGAGCTCGCCGGCCAGGAGCGCACCGACACCAAGGTCCTCGGCCACCACGTCGTCGGCCGGCTGGCGCGCCGGCGTGGCATCCGGGTGCGGCTGATCCCGTCGCCCCACGCCGGCGTGGCCGCGCAGCTCATGGTGCCGCAGTCGCTGCTGGGTCAGGCGGCCCAGCACGCACCGGTCGCCGACCCCGCCGAGCACGTCGCCGAGCCCGTCGCCGAGCGGGTGGCCGAGCCGGTCGCCGGCGCGGTGGAGCCCGGGCCCGTCGCGACGGTGCCGCAGCGGGTGCCCGCGCCGGTGGCCGAGCCCGTGATCGAGCCCGTGATCGAGCCCGTGGCCCCGCCGGTGGCCGAGCCCGCGGGTGCGTACGAGCCCAGCTACGAGCCCACCTTCCCGCCGGCCGAGGGGGGATCGCCGCCCGCGACGCTCCCCGAGCCGCGGCGCGGGCCCGCGGAGCAGCCCGCGCCGGTCGCCGCCGTCCCCGCGGCAGCGGCGACGGGGGCGGCAGGGGCGCCGCCGGCGACGGGACGGCGGGTCCGCGGTGCGAACCTGCCGGACCTCGGCACCTCCGAGGCCGCGGCGGCGCTCCCGCAGCGTGACCCGGCGGCGATCGGGCGCCAGCTCTCGAGCCTGCAGGCGTCGGTCGCGAGGGCCCGGCACGAGGCAGCGGCCGCGCAGACCGGCGACCACCACACCCAGGGGAGCGGCGAATGACCACGGACACCTACGGCGGCGCGGGCCACGCGCTGAGCGCCGCGGCGCAGAACGTCAGCTGGATGCTCGACCACTTCGTGCACGAGACGGCCGGCGTGGAGCAGGCGATCGGCGTCTCGTCCGACGGCCTGCTGATGGCGATGGCGGTGCGGATCCCGCGCGCCGACGCCGACAAGCTCGCCGCGACCGTGTCCGGCCTGACGACGCTCGCCACCAGCGCCAGTGGCCTCCTGCACAAGGGCGGCCTGGCGCAGGTGATCACCGAGTTCGCCGAGGGCTACCTGGTCGCGTCGCTGATCAGCGGCCGCGCCTGCCTCGGCGTCGTCACGTCGCGCGACTGCGACCTGGGGCTGGTCGGCTACGAGACCGCGATGCTCGTCGAGCGGGTCGGCGCGGTCCTGACGCCCGAGCTCATCACCGAGCTCAAGTCCAGCCTGGCGCTGTGACGGACGGCATGCACGCGGACGACGCGGCGGAGGAGAGCTTCGGCCGGCCGTTCCTCGGCTGGCCGATGCCCGCCGCGGCCGTGCCGCCCGCACCTCGCGGACCGGCCACGCCGGCGCCGCCCGCGCCGGGCGAGGCGGGCGAGGAGGGCGACGAGGCGTACCGGCCCTACCTGCTGACCGGTGGCCGCACCGGCGGCGGCCGGGCCGGCGTGAAGATCGAGACGCTGCTGGTCCGGGACTACGACGTCCCGGCGATCGCGCACACGACCACACCGGAGCTCGTGCGGATCGTCGAGGCCTGTGCCGGGCCCGTCGCGGTCGCGGAGGTCGCCGCCCGGCTCGGCCTGCCGGTCGGCGTCGTCCAGGTGCTGGCCGGCGACCTCGTGAGTGCCGGCGTCCTGCAGCGTTCCACGGCCACGACGTCACTCGCCGACGACGTCGGCTTCATCGAGAGGTTGATCCAGGGTGTCGCTTCCCTCTGAGACCGTCGCCGGCGGGCGCGCCCCGACCCGGCCACCGATTCCGGTGAAGATCCTCATCTCCGGCGGGTTCGGCGTCGGCAAGACGACGACGGTCGGCGCGCTGTCCGAGATCAGCCCCCTGAGCACAGAGGCGGCGATGACCACCGCCGCGGCGGGCATCGACGACGCCGGCACGAACAGCACGAAGACCACGACGACCGTGGCGATGGACTTCGGCCGCGTCACGATCGACGAGAGCATCATCCTGTACATGTTCGGGACGCCCGGGCAGGACAGGTTCGGCTTCATGTGGAACGACCTGGCCGACGGCGCCCTCGGCGGCATCGTCCTCGTCGACCCGAGCCGCATCGACGACTGCTTCGTCGCACTCGACTACTTCGACAAGATCGAGCTTCCCTACGTCGTCGCCGTGAACGAGTTCGCCGGCCGGACGACGCTGACCCTCGACCAGGTGCGGCACGCGACCGACGTGGACGCCGACATCCCGGTCGTGCGGATCGACGCCCGCGACCGTGAGCAGGTGAAGGACGCCGTCCTCACGCTGCTCAACGTCATCCTGCACCGGGCCCGCACGCGCAACGCCGAGCGCGGCTGACCGCTCTCGGCCGCCCACCCCCGACCGATCCCTTGGAGGCACCACCGTGCGCAAGACCGTGACCGGGTTGCTGACCCTCGGCATGGCCACTCTGGTCTCGGTAGCCCTGGCGGCGTGCGGCGGCGGTGCCGACGACACGGGCGCCGAGGCCGACCAGCTCGGCGCGACCGTCGGCATCGCGATGCCGACGAAGGTCACGACCCGCTGGATCGCGGACGGCGACGCGATGTCGCAGCAGTTCCGCGCCCTCGGTTACCGGGCCGACCTGCAGTACGCCGACGACGACGTGAAGACCCAGGTCGCCCAGATCCAGTCGATGATCGACCGCGGCGACAAGGCGCTCGTCGTCGCCGCCGTCGACGGCTCGTCGCTGACCGGCGTCCTGCAGCACGCGAAGGAGAAGGGCGTCAAGGTCATCGCCTACGACCGCCTCATCCGGGGCACGGCGAACGTCGACTACTACGCGACGTTCGACAACCCGCGGGTGGGCGAGCTGCAGGCGACGTACGTCGTGCAGAAGCTCGGCCTCGACCGCGGCAAGGGGCCGTTCACGATCGAGCTGTTCGCCGGCTCGCCGGACGACAACAACGCCTCGGTGTTCTTCACCGGGTCGATGGCCGTGCTGAAGCCCTACCTCGACTCGGGCAAGCTCGTCGTCCGCAGCGGCGAGACCTCGTTCGACAAGGTCGCGACACAGGGCTGGGACGCCGACCGGGCCAGGGTGCGCATGACGAGGCTGCTGCGGACCTCGGACCGGGACACGCGGGTGGACGCCGTCCTGGCGCCGAACGACGGCATCTCCCGCGGCATCATCGCCGCGCTGCGGGCCGCCGGCTACGGGACCGCGTCGCTGAGGCTGCCGGTGATCACCGGCCAGGACGCCGAGATCGACTCCGTGCGGTCGATCCTCGACGGGCAGCAGGGCATGACGATCTTCAAGGACACCCGCGAGCTCGCGAAGGTCGCCGTCCAGCTCACCCGGTCGCTGCTGCGCGGCGCGCCCCCGGTCTCGCCGGACACGCCGTACCGCAACGGCGTGAAGGAGGTCCCGACGTACCTGCTGCCGCCGCTGTCGGTGGACCGGAGCAACGCCTCGACGCTGCTCGTCGGCAGCGGCTACTACGAGGCCGCCGACCTCGGCGGCTGAGGAGACGCACCCCGACGCCCTAGGGTGAGCGCCGTGGATGACGTGCGGGTGGACTGGGCGGCGCTGCGCGCCGCCGCGCGCGAGGTTCGCACGCGGGCGTACGCGCCGTACTCGAAGTTCCCGGTCGGCGCGGCGGCGCTCGTGGACGACGGGCGGGTCGTCGTGGGCTGCAACGTCGAGAACGCGTCGTACGGCGTCGGGCTGTGTGCCGAGTGCGGCCTGGTGTCGGCGCTGCTGGCGAGCGGCGGCGGGCGGCTGGTCGCGTTCACCTGCGTGGGGCCGGACGGCGAGCTGCTGATGCCGTGCGGCCGCTGCCGCCAGCTGCTGTGGGAGCACGGCGGCGCGGCGCTGCTGGTCGAGACCGCCGCGCGCGGCGTCGTCCCGATGACCGAGGTGCTACCGGACGCCTTCGGCCCGGACGACCTGTCCCGAGCGCACACCTGAGCGCCTCGGCGGCGCCGGCGCCCGACGAGCCGCATTGCGTGGTTCGTTCGTCTCGTCCCTCTTGCGAAGATCGGGCATAACGCCGGATCATGGTGCGGCGCGGTCCGGATGGCTCCGGGGGGAACCGCCGGACGCGAGGGGTGGGGACGCATGGGTGTTTGGCGCGCTGTCGCCGGGGGACGGGTCAGGCGGACGGGGCTTCTGCTGGTCGCCGTCCTGGTCGGCGGCCTGACGACCGGAGCGACCCCGGCCGCGGCGGCGGGATGGTCCGTGAGCCTCACCGGCGCCCTGGTCGGCGGCGACTTGTCGCTGACGGCGACGGCGAACCAGAACGTCGACGGTTCGGGCTACTCCATCACCATCTGGGACCGGACGACCGGGGCGTGGGTGGGCAGCTGCGGGGGCACCACGTGCACGGCGAAGACGGTCCCGTTCGGCAGTACCTCGACGCTCTCGGCAGCGGCCCACGACTACGTCGCGACGATCAGTTCGGGGAACGCGTCGTACCCACCCACGGTGGTCGCGGCCGAGTCCCCGGCCTGGACGGCACCCCGATGGAACATCGCCCTGAATCCCCCGTCCTACGAGGCTGGAGTCCTGACCTGGACGGCGACGATGAACTACAACGTGGACCCAGCGCACTACCGCGTCGTGCTGTGGGACACGACCGCCAACCGGCTGGAGGCGAACTGCAGCCCGCCGGACGGCGTTCTCTCGTGTCAGTGGACCCCGCAGGTTCCGCAGGGTGACACCACCGCGACGTCGATGGGTCCGCACACCTACGTCGCGACCGTCGGCGCCGGCAACACCTCCTATCCGCCCACGAACCTGGCCGCCAAGTCCCAGGAGCGCACTGTTCCGGCGTGGGACATCGACGTGACCAGCGCCGTCGTCGAGACCGGCACGCAACTCACCGCGACGGCGAACTACCTGCCCAAGTGGAGCGCCTACGGCATCGTCTTCTACGACCTGACGGACGGACAGTTCCAGCCGTCGCTGTCGTGCATCGAGGACGGCGGCGAAGGCCGTTGCAGCGTGATCGTCCGTGAGCCGGGGCACGTCTACGTGGCGACGGTGGCGACCGCGCGGACAGGGTCGATCGCCGACTGGCCACCGGACGACATCGCCGCCGTCTCGGACATGGTCGACGCCTCCGGTGCCGCGATGGGCCCGCTGAATCCGCTCGAGGCGATCGGCGGCGGCAATCCCGCGGAGCTCAACGACGGGCAGGCGGCGGCGGCCGAGCCCGTGGACGTCGCCTCCGGCGCCTACTGGGCCACGGCCACGGACGTGTCGGTGTCCGGGCGCGGCGTGCCGCTGGCCTTCGGGCGGACGTACGACTCCCGCAGGGCGGCGGAGTCCGGCCGGCTGGGGTTCGGCTGGATCGACTCCTACGACTGGCTGCTCACCGAGAACGCGACCACGGGCGAGGTCACCGTCCGGCACGGCAACGGCTCGCGGTCGCTGTTCACACCGGTCGGCGGAGGCAGGTACACCCATCCGTCGCGGGTTCTCGCCGACCTGGTGCACCGGGCGGACGGCACGTGGTCCTACACGATCCGGCAGCGGACGGTGTACACGTTCGCCTCGAGCGGCAAGCTCACACGGATCACCGATCTCAACGGGTACGCCACCGCCCTCGGCTACGACGGCTCCGGCCGCCTGGCGACGGTGACCGACCCGGCCAACCGCACGCTGACCATCGGGTACGACGCGAGCAACCGCATCCACACGGTGACGGACCCGTTGCCGCGGACGGTGACGTACACCTACGACGCGGACGGCAACCTCGACACGGTGACCGACGTGGACGGCCGGCTCACGAAGTTCGACTACCAGGGCCACCTGCTGACGACGGTGACCGATCCGCGTAACAGCACGCTGGTCAACACCTACGTCTCGGGCCGCGTCAGCCAGCAGCAGGACTGGCGGGGCCGCAACACGACGTTCACGTACTCCGGGACGGCGGCCAACGGGACGACGACGGTGACGTTGCCGCGCGGCAACAAGGACGTCTACACGATCGTCAACGGCCTGCGGACGCAGGTCGTCCGGGGCTCGGGAACCGCCGACGCCGCGACGGACAAGTTCGAGTTCGACACGCTGACGAACGGCGTCACGAAGCACACCGACGGCCTGAACCACGCCACGACGTCGACCTACGACGCCGACGGCAACGAGCTGACGCGGAAGGACGCCCTCAACCGCCGGACGACGTGGACCTACGACGCGTTCGGCGACCCGCTGACGATGACGGACCCGTCGAACGTCACGACGACGTACACCTACGACGACCACGGCAACCCCGCCACGGTGTCGCGCCCGCTGGTCGAGACCGGCGAGACGGCCACGTACGTGTTCACGTACGGCGACACCGCCCATCCCGGCGACGCCACGAAGGTCACGGACCCGAGCGGGAAGTCCACCTGGTTCGGCTATGACACCTACGGGAACCGAACCTCCGCCACCGACGCGACCGACCGGCGGACGTCCTGGACGTTCAACGTCGTCGGCTGGCTCACCTCCGAGACCACGCCCGCCGGTAACGCCAGCGGCGGCGTCCCGTCGGAGCACGTGACGACCTTCTCGAACTTCACCGGGTTCGGCTCGCCCAGGACGGTCACCGATCCGACCGGTCACGCTGCGACGTACGGCTACGACGCGAATCAGAACCTCACCGACGTCACGGACGCGGAGAGCCGCCATACCCAGATGACCTACAACAACAGCAACCAGCAGACCGTTCTCACCCGGCCCGACGCCACGCTCGTCAAGACCGGCTACGACGACAACGGCAACCTGTACTCCCAGAGGGACGGGCTGAACCACGTCGCGGCGACGTACGGGTTCGACAGCCTCGACCGGCTGACGTCGGTCACGGACGCGCTCGGCCGGGTCACGACGATCACCTACGACAAGGCGAGTAACCAGAAGACCGCCGTCGCGGACTCGAAGACCATCACCTTCGGCTACAACAATGGCGACGAGCTCACGTCCCTCACCTACAGCGACGGCACGACGCCGAACGTCTCGTTCACGTACGACGCCCTGGGCCGGCGCAAGACGATGGTCGACGGGACCGGAACGTCCACCTACACCTACGACTCGCTGGGCCGGATGCGCGCGGTCACGACCGGGACGGGCAAGAGCGTCGGCTACGGCTACGGCCTCCGCGATGATCTCACCTCGATCACGTATCCCAACGGCCAGCAGGTGGTTCGCCGGTTCGACGACGCGGGGCGGCTGCGCGGGATTACCGACTGGCTGGGCAACGCGACGGCGTTCGAGTACGACGCCGACGGGAACCTCGGGAGGACGACGTACCCCAACGGAGTGGTCGGAACCATCGGGCGGGACAGCGTCGGCCGCCCGATGTCGATCGGGTACGCGAAGGGCGCGACCGGCCTCGGTTCCTACACGTACACCCGGACGCCGGGTGGCCGGCTCAAGACAGCCACGCCGAGTGCCGGCGCTCCGGGTACGGCGGCCACCTACGCGTACACCACCAACGCCCAGTTGAAGTCCACGGCGGGTCCCTCGGCGAGCGCGATCTGGAGCTACGACGCGGCCGACAGGATCACCAAGAACCCGCAGGGCACGACCTTCGGCTACGACAACGCCGACCAGCTGGCCTCGGGAACGGTCAGTGGCGGCGCGGCGATCAGCACCGCTTACGACGCACGGGGGAACCGGACGCAGTACAAGGTCGGGACGTCGGGTGCGTCGAACAACTACTCGTGGGACCAGGCCGGGCGTCTCACGCTCTACAAGCGGGTGTCCTCCGGCGGGTCCGGGTCGTTCTCGACCACCTTCGCCTACACCGGTGACGGCCTGCGGGCGACGAAGAAGGGGCCCGGCGACACGACCGCCAAGGTCAGCGTCTGGGACGAGGCGACGACCGGCCCGGCGCTGCTGTTGACCGACGGCACGTCGTCGTTCGTCTACGGCCCGGACGGCGTCCCGGTCGAGCAGATCACCGGCACGGTCCCGACGTACCTGCACCAGGACCAGCTCGGCTCAACGGCGCTGATCACGGACGCGAGCGGGGCCGTCACCGGCAAGTACGCCTACGACCCCTACGGCAAGGCGACGTTCACCGGAACGACGTCGACGCCGTTGCAGTTCAACGGCCAGTACACCGATGCCGAGTCCGGCCTGGTCCACCTCCGGGCCCGGTACTACGACCCCGACACCGGCCAGTTCCTCAGCGTGGACCCGCTCGTGGGCGGGAGCCGATCACGCTATGGCTACGCCCAGGACGACCCACTGACGTTCACGGATCCGAGCGGCCTGCTCGCCATCGCGGTCTGCTACAACCACAGCCAGCCCTTCGCCTCGTTCATCGGGGGCCTCAACCTCTGCGCCGGCGTCGTCGGTGGCGAGTTCACCACCCTCGTGACCGGTTCCGGCAACATCGGCATCCCCTCGTCCGGTAATACCGGGGGCATTCTGTTCAGCAACGCCTCCTCCCCGGAGCAACTGGGAGGATGGTTCGGCGAACTCGGGATGAGCGGGGGTGTCGGCCCCTTGACCGTGGGTGACGAGTACGGGCACGGGATCGACAGTTGCAACCGATATGTCTGGACGAACCAGGTCATGGTCGGGCCCGAGTTCACGCCGCTGGCCCTGTTGGACGGCGTGAACTACGAGATCCACGGTGGTGCGAGTTGGACCTGGGCTCATGGCTGGTTCTCGTTCTAGAACCCCTCTTGAGGGCCGACCGGAGGCGGCCGCGTCCGCTGGGCCGCGAGTGCGGGGCGCCGAGCCGTAGCGCGGCAGCGTGGGTCAGCGGCGTCCGCCGCCGCTGCCTGCGATGGCGGCCGGTGCCGTGCCGGCCTTCGCGGCGGCCGCGGCGAGCGCCGTCGCCGACGGCAGGGCCGGCTTGCCCTTCGTGTACAGCCAGGCGTTCGCCAGCGCGTCGAGCTGCCGGTGCGAGACCTGCTCGGCCAGGGCCAGGAACTGCGCCGTCGTCGCCGGCCGGTGGAGGCTGCGCCCGGCCCAGCGCCGCAGCACGGTGAAGAACGCGTCGTCGCCGATCGTCGTCCGCAGCAGCTGGAGGAACATCGCGCCGCGGTCGTAGGTCGCGCCGGCGAAGAGGTCGCTCGGACCGGGGTCGGCGACGACGACCTGCCAGAAGTCGTCGTCCGCCGGCACGGCGTACGCCTCGTCGAAGCGCTCCTGCACGGTGCCCCGGCCGCGGTGCTCGTCCCACAGCCACTCGGCGTACGTCGCGAAGCCCTCGTTGAGCCAGATGTCCTTCCACTGCCGCGGCGTGACCTTGTCCCCGTACCACTGGTGCGCCAGCTCGTGCGCGACCGTGCTCTCGGACGGCGCGCCCGAGTAGATCGGCCGGGTCTGGTTCTCCATCGCGTAGCCGGCGTCCCGGTCGTCGTCGACGACGGCGCCGAACGAGCTGAACGGGTAGCGGCCGAAGACGCCGGAGAAGAACGCGATCATCTCCGGCTGGAGGGCCAGGCTGGCGTCGGCGCGGGCCTTCTGGGCCGGCGTCAGGTCCTTGTCGACGGCGTTGACGATCGGCAGGCCGGACGCCGTCCGCGACGTCGTCAGCGTGTAGTTGCCGCTGGCCGCCATCGAGAGGTAGCTGGCCATCGGGTCGCGGGCGAACCAGCGCCACGTCGTCCAGCCGGCCTTGCTGCGCCTGGACAGCAGCTCGCCGTCGCCGACGGCGACGGTGCCCTCCGGGACGGTGACGGTGACCGAGTACGTCGCCTTGTCGTAGGGGACGTCGTTCACCGGGTACCAGGTCGACGCGCTCTCGGGCTCGTTCGCGGTGAACGCGCCGTCGGCGTAGGAGACCCAGCCGTAGAGGGCGCCGGTGTTGTCCTCGGGCTGGCCGGTGGTGCCGCCGTAGGTCACGGCGACGACGAACGGCGCGTGCGCCGGGAGCGGGTGGCTCGGCGTGACCACCAGCTCGCCGCCGGTGTGCGTGAACCGCGCCCGGCGGCCGTTGACGGCGACCCCGGCGACCGTCAGGTCCCGCAGGTCCAGGCTGAAGCTGCGCAGCGCCGCCGTGGTCGTGGCCAGCAGGACGGCCCGCGCGCTGAGCGCCTTCGACGCCGGGTCGTAGCGCAGGCTCAGGTCGTAGTGCGAGACCTGGTAGCCGCCGTTGCCGGCCGCCGGGAAGTACGGGTCGCCGCCGCTGGTGCTGCCGGCCACGGGACCGGCGGCGGTGGCCGCCGGCGCGGCCGCCATTCCCGCGCCGACCAGCGCCATCGTGCCGAGGACCGCGGACACGTGCACCAGACGCCGTCGCATGCGACGCACCCTAGGCACACCGGGTGAGGGCACGCCACCGGGGCGCTCGGCGGCGTGCCCTAGGGTGCGGAACATGAGCGAGCCATTCGCCGCCGTCGACGTCATCGCCCGCAAGCGCGACCGCGGCCGGCTGGACGACGCGCAGATCGCCTGGGTGGTCGACGCGTACACGCGCGGTGCCGTCGCCGACGAGCAGATGTCGGCGCTGCTGATGGCGATCCTGCTCAACGGCATGGACCGCGCCGAGGTCGCCCGGTGGACGGCGGCCATGATCGCCTCCGGCGAGCGGCTCGACTTCTCGTCCCTGGACCGGCCGACGGCGGACAAGCACTCGACCGGCGGCGTCGGCGACAAGATCACCCTGCCGCTGGCGCCGCTGGTCGCGGCCTGCGGGGCCGCCGTCCCGCAGCTCTCGGGCCGCGGCCTCGGCCACACCGGCGGCACGCTCGACAAGCTGGAGTCGATCCCGGGCTGGCGCGCGACGCTGAGCAACGAGGAGATGCTGGCCCAGCTCCGCGACGTCGGCGCCGTCGTCTGCGCGGCCGGCGCCGGCCTGGCGCCCGCGGACCGCAAGCTCTACGCCCTGCGGGACGTGACGGCGACGGTCGAGTCGATACCGCTGATCGCCAGCTCGATCATGAGCAAGAAGATCGCCGAGGGCACGGGCGCGCTCGTGCTCGACGTCAAGGTCGGCACCGGCGCGTTCATGAAGACCCTCGACGCCGCCGAGGAGCTGGCGGCGACGATGGTCGCCCTCGGGACCGACGCCGGCGTCACGACGGTCGCGCTGCTGACCGACATGTCGACGCCGCTCGGCCGCACCGCCGGCCACTCGCTGGAGGTGCGGGAGTCGCTCGAGGTGCTGTCCGGCGGCGGCCCGCCGGACGTCGTCGAGCTGACGCTCGCGCTCGCCCGCGAGATGCTCGCGGCGGCCGGGCTCGACGGCGTCGACCCCGCGGACGCCGTCGCCGACGGCCGCGCGATGGACGTGTGGCGCCGCATGATCGCCGCGCAGGGCGGCGACCCGGACGCGCCGCTGCCGACGGCGCGCGAGACGCACGTCGTCCCGGCACCGGCGGACGGCGTGCTGGTGCGGCTGGACGCGCTCGCCGTCGGCCAGGCCGCGTGGCGGCTCGGCGCCGGGCGCTCGCGCAAGGAGGACGACGTCCAGGCGGCCGCCGGCGTCGAGCTGCACGCGACCGTGGGCGACGAGGTACGCGGCGGCGACCCGCTGCTGACCCTGCACACCGACACGCCCGAGGCGTTCGACGCCGCCCTCGCGGCGCTGGCCGGCGGGTACGACGTCGCACCGCACGGCACGCGTCCCCCGACCCGCCAACTGGTGATCGACAAGATCACCGCCTGAAACCACCAGACCCGCCGAGCCCGCCCGAGCCCGCCGGACTTTTTGCGCACGGTGTGGCACCGGGCTCACCTATTGAGACCGGTGCCACACCGTGCTCAAAAAACGGGGGCCGTCTCGGGCGCGTCAGCGCTTGCGGCGGTCCCTCGTGGCGCGCCGCTCGGCGTTCTGGGGGAGGGCGCGGGTCGGCTCCCGCCCGGGCGGCTGCTGCGGCCGCGGCCGCATCGGCGCCGGCGGCACCGGCAGCGACACCGGCTCCCCGGACTTCAGCGACACCCGCTCGCCGTGGTGCACGATGTCGAGGATCGCGTCCGAGTCGCTGAGCGTGTACGTCGCCTTGAGGCCGTCGGTCTCCACCCGCAGCCGCAGCCCACGGTGCGTGATCGTGAACGCCAGCCCGGTGAGGCCGTCCGGCAGCCGCGGCGCGAAGCTCAGGATGCCGGTGTAGTCGCGCATCCCGCCGAAGCCCGCCACCAGCGCCATCCACGCCCCGGCCAGCGAGGCGATGTGCAGCCCGCTGCCGGTGTTGTGCATGAGGTCGTGCAGGTCCATCAGCGCGGCCTCGGCGGCGTAGTCGTACGCCAGGTCGAGGTGCCCCACCTCGGCCGCGATCACCGCCTGCGTGGCCGCCGACAGCGACGAGTCGCGCACCGTGATGCGCTCGTAGTAGGCGAAGTTCGCGGCCTTCTGCTCGGCGGTGAAGGCATCGCCGCGCAGCTGCATCGCGAGCACGAGGTCGGCCTGCTTGACGACCTGCTTGCGGTAGAGCTCGTAGTACGGCAGGTGCAGCAGCAGCGGGTACATCTGCGGCGTCAGCGACGCGAAGTCCAGCACCGCGTGCCGGGTGAAGCCCTCGGACTGCGGGTGGACGCCGAGCTCCTCGTCCCAGGGGATGACGACGGACTCCGCGGCGCGCCGCCAGGCCGCCACCTCGTCCGTGCTGACGCTGAGCTCCTGGGCCCGGCGCGGGTAGCGCCGGCAGGCGCTCGCCGCCGAGCGCAGGTTCCGCTGCGCCATGAGGTTCGTGTAGACGTTGTTGTCCGCGATCGCGGAGTACTCGTCCGGCCCGGTGACGCCGTCGATCCGAAACCAGCCGTCCCGGTCGTGCTGCCCGAGCGAGAGCCACAGCCGCGCGGTCTCGACCAGCAGCTCCATGCCGATCTCGGTGTCGAACGCGTCGTCCAGCGTCGCGTCGTGGTACCGGGCGACGGCGTCGGCGATGTCGGCGTTGATGTGGAACGCCGCCGTCCCGGCCGGCCAGTAGCCCGAGCACTCCTCGCCGTTGATCGTCCGCCACGGGAACGCCGCGCCGCGCAGGCCGAGCTGGGAGGCGCGCTCCCGGGCCAGCGGCAGCGTCTTGTGGCGCCAGCGGAGGACGTCGGCCGCGACGCCGGGCGCCGTGTGGATGAGCACGGGCAGCACGAACGTCTCGGTGTCCCAGAAGCAGTGGCCGTCGTAGCCCGGGCCGGTGAGGCCCGTGGCCGCGATCGGCCGCTCCTCGCCGCGGGCACCGGCCTGGAGAACGTGGAACAGCGCGAAC
>Ga0081539_10004639_pt1 | contig 14959 bp, 10 predicted proteins | sample TabmetS4T2R2_FD_71023 | JGI IMG/M metagenome (GOLD analysis project Ga0081539, IMG submission 71023) | Tabebuia heterophylla rhizosphere microbial communities from the University of Puerto Rico - S4T2R2 | ecosystem: Host-associated > Plants > Roots > Rhizosphere ...
CTGGCCGAACCTGACCGTCTACGTTGGCATCGCCGGGCCCACCGACCCGGCGGCCTTGGTGCGCTACGCGCAGCGCTGCGGCGTCAGCCGCTCGTTCCGGGCGCTAAGGAGCCTCGGCACTGGCATCGCGCAGCTCGTGACCAACACCGATCCGCGCGATCAGATCGTGTCCGTGGCGCGCTACACCCGGGCCCGAGAACCGAGCAACGCGGTCGGGGTGCATCTCTACAGCTTCGGCGGTGCGGTGCGCACCGCCGGCTGGATGCGGGAGCTCCTTTAGCGAAAATTCTGACTGACCTGACCGGCGGCCTCGTGTAGTGTCGCGAGCGGCACTCAAAAAAAAAGGGGGGTAGTCATGAAGTCATACGTCGGCGCCGGCATCGTGGTCGTGGCGGCGCTCTTATCGGCATGCTCGCGCACGGTGGTCGTTCCGGTCCCGCCGCGCATGGACCTGAAGGGTTATGGAACGGTCGGTATTGTCGACTTCAATTCCAACTCCGAGCGCGTCATCAGCGCCCGGGCAACGCGGCAATTCCAGGAACAGGTGCAGGCGGCGCAACCAGGCACGCGTTTCATCGAACTCGGCGAGCGCCAGCAGCTGCTCGCGGCCGTGGGCGCAAGGCAGCTCGATGCCGTCTCGCTGCGCAAGATCGGCCAGAAATACGGCGTCGCGGCCGTGTTCTTCGGTGATCTTGCGTATTCCGAGCCGCGGGTGGACGTGAAGGTGAGCGACATGGCGAAGCTGGAAGGCGGCGTGCGCGCCGAGATCCGCGGCGACATCTCGGCCAGGCTCCTCGAGACCGCCAGCGGCGCGAGCGTCTGGAGCACCTCCGGCTGGGCGAGAAGGCAGGTCGGGTCGCTGAAGCTCTCGGCCGACTATGGTGTGAGCGGCGGCATGAGCCAGGCCAATCCGCGCGAGGAAATGGTGCCGACGCTCGTGCACGAGATCACGCACGACTTTCGTCCGACTTACGTGCGTCAGCCAGCGCACTAGTTCGCTTGGGACAGGAAAGCTCGCTGCTCGTCAACGTCGACGTCGGCGATCTGGGAGCGGCGACCAAGTTCTATTGCGACGCGTTCGGGCTCGGCGTCGGCCGGCGCTTTGGCGACGCGGCGGTGGAGTTGGTCGGCGGCGCTGCGCCGATTTACCTCTTGCTGAAGCCGGCGGGTACGCCGGGCGCGCCGGGGCTTGCACAGCCGCGCGACTACCGGCGCCATTGGACGCCGGTGCATCTCGATTTCGTCGTGGCGGACATACAGATCGCAGTGGAACGAGCGCGCGCCGCAGGCGCGGCGCTCGAGGCGCCGGTCGCTTCGCACCCGTGGGGACACATTGCGCTGATGGCCGATCCGTTCGGGCATGGTTTCTGCCTGATTCAGTTCGTGGCTCGTGGGTACGACGAAATTAGCGCTGCATGAAGCCCGCCATCCGGCGCCCGGATGCGAGCGCGGAGTACTACACCGACGAGCGCTGCGACATCCTCGAGCTTTCGAACAGCGCGGACGATCCGGATGCCTCGATTGCGCGGGCGCGCGTGGCGCCGGGCGTCACCACGCGCTGGCATCGCCTGCGCGGCACCATTGAGCGCTACGTGATCGTGGAAGGGCGCGGCCGAGTCGAAGTCGGCGAGCTCGCGCCAGCGGCGGTCGAGCCGGGCGACGTGGTGGTGATACCGCCGCTCTGCCGGCAGCGGATCGCCAATGTCGGCGAGACGGACCTGGTGTTTCTCGCCGTCTGCACGCCGCGCTTCCGGCAGGAGAACTACGAGGATCTCGAGACGCCGTAGAGCGGTTCAGCGTTTGCATTCGCCTATCATGGACGCGATGAAAACCCTGATCATCCTATGGGCGCTGCTCGCCGGAACGGCGGCGGCGCAGGACTATCCGGCGAAGCCGGTGCGCGTCATCGTGCCGTACGCGGCGGGCGGCAATGCCGACATCTGGGCGCGTACGCTCGCGCAGAAGCTCACCGATGCGATGAAGCAGGCGTTCGTGGTCGAGAACAAGCCCGGGGCGAATGGCGGCGTCGGCACCGATTTCGTCGCGAAGAGCGCGCCCGACGGCTATACGCTGCTCGCGGTGGCGAGCGGACCCGTGGTGGTGAATCCGGTCCTGTACGCGCAGGTGCCATACGACCCGCGGCGCGATCTCGCTCCGCTCGCGCAATGCACGGTGTATCAGTACGTGCTCGTCACGCGCGGCGATGCGCCGTACAAGAGCATCCAGGACCTCGTCGCCGACGCGCGCGCTCGTCCGGGCGCGCTCGCCTACGGGTCGACGGGGATCGGCGGCGGCAACCACCTTGCCGCGGAGCTCTTCGCGCTCGCGACCGGCACGCGCTTCAACCATATCCCCTACAAGGGCAGCGCGCCGGCGCTCGCAGACCTCCTCGGCGGGCAGCTCACTTTCATGTTCGATACGGTGATCACCTCGGTGCCGCACGTGCGCGCCGGCAAGCTGCGTGCATTCGCGGTATCGAGCGCAAAGCGCGCGAGCTCGCTCCCCGAAGTGCCGACGATGCAGGAAGCAGGTTTTGCCGGCTTCGACATGTCGCAATGGCAGGGGGTGCTCGCGCCCGCGGGCACGCCGCGCGCGGTGGTACAGCGGTTGAACGCCGAGATCGTAAGCGCGATGCGCGCGCCGGATGTGCATGAGCGCATCGCCGTGCAGGGCGGCAACGAGATCGTCACCGGCACGCCGGAAGAGTTCGGGGCGCTGATCCGCGCCGAGCTCGAGCGTTACGCGAAATTGATCCGCGACGCGAAGATCAGCGCGCAGTGACGGCGCGCGCCGGCGCCACCGCGACGCGCTCGAGAAGCGCGCGCGCCTCGTCTTCCGGAAGCGGCTTGCTGAAGAAGTAGCCCTGATATTCATCGCAGCCCTGCGCGGCGAGGAAGTCGAATTGCGCTTGCGTCTCCACGCCTTCGGCGATGACCTTGAGCCCGAGGCTGTGCGCCATGGCGATGATCGCCTGCGTAATCGCCGCGTCGCCGCGATCGGCCGGGATGTCGGCGATGAAGGAGCGGTCGATCTTCAAGTTGTCCACCGGGAAGCGCTTGAGGTAGGCGAGCGACGAGTGTCCGGTGCCGAAGTCGTCGATCGCCACGTGAACGCCGATGTCGCGCATGTCGCGCAGCAGGCCGACAGCGCGCTCGGGATCCTGCATCACCATCCCTTCGGTGATTTCCAGTTCGATGAACGCCGGGTCGGCGGCGCTCAGCCGGACGATCGTGGCGATGTCGCTCGTCAGCCCCTCGTGCAGGAATTGCCGGGGCGAGAGGTTGACGGACATGCGAAGCGGCCCGAGGCCCGCTTCGCGCCACGCGCGCTGCGTGCTGCAAGCAGCGTGCAGCACCCATTGGCCGATCGGCACTATGAGTCCGGTCTCCTCGGCGATGGCGATGAAGCTTCCGGGCGGCAGGAGCCCGAGCTCCGGGTGCTGCCAGCGAACCAGCGCCTCCATGCCCGTGATACGGCCGCTCGCGACATCGACCTGCGGCTGGTAGTGCAGCACGAGCTGCCCGCGCTCGAGCGCGCGGCGCAATCCCGATTCGAGCGTGAGGCGCTCCACGGTGTGGATGTTGTGCTCTGCGGCGTAGAACTGGAAGGTGTTGCGTCCCTGCTCTTTCGCCCGGTACATGGCAATGTCGGCGTTCTTCAGGAGCTCCGCGGCGCTCGCCGCATCGTCCGGATAGGTGCTCACGCCGATGCTCGCCGACACGTGATACTCCTTGCCGGCGAGAGCGAATCCTTGAGCGAGGGCGCCGATCAGCTTCTGCGCGACGCCGCCGACGGACATCGGCGCGCTCACCTCTTCCAGCAGCACGACGAATTCGTCGCCGCCCAGGCGCGCCACCGTGTCGCTCGCGCGCAGATTGTGCAGCAGGCGCTGGGCGACATCGCGCAGCAGCGTGTCGCCGAACTCGTGGCCGAGCGTGTCGTTGATCACCTTGAAGCGGTCGAGATCGATGAACAGCACCGCGAGCCGCCGGCCGTGCCGTTTCGCCTGGTTGATGGCATGGTCCAGCCGCTGGCCGAACATGACGCGGTTCGGCAGCCCGGTGAGCGAATCGTGCGTGGCGACGAAGCGCAGCGCCTCTTCCGCCTGCTTGCGCTGCAGGTACTGCGCGACCTGGCTGCCGATCGACTGCAGCATGGCGGCGAGCTCCGCATCCGGCTCGCGCGTGGCGCCACTGAAGGCCATGACGCCAAGGGCGTCGGCGCCTAGCAGCAAGGGCACGCTCAACGTGCCGTCGCCGTCGGCATTCCACTGTGACTGCCTCAGCGCCGGCGCTCCTACCTCGGGCGAGCCCGTGCCCCAGCTCGCGAGCCGCACGAGCTCGTGGCGCTGCGGCTCGCGGCGCCACAGCGTGCCGCCCGACCACCCCATCGCCTGGCAGAGGATCGCGAGGACCTGCGGCATGGCGTTGCCCGCGCCGTCTGCGGTCGCGAGGAGCCGTGTAATCGCGTGCTCCATGGCGCGGCGCTTTTCGGCTTGCTTGCGCTCGCTGATGTCGATGATCGTGCCGATCAGCCCGGCGACCCGGCCCTCCGGGCCGGTGAAGGTCGCCTTGTAATAGATCGTGTCGCGCTGGCTGCCATCGGGCAGCGTGATGGTCGCTTCGTAGACCTGCGTGCCTGGCTCCGCCCAGAGGCGCTGGTCGGCGGCATGCATGCGCTCGCCGATCTCCGGCGCATGCGGATAAAGCTCGTGCACGGCCCGGCCGATGATCGAGGCGCGCGCTCGCATGAAAAACGCCTCCCATGCCTTGTTCACGCCGAGGTAATTGCCGTCGCGCCCCTTGAAGAAAACCGGATTGGGCAGCGTCTCGATGAGTTGCTCGGTCTTTCGCTGCGCTTCGACGAGCTCGGCCTGGCTGCGGCGAAGATCTTCGGTGATCTGGCGCGCGATGCGGTGCGCGCGCTGGGTCGAGGTGGCGAGGGAGCCCACCAGCCCGGCAAGGAGCATGCTGATGGCGAGCCCACCGGCAAGCGCAAGCCACGGCATCAGCGCGTCGCCACTGGAGCGCAGCGCCTCGCGCGGGGCGCTGAACTCAAGGTCCCATTTTCGTCCGCCTATTGTGAACGGGGCCGCGGCACGCAGCAGATCCGACGCGAGCGGGCCGCTGCCGCTGTCGTAGAGGAGTTCGCCCTGATCGGCGACGCGCAGCCGCAGCTTCGCATTCGCATGGCGCGCGACGATATCGCCGATCGCCTCGCGCGCGCTGAAGGTCACGCTGGCAATGCCGTCGAAGAGCTCGCGCCGAGCGTCGAGGCTATCGATTGCCCGGGTGCGCCGGTAGACCGCGAGGCGCAGGCTCACGCCGCGCTCGCCGGTCGAGGCGAGCGATAGCGGGCCGCTTGCGACGATCGTTCCTGTGTCGCGCGCGCGCTCGACCGATTGACGGCGCACCGGGTCGGCGGTGAGATCCAGGCCGAAGCTGCGCTCATTGACGGGGAAGGGCGCGATGTAGTGGATGACGACGTATTCCGGGCGCTCGTCCGCCGGCCGGATGGCAAAGCGCGGATAGCCGCCGGCATGGAGGCTCGCGTCCGCGCGCACGGCGCTCTGATAGCGCTCCTTGTCGGAGTGGCTGACGCGCTTCGCATAGCTGAACGAGCGGGCCTGGCTCGCATTGCGCTCAGGCGCGAGCTCCTCGACGTAGCGGGCAAACCCGGCGCGGTCGAGGTCCGGCTTCGCCTGCATCAGTCCCTGCATGCCGAGGAGCACGAGCTCGTAGCCCTGCATGCGCGACTCGAGCGCGTGGCGTGAGTCGGTGACGACGACGTTGAAGCTGCTGCGCGCGGCATGCTCGACCTCGAGCTCGAGCGAGCGCCAGGCGGCCAGACTGACGACCGCGCCGATGCCGAGGATCATCCACGCCGCCGGCTGGCGCAGCCAATGGCGCACATCGCTTACACCGAGCTGCAGGTGATTACCCTCCCTTCCCCGGCGCGATTGTATGCCCGGGGGCGCTCGGGCGCTCAGCCGCGGCCGACAAACGGCATCTTGGTCGCCATGATGGTCATGAACTGTACGTTGGCATCGAGCGGCAGGTTCGCCATGTATAGAACGGCGCTGCCGACGTGCTTCACGTCCATGCGCGGCTCGACCATGGTGGTGCCGTTCGCCTGCGGCACGCCCTTCGCCATGCGCTCGGTCATCTCGGTGGCGGCGTTGCCGATGTCGATCTGGCTGCCAACAATGTCGTGCTTGCGCCCGTCGAGCGAGATGCATTTGGTGAGCCCGGTGACCGCGTGCTTGGTCGCGGTATAGGCGACCGACATGGGGCGCGGCGCGTGCGCCGAGATGGAGCCGTTGTTGATGATGCGGCCGCCCTGCGGCTGCTGCGTCTTCATGATCCTGATCGCTTCCTGGGTGCACCAGAACATCGCATTCAGGTTGATATCGACCACCGACTTCCACTGCTCGACCGTCAGGTCTTCCATCGGCACCGCGGGAAGGCCCATGCCGGCATTGTTGAACAGCACATCGAGCCGCCCCCAGCTGTCCTTCACCTTGGCAAAGATGGCGCGCACGTTCTCAGGCTTGGTGATGTCAGCCGGCAACACCATGGCGCGTTCCTTGGCGCCGGAGTCGGCCGCCGTCTTCTCGAGCAGCTCGCCGCGGCGACCGACGAGCGCCACGTGGTAGGCGTCCTTCAGCAGCGCGAGCGCCGCCGCTTTGCCGATGCCGGTTCCAGCGCCCGTGACGAGCGCGACTCTCTTCTGTGCCATGGGGTTCTCCTCGAGGTGTGTCTGCTATGTTAGCGGCCATGCAACACAACATGAAGCTTCTTGCGCAGCACACGCTGAACGGCTACGGCGGCATGGGCGAAGGCATGTCGCTGCAGCTCGCGCGCGGCGGTCGGCGCATCCTGTGGCTCGCGCACGAGAGCGCGCCGAAGAATTTCACTGCCGTCGATGTAAGCGACCCGCGCAGTCCTCGGGTCATCGTACAAACCGACCTGCCGCACCGCGCGATGCGCTCGAACTCTCTCGAGGTCTGCAGTGACCTCATGGCGGTGGCGTACCAGGTCGCCGTGTCCGGCGCCAAGCCGGCGGGTTTCGAGCTCTTCGACATCGCCGAGCCCGAGCGGCCGCGCTCGATCGCGTTCTTCGACGCCTCCGCGCCGCATTCGCGCGGCTGCCATGTGCTGTGGTTCGTGGACGGCAAGACAGTGCACATGGCGTGCGCCGATCCGGAGCTCACCCCGCGCGACCCGAAGGACGACCAGATCTACCGCATCGTCGATGTCAGCAACCCCTCGCGCCCGATGGCCCTTGGCCGCTGGCATTTGCCCGGCACCATGGAGGCAGACGAGGCGCCGCCGCCCCAGCGCCTCGCGCCGCAGTTCGACGCCGGCTTTCGCGCGCACAACACCAACGTCTATCCCGAGCGTCCCGACCGCTGCTACCTGGGATATCTCGATGGCGGCATGATGGTGCTCGACATCTCGGATGCGAGCCGGCCCCAGCTCGTCTCGCGCTGGAGCAATTCGCCGCCCTACAACGGCTTCACCCATACCGTGCTGCCGCTCTTCGGCCGCGATCTGCTGGTGGTGACGGATGAATCGATCATGAACGATGGCGCCGACTGGCCGAAGCTCGTGTGGCTCCTCGACGCGCGCGACGAGAAGAATCTCGTCAGCATTGGCACGCTGCCGGTGACCGGGGTGAAGCCGCTCCTGCACAAGGGTGGCCGGTGCGGCGCGCACAACGTGCACGAGAACCGGCCGGGCGAGGGAACCTGGCGCTCGGAAGACATCGTCCTCGGCACTTTCTTCAACGCCGGTGTGCGAGCCTACGACGTGCGCGATCCTTTCGCGCCGCGCGAGATTGCCTACTTCGTCCCGCCGACGCCGGAAGGCTCCCCCGTGCCGACGGCGCAGATCAACGATGTGTTCGTCGACGATCGCGGCATCGTCTTCGCCGTCGATCGCCACGCCGGTGGCCTCTACTGCCTGGAGATGAACATTTGAGACTGCTCATCGCGTTTCTCTCGCTTGCCGCGGCGCTGCCGGCGTTCGCGCAGGCCGATTACCCGAACAAGCCCGTGCGCATGGTCGTCGGCTTCGCCGCCGGCGGCATCTCGGACGTGCTTGGGCGCGCCGTCGCCATCACCCTCGCGAAGCCGCTTGGCCAGCAGGTGGTGGTGGAGAACAAGCCCGGCGCCGGCACCACCATCGCGGGCGAGTTCACCGTGCGCTCGGCGCCCGACGGCTACAACCTCTGGCTGCAGGACATCACGACGCACGCGATCAATACCGCGCTCTACACCAAGCTGCCCTATGACAGCGTCAAGGACTTCACCTACATCGCGATGATCGCCTCGACGCCGCTCATGCTGGTGGTGCATCCGACGACGCCGGCGAACAACGTGCGCGAGCTGATCGCGCTGCTCAAGGCGAATCCCGGCAAGTATTCCTACGGCTCGTCGGGGAACGGCACGATCGTGCATCTCGCCTCGGAGATGCTGAAGCAGTCGGCCGGCGTCGAGGTGCTCCATGTGCCCTACAAGGGCAGCAACCCCGCGACGCAGGCGATCCTCGGCGGCGAGGTCACCTTCGTCTTCTCCACCATGCCGCCCGCCATCAGCAACGCCAAAGCCGGAAAGCTGCGAGCGCTCGCCGTCACCACGCCCAAGCGCGTGAGCGCGGCGCCCGAGGTGCCGACCATGATCGAGTCCGCGCTGCCGGGCTTTGAGGTCGTCCTGTACTCCGGCGTGCTCGGACCGAAGGGCATGGACCCGGCGGTGGTGAAAAAGCTCAATGCGGCTTTCGCGGCGACCGTGCAGGCGCCGGAGATCCGCAAGGTGTATGAGCAGATCGGCGCCGATCCAATCGTCATGACGCCGCAGGAGTTCGAGGCCGCCACGCAGCGGGAAATCGCCAAGCTTGCGCCGATCGTCAGGGCCTCGGGAGCCAAGGTTGACTAAGCCGCTGCTGCCGCAGCATGGCCGCTACGATTACCTGCCGCTCCCCGAGCGGCGCGACTACTCCTGGCCCGGCGGCAAGCGCCTGGCATTTGTCCTCACCACCAATGTCGAGTGGTTCGCCTTTGGCGCGGGCCTTGGCCACGATCCAGCGAAGACGGGCGAGCCGCAGACGCATCGCAATTACGCCTGGCGCGACTACGGCAACCGCATCGGCGTGTGGCGGCTGCTCGAGCTCTTCGATGAGCTGAAGCTGCCGGCGGCGCACAACACGAACAGCCTGCTCTACGAGTACGCGCCGCAGGTGATGGCGGCGATCCGCAAGCGCGGCGACGAAGTCGTTGCGCATGGCCGCACGAATGCCGAGAACCTGCGCGGCCTATGGCAGCCCGACGAGGAGCGCCTGTTGCGCGAAGTGACCGAGACGATCACGCAACACGAGGGTGCGCCACCCGCCGGGTGGATGGGCTCGGGCGCCTACGAGAGCGCGCATACGCCCGATCTCCTGAAGGAGCTCGGTTACCGGTACCTGATGGACTGGCCGATGGACGATCAGCCGATGTGGCTGCGCACGCGCGCCGGGCCGATCCTCTGTGTGCCCTACCCGATAGAGCTCAACGACTCGCAGCACGTCGTGCATCGCAAGTCCGGCGCGGCCGAGTTCTGCGACATGATCGTCGATCAGTTCGACGAGATGATCGAGCAGTGCGAGCGCCATCCGCTCGTCATGAACGTCTCGGTGCACACGTACGTTTTCGGCCAGCCGTTCCGGCTGCGGCGGCTGCGCGCGGCGTTGCGTCATTGCCTCGGCCATTCGCGCGCGGCGCGTGTGTGGTGGACGCGACCGCGTGACATTGCAGATTTTTGCTACCGGCTAGAGCCGGGCATGGTGCCGGGGTCCGCGCCTTTGTAAGCCTCTGCAAGGAAGCATCTGTGCGGTGCGTCGCGTTGTCGTGCACGCGCGGCCCTATCGCTATCCTGCCGGCATGGGGAGGGAGAACCACGTCGCGCGCATTCTGCTCGTCGAAGATGACGAAGCGTTCAGCCAGCTCGTGCGCGCTTATCTTCGGGCGATGGCCGCGGATGACAATCCGCCGCTCTCGACGCTCACCCGTTACGCCGGCATGCCGAAGCTCGACTGGGTGAGCTCGCTCGCCGCGGCGCGCGAAAGGCTCGCCGCGCGCCACTACGATCTCGTGCTGCTCGATCTGCACCTGCCCGATTCCGCGGGGCTCGATACCTTGCGCGCCGTGCGCTCGGCAGGCGAGCGCCTCATCATCGTCATGACGGCGGACGAGGATCCCGAGCTGCCGGCGAGGGCGCTCGAGCACGGCGCCTACGACTTCGTCGCCAAGGGGAAGATGGACGAGGGCGGCCTGCGGCGGATCGTGCGTCTCGCCACCCTGCAGGCCGCGGCGATGAGCTCGCTGCGCGAAAGCGAGGCGCGCTTTCGCGGGCTGACGCAGCTGATCGCCGACGCCTACTGGGAGCAGGATGCGGACCTGCGCTTCACCGGCTTTGGCCACAAGAACGCCTTGCAGGACCGCGGCCTCGGTGGCGACAGCGTGCTCGGCAAGCGGCTCTGGGACGTCGATTACGTCAACATGTGCGCCGCCGATTGGGCGCGGCAGATCGCCACGATGGAGGCACACCGGCCGTTCAACGATCTCGAGCTTTGCCGCATCGTCGACGGACGGCAGCTGTGGATGAGCATGAGCGGCACACCGGTGTTCGACGAGGCCGCGCGCTTCCGCGGCTATCGCGGCATCGGCCAGGACATCACGGCAAGGAAGCGCGCCGAGCAGTTGCGCGTGCTGGAGCAGGCGGTGACGGGCGCCTTGGCCGTCGCGGAGAACCCCTCGAGCGCGCTGCGCTCGGTGATCAGGGCGATTTGCGAGACCGAGCACTGGCCGTGCGGCCGGTTCTTCGGCGTCGACGAGGCGGCCGGCGTGCTGCGCTGTGTCGAGACCTGGGGACGGGACGATCCGGCAGTGGAGGCGTTCATCGCGCGCTCGCGCAGCAAACTGTACCGGCGCGGCGAAGGGCTCAGCGGGCATGTCTGGCAGACGGGCCAGCCGCTTTGGCTGAGCGACGTACGCAAGGATCCGCGCGCGAGCGGCACGGCGTCGGGTACGGGGCTCGAGGGTGGCTCATTTGTCTTTCCCGTGATCGCCGAGGGCCGCACCGTCGGCGTGCTGAGCTTCACCAGCAAGGACGTGCGCGCACCTGACGAGCGCCTGCTCGAGGCGATTGGCCTCATCGGCGCGCAGGTCGGACAGGTGCTGAAGCGCATCGCCACCGAGTCGGCGCTGCGCGAGAGCGAGGGGCGGTTTCGCCAGACGTTCGACCTTGCGGCCTCCGGCATTGCGCACATCGGCCTCGATGGTGTGTTCCTGCGCGTCAATCCAAGCTTGTGCGAGATGCTCGGCTACCGCGAGGACGAGCTGATCGGCCGCTCGGTCAAGGAGATCTCGCATCCGGATGACGGCGAGCGAGCCGACGAGCGGCGCGCCGACACGCACACGCGACTGGAGAAGCGCTATCTGCGCAAGGACGGCACCGTCGTCTGGGTGAGCCTCGCGCTTGCGCTGGCGCGCGGCGCGGCGGGTGAGCCCCTCTACGAGATTTCGGTGGTCGAGGACATTACGAGCCGCAAGCAGAGCGAGGAGCGGCGCGCGGCGAACGAGCGCTACCAGAAGAAGATCGCCCGCTTTGGCGAGGAAGCGCTCGCCAAGAGGAACGCCGACGAGCTGATCAGCGAAGCCGTGCGCTCCGTGCTGGAGGGGCTAGGCGGCGGCACGGTCGCCTACCTTGAGCGCGGGCCGCAGGGGCGCGAGCTTTTCGTGCGTCGCATCGAAGGAGCGGCGGCCGAGGAGCCCTGCACGCCGGCCGTGTACACGGCCGGCACTGCGCTCGCCGAGGCGATCGAACGGGGCCGCAGCGGCCGCGGTGAGCTGCCCTTCGCCTGGGCGGCCGGCGAGCGGGCGGAGCTCGCGGCCGTTCAGGGTGAAGATGGTGCGCGCGGCGCGCTCTGCGCGCTGCCGCCCGGTGCGGCGAGGCTCGGTCATGATGAAACCGGCTTCCTCGCCGCGGCCGCAAGCGTGCTCTCCGCCGGCCTGAAGCGCATCGAGAGCGAAGGCCGGCTGGCATTTCTCGCCCAGTTCGATGCCCTGACCGGCCTGCCGAACCGCGCGCTACTCGCCGATCGCTTCGCGCAGATGATCGTGCAGGCGCGCCGGCGCGGCGCGCAACTCGGGGTTCTGTTCGTCGACCTGGACGAGTTCAAGCTGGTGAACGATTCGCTCGGCCATGCGGGCGGTGACGAGCTCTTGAAGGAGGCGGCGCGCCGCCTGCAGGCCGGCGTACGCGCCGGCGATACCGTGGCGCGCATCGCCGGGGATGAGTTCGCCATCGTGCTTGCCGACCTCGCGCGCGCCGAGGACGCCGCGCTGGTGGCGCAAAAACTGATCGAGCGGTTGAGCGCGGCCGTGGAGGTCGGCGGCCACGAGCTCTTCGTCAGCGCGAGCATCGGCGTTGCGCTCTTTCCCGCCGACGGCGACGATGCCGAGACGCTCCTTGGCGCCGCCGATGCGGCGATGTACCGCGCGAAGCAGGCCGGCCGCAACAGCTTCCAGTTCTTTACCGCCGAGATCAACCAGCGCACACGTGCGCGCGCGCTGCTTGGCGCGGAGCTTCGCCGCGCGCTCGAGCGCGGCGAGTTCCGGCTGGTCTATCAGCCGAAATTCGACCTGAAGAGCGAGCGGCCGAGCGGCGCGGAAGCGCTGCTGCGCTGGCACCATCCGAGCCGCGGCATCGTGTCCCCCGCGCACTTCATTCCGATCCTCGAGGAAAGCGGGCTCATCGTACCGGTCGGCGAATGGGTCCTGCGCCAGGCATGTGCCGACCTGCGCGCCTGGGAAGCCGACGGCGCCGAGCCCCTTCCCGTGGCGGTGAACCTTTCCGCGCGGCAGTTCCGGCAGCTCGACCTCGCCGCGCGCATCTGCGCCATCGTCAACGAAGCGGGCGTGCGGCCGGAGCTTCTCGAGCTGGAAATCACCGAGAGCCAGCTGATGCAGGATCCCGACCACGCCGTGCGGGCGATGCGCTCCCTCGCCGAGGCGGGCATCCGCATCGCCATCGATGACTTTGGCACCGGCTACTCGAGCCTCGCCTATCTCACGCGTTTTCCGCTGGCCGCGCTCAAGATCGACCGCTCCTTCGTGGCGGGCATCGTGCACCAGGGCGGGGATGCCACGATCGTGCGCACCATTATTGAGATGGCCCATACGCTCGGCTTTGCGGTGATCGCTGAAGGCGTCGAGAACGAGGGTCAGAAGCACTTCCTGCGTGGCCTTGGCTGCGAACAGGCGCAGGGCTTTCTCTTCAGCCGACCGATCTCGGCGCAAGCGATGGCCGAGCTCCTCGGGGCGAAATCGCCGCGCGCCCGGCAAGTGCAGCGCGTGTAGCGCCCCGAGCCGCCATGCTTCGAGACACAGGACAGGACAAGGCAACGCTCGGCACGGTGCGCGTCCTCGTCGTCGAGGACGATCGCGCATCGGCGATGGTGATCGAGCGCCATCTGGCCGCCATCGGCTCGGTCCAGTGCGAAGTGGAATTCGCGCCGTCGCTCGCCGACGCGCTTTCGCGGCTTGCCGATGCGCGCTTCGACCTCGTCATCGCCGACCTGCACCTTCCGGATTCGCCGGGCTTGGAGACGATCGACCGACTGGTCGCCGCCTGCCCGCATCCGGTCATCGGCCTCACCATCGACGAGACGCCCGAGCTTCGCGTGCGCGCGCTGGCGAGCGGCGCATTCGACTACCTGATCAAGGGACAGCTGGGCGAGGGCGCGCTCGAGCGGCCGGTGCGTCTTGCCGCGCTTCAGGCCCGCATCATGCATTCGCTGCGGGCGAGCGAAGCGCGCCTGCGCGCGATCGTCAACGCGGAGCCCGAATGCGTCACGGTGATCGATGGCCAAGGCCGGCTGATCGACATGAACCCGGCGGGCCTGCACATGATCGAGGCCGACACGCTCGTCGCGGTTCGCGGCCGATGCCTGCTCGAGGTCGTAGCGCCCGAGCATCGCGCGGCGTTTGAAGCGCTCACCCGGCGTGTCGCAGCGGGGGAAGCGGGCAGCCTGCAGTTCGAGATCATCGGCCTGCGCGGCACGCGTCGCTGGATGGAAACGCGCGTCGTGCCGCTACGCGACGAGGTGAGCGGCGAAAACCTGGTGCTCGGCATCAGCCGCGACATCAGCGCGCACAAGCGCGCCGAGCAGGCGCTGCAGGAAAGCGAGGAGCGCTTTCGCAAGCTGACCGAGCTCTCCTCCGACTGGTACTGGGAGCAGGACGCTGATTTCCGGCTTACCTTCATGTCGACGCTGCTGCAGGACAAGACCGGGCTCGCGCCCTCGGCCTATCTCGGCCGGCGCCGGTGGGATCAGCCGGCGCTCAATCTCACCCCGGCGGACTGGGCGAACCATCGCGCCGGGCTCGAGCGTCATGAGCCGTTCCGCGACTTCGAGATGCAGCGTCCCTCGCCCGAAGGCGGCACCCGCTGGCTCGCGATCAGCGGCGAGCCGGTGTTCGATGCCGAGGGTCGCTTCAAGGGCTATCGCGGCATCGGCCGCGACATTACCGACAAGAAGCGCGCCGAGCAGGCGCTGCGGGAGAGCGAGGCGCGTTTTCGCAGCCTGGTCGAGCTTTCCTCCGACTTTTACTGGGAGACCGACAGCGAGCACCGCATCACCCGCACGACGCATGCGGAGAAGCATCGTCCGGCGAGCGAGCCGGTGCTCGGCAAGACGCGCTGGGAGCTGCCCTCGCTCCACCCGGACGCCGCCGGCTGGGCCGCGCATCGCGCGAGCCTCGATGCGCGACAACCCTTCCGCGATTTCGAGATCGGCCGCATCGACCCCGACGGCGAGCAGCGCTTTCTCTCGATCAGCGGCGAGCCGATGTTCGGACCGGCGGGCGGGTTTCTCGGCTATCGCGGGGGGGGGCGCGGCATTACCCCACCGCGGGG
>Ga0081539_10004640_pt1 | contig 14956 bp, 14 predicted proteins | sample TabmetS4T2R2_FD_71023 | JGI IMG/M metagenome (GOLD analysis project Ga0081539, IMG submission 71023) | Tabebuia heterophylla rhizosphere microbial communities from the University of Puerto Rico - S4T2R2 | ecosystem: Host-associated > Plants > Roots > Rhizosphere ...
CGACGACGAGGCCGGCGCCGGCCAGCGCGAGCGGGGGCAGACCGCTGCCGGTGTCGGCCGAGATCAGGAAGTACGCCGTCGCGCCGACCATCGCGGCCAGCGCCCACGCCACCCCGGACCAGGCCAGGTCCGCACCGGACAGCAGGTCCAGGACCAGCGTCAGGCCCAGCGCGGCGAGGGCGGCACCGGCGAGGGTGAGTCGGCCCGACCGCTGGCCACGGCGGATCCACAGCCACGCCACCACGGCCGCCGGCGCGGTGTACTCGATGAGCAGAGCCGGCGCGACGTCCATCGCCGCCACGGCGGAGAAGTAGCAGAACTGGGCGCCCGCGACGGCCAGCACGCCGTACACCAGGATCTGCCGCAGTTGGGCGCGCAGCAGCGGCCATCGCCCGCGCAGCGACGCGGCGGCGAACGGCGCGAGCACGAGCGCGGCGATCCCGATACGGGCGAGAACGATCGCGCCCGGGCTCCATCCGGCCGAGAGCAGGCCGTCCGCCAGCGATCCGGACATGCCGAACGACGTCGCGGAGATGACGGCCAGCAGCACGCCGCCGCCGACGCCGCGGGAGCTGCCGACCTGGTGAACGGTCCGGGTGTCATCGGCCAACTGGGTCATAGCCAATGACGCTAGACAGCGTGCTGTAATATGTCAAGATGGTTTTCGCCCATGACACGGAGGCGTCGCTGCAGGCCGCCGTCGACCTGGTGAACAGCGGCGAGGACCCGGACACGCTGACCACCCAGGAGCAGGTGGACGCGTGGTACGCCAAACACCGCTACACCGGCCGCCGCGACCGCGACGCCGCCGAGCTCGCCGACCTGCGGGGCGTCCGGCCGGTGCTGCTCGACCTGCTGACCGCCGACCGCGACCGCGCCGCCGGCCTCGTCAACGCGATGCTGGCCGAGGCGAACGCGGTGCCTCAGCTGGTCCGCCACGGCGACATCGACTGGCACCTGCACGCCGTGTCGTCGGACGAACCGCTGGTCCGCCGGGTCGTGGTGGAGACCGCGATGGCCGTGTCGGACCTGGTACGCGGCGACGAGATGGCCCGCTTGTCGGTGTGCGCGGACGACACCTGCGGGAGTATCGTGCTCGACCTGACCCGCAACCGGTCACGGCGGTTCTGCAGCACGACCTGCGCAAACCGCAATGCGGTCGCCGCCTACCGAGCGCGGAACCGGATCCAGAACCGGCCGGTGATCTCGTAAGCGGTGGTGTGCGTGCGCGACGACACGGTGACGCTCTTCGTGTGCGGGGACGTCATGCTGGGCCGCGGCATCGACCAGATCCTGCCGCGGCCCGGGAATCCGGCCCTGCGGGAAAGCCATGTCCGCGACGCCCGCACCTACGTCGATCTCGCCGAGGCACGTAACGGCCCGGTCACCCGCCCGGTCGAGGACGAGTGGCCGTGGGGTGAGGCGCTGGGCCTGCTCGACGGGGCCCGCCCCGACGTACGGGTGGTCAACCTCGAGACCAGCGTCACGCGAAGCGACGACTTCGCACCCGGCAAGCCGGTGCACTACCGGATGAGCCCGGCCAACATCGATGCCCTCACGGTGGCACGGCCGGACGTGTGCGTGCTGGCCAACAACCACATGCTGGACTTCGGCCGCCGGGGATTGCTGGAGACGCTGGACGTGCTGGCCGGCGCGGGACTGCGCGTCGCGGGTGCCGGACGCGACGCGGAGCAGGCGTGGCAGCCGGCGGTCGTCACCCTCAGCGATGGGCGGCGGGTGCTCGTGTGGTCGTTCGCGACGCACTCCAGCGGCGTCCCGGCGGGGTGGGCGGCGGGCCGCGACCAGCCGGGCGTCGCGTACCTGCCCGACCTGTCCGACACCGCAGCCGGCCACGTCGCCGAGCGGGTCCGGCAGGCCAAGCAGCCGGGCGACGTCGTGGTGGCGTCCCTGCACTGGGGATCCAACTGGGGCTACGACGTGCCCGCGGACCAGATCCGGTTCGCGCACGCCCTGGTCGACGCGGGCGTGGACCTGGTGCACGGGCACTCCTCGCATCATCCGCGCCCGATCGAGGTGTACCGCGGCAAGCTGATCCTGTACGGCTGCGGCGACCTCATCAACGACTATGAGGGCATCAGCGGCTACCGGGCGTACCGCGACGACCTGCGCCTGTTGTACTTCGTCTCGCTCCACGCGCAGACCGGTGACCTGGCCGCCGCCCGGATGGTGCCGTTGCGGGCGAACCGGATGCGGCTGGAGCGCGCCCCCGACCGGGACTCCCGCTGGCTCCGCGACGTCCTCGACAGCGTCAGCCGGCATTTCGGGGTCCGGGTCACCACCGAACCCGGCGGCACCCTCCGCCTCGAGCCGGCACGAATGGCCTGAACCCTCGCCAGACCGGCGGTTTTGGCCTGACGAAGCGCGTCAATAGTGCATGCCGGCCCCCTTGACTATCTTGTCGACCGCGTTGCGGGGCCCGTAGACACCGATCCCGACGAGATCGAGCTGTTCGGTGGGGACGGCCCGCACGGCGGCCCGGTTGTCCCGGTCGTTGCCGGTGGCGAACAGGTCCGAGGTGAACACCGAGACCGGCAGGTTGCGGGCCAGCGCTCGCCCGTGCGCGGCCCGGAGTAGTTCCTTGCCGGCCTCGAAGACCAGCACCGGCTGACGGAACATCGCCAGATACGGCACGCCGTCGCCATCCTCGTACGGCTCGCCGATCACCTCGGGTACCGCCGTCCCGATGCCGCTGACCAGGAACGCCGTGACGTTGAGGCGCTGCCAGGTGAGCAGGTCGTCGCGGAGCAGCACGGCGATCTTGGTGTCGAAGCGGACCGGTTCGATCACAGATGGCATGAGCCGATGATGCGCCGGGCCATGTGTGGCGGTCTTGTACGATGTTGACGTGGCAGCGAGCAGCGCTGGCACGGCGGGCGCACGGATGACGGCTTGGCGGCCGCGCCTGCATGGCGTGCGGGAGGTGCTGCACGCCCAGTTCACCGACCACGCCTACCCGATGCACGCCCACGACGCGTGGACGTTGCTCATCGTCGACGACGGTGCGGTTCGGTACGACCTCGACCGGCACGAGCGCGGCGCGTTCGGCGAGCTGGTCACCCTGCTTCCGCCGCACGTGCCGCACAACGGCGCGGCGACAAGTGCACGCGGTTTCCGCAAGCGGGTCTTCTACCTCGCCCCCGACCAACTGCCGGACACGTTGATCGGAGCGTCGGTGGACAACTCCGCCTTCGCCGATCCGCCGCTGCGCCGGGCCATCTCCGAGCTGCACCACACGATCCGCCAGCCCGGCGAGGATCTGGCGGCGGAGAGCCACCTGGCCGACATCACCGAGCGGCTGCGGACCTGGCTCGGCCACCCGGCCCTGCCGGCCCGGCTGGACCGCACACCCGCGCACCGGCTGCGCGACCTGCTGGAGGACAACGTCGTCGCCGGGGTCTCGCTGGCAGAGGCCGCGGGCGTCCTGCACTTCCACCCGGCGTACCTGGTGCGCTCGTTCAGCCGCGAGTTCGGCATGTCGCCACACCAGTACCTGATCTCCCGACGTGTCGACCTGGCACGCCGGCTCATCCTCGCCGGCGATCCACTCTGGTCGGTCGCGGCCGGCAGCGGCTTCTACGATCAGCCGCACCTGATCCGCCACTTCAAGCGGATCCTGGGGGTCAGCCCCAGGAGCTTCGCCCTCGACCGCGCCTGACGGTCCGACGGGGGGTGGTGCCGGCCGGGACATGCCGCCACATCCCGATCCGGGTCGGTACCCCCGGGGAGGCGTGCACCGTGGAAGGCTCGCCCGGCGCCGGCAGGCCGGCCCGCTGGACCAGGTCCTGGTCGAGGTGACGGATCCGCGCGTGGCACAGGGGCCATTCGCGGTGTTCGGCCTCGGCGGCCGCGAGCCGGCCGGCGACCACCGTGAACAGACGGTAGCGGGCGGTGAGGAAGTGGGCGAGTTCGTCGCGTTCCGCCTCGGCGAGCGGTGGCCCCATCTCCACGTCGGCGTCGCAGCGCGCGCCGGCACCGGGCCAGAGCCGCCGGCAGCGGTAGGTCACCCGGTCACCGGCGACCCGTACCGTCATGTCGGACCAGAAGTAGGGCAGCCAGTAACCGGCTCGGGCGGCCAGGACCGCGGGCAGGCGGGCTGCGTCGAGCGACAGGAACCAGATCCCGCGGCGGCCGCCGTCGTCCCGCACGTACGTGCGCACGTTGATCTCCGGGAACCGGGACAGCCAGGGCACCGCCGGCACCGCGGGTGCCCGTACATCCTCCATCAGGAAGAGTGTCAGCCCGATCCAGGCCGACCCGTCGAAGGTCTCCACGGTCAGCCGATCCGGCACCATCGCCTGCACCAGGGCGGCCGGGTAGCGCCAGTGGACGAACGTGATATGGCTCCAGCGGTGGTACATCACCGGCCGGGCCACGTGCGGCGGTGGTGGTGCCTTCACGGCTACCGGATGCCCCTCGGCGGCGCGGGCAAACGGGACCGGCACGGAAGCCGCTACCGGCTGGTCAGCCGGCATCCGGCGCCGCTCCGTCGTCCGCGATGCGCTGCAGCCGCCGGTACGACCGGTTACGGTGCAGCGCCTGGTCGCTCGACCAGTGCGATCCCCGGACGGTGTAGCCGCTGCCGGTCTTGGCGCCGTACTCCCCCGCCGCCACCTTCGCGGCCAGGCTGGGCGGGCACGAGAAACGCGGCCCGTACGCCTCTTCCAGCGCCTGGTAGGCACCGGCGTACACGTCCAGGCCGGCCATGTCGGCGATCATGAACGGTCCGTAGAACGGCAGCCGGAAGCCGAACGAACCGCGGACCACCTCGTCGATCGCCTCGGGCGTCGCCAGCCCCTCCTCGACCATCATGGCGGCCTCGCGGAACAGCGCGAACTGCAGCCGGTTGCAGACGAAGCCGCTGGTGTCCGGCACGACCGCCGGCCACTTCCCGGCGCGGCGCAGGAGCTCCACCAGCCGTGGGGCGATCCCGTCCGCCGTGTCCGGCCCGGGGATCACCTCGACGCCGGGCACGAACTGCGGCGGGTTGAACCAGTGCAATCCGAGGAACCGGGAGGGGTCCGGCAGGGCGCCGGCCAGTTGCCGGATGGGGATGGCCGAGGTGTTCGTGGTGATCACCGCGTCCGGCGCGGCGGCGCGGGCGATGTCGCGCAGCACCGGCACCTTCACGGCCGGGTCCTCGAAGACCGCCTCGACGACAAGCGTCGCGGCGGCGGCCGAGGCCGGCAGGTCATCACCGGCGCTGGTCCGGTCCGCGATGAGGTCTGCCGCGCCGGGCGGCAGCAACTCCTCCCGCTCGAACGACGCCGCCTCGGCGACGGTGCGCTCGACCGCTGCCCTGGCCCGGCCGGCGTCGGTGTCCACCAGGACCACCCGGTCCGCGCCGGCCAGAGCGAGGACCTGGCCGATGCCGGTACCCATATAGCCGGCACCGACGATGCAGACCCGCTCGCCGGCCCACGACGCGCCGGAGGTCGCCAGCTCGGTCACGACCTCGTTGCGCGGCCGCCCAGGGCCTGGCTCGTCTATCGGCATGGTGTTGGCCTCCGCACTCCGTCGAGTGATCTCGGGCGGGCTACCCCGCCGGCTTGGCAGCTTCCCAGCGTTGCGCGCTGGCCATCGAGCTGCGCGCGGTCCGGCTCAAGGAGATGACGGCCGCCCGCAGCCGGCGCGTGTACGTGCTGGCGCATGCGGCGAAGCTGGGCCGCTGCGGGGGTCGTAAGAGCCACCGGCGCCGTGCGGTGCCTAGTCAGGCCCGCACAGGGCCTCCCAGGTGCCCGTCGCATTGAGGACGAACGCCACGATTCCGGAGGGATTGACGATACGCAGCAGGCAGCCGTGCCGGACGGCCAGCTTCTGGCAGCCGATCAGGGCGCCGACCACGCCGGCGTCGATGAATGTCACTTTGTCGAAGTCGATCGTGATGGTCGCCTGCCCACCGGTGATGGCCCGGCGTACCGGCGCGGACAGCAGGTCGACGTTGTCCTTGTCGAACTCGCCCGCCGCCACGAGGCGGCCGGTGACACCGTCGGAACCGGCCGGGCGGACACTGGCCCGCAGCGGCCATCCATCGATGCTGATCAGGTTCACTCCGGCCTCCCCCGGCGATCCGCCGCCCGCCGGTCGTGGGCTCACAGCCGAGACGCTACACCTCGTACCGTCCATTCTCATGGACCGATGACGAACCGACCACGCGGACCGCGAAGTCCCGCCCCGGCCGGATGCCCGGATGACGGATCATCCGGGCCAGTTCGTCGCGTCCGCCGGCCGGTAAGACGTTAGTGTGGTTCATGCGGCCCCTGGAGGCATCCCGATGACCGAATATCGCGACGTGGTCGCCGTGGGCGCCTCGGCCGGCGGTGTCGAGGCGCTGCGCGCGCTGGTCGCCGGCCTTCCCCCCGGCTATCCGGGTGTGGTCCTGGTGGTCCTGCACGTGCCCCGGGACGCTCCCAGCGCATTGCCGGGCATCCTCGGCCGCAGCGGTCCGCTGCCCGCGGCGACCGCGGTCGACGGCGAGCCGCTGGTCCCCGGCCGGGTATACGTCGCCCCGAACGATCACCATCTGCTGGTGCTGGACAGCCGGATCCGGCTCACCCGCGGCCCCGCGGAGAACGGTCACCGCCCGGCGATCGACCCGCTGTTCCGCTCGGTCGCCCGCGCCTTCGGCCGGCGCGCCGTCGGCGTGGTCCTGTCCGGATCGCGCGACGACGGCGCTACCGGCCTGGCCAGCATCGCGGCCCGGGACGGCGCCGCGGTGGTGCAGGATCCCGCCGAGGCGCTCTACCCGTGGATGCCGCGCGCGGCGCTCGCCCGGGTACCCACCGCCCAAATCGCCCACGCCGCCAAGATCGGCGGCCTGATCGCCGGGATCACCGCCATGGAACTGCCCGAAACCCCCGACACGGACGGCGGGTACCCGGAGGACCAGAGCCTCTTCAACGCCGAACTCGCCATGGCCCAACTCAGCCCGATCACGACCGACGAACTCGCGACACCCGCCTCCGGGTACGGCTGCCCGACCTGCGGCGGCGCGCTGTTCCAGATCCATGCCGAGCCGGTGCCGCGGTACCGGTGCCGGGTCGGCCACGCCTGGTCGGCCGAAAGCCTGCTCGACGAACAGACGCTCGCGCTGGAGAGTGCCTTGTGGATGGCCCTGCGGGCCCTGGAGGAGAAATCCGCGCTGAGCCGCCGCATGGCCACTGGTCACGGCTACACCGGCGCGCGGTTCCGCGACATGGCCGCCGATGCGGAGGCGGCCGGCGACACCATCCGCCGCCTGATCTCTCAACTGGGCTCCACCGCGGGTCCGGCCGACGACACGTCCGAGACCCACGGGCGGCCGGCGGACATCGGCTAGCGTCGTCACATCGGCGCTGAGCACCTTCGGAAGGCACGATGCAACCAAGCGATCCCTACTTCGAGGCACTCCTGGCGTACCTCAAGGAGTCGCGCGGGTTCGATTTCACCGGATACAAACGGTCGAGCCTGATGCGCCGCGTGAACCGGCGGATGGGTCAGGTGGGTATCGACAAATATCAGGACTACCTGGACTTCCTCCAGGTGCATCCGGACGAGTTCACCGCGTTGTTCAACATGATCCTGATCAACGTGACCGGGTTCTTCCGCGATGCCGACGCCTGGGAGTATCTGCGCCGCGAGGTACTGGACTCCCTCGTCGGGTCGAAGCCCCCCGACTCGGTCATCCGGGTGTGGTCGGCCGGCTGCGCCTCCGGCGAGGAGGCGTACACGCTGGCGATCTCGCTCGCGGAAGTCCTCGGACGCGAGGCGTTCCGGAACCGGGTGAAAATCTACGCCACCGACGTGGACGAGGAGCAACTGAACGAGGCGCGGCAGGCCACGTTCGGCGAACGGCAGATGGAGGGAATGGATCCCGCCCTGGCGGAGAAGTACTTCGAGCCGGTCGGCTCGCGCTTCGCGTTCCGCAAGGATCTGCGCCGCTCGGTGATCTTCGGTCGCAACGATCTCGTGCAGGACGCGCCGATCTCCCGGATCGACCTGCTCGCCTGCCGCAACACACTGATGTACTTCAACGCCGAAACCCAGGCCAAGATCCTGCGCCGCTTCCATTTCGCGCTGGCCGACGATGGCGTGCTCTTCCTGGGCAAGGCGGAGATGCTGTTCAGTCATGGCAATCTGTTCAGTCCGATCGATCTGAAGCGGCGCGTGTTCCGGCGACGCCCCCGGACGCTCCCGACGCCGGACGGCTACGCCGGGGACAGCCCGAGAACGGCCACCCCCATGACCGGCATGGACCTGCTGCGCGCGGAGGCGTTCGCGGCCAGCCCGCTGGCGCAACTGGCACTCACCTCCGACGGCACTGTCGCGTTGACCAACCGGCAGCTGGAGAAGCTGTTCAGCGTGTCGTCCCGGGATATCGGGCGACCGTTCCGGGATCTCGACCTGTCGTACCGGCCGACCGAATTGCGCCGGTTCATCGAGCAGGCGCAGGTGGAACGGCGCACCCAGCGGGTCACCGACGTGGAGTTCGTCCGCGGCGGCGAGATGATGTACCTGGAGGTGCAGATCACCCCGCTGATCGACGCCGAGAGCAGCCTCCTCGGCGTCGACGTGATCTTCCACGATGTCACCGCGGCGCGCCGCCTGCAGCAGAACCTGCAACACGCCAACCAGCAGCTCGAGGCGGCGTACGAGGAGTTGCAGTCGACGAACGAAGAGCTCGAGACGACCAACGAGGAACTGCAGTCCACGGTCGAGGAACTGGAGACGACCAACGAGGAGCTGCAGTCCACGAACGAAGAGCTCGAGACGATGAACGAGGAGCTGCAGTCGACAAACGACGAACTGCAGAGCATCAACGATCAGCTCCGGATCAGCACGTCTCGCCTGGACGAGGCGAACTCGTTCCTAGAGGCCGTGCTGACCAGCCTGCGGGCCGGTGTCGCGGTCGTCGACCGGGATCTGCGCGTGCGCATATGGAATCGGCGGGCCGCGGATCTGTGGGGTCCGCGGTCCGACGAGGTCGTCGGGCAGCATTTCCTCAATCTGGACATCGGCTTGCCGTTCGAGAAGCTGCGACCCCTACTGCGCGGGGCTCTGGGGCCCGGCGGGCAGTCCGGCGACGTGGCGGTGGACGCGGTGAACCGCCGGGGCAAGCCGGTGCGGGTGTGGGTGGCGTGCAATCCGCTGGGCGGTACGGACCCGGACGGCGCCATCATCACCATGGAGACCGAGGCGGACGTGCCCGGTCAGCCGGAGGCGTTTCGGGCGGAGGCCGCGGGGTAAGCGGCAGCGATGGAAGGACAGCGCTGATGGCCGTGGGCTATGTGGTCGAGGAGGACGACGGTACCCTCCTCGTCACCCTGACCGGCCGGTTGACGCTGGCCGACGTCGGTTCGTTGCGCCTGAAACTGTACAAAAGCCTCGCCGATGAGCCGCAAGCGCTGGTCGTCGACCTCACCGCCCTCGCCGTCTCCGAACCGCTGGCCCTGTCGGTGTTCGGCGCGGTGGGCCGGCAGGCGGAACGCTGGCCCGGAGTCCCGGTGCTGTACGCCGCGCCGAGCCCGCAGGCCCGCCGCCTGCTGGATGTCGCCGCCTACCGCCGGCTGCCACTGTTCGAGACCGTCGCGGAGGCCCGGCATCAGGCCCTCCGCCCGGACCGCGGCCTGACCGCCCTCAGCGACGAGCTCCCGCCCCTGTCCGGCGCCGCCCGCCAGGCCCGTAACCTCGCCACCGAGGCGTGCCTGCGATGGGACCTGCCGCATCTGGTCGGACCGGCGTGCTTGATCGTCAGCGAACTGGTCAGCAATGTCGCCGATCACGCCAGCACCATGGCCACCGTGCGGCTGTCGTTGCACCGCCGGTTCCTGACCATCGCCGTCCGCGATGGATCGACCGAGCCGCCCGCGATGAAGCAGCACGACCCGATGGTCCCCGGCAAGGGCCGGGGACTGCTGCTCGTGCATGCCACCGCCGACTCCTGGGGCTGGCTTCCCACCGAGGGCGGCAAGGTCGTCTGGGCTTCGCTGCGCCGCGACAAGTGACCCAGCCGGGCCACCTGCTCCAGGTCCTCCAGCGGTTCGCCGCTGTCCCGGTATCGCCGGGCCAGACGGCTGGCCAAGGGCAGGCACTGCCGGACGAGCTCGTCGCGCAGCATGGTCCGTTCCGCGGGCGGTGCCCCGGCGCGGTCGGTCGCGTACGCCCGCGCCGCCTGATCGAGATCCTCGAATTCCAGATCGCGGAGTGACCGGCGCTTGTTCCCGTGGAGCACGCATCCTCCCTCGCGAGGCTCTGGCGGCGCACCGGTCCCGCCATCGACGCGGGACCTCACCCTTTCCGGGTGGTTTTTTCTGCCCGGCCGATCCGGCACCCAAACACATCCGAGCCCTGCGGAACCCGTCATTGACAAGAATTCTGAGACCCACGACACTGACTACGCAGACAACTGACTACGCAGTCAAGCAGCGGCACATCAGGGGGCAGCATGTCTGAGGCGGACCGGCAGACGCGGACGTCACGGTCCGCCCGCCGGCGCCGCCCGGCGAGCACCGACGTCGCCAGCCTGGCCGGCGTCTCCCAGAAGACCGTGTCCCGGGTCATGAACGGGGAGCCGTACGTCAAGGAACAGGTACGGCTGCGCGTCCTCGCGGCCGCACAGCAGCTGGGGTATCGGCGCAACAACGCGGCACGCGCCCTCAACTCCGGGAAGACCCAGCGCATCGGGGTCGTCTCCCTGGGCAGCGCCCTCTTCGGCCCCTCGTCGATGTTGATCGAGCTGGAGCGGGCGGCGCGCAGCACCGGTTACTCCCTGAGCATCGTGACCACCTTCGAGGGCGACCCGGCCGGGGTGTCCGGCGCGGTCGACTCGCTGCTGACCGAGGGCGTGGACGGCATCGTGCTCTCCGAGCCGATCGACGAGGGGGAAAGCCTCCGCCTCGACACCGACATCCCGGTCCTCAGCCTCGGACGGTTCCCCGGATTGACCGGCCCGCGCGTGGTCATCACCGGGGACGCCGGCCCGGATTCCGGAGCGGTGGCGACCGAACACCTGCTCTCGCTGGGCCACCGCACCGTCTGGCACGTCGCCGGGCCGCAACAGTGGTGGTCGGCCCGCGACCGCCTGGCGGGCTGGCGCCGCGCCCTGGCGGCGGCCGGCGCCGACGAGCCACCGCGGATCGAAGGCGACTGGTCACCGGCCTCCGGTTACGCGGCGGGCAGCCGGCTGGCTCGCAATCCCCGGGTCACCGCGGTGTTCGTGGCCAACGACGACATGGCCATCGGCGTCATGCGGGCGCTGGCGGAGGCCGGCCGCCGGGTGCCGGAGGACGTGAGCGTCATCGGCATGGACGACATTCCCTGCGCGGCATACCAGTCGCCGCCGCTGACCACCGTACGGCAGGACTTCGCCACCATGGCCCGGCAAGGGCTCGAGGCCCTCGTACACGAGATCGACGGCGCGCCGGACAACCCACCGGAGGTGGCGCAACCGCCGACGTGCCTGGTTGTCCGCCAGTCCACCGCTCCTCCCCGGGAGCGGCGCCGCGATCCCCGACTCCCGTTTTGAGGATCGCGAACCATCACGCCCCACCCACGATCACCGGCTCGCACGGCGATCCACCACCTCCCTCTCGCGCATCCACCTCGAAGGAGACGCTCTCCATGACATGGTTCAAACGCTTCCCCCGCCGCGCCGGAACCTCCTGGCTCGCGGCGGTCCTCCTCGCCGGGAGCCTCGGCCTGACCGCGTGCGGCGGCGGCGGTGGCTCGGACAACGGCGGCACCGGGACCAAGGCGGCCCAGACCGTCAGCCAGGCCGACATCGACAAGGCCATGCAGACCCCCACGGAGCTCACCTTCTGGACATGGGTGCCGGACATCGCCAAGGAAGTGGCGCTGTTCGAGAAGAAGTACCCGGCCATCAAGGTCAAGGTCGTGAACGCCGGGCAGGGCACGCCGCACTACACCAAGCTCCGCACCGCCCTGAAGGCCGGTACCGGCGCTCCGGACGTGGCCCAGATCGAGTTCCAGTACATCCCGACGTTCTCCCTCACGAAGAGCCTCGTCGACCTGCGGCCGTACGGTGCGGAGGCGACCAAGGACAAGTTCGTGGACTGGACGTGGGGCCAGGTCACCGGCGGTGGCGGTGAGATCTGGGCGTACCCGCAGGACACCGGCCCGATGGGCCTGCTCTACCGCAAGGACATCTTCGACAAGCACGGCGTCACTCCGCCGAAGACGTGGGACGAGTTCGCCACCGCGGCGCGCAAGCTGCACTCCGAGGACCCCAACCTCTACATGACGAACATGGCGCCGAACGAGAGCGGCGTCTGGACCGGACTGCTCTGGCAGGCGGGCGCCAAGCCGTTCGTCAACAAGGCGGCGGACACGGTCAGCGTGAACGTCAACGACGCGACGTCGAAGAAGCTCGGCGCGTACTGGGGCGGGCTGGTCAAGGAGGGTGCGGTCTCCGCCGACCCGGACTTCACCGACGCCTGGTACCAGGCCCTCAACCGCGGCAAGTACGCCAGCTGGGTGACCGCCGCGTGGGGCCCGGTGTTCCTCAGCGGCGCCGCCAAGTCGACAAGCGGCAAGTGGCGGGCGGCGCCCATGCCGCAGTGGGACGCCGGCAAGGAGGTCGCGGGTAACTGGGGCGGCTCGACCAGCGCGGTCATCAAGGGCACGAAGAACCCCATCGCCGCGGCCAAGTTCGCCGAGTTCCTCAACACCGACGCCGAGTCGACGAAGATGTTCGCCACCACGCAGTTCCTCTTCCCGGCGACCAAGGCGCTGCTGTCCGACACGGCGTTCACCCAGCAGAAGCCGGAGTTCTACGGCGGGCAGACGGTCAACCAGGTGTTCTCCGACGTCAGCCAGACCGTGGACACCCAGTTCCAGTGGCCGCCGTTCCTGGACCAGGCGGTCACCGACTGGAACGAGACGGTCGGCAAGTCGTTCGCCGACAAGACCGACACCAACGCCGCCCTGGACCAGTGGCAACAGCGCGTCACCACGTACGCGAAGAACCAGGGATTCAAGGTCAATTCCTGACGCCTCCGGTTCCCGGGCCCGCCACTGGGGCCCGGGAACCACCCCGCCACACGGAAGGCCCCACCGTGAGCAGTACCGCCACGGCCGCCCCGGCAGCGCCGGCAAGCCGCAGATCACGACGCACGAGACCGAGCCATGAGAACAGCGGCTACCTCTTCATCCTCCCGTTCCTCCTGGTCTTCCTGGCCATGCTCGTGCTGCCGCTGGTCTACGCGGCGTACCTGAGCCTGTTCCGGGAACAGCTCATCGGCGGCACCGTGTTCGCCGGATTGGACAACTACGTCCGCGCGATGCAGGACGACCGTCTCCTGCACGGCATCTTCCGGGTGGCCCGGTTCTTCGTGATCCAGGTCCCGATCATGCTCCTCCTCTCCCTGCTGTCCGCCTTGGCCATCGACAGTGGACTGCTGCGCTTCGCGAAGGTCTTCCGGCTCGGGATCTTCGTGCCGTACGCCGTACCGGCGGTCGTCGCGACACTGATGTGGGGCTACCTCTACGGTCCCGACTTCGGCCTGTTCGCCCAGGTGGCCAAGGCGGTCGGCCTCGGCGCCCCCAAATTCCTCACCGACAGCCACATGCTCGGTTCCATCGCGAACATCGTGACCTGGGAATTCGTCGGCTACAACATGATCATCCTGTACGCGGCCCTGCGCGCGATCCCGCACGACCTCTACGAGGCGGCGGCCGTCGACGGGGCCGGCGCGTGGCGCGTCGCGTGGAGCATCAAGGTGCCGGCGTTGCGCCCCGCCCTGCTGCTCTGCCTGATCTTCTCGGTCATCGGCAGCTTCCAGCTCTTCACCGAGCCGAAGCTGCTGCAACCGCTCGCCCCGAACGTCATCGACAGCGCCTACACGCCCAACCTGTACGCGTACTCGCTGGCCTTCACCGGCCAGGAGGTCAACTACGCGGCCGCGGTGTCGTTCCTGCTCGGCCTCGTCATCGTGATCGCCTCCTACACCGTCCTGCTCGCCACCACCCGAAGGAGCCGGGCATGACCAGCACCAGCCCCGCCACCCGCGGCGTGCGCGCGCCCGGCACGACCGACACCGCACCCGCGGCCCGTCGCCGGCGGTCGCTGGCGGATCGCCGCAGCAACGTCCTCACCCTGGGCATGCTGGCCCTGCTGATCTACTTCCTGCTGCCTCTCTTCTGGCTGCTGGTGGCGTCCACCAAGACCACCTCCGACCTGTTCTCCAGCTTCGGGCTGTGGTTCGCCGGCGACTTCTCGCTGTTCTCCAACATCCGCGACACCTTCACGCGCGACGGCGGCGTCTACGGCCGATGGATGCTGAACACGCTGTTCTACGCCCTGGTGAGCGCCGGGGGCGCCGCGTTCCTGGCCGCCCTGGGCGGCTACGGGTTCGCCAAGTACCGCTTCCCGGGCAACAACGCGCTGTTCGGCCTGGTCCTCGGCTCCATCATGGTGCCGACCACCGCCCTGGCCATCCCGACCTACCTGTTGTTCAGCAAGGCGGGGCTGGTCAACACTCCGTGGGCCATCATCCTGCCGTCGCTGGTCAGCCCCTTCGGCCTCTACCTGATGCGGATCTATGCGCAAGACGCCATCCCGGAGAGCCTCATCGAGGCCGGTCGGCTGGACGGGGCCGGAGAGGTGCGGATCTTCTTCAGTCTGGCGCTGCGCTCGCTGGCGCCCGGCATCGTGACCGTGCTGTTGTTCACGCTGGTCGCCACCTGGAACAACTACTTCCTGCCACTGATCATGCTGAACGACCCGAACCTCTACCCGGTGACCGTGGGCCTCGCCTCCTGGTCGGCGCAGGCGGTCGGCGGCAGCGGATCGAACGCCGAGCTGCTCGCCCTCGTCGTCACCGGTGCCATGCTCTCGATCCTGCCGCTGGTCGCCGCGTTCCTGTTGCTGCAGCGGTACTGGCAGTCCGGGCTGACCCCCGGCGGCGTGAAAGGCTGACATTCCCGTTAGCAGACGGATCTT
>Ga0081539_10004641_pt1 | contig 14955 bp, 17 predicted proteins | sample TabmetS4T2R2_FD_71023 | JGI IMG/M metagenome (GOLD analysis project Ga0081539, IMG submission 71023) | Tabebuia heterophylla rhizosphere microbial communities from the University of Puerto Rico - S4T2R2 | ecosystem: Host-associated > Plants > Roots > Rhizosphere ...
CTGATTCACCTACCGAACCCGAGCGTAAGTCCCATTCGTGTCCCGGGGGGACCCCCGGTTTCAACGCTACGGTGGGGGACCGACGGTTGTTGGGCGCCGAACGGCAACCGGTAACTGATTCACCTACCGAACCCGAGCGTAAGTCCCATTCGTGTCCCGGGGGGACCCCCGGTTTCAACGCTACGGTGGGGGACCGACGGTTGTTGGGCGCCGAACGGCAACCGGTAACTGATTCACGCACCGAACCCGAGCGTAAGTCCCATTCGTGTCCCGGGGGTCCCCCGATTTCCAGCCTACCGGTGGGCACCGACAAGTCCCGGCGGGCGCGGGTGAGTCTCCGCATGGCTGTGCAGATGGGTGTCGCGCTCGGGGTGGCGTTCGTGGGCGGGCATCTTCTGCTGGGCGAGCACTGGGCCTGGATGGTGCTCACCGCATTCGTTGTCTGCAGTGGGAATCGGGGGCGGGGTGACGTGGTGCGGAAGGGGCTTCTGCGGGTGGTGGGCGCCACAGTTGGCACCGGGCTCGCGACCCTGCTGTCCGGGCTGTTCGGGCCGGCCGATCCCTGGCAGGTGGTGGCGATCTTCGTGCTACTGGCGATCGGCACGTGGCTGCGCGAGCTCAGCTACGCCTACTGGGCCGCCGCCGTCACCGCCGCGCTCGCCTTTCTCTACGGCTACTTCGGCCAGGCGGCACCGGGCCTCCTCGTCACGAGGCTCGGTGGCATCCTGCTCGGCGGGTTGGTCGGAGTCGCGGCCTCCTGGTTCGTACTCCCCGTCAGGGGCAGGGAGATCACAGCGTTTCGACCCTGGCTGGCACGTGTTTGTGCCACGGTGTGCCGGCCCATTCGTCGCGGTCCTCGGCTGCCGTGAGCTCGTTCGGGGCGACGCCCTCCGTGCGTTCCTGGACTGTCAGGCCGAGGCCGTTCGGCAAGGAGATGTGGCCCGGCAGCATGGCGTCGGTCGGGTCCACCGCCACCTCCGCGCTGCCGCGGCGGGTCGTCAGGCGGACCCGGTCGCCCGCTGCCACGCCCAGTTCCGCCGCGTCCTTGACGCTGATTCGCAGCCGGCCCTCGGGGTCGCGGCGGCGCCACCTCGCGTCCCGCATGATCGTGTTGGCCGTGAACGCCCTGCGTTCCCCGGCCGACAGCACGAACGGCCAGGCCGGGTCGGGCCGGGGCGCCGGGCGGTCACGCAACGCCGCCACCGCGGCCAGCAACTCCGGCAGCTCCAGGGAGATCCGGTCGCGGGGCATCCGCTGCCACGACGCCTCGTAGTCGTCGTGGGTGATCTCCACGCCGTGGGCGCCGTTGACGATCGCGTCGAAAAGTTGTTCGCCGGCGAGCAGACCCGTGCCGTAGCCCGCCTTGGCGACGCCGTCCGGGTTCTTGCGGGCGCACTCGTGCGCGGCCATCCACAGCACCGCGGCCGCCGCCGCGTCGTGTGGCAGGGTCGGGCCCAGCGTCCGGTACAGCAGCACCGGCGCCAGCCGCCGTTTCGCGGGATCGCCCAGTGCCGCCAGGAAAGCCTGCGCGAACTCCGCACGGCCGCGTGCCGCCGCCGCACGCAGGGGCGCGTAGTCCTCATCGGTCAACGCGCCCGACGCCTCCACCAGGCGGGCGTGGATCTCCGGCTCCGGCAGCACCCCCTCGGGTGCCGGGACGACCGGGTGGCGCAGGTGGAACACGTTGCGCGGGAAGTCGAAGTTGAAGAAGGTCGCCTCGAACTTCTCGTACTGGGTCGGGGCCGGCAGGACGTAGTCGGCCAGCCGCGCGGTCTCCGTCATCGCGACGTCGATGACCACCACCAGCTCCAGCGCCCGCAACGCCTCCCGCATCCGGGCCGAGTCCGCCAGCGAGTGGGCCGGGTTCGCGCTCTCGACCAGCATCGCCCGGTACCGCTTCGGGTGGTCGGTCAGGATCTCCTCGGCGATCACGTTGCACGGCACCAGACCGCTGATGATCCGCGCGCCGGCGACGGGGCTGCGTGGGCCCTCGTCGCCGGCGTACCCCCGGTCGCGGCCCAGCGGCACCAGGCTCGACGGCACGTACTGCGTGCCGCGTTTGCCGAAGTTGCCGGTGAGCAACCAAACCAGCTTCTCGACATAACTGACCACAGTGGAGTCGCGGTTCATCTGGACCCCGAGGTCCTCGAGCACCGCGACGGACGACGCGGCGGCGATCCGGGCCGCGACCGCCCGAACCCGTGCTTCGTCCACACCGGACACCGCGCAGTACTCGGCGACGGGAACGTCCTGGAGCACCGACGTGACGGCGGCGAGGCCGTCGGCGTGTGCCGCCAGCCAGTCCGCCGCGATCAGGTTCTCCTGCACCAGCACGGCCGCCAGCGCGGTCAGCAGGTAGAGGTCGGTGCCCGGCCGGACCTGCAGATGGAAGTCGGCCAGCTCGGCGGTGTCCGTGCGCACCGGGTCGATCACGATCATCGACCGGGCCGGGTCCTTCGCGATCTCCTTCAGCACCGCGCGGGCACGCGGGAAACCGTGTGACTGGTACGGGTTCTTGCCGACGAACAGGGCGACCTCGCAGTGCTCGAAGTCCCCGCGCGTGATGTGGCCGAAGATGCGGGCGCTCACCCAGAACTCGCCGGTTTTCTCCTGCGCCAGGGCGCTGGACCGGTAACGGGCGCCGAACGCCTGCAGCGTGGCCGGCGCGTAGGCGCCGCCGAGGTGGTTGCCCTGCCCACCGCCGCCGTAGTAGAAGATCGTCTCGCCGCCGTGGGTGTCCCGGATCCCGCCGAGCTTCGCGGCGATCTCGATGATCGCGGTGTCCCAGCCGATCTCCTCGAACTCGCCGTCCGCGTTGCGCCGCAACGGTTTCGTGAGCCGGTCGGTGTGGCCGTTCTGGTACAGGTCCAGCCGCAGCGCCTTGTTGCAGGTGTAGCCCGCGGACGCCGGGTGCAGCTTGTCCCCGTGGATCTTCTCGAAGGTCCGGCCGTCCTCACCGAGCCGGATCTCGATGCCGCAGTTGCACTCGCAGAGGATGCAGGCGCTGGGTTTCCACATCAGGCGGGCTCCTGTTCGCCGAGGAGAGGTGCGATCTCGGTGCGGACGTCGTCGAGGGGGGTGAGGTCGCGCCGCGCGCGGCAGAGGATGATCGCACCCTCGAGCGCGGAGACGATCAGGTTCGCGACCCGCTCGGCCCGGTCCGGCGGGAAACCGTTGGCCGACAACACTTTCGACAGGCTCACGTGCCAGCGCGCGAAGATCTCGCGCACCAGCTCGGCGGAGTCCGGGACGGTCTCCCGGCTGTCGACCGCCATCGCGACCACCGGGCAGCCGGCCCGGTAGTCCGTCCTGGCCAGCGCCCGCTTCCAGAAGGCGACCAGCCGGTCCACCGTCTGCCGGACGTCACCGCCGGCGACGGACTCGTCGACCATCGCGGTGATGTAGTCCCCGGCCTCCCGCAGCGCGCCGAGGAGCATCTCGTTCCGGCCGCCGGGGAAGTGGTGGTACACCGACCCGCGCGGCGCCCCGCTGTGCGCGAGCACCGCGTCGACGGTCACCCCCGCCGCGCCCCGCTCGCGGAGCAGCAGCACGGCGCTGTCCAGCATCCGCTGCCGGGTACCGCGCCTCTGATCGGCCACGACTCGGGAGTATGTCATGTTGCATAGTCGGGCGCCAGTACGACGACCGTCCGAAACGTCCGAATTGATCACTGGTAGAAGTAGCGCATGCGGGACTTCCTCAAGGGTGTCGGCCTGTTCGGCCGCGGTCTGACGATCATCTTCCGGCGGCCGCGGCTGCTGCTGCTCGGCGCGCTGCCGGCGGTGCTGACCGCCCTGCTGCTGCTCGGCGGAATGGTCGCCCTCGTCTACTGGATCGACGACCTGGCCGCATGGGTCACGCCGTTCGCGGATGACTGGGCCGAGGGCGTGCGGGCGGCGGTTCGGGTCGCCGCGGGGGTCGCGCTGGTCGGCGCGGGGCTGGTCATCGGCATGATCAGCTTCTCGGCGCTGACGCTGGCCATCGGCGGGCCCTTCTACGAGACGATCGCGGAGAAGGTGGAGGACGACCTCGGCGGCCCACCAGCCGAGGCGGAGCTGTCCTGGTGGCGACTGCTGTGGCTGGGCATCCGCGACGGCCTGCTGCTCGTGCTGCGTTCGTTGATGTTCACGATCCCGCTGGTCGTCGCCGGCTTCATCCCGGTGGTCGGGCAGACCGTGGTGCCGGTGCTGCTCGCGCTGGTCACGGCGTGGTTCCTCGCGCTGGAGCTGGTCGGCGTGTCGTTCTACCGCCGCGGGATGGACCTGCGGCAGCGGCGGAAGGCGCTGGCGAAGCGGCGGGCGCTCGCGCTCGGCCTCGGCCTGCCGGCGTCACTGCTGTGCACGATCCCGCTCGCCGCCATCATCGTCATGCCGGTCGCCTTCGTCGGTGGCGTGCTCGTCGCCCACGAGACCATGCGCGAGTAGGAGGTATAACTGCCTCCATGTCCACCGCGCCCGAAGAAGGGTCGCTCGCCGACGAACAGGTCGACGCCGTCACCGACGCCTTGATGGCCGCCTCGCGGGTGCTGGTCGCGGTGTCCGCGCGGTCGATCGCGGCGGTCGACGAGTCGATCTCGTTGCCGCAGTTCCGGGTGCTCGTCGTGCTGTCCGACGCGGGCCGGCGGAAGATCACCGAGCTCGCCGACGTCCTCGGCGTGAACCCGTCCACCGCGACCCGTGCCGTGGACCGGCTGTCCGAGGCGGGGCTCGTCGACCGGCAGACCAACCCGCGGTCGCGGCGGGAGGCGCTGGTCAGCCTGACCGAAGCCGGCCGGCAGGCGGTCGACGAGGTGATGCGGCTGCGGCGCGCGGAGATCGCCGGCATCGTGGCGCGGATGCCCCGCACGCACCAGCGCGGCTTCGTACGCGCACTGACCGCGTTCAACGAGGCCGGCGGCGAGTCCGTGCTCAGCCCCCGCCACTGACCGCGTGTCCAACGCGAACGACCGGTGTGTCCAACACATCGTGACGACACGATGTGTTGGACACGCGGACCTGGAGCGTTGGACACGCGGTTGTTTGCATCGCGCAAAGCTTCCGGTTTGTTCGGGTTGAGGAGGGGTAGCCGTCCGGGCGACGGAGGAGGCCCGGATGGCGGACAGGGACGGAATCGCGGCACCGTGGGGTGCGCGTACGCCGTACGGCCGCGGTGCGCGGTGGCCGGTGCGGGTGGACAGCCACCTCGCCGACGGCGTCACCGAAGCGGACGTCGACACCTGGGTGCCGACCGCGGCGGTGCCTGACCGGCTTCCGCAACTGGGCCAACGACGAGCACGTCGCCGAGCTGGCGCGGTTGTGGAACCTCGACGTGCACCAGATCCCGCACTACGCGCCGCCGACGCACCTGATGCAGATGCTGCGGTACGCGGAGAACGGCACCCTGCGGTTCCTGTGCGGCACCTTCACCAACGCGGACCGCACCGTGCACCTGTCCGAGAAGGCGGTCGACCCGCCCGGCGAGGCCCGCCCCGACCTGGACATCCTCCTGGACTACGCGCGCCGCATGGACTTCCGGGACAAGAGCGGCAACCCGTTCCCGGCGTGGCACGACGCGGAGACGGCGTTCGAGGCGTGGAAGCAGGCGTCCGTGGGCCGCGTCCGTGCGACTACACCGGCCTCACCTACGAGCGGCTGCGCTGGGGCGGCGTGCAGTGGCCGTGCAACCGACTGGGACCCGGCGTCCAAGCAGCCCCTGTTCAAGACCGCGGCCGCCACGATCCGCCGGGGTCGGCGAGGCGGCGGCGGTGTCCGCCGGCCCGCCCAAGGCACGCGTCGAGGAGGTGCTGCCGTGAAACTGGGACTGGCACTGCGTGAGCTGCACCGCGCCGAGAAGGCCCTGGCCCGGGACCTGCTCCAGGTGTCCGACCGCCACGCGGCCGAGCACGAGATGGCGCTGACGCAACGGTGCCACCTGCGGACCCTGCGCCAGCTGACCTGGACGAACGCGATGCCGAAGACCCTGTCCCCGCAGGTCCTGGCCAGCTGATGCGGCGGCCGATCGGGATGCCGCCACCGTCCCTGCTGCCGCCGAGCCCCCTGCGTGCGCTGGTCGAGACACTGCACGGGTACTACCAGCAGGCCGGTCACCCACCCCTGCGGGCGATCGACGAGTGGATCGCCCGGCACCCGGAGCACGAGGGCGCGATCAGCCGGGAGTCGATCCGCCGCATGCTGATCGGGCTCAGCGTGCCCCGTCGCTGGCAGAGCGCCAGGAGCGTGTTCCTCGCCCTGTGCGCGCTGGCCGGCCAGAACCCCGACGAGCAGGCCGGCTCGTTCCAGCGGCAGTGGCAGCAGGTGGTCGCGGACCCGATGGCGGCGCGGCGCCCGTTCCAGCAGTAGCTACCGGGCGACCACGCGCACGGACGTCAGGTCGGCGTCGGTCGGGTCGGGGAGCTGCATGCCGGCGGTCAGGCCGGAGCGCAGGTAGTCCAGGACCTCCTTCGTGACCACCTCGCCGGGCAGCACGGCGGGCGCGCCCGGCGGGTACGGCGTGATCATCTCGGCGCTGACGCGGCCGACGGCCTTGTCGACGTCCACCTGCTCCGTCTCCGCGAAGAACGCGTCGCGGGGGAGCATGGCCGTCTCCAGCTCCAGGTCGGTGGGGCTGGGGAGGTCCACCGGACGCGGCTTCGGCAGGTCGGCGTCGGTGAGCGCGGCGATCGCCCGCACGAGTGTGGCCGCGGTCGCCCGGTTGTCGGCGATGGTCAGGTGGGCCACGACCCGGCGGTGGTCGGCCAGGCCCAGGGTCACGCGCTGCTCGTCGCGGAGCCAGTCGACTGCCTGGTAGCCGCTGATACCGAGGCCCGACACGTCGAGCACGATCTTGAGCGGGTCGTACTCGCCGAGCTCGTCCGCCATGACGTGGATGCCCGGCACCTCCTCGAGGGCGGCGCGGGTGTCCCTGGCCAGGGCGAGCACGGCGCCGAGCAGTGCCTCGCCGTGCTCGACCATGTGGCGGCGCCAGCCGTCGAGCGTCGCGTAGACCAGCGACGACGGGCTGGTCGTGCCCAGCAGGTCCTCGCGGGCCTTCAGCACGGCCGGGTCGACGAGGTCGCCCTGCTGGTGGAAGACCGAGCTCTGCTCGACGGCCGCGCCGGACTTGTGCACGCTGGTCACGCAGATGTCCGCGTCGGCGTCCATGCCCCACGGCGGCAGGTCGGGGTGGAACGGCAGGTGCGCGCCCCACGCCTCGTCGACGATCAGCGGCCTGCCGAACGCGTGGCAGACGTCCGCGATCGCCTTGATGTCGCCGCACGTGCCGTAGTCGGTGGGCGTGACCAGCAGCATGCCCTTGGCGTCCGGCTCCTCCTCGAACCGCCGGCGCACCTCGTCGACCGCCGGCGGGTGGGACAGGTGCCGCTCGGCGTCCCAGCGCGGCCGCACCCACACGGGTGACACCCCGGAGAGGATGAGCCCGGAGATCACCGACTTGTGCGACTGCCGTGCCACCAGCAGCTTCTCGTGCGGGCCGGCGACCGCCAGCATCGCGCTCTTGATCGACAGCGAGCTGCCGCACGTGGAGAAGAACGTGTGCTCGGCGTGCACCGCGTCGGCCATCAGCTCCTGCGCGTGCCGCAGCACGCCCTGCGAGACCCGCCGGTCGTCGAGCCCGTTGACCGTGATCACGTCCGAGGCGAACACCGCCTCGCCGACGACGTCGAGCACACGTTTGTCCACCCCGCGCCCCTGCCGGTGACCCGGCGGGTTGAACGGCGTGTACTCCTGGTCATGAAAGGCCCGCAGTGCCTCCAGCACCGGCGCACGACTGTGGTCCATACGCGACGGTTACCCCTTACCGTTCGCGTTCAAGCAGCTCTTTCAGGTTGCGGTAGCTGACCGGGGCGCACCAGCGGGCCGGCGCGGCTCACGTGACGGCCCACTGCCCGGGCGGGTGGTCCGGCGGCCGCAGTTCCGCGAGCACCCCGAAGTGGTCGCTCACCCAGACCCCGTCGACCGGCTCCGTTCCGATCAGCCGGCAGCCGGCCACGTCCAGCAGCGGCCCGTGCGCCCCGCCGCGGACCAGGACGTAGTCGATCCGCCGCCCCCGCTCCGCGGGCATCTGCCCGGCCCGGACCAGCGGGTTCCGTGGCGTGAACGTGTGCCCCGGATCGTCGGGACACGCCGCCGCCCAGGCGTCCGCGTAACACACGCTCATCCCGTCCAGCGACTGCTTCCCCGTCAGGAACCGCACGCTCGCCGAGTCGGGTGTCGCGTTGAGGTCGCCCAGCAGCACCACCGGCACGTCCGCGCCGGCCAGCTCCTCGACGGACCGGGCGGTGGCGAGGGCCTGCCGCTCCCGCACGACCTCCCCGTCCAGCTCGAACGTCCCCCGGTGGTGCACGACCAGCACCGTGCCGAGCGGCGAGCGCACCTCCGCGGCCATGCACCCCTCGTCCAGCGTGTGGACCGCCCCCAGCGGGAACCGGCTCGCCAGGCACTCACCCGACCCGCTCGGCGACCGTCCCGGCAGGTCGACGACCGTGAACTCCGGCCCGAGCAGTCCCGCCTCCGCCTCCTGCAGCGCGATCACGTCCGCGCACAGCAGTCCCCGGAGCACGGCACGCCGCGCCGGACCGCGCGCGTCCGCCGCGGTCAGCACGTTGTAGGTGAGGACCGTCAGGCGCGGCGACGTTTCAGCAACCACGCGACCCCACCGAGCGCCACACCGGCCACGCCCGCCACCGCGCCGCGGTTCAGTGCCGTCGCCGGCGCGCTGTCCTTCGCCTGGTCGTCGAACCGGCCGTGGGCGGCGCGGTCCGAGCCGGGCTGGGTGTCGACCGGCGCCCACAGGTTCGACGGGCGGTCCGGCTGGTCCTCGTCCGCCGTCTGCTGCGACTTGTACCCGCTCCGCGCGAGGTAGCGGTCGAGCAGCCCGGGGAAGACCTTGTTGGCGACCAGCGTGGCCATCGTGCTGCCGCCCACCCAGTACTCGCGCCGTCGCGGCCGGTCCGCCGCGTGGACGACCGCCCGGGCGGCCACCTCCGGCTGGTAGATGGGTGGCACGGGCTGGGGCTTGCGCGGCATCCGCGACAGTGCCCAGTCGAACTGCGGCGTGTTCACCGCGGGCAGCTGGACCATCGTGATCCGGACCCCGCTGCCGTCGTGCAGCAGCTCGCACCGGACCGCCTCGGTGAAGCCCTCGATGGCGTGCTTGGCGCCGCAGTACGCGGACTGCAGCGGGATGCCCCGGTAGGCGAGTGCCGAGCCGACCTGGACGATCACCCCGCTGTTCCGGCGCGTCATCCGGTCGAGTGCGATCCGGGTGCCGTGCACGTACCCGTGGTAGGTCACGTCGGTGACCCGGCGGTACTCCTCCGGCCGGATCTTCAGGAACGGCGCGAACACCGTGGCGAACGCGTTGTTCACCCACACGTCGATGGGGCCCAGCTCGTGCTCGACGGTGTCCGCCGCGCGTTCGAGGGCCGAGTAGTCCGTGACGTCCGCCGTCACCGCCAGCGCGGTCCCGCCGGCCTCGGTGATCTCCGCGACCGCCGCCTTCAGGCCGCCGTCACCCCGGGCCACCAGGGCCACCCGGTCACCGCGTGCCGCGAACTCCCTGGCCACCGCACGTCCGACACCGGCACTCGCGCCGGTGACAACCACAACTCTCATCCCGACCTCCCGGGTCCATGAACAAGAGCTACCCGGCGAAGCGATCCCCCAATCCGTTTCCCAGCTGCGGCGACGGGGCATAACCAGGACATGACGGAAGGGAGCCCGAGACTGCCGGGCGAGTACCTCGCGCGGTTCACCCACACGAAGTACGGACGGATACGCAGCCGCGTCCTCGGCCGGCCCGGCGCCGCGCCCCCGGTGGTCACGGTCATGGGCATGGCGGTCGCCGACTACCTGCTGCCCGCGCAGGCCGCCCTCACCTGGACCCAGACCCACCTGGTCGACCTGCCGGGACTGGCCGGCAGCGACGACCCGCCGCACGAGCTGGACGTGCCGCAGTACGCCGAGGCCGTGACCGAATGGCTGGCCGCCGCGGACCTGCCGCCGGTGGTCATGGCGGGACACTCCAGCGGCACCCAGATCGCCGCGCGCGTCGCCGCCGCCCGCCCGGACCTGGTCGCGGCCACCGTGCTCGCGAGCCCCACGATCGACCCGAAGGCGCGGTCGGTGCCCAAGGCCCTCTACTACTGGCGGCGCGACTCCGCCTACCCGATGCCGGGGCTCGAGGAGAGCCACCGCCCCGAGTGGAAGCGCGCCGGCCTGAAGCGGATCGTGCACCTGCTGCGTGCGCATCTGCGGGACCACCTCGAGGACACCGTGCCGCGGATACGTGGTCCGCTGCTGGTCATGCTGGGTGAGCAGGACCGGCTGTGCACCGAGCGGTGGGCGCGGGAGCTGGCCGGCCTCGCCGAGGACGGTCGCCTGGTCACCGTGCCCGGACCGCACACGTTCCTGTGGCGCGACCCGAGGTCGTGGTCCGCGCCCCTCCGGGAGCTGGCCGCACGGGAGCGCGTCCGATGAGGCCCACGCGTGCCGTCGCGTCGTTCGACTCGGCGTCGACGTTCCACCGCGTGCTGGCCCAGCACCTGCACGGGCAGGGCAGCCCCGCGCTCGGGCTCGGCCCCGCCGCCCGCGCCGTGAGCCGGCTGCTGCCGCTCGTGAACCACGCGCCGCGGGCCGCGCGGGAGACGCTGTACATCTGGTCGGGCTGGTCGGAGGCGATCCGCGCCCGGCAGGCCGGCACGGTCGACACCGACGCCATCGCCGAGTGGGTGTGCGGGCACTACCCCCGCCGGCAGTACCCGGCCGTGCTCATCGGCTCCTCGTCGGGTGCCGTGGCGCACCTGGCCGCGCTCGCCGGCGTGCCCTGGCTGCCCCAGACACTCCTCGTGCCGGTGCGGCACCGCCGCCTCGACCCGGACGACCCCGTCCGCGAGCTGGCGGAGCTGGCCGACGCCCGTGAGGCCTTCGTCCGCGCGAACCCGGGCGTGGCCGTGCACCACATGCACGACGCCAACCAGGACCGGCTGATGATCCGCCGCATGGGGTACTTCCGGTTCAAGTACCAGGCCCTGCCGGCCGCCTACGCGGCGTTCCTGCGGGAGAACCTGGCGCCGGGCGGCACGGTCGTGGTCGTGGACTGCGAAGAACGCTGGCCCACCACGGCGGTCGGGGACCGGCAGGTCTTCCAGCACGGCGCCGTCGGGGACGCCACCCCGCACGAGTACGCGCACGGCGGCCCGCGCGTCGCGGCGTTCCTCGCCGAGCAGGGCGCCCGCCGGCGTGCCTGGGACCCGCCGGCCGTCGACGGGGAGAGCCCCGAGGCCGAGTGGGGCTTCGACGCGTCACTCCTGCCCGGCCTGGCGGACCTGTGCCGGGCGGAGGGCTTCGAGCTGGACCGGCTGTCGTTCCCGCGCGCCGACGCGATCAGCGGGGACGTCGCCGAGCTGTACCGCTCCTGGTACGCCGAACAGGGCCACGCCGCGAACCGGCTGCTGGTGGGCAGCTTCGCGCTCATCGACGTCCACGTGCCGCTCACCCACGGGCTGGTGCCGTACTGGACGCTCTTCGGCACCCGCGCCGCCCACGGCACGCTCGACGGGTACCTGCGGGACACCGAGCCATACGACGAGATCCACCTCGGCCTGTTCTCCCACGGCACCTGCTCCATCGGCAGGGCCCGCGTCGAGGACTGGGACAAGGTGCTCACCCACGCCCGCCGCACCGGCGCCTACTGCGGCGTCGACACCGCGGCGTACCCGCAGGACTTCGCCAGCAACGGCCGCTTCCACCGGGCCGCGCGGGCACTGCCCGGCTCACCCGTCGAGCCGGCGCCCTGGACGTGGATGCGGGACCGGCTGCGCGGGTGGCGGCACTACGTCAGCCCTTCCCGTCGGTCTTGACGTGCGTCGCGCCGACGGGCTTGGACTCGGGTGAGCCGCGCTGGCGCAGGTAGATGCTGAGCACCACCATCGACCCGACGGCGAGGAACTCGGACTGCCAGTTCTGCAGGGTCCGGTTCCAGAAGTCGGCGGCGCCGAGGTACTCGACCCAGGTCACCGTGTCCTGGTGGTTGGCCAGCTGGTCGGCGTTGTAGACGACGACCCCGGCGATGGACTGGGCCAGCCACGACAGCAGGAAGATCCCGCCCATCACGAAGCACAGGGAGTTCGAGAACACCCGGGTCCGCCACCCGCCGGCCCGTGCCCACGTGGGGGAGTCCTGCGACGCGTACCGGCCGACGCGCTGCTGCTCGTCGCTGTCGGGCCCGGCGTCGTCCGGCATCTTCGACTCCGGCGAGCCGCGCTGGACCAGCCAGATGGTCACGAAGATGTAGAGGAAGAACTGCAGGTACTCGGACTGCCAGTTCTCCGCGACGTCCACGACGAAGCTGCTCGACGCGAGGTACTGGACGAAGCCGACGGGCTGCGCGCCGTCGACGACCTGCTGGTTGTTGTAGTCGGCGTGCCCGGCGACGGCCTGGCCGACCAGCGCGCCCAGGAAGAGGCACCCGAACAGGATGCCGAGGCCGTTGTCCCGGAGTACCCGTTTCACCTGTCTCCCCTCACAGCCGCATGAGCCCGATGAGGACGAAGTACGCGAGCCCACCGAGGATCACGGCCAGGTACACGACGAAGATGGTCCGGCGCATGTCAGCCACCCACCAGGCACTCGTAGGGCGCGTCCCCGTCCGGCCGGCAACCGGCCGCGGACACCAGCCACCCCGAGTCGAACTCGGTGAGGAACAGGGTGCCGTCCCCGGTGCGCACGACGGCCTGGTCGGACCACGTGTCCGCGCTCTCCGGCCGCCCACCGAGCCCGTCGGTGGGCAGCGACTGCGTGCACGGCCGCCCCGCGGCGGTGACCAGGTCGGTACGGGTGCGTGGGGTGAGCAACCCGCACGCCGTCCCCATGTCCGAGCGCGAGACGGCGTCGAGGAACCGCGCGGCGGCGGTCATGGCCTCGTCCTGTGTGCTCTGCGAGGCGCATCCGGAGAGCGCCAGGGCACACAGCGCCACGAGCGAGGCCGCCTTCTTCATGCGGCGGGAGTTCCCGGCGTTGATCTGCCGAAACCCTCAACCGATCAAGCGCGCAGCGCGTCGTCCCGAGTGGTGAACACGGCCAGCGGCTTGTCCAGCCCGGTGACCTCGATGGGCCGGAGCGTCGCGCTCCCCCTGGCCACGACCCGCAGCTGGGTGGTGGTGGCGGCCTTCTCGTGCGCCTTCATCAGTGCGGCCAACCCGGCCGAGGCCAGGAACGTCACGCCGAGCAGGTCGATCACGAGCACGGCCGGCCGCTCGTCCAGTGCCTTGAACACGGCCCGTTCCATCTGGGGCGCGGTCAACAGGTCGACCTCACCCCCCACGGCGAGCACGACGACCTGGCCGCGCCACTCGACGTTCACGGTCACGTTCGCGATGGTGCTCTCCGGAACCTCCGGAACGGTCATCGAGCCTCCTCATGGATCCCCGATGTCGTGCCGGCGCGGCACCGGTCCTGCTCCCTGCCAGGACAAAGCCTACGCTCGAATCCGGCACCTACGCGGGCTCGGCGGTCCTCATGTCGGGCTCGAGGAAGTCGAGGACGTAACAGCTGAGGGTGCCGTCCGCGGCGCGGCCGAGCCAGACCGGGTACGCGCCGTCACTCGTGCCAGGCACGATGACCAGATTGGTTCCCGTCTTCCGGTCGGCGAGGACCTGGTACGGCGTCGCACTGCCCATGTGGGCTTCGATCTCGTCCGCCGGGTAGGCCGTCGCGCCGCGCCGGTCGACCAGCCCCACGGTGGCGGTGTCCACCGGGTTGCCGAAGAACTCGCCGTCGCCCAGGTCCAGCTCGTGGTCGCCGTCGAGCAGCGCGAGCTGCCACGACGCGACCGGTGCGTCCGTGACGGTCACCCGGCACGCGACGGTCAGGCCCGTCCCGTTCTCGACCGCCCGGAACGCGTCCACCGGATACTCGCCGGGCGGCACCCGCACCGCCAGCGGCCGGGAGTCCGCGTCGAGCCAGGCGGGATCCGCGACGACCAGCGTGCCGCTGGGCAGCCGGATCGTGCCGGCGGGGAGCCGCTCGATGGTCGGCGTTCGACCGTCCTCGGTGCGCAACCGCGCCCCCTCGGTGACCATCTCGCCGACGAGGTGCGGCCGCAGTGGTCGCGGCGGCTGCCACGGGAACGTGCCGGGGACCGCCGCGGGCCCGGGACGGACGGTCAGGGGACCGGTCATCCCGAGGAGTCGGGCCCAGCCACCGACCGCGGGCACGGCGAGCTCCTCCGGGGGCCGGGTCCGCTCCGGCCAGTCCGGCCAGTCACGCGAGGTCCGCAGGGTTCTGCCGTCCCGGAGCACCGCCGAGATCTCGATCCGGTCGGCCGCCGCGGCACGGTCCCGGCTGACGTGGGCCTGGAAGGTCGGCCGGTCGCCGTCGAACTCCGGGGTGTCCCGCTCGGCGTAGTTCCAGCTGCGCACCTCGAACAACCGCAACCGGTCGTCCGGCCAGCGCCGGTACGACACACCCCGGTACCGGCGACCGGCGTCGTCGAGGTGCCACAGCTCGGCGTGGTGGGCCGACCAGCACACCTCCACGACCGCCCGCGCCACCCCGCCGGCGAGCAGGACCGCGGCGTACTGGCCGCCCGCGACGCGACGGCACCACACAGAAGCACAGTTCTTCGCTTGAGCGCCGCCATCCCGTCCCCCTGCGCCGGCGAACCCCCCGGGGCGAGAACCTACTAGCGGATGCGTTCCCTGGCGAACAGGGACTTCGACCACGCGTAACCGAGCGCGGCGAGCAGCACGCACCAGCCGACCGCGAGCCATCCGCTGTTGCCGATGGGGGTGCCCAGCAGCAGCCCGCGGACCGTCTCCATGATCGGGGTGAACGGCCAAGGCCGGGTTAGTTAAGGCGTTGGAGGGCGTGTCAAGGGGCTTGTTGCGGTGTCGTTGAGGGTGATCTTGAGGGTGATCTTGATGCAGGTGCGGGGTTGTTTGGGTTTTTTGTAGGCGTA
>Ga0081539_10004642_pt1 | contig 14955 bp, 18 predicted proteins | sample TabmetS4T2R2_FD_71023 | JGI IMG/M metagenome (GOLD analysis project Ga0081539, IMG submission 71023) | Tabebuia heterophylla rhizosphere microbial communities from the University of Puerto Rico - S4T2R2 | ecosystem: Host-associated > Plants > Roots > Rhizosphere ...
GCGCGCAGGCCGCGACAAGCCGGACGGCGCCGCTGGACACGATCCCGCTGGACACGATCCCACTGGACACGATCGATCTCGCGACGTCGCCGCTGGACACGATTCCGCTGGACACGATCGGACTGAGCGCCTCGGCGCTGCTGCAGAACGCGCTCGGCGGCGAGCCGTTGACGCACGTGCCGCTGAAGCCGCCGCTGACGTGGGAGAGCAAGCTCGCCGGCACGCCGTCGCTCGCGAACCTGCCGATCGCCTCGCTGACGCTCGCGGACGTCGCGCAGCAGGCGCCGGCGGTGATGCACAGCCTCACGCTCGGCGACTTCAACCTCTCGCTGAGCCCGCTGGACACGATCCCGCTCGCCGGTGCCGCGCTGGGCAAGACGCCGCTCGACACGATCCCGGTGCAGGAGCACACCGGCGCGCAGAACCAGGCCGACTGGTGTGCGCTGATCCACGCGATCCCCGGCTTCGCCGGCTTCGACTGCTCGACGATCCCGACCACGACCGCGATGGGGCTGACCCTCCAGGGCGTGCCGCTGGACACGATTCCGCTGGACACGATCCCGCTCGACACGATCAACCTGTCGCAGTCGCCGTTGGACACGATCCCGCTGGACACGATTCCGCTGCAGACGCTGCAGAACTCGCCGCTGGACACGATCCCGCTGGACACGATCGACTTCACGCGCTCGATCCTGGCGACGATCCTGCTCGATTCGATCCCGGCCCCGAACGCCATCGTCCAGTGCCAGTCGTACACGTGTCCGGGCCACACCCTGGGGCAGGCTGCAGCGGCCAACAAGCTCCAGCCGGGCGCGACCTTCGGCGACATCGCCAGGTACCCGGGCGTCACGCTCGGCAACGTCGGGCGCGGGATGCCACGGAACGTCACGCTGCGCTACCTGTTCGCGCTGCTGTTCGGCCAGGCGAGCTACGACTGGGAGTCGCTGCCGCTCGACTTCCCGGTTCAGGACTTCTCGAGCAACGGCCCGAAGGTCTCGTACACGGCGCCGTTCACGGTCAACGGCACCGCGACGACGGCGACGATCACCGTGACCCTCACCGGCGGCGAGCGGTACGTGCCGGGGTCGACGGTGGTCACACCGACGGCCGCTGCCGAGCCGACGGTCACGGAGAGCGAAGGCGTCGAGACCGTCAAGTGGACGGTCACCGGCCTCGTCAGCGGTGCGGGCAACGAGCTCCGCTTCGACGCGCGTCCCGGGACGACGCTCGGCACGAACACGGCAAAGGCCGTCATTACCGTGGGCGGCGCGTCGGCGAGCAGCGCGACCGTCCCGCTGACAGTGACGGACACGTTCGAGAACAACGGCAACGCGGACGTGGCGAAGCCGCTGGCGCCGGGGTCGTTCGCGTTCTCGTACGTGACGGGCGCCGGCGACCGGGACTTCTGGTCGACGAGCTCCGGCCCTGTCGGCACGCAGACGCAGATCTTCCTCAGCCACATCCCGGCGAACGCCGACTACGACCTGATCGTCTACGGCGCCCCGCAGACCGCGCTGCGTTCGGCGCCGCTGGACACGATCCCGCTGGACACGATCCCGGCGGGCGACGTGCCGCCGGACGTCCAGCAGCGCTCGCAGAGCGTCCCGCCGGAGACGATCGGCGACATCGCGGTCGACCCGCCGCCGGGCATGGTCGTGCTCGGGACGTCGGACGTGCGCGGCAACGGGAACGAAGAGGTGGACGTCGCCTCGACGGGCAACGGCCCGCTCGTGGTCGAGGTCGTCAGCACCACGGGCGAGTTCAGCGACCAGCCCTACGTGCTGCGCATGGCGCAGGACGCCGCACCGGCGCTGCCGCCGTGCCAGCCGCGGGCGATGGGCAGCGGCGGCACCGCGCGGCCGATGCCCGCCGTCGGCGCCAACGTCAACACGCTCTTCCTGATCAACGCCAAGCAGTTCGGCGACCTGAACGGCGCGCAGGCGGAGACCGACGTCATGAACGCGCTGACGACGCTGTCCGGCCGGGCGGACCTCGGTGTCGTCGGCGCCGTGATCCCCGTGGAGTCGGATGCCGCGACCGCGAGTGCCTACGGTGCCTGGAACGCCGATCCGTGCTCACCGGAGAAGGCGAACAACGTCGTCCGTCCGATCGGCGAGCTGCTCGACAACCTCTCGTCGACGCGCGACATCAAGAACGTCGTGCTCGTCGGCGGCGACGACGTCGTCCCGATGGGGAGGATCACGAACCCGACGCCGCTCGCGGACGAGGCGGGTTACGCGAGCGCGTTCGGCTTCGGCGCGAACAACGAGCTCGTCTCGGCGTTCGCGAACCGGTACCTGCTGACGGACGACGTCTACGGCGACCCGGCGCCGCAGCAGTTCCTGGGCGGGCAGCTCTACGTCCCGGACTTCGCCGTCGGCCGCCTGATCGACAAGCCCTCGGAGATCCTGGCCCAGATCACCGCCTTCACCTCGAACAACGGCCTCGTCAACCCGAAGACCACCGAGCTCACGACGGGCTACGGCTTCCTCACCGACGGCGCGCAGGCGACGTCTGCCAACCTCAGGTCCGCCGGCCGCGGGGGCACCGACCTGATCAACGAGACGTGGACGAGCGCCGACCTCGAGAGCCGCATCTTCCCGGGCGCGACCCAGCCGAAGCTAATGGCACTGAACGCGCACTACGACCACAACCGGCTGCTGCCTGCGGACCAGAACGCGGCGAACCTCCAGACGAACCTGTTCACGACCGAGCGCCTGACGTCGCACGGCGCCGGGTCGACGAGCGGCGTGATCGTGACCACGGTCGGTTGCCACTCCGGCGTCAACGTCCCGGACAGCCTCGGCCTCGGCGCCGCGCTCTCGCGCGACTGGTCCCAGGCGTGGACGCAGACGGGCGCCTTCGCATTCAACGGCAACACCGGCTACGGCCTCGGCGACACCGTCGCCGTCGCCTACTCGGAGCGCCTGCAGGTGAACCTGGCGAAGAACATGGACGGATCGATGACCGTCGGCCAGGCGCTCGCGTTCGCGAAGCAGGACTACCTCGGCGGGCTGAACGCGATCACGAACTACGACGTGAAGGTGATCAACGAGTCCACGCTCTTCGGACTGCCGATGTGGAAGCTCGGCCTGGGCTCGCTGCCGCCGGCGCCGCAGCCGCTGCCGACGTTCACCGACCCGAGCGGCCTGCCGGCCGCGGCCGTCTCGGTCTCGCCGACGTTCGCGCCGGTTTCGACGACGGGCTACGGGACGTACTACACCGTGAACGGCCAGGCCGAGTTCGTGAACCGGCGCCCGATCGAGCCCTCGACGACCGTCGACGTCACGCAGAACGATCTCGTCGCGCACGGCTACCTGATCACGTCCCTCGCCTCGCAGGACAGCTCGATCGACGCGGCGTGGTCGCGCGTCGTCACGAACGCGGCGAGCCAGGAGCCCGAGCTGGTCGGGCTGACGATCTTCCCGACGCAGCTGCAGAACATCCGCAACGTGACGACGCCGATCGGGCCGCGGCAGCGGCTCGTCCTCGCGCTCGGGCAGTTCCGCGACGACGGTGTGCCCGATCCGGCGGGTGCGGGCACGCAGCGGCTGTTCACGCAGGTTTCCGGACGCGTGCTCTTCGCGGCGCCGAACGTTCTCGACTTCGTCGCGCCGCGCATCGGTCCGATCACGATGTCGAAGGTCGGCTCGACGGTCGCGTTCACCGCCACCGCGACGGACAAGACCGAGACCGGCGCGGCCGGCACCGTCAAGCGCTTCGTCATCCTCTACCTGGACGGCACCGTCTGGCGGACTGTCGACATGGCGCTCGCCAACGGCGTCTGGAGCGGCGCCGGGCCGCTCTCCGGTAGCTCGACGACGCTCTACGGCCAGGCAATGGACGGCGCCGGAAACGTCGCCGTCACGCACCTGAAGGGCACGCTCACGAGCGCCGTGCCCCCGCCGCCGCGCGGCGCCGTCACGGCGACCGTCACCGGGCCGTCGACGAGCGGCTGGTTCACGGGCACGGCGCAGGTGACGCTCAGCGGTGGCGCGACCGGTACCGGAATCCAGTACAGCCTCGACCTCGGCGGCTTCCAGGCGTACTCGGCGGCCGTCAGCGTGACCGGCGACGGGATGCACCGCTTCGACTACCGCGCGACCGACGGCTCGGCGGGGACGGTCTTCATCCCGATCGACACGACCGGCCCGAAGATCACGACCGGTGACCGGCACTACATCCTCAGGTCGACGGGGAACACGTTCGACGTGGTCTGCAGCGACGCAGGCTCGGGTGTCGCGACCTGCGCGACGACGCCGGCGGCTCCGGACACCAGCTCGATCGGCCAGAAGGAGTTCACGGTCAACGCGACCGACCGCGTCGGCAACGCCGCGAGCAAGACCGGCGTCTACCACGTCGACTACGGCTTCAAGGGGTTCTTCCAGCCGATCTCGAACCTGCCGTACGTGAACGAGGTCAAAGCCGGTAACTCGGTGCCCGTGAAGTTCAGCCTCAGCGGCAACCAGGGACTGAACATCTTCGCCACCGGCTACCCGAAGTCGCAGCAGATCAGCTGCGACTCGTCCGCGCCGGTGGACGACACCGTCCCGGCGGTCACCGCGGGCACGGCCACGCTCACCTACGACGCGGGCAGCGACCAGTACACGTACGTCTGGAAGACGGAGAAGTCCTGGGCCGGCACGTGCCGGCAGCTGATCGTCGGCTTCGTCGACGGCACGATCCAGCGCGCCGAGTTCAAGATCAAGTAGGCGCTGGAAGGCTCGGCGGCGTCAGTCGCCGACGACCTGGACGATCCAGCGCCGGTCGCGCTCGCGGTCGAGCTCGAGGAAGAGGACGCGCTGCCACGTGCCGAGCGCGAGCTCGCCGTCCCGCACGGGAATCGACTCGCCGGCCGAGCCGAGCAGCATCGACATGCAATGCGCGTGGCCGTTGCGGTCCATGTGCTCCGGGCTGATGTTCTCCGTGCGCCGGTCCCAGTCGTCGTGCGCGTAGTACTGCTCGCTGGGCACGAGCCTGCGGAGCAGCGTCGTGAAGTCCTCGAGGAAGCCGGACTCGAACTCGTTGACGCGGATGCAGCACGTCGTGTGCGGTGAGTACACGCAAGCGATCCCGTCCGTGATCCCCGAGGCGCGGACGCTTTCGGAAACCTCGTCCGTGACGTCGAGGACGCTGAGCCCGCCCGACGTCCGGAGCCGGCGCTCCTGCTGGAAGACCTTCACCGGGCCGGATTCTGCCTGGGGCCGCCGCGGGCCGCCGCGGGAACCGCCGCTCAAGACACCGGCGACGAGCCGAGGCTCGTCGCCGGTTCCGAACAGGAGTGGAGCTTCGTGGCGTCCGGACGCCGCCTCAGCGGCGGCTCCTCGTCGTCCGACGGGTGCCGCTGGTGGTCGAGCGGCTGCGGGAGCGGCTCGAGGTGCCGGACGAGCGGGTCCGGCTCGTCGTGGAGCGGCCCCGGGCGGACGTCGAGCGGCCGGTGGTCGAGCGGCTGCGGCTCGTCCCGGAGCGACCACGGCTCGTCGATGAGCGCGACGTCGTCGACCGCGACGACGTGCGCCGACCGGCGGAGCCCGACGAGCTGCGTGCGGATGCACGCCCACCGCGGCTGCCTGCCGTGCGGACGCTCATGCGGCCGCCGGACTTCGTGCCTGCCGTCGAGCGCGACCGGCTCGTCGTCGACCGCGACCGGCTCGTCGTCGAGCGGCCACGCCCGGTCGTCGAGCGTCCGCGGCTGCTCGTGGTGGAGCGGCTGCGGGCGGTAGTCGAGCGGCTGCGGCCGGTCGTCGAGCGGCTCGTCGTCGAGCGGCTCGGGCTCCGGCTCGAGGTCGAGCGTCCGCGGCTGCTCGTGGTGGAGCGGCTGCGGCCGGTCGTCGAGCGGCTGCGGCTGCCGCTCGAGGTCGAGCGTCCGCGGCTCGAGGTCGAGCGGGTGCGGCCGGTCGTCGAACCGCTGCGGCCCGCCGTCGAACGGCCACGGGTGCTGCCCGATTTGCTCCGGCTCGACGTCGAACGTCCGCTGGACGACGTCGTCCGCCGTCCCGTGCCGGACCGGCTCGAGCTGGAGCGTCCACTCGACGAGCTCCGGCCCGAAGACGAGCGAGTGCTCGCCGCGCGTGAGCCCGTGCGCGATCCGCTCGAGCGGCCGCCCGTCGATCCGGTCGCACGTCGTGCCGTCGAGCCGGAGCCCGACCGACCGGCAGTGCTGCGACCACGCTCGCCGTCGTCGCTCTGCTCGTCGTCGTCCGACTCGTCGTCGCCGCCGATGAGCTTCTTCGCAACAGTCACCGCGGCAGGCACGGCTACGCCGAGCGCTGCTCCCGCGGCGATCTTCTTTCCCGTCGACATACCTTCGTCGTCGGGTGACGTGTTCTCTTCTTCGTTGGCCACGAGTACCTCCGTGGTCGAGGGATGCGGGTGCGGCGTTCGTCCCCGCGTTTCCGTTTCGGAAAACTGCGCCGGATTCGATCCGGCATGGCTTCCGGGATTTCGCTGCCCGTTGCACGCCTCGCGAAACCCGGATGGTTAGCGCGTCGCGCGGTGGTTATATGGCGGCCATGGCGATTGCAACCAACGGAACGGCGCGGAACTACCTCCAGCGTGCCCCCAGTCCCTCGGGGCTCGCGGACGTCCTCGACGTGATCCTCGACAAGGGTCTCGTGATCGACGCGTACGTGCGCGTGTCGGTCATCGGAATCGAGGTGCTGACGATCGACGCACGCATCGTCGTCGCGAGCGTGGACACGTATCTTCGCTTCGCGGAGCAGGTCAACCGGCTCGATCTCACCGAGACGGAGCTTGCGGGGCTCCCGGAGCTGCAGGAAAAGGGAGCCGAGGAGATGACCGAGGGGGCGATCGAGGGCGCCGAGGACGCCCTGCTGCCCGACTCCTCGACCGTCCGCGGAACGCTGAAGGGAGTTGCGGCCGGCGCCGTCGCAGCGGGAGCGGCCGCGGCGGCGAAGGTGCTCGTGGACAAGGCACGCAATGCCGACGGCGACGACTCGGACGACCGGGAGCAGTGAGCCCGGGCACACCTACCGCGCAGAGTTCCTACCGCGTTTTACGAGAGGCCGATCGGGCGACCCCATCAACAGGCAAACCGCCCTCCGGCCGCCAGGAGGCAAAAACATGGAAGATGACAAGAGCAGTGCCGTACGGAAGCTGCTGATCCCGACTGCTGCGAGCGTCGCCGGGGCCGGGGCAGGGCTGATCCTGACGCGGAAGCAGAGGACGAAGCTGCGGGATTCCCTGCCCAGTTTGAACGGCGTCGGCGACCTTGCCGAGGACCTTCGCGCGAAAGTGGGATCGCTGCTCGAGAAGACGCCCGTCCCGTCGGGCTCCGGCGGATCAGAGCCGGTGCCGAAGCTCGCGCCGAGTGAGCTTGAGGACCGTCGTCGCGAGCGTGAGCAACATCGGGCCCACCGTCGCGCGAAATCGTGAGAGGAGCGACGTGGCTATAGCAACGAGAGGAACCGCGAGCAACTACCTGCAGCGCGCCCCGAGCCCGTCGGGCCTGGCGGACGTGCTGGACGTGATCCTCGACAAGGGTCTCGTGATCGACGCGTACGTGCGCGTGTCGGTCATCGGAATCGAGGTGCTGACGATCGACGCACGGATCGTCGTCGCGAGCGTGGACACGTATCTTCGCTTCGCGGAGCAGGTCAACCGGCTCGATCTCACGCAGACCGAGATGGCCGGGATCCAAGAGCTACGCGACGGCGGATCGTCTTCGAAGGAGAAGACGAAGGGCGCGATGGAAGGTGCAAAGGACAAGTTGATGCCCGGCAAGGACTCGGAGAAGGAGAGCGCGCGGAAGTGACGGCGGCGGAGACGCGCGACGCGACGGCGCTGTACGTGTACGGCGTCGTCGCCCGCGACGCGTTGCGTCCAGCGGACGCGCGCGGCGTCTCCGGCGCGTCCGTGGAGTTGGTCGAGAGCGGCGATCTCGCCGCGCTCGTGAGCAGCGTGCCGACCGAGCTGCGGATCAAGCGCAGCGACCTCCGCAGCCATCTCGAAGTGCTCGAGCGCGCATTCGAGCAGACGACGATCGTCCCGTGCGCTTTCGGAACCGTCGTCGCGTCGGAGGAGGACGTCACCACGTCGTTCCTCCACGATCGCCGGACCGAGCTCCGCGAGGCGCTCGCCCGCCTGGAGGGGCATGTCCAGTTGAACGTCCGCGCGACGTACGTCGAGGATGCACTGCTCCGGGAGGTCGTCGCCGACGATCCCGCGATCGCGCAGCTCCGGGAAAGCACGCGCGGAGGAGGTGGCGCCTACCACGAGCGGATGCAGCTCGGCGAGCTCGTCGCCGGCTCGGTCGCGGATCGGCGCGCACGCGATCGCGACAGGCTGCTCGCGCGGCTCGCGGCCATCGCCGCAGACGTCGTCGACGAGCAGGGCGACGAGCTGACGGCCTTGAAGGCGTCGTTTCTGGTGTCACGCAAAGATGTCAAGCGGTTCGAGGGTGAGCTCGAAGCCCTCGCGCGCGACGAGCATCACCGGCTCGGCTTCGAGCTCATCGGGCCTCTGCCGCCGACGGCGTTCGCGGAGGCGTGACGAACGTGGGGCTGATCACAGGACTCGTGACGTTGCCGCTCGCGCCCGTGCGCGGGACGATCTGGATCGCCGAACGGCTGCTCGAGGAGGCGGAGCGCCAGCTCGACGATCCGGCGGTGATCGAGGCACAGCTCCGAGAAGCCGAGGCGCGCTTCGACCGCGGTGAGATCTCGGAGGAGGAGTTCGAGCTGATCGAGGACGAGCTCGTGCGGCGGCTGATCACGAAAGGAGGCTCGTGATGGCGGACAAGGTCCGCGAGCAGGGCAAGCAGCGTCGCGCCGACGCGCGCGAACGCCGTCGCTCGCTCGCTGCGAAGCCGTTCGAAGAGGCCGAGCAGGCCGCTGAGCAGGACGGTGACGGCGCGGGCGCGGCCGCGAAGAAGGCTGTGGCGACCGCCGTCGCGGCGGCGCTTGCGGGCGGTCTCGCGGGCGGGGCGAAGGCGCTTATCGACCGCCACGGTCGAGATGAGCCACAGAGCGGCGAAGACGGTTCCGGTCCGGCGCCGGCCGACGAATCCAGCGAGGCGCCCGCGGCGGAGACGGACGTCGACGACCAGGACGTCGACGAGACGGACGTCGACGACCAGGACGACGACGAGCAGGACGACGACGAGCAGGACGACGACGAGCAGGACGGCGTCGAGGCCACGGACGACGCAGCGACAGGCGAAGCGGAAGACGACGGCTGGAGCGCGGACGAGCCCGCCGACCCGCCGCGCGGCGCGCCCACAGGCGACGTGGCGAGGATCGTCCGGCGCGCGCGCGAGCAGGCGGCGGAGCTCCTCGGGAGCGAGGTCGAGAGCGTCTCCGGTGTCGAGCGCGCCGACGGATCGTGGTCGGTGACCCTCGAGGTGGTCGAGCTGCGCCGGATTCCGGACACGACCGACGTTCTGTGCTCGTACGACGTGGTGCTCGACGACGACGGCAACCTCGTCCGGCTCAACCAGAAGCGCCGGTACCGGCGCGCCCAGGTCGAGGAGCTGTCATGACCACGCCGGCCCGCCGCAGCGGCTCTGCGTTCGGCGGTCGCGAGCCCGCGCAGCTCGCGGACGTGCTCGAGCGCGTCCTCGACAAGGGGATCGTGATCGCGGGCGACATCCAAATCAATCTGCTCGACATCGAGCTGCTCACGATCCGGCTGCGCCTGCTCGTGGCCTCGGCGGACAAGGCGCGCGAGATGGGGATCGACTGGTGGGACGGCAATCCGTTCCTGAGCCGCTCGTCCGAGAGCTCGGCGCTCGAGGAGCGAATCAAGCGCCTCGAGCAGGAAGCCGGCCTGGATGGCGAACCCCCGGAGAAGCGAGGCGGCTGACGCGGCGGCCGTGGACGACGCCGCCGACGTGGGCACCGCGCTGTACGTCTACGGCGTCGTTCCGAAGGACACGCCGCCCGACGTCTTCGCCGACGTCGGGGGAGTCGACCCGGCCCACCCGGTCGTCCTCGCCGTCGGCGACGAGGCAGCCGCGATCACGAGCGAGGTGGCCCTGCGCGAGTTCGGCACCGATGCGGTCGAGGCGAACCTGCGCGATCCGGACTGGCTCCGCGAGAAGGTCGTCGCGCACGAGCACGTCCTGAACGCGGCGCTCGCCGGCGCGACGAGCGTCGTGCCGTTCAGGTTTGGCGCAATCTACGACGACGAGGCGCACGTCCACCGGTTGCTCGCGGATCGCAGCGATTTCCCTGAGCTGCTCGCGCGGTTCGCCGGGACGCACGAATGGGGCGTGAAGGCATTTCTCGACCGCGAGGGCTTCCGCGAGCGGCTCGCGCGGCAGCGCGGGCTCGCCGACGCGGACGCTTCGGGTGGGCGCGAGTACATGTTGCGGCGGCAGCTCGAGCGTGAGCTCGACGATGCGGCGGTCGCCTTCGCCGCCGACTGCGCGGACGCCGCGCACGCACGGCTCGAGGCGGTGGCGCTGGAGGGTCGGACGAACCCGGCGCAGCGCGCGCAGGACGACGAGCCGGACGTGATGTTCCTCAACGCCGCGTACCTGCTGCGCCGCGACGAGGACGACCGCTTCGAGGCCGAGCTCGCGAGCCTGCAAAGGGAGTACGAGCCGGACGGCGTCCGCTTCGAGCGAACGGGGCCCTGGGCGCCCTACAACTTCGTCGACGGCCAGGAACCTGCGTGAGCACGGCCTCGCCGGCACTCCAGCAGCAGGTCACGTTGCTCGAGCTCGTCGACCGGGTGCTGAACAAGGGCGTCGTGCTCACCGGCGACATCACCCTGTCCGTTGCGGGCGTCGACCTCGTCTACGTGGGGCTCCGCCTCCTCCTCGCGTCCGTCGCCACCCTCGAGCGCCCCCCGGAGGACACGTCGTAGATGTTGCATCTCTACGCGCTTGCCGAGCATCCGGCGCAGCTCCCTGCGATCGACGGAACGACGCTCCATGCGGTCCCGGTCACGGAGGCCCTCGACGCGGTCGTGGGGAACGTCGCCGAAGCGACGCCGAGCCCGACCCGGGAGGCGATCATCGGGCACGCCCAGGTCGTCGAGGCGGTCGCCGGCACGAGCGACGCCGTGCTGCCCGCGCGCTTCGGGCGACCGCTCCGCGACGAGGCCGAGCTCACCTCGGTCGTGCGCGAGCGCGAAGCCGAGCTCCACGCCGCGCTCGACCGCGTCCGCGGCTGCATAGAGGTCGGCGTCCGCGTACTCTGCGGGGGCGGCCGGACCGGCAACGAGGGCGGCACCGGACGCGAGTACCTGCTCGGGCGCCTCGAGTCCGTCCGCACCGCCGAGGGGGTCGCGCGTGCGATCGAGGACGCCGTCGGCGAGAAGGCGCGCGAGCGCGATGTCCGGGTCGTGGCGAAGGACGACGTGCTGGTGACGGCGGCCTTCCTCGTCCCGCGGTCGGAGCTCGATTCGGTTCGCGCGTCCGTCGAGGAACTCGCCGGCGGGCACCCGGCGCTGACGTTCGTCGTGACCGGACCGTGGCCGCCCTACAGCTTCGTCACCGTCGGAGGCGCCGGCGCATGACCGAGGGCCTGGATCGCGTCGCCACGGCGCTGCCGCGCCGGCTCGAGGTCGACCCGGAGAACGTGGAGAAGGGTCTCGCGCAGCTCGTGCTGACCCTGGTCGAGCTCCTGCGGCAGCTGATGGAGCGGCAGGCCCTGCGGCGGATGGATCAGGGCACGCTCACCGACGAGGAGATCGAACGGCTGGGGGAGACGTTTCTCAAGCTCGCGCAGCGGATGGAGGAGCTGAAGGCGGAGTTCGGCCTCGAGGACCGCGATCTCAACCTGAACCTCGGCCCCCTCGGTGACCTCCTCTGAGGTTTTTCGCCCCACGCGCCGGGAACGCGTTCGAACAGTCCTAGCAGGCTGAAGGAGGGTCAATTGGCATCCCTGAAAGACACCCAGCAACTGACGCAGGGTCTCGAGGACATCGTCGGCGAGCTTCGATCGGAGCTCGACAACGGCGACGTCGACTTCGAGAAGCTCGTCGGGCTGGCCGACCAGCTCAGCGAGCAGGCGGACGGCCTCGCCGAGACGTTCAGCACCGTCAACCAGACGCTGATGCAGCGCCTGGAGCAGGTGAAGGACAAGTCGTCACGCGGCTCGAGCTCGAGCCGTCAGAACGATTCGAAGTCCGAAGCGAAGAAAGGGAGCTGAGGACATGGCAGAGACACAGCAAGAGCAAGAACGCACCGAGGAAGCGAATGGTCACAACGGCGGCGACGGCGGGGCCCGCAAGACCGTCGTCCGTGCGGCGGCGCTCGCCGCGGCCAGCGGCGCAACGGCGCTCGCGGCGAAGAAGGCCTTCTCTTCTTCCGATCGCGACTCGAGCTCGAAGAAGAGCGACGGCTCGTCGGGGTCGGGGGGCGGCGGCCGTGACGAATCGATGGTCACCGCGATGGTGTCGTCGGCGTGGAACTCGGCACGCGGCACGCTCGTCCCGATGATCGAGGACGCCGCCGGTCAGGCCGGCGAGTTCCTGGCGCAGAACGGCCCGGAGCTCGTCCGCGAGACCATCGTCCCGAACTTCATCAGCGGCTTCGAGCGCGGCAACAAGTCCGGCTCGAACGACTGATCGAAAAGATCGAGCAGCGTCGGGGCACCCCGACGCTGCTCGTGTTCACGACGCCGAGCGGTCCCCCGCGTCGTCGTCGTTGTCGTCCGATTCGTCTCGGCTCGACGCGTCGCCGCCGTTCTGCGACTGCGCGTCGTACTCGAGGCCGCGGGCTTCGCGCATCTCGACGTATGCCTTGAAGCGCGCGAGATCGGCTTCGACCGCACGCTTCACGAAGCGCAGGCCGGAGGCCATCTTCTCGACCATCCCCGTCGGCTCGAACTCGAGCGTCACCATCACGCGTGTCAGGTTCGTGTCGATCTTGTGGAAGCTCACGATCCCCTTGTGGGAGACGCCGCTCTTGGTCTTCCAGGCAATGCGGTCGTTCTTCCGGCGTTCGGTGATCTCGCCTTCCCACTCGCGTCGGCTGAACCAGATCTTCTCCTGCCACTTGACGGTGTCCCGCCCGGTCTTCTCGACCTCGAGGACGCGGTGCATGAACTTCGGGAATTCCTCGAAGTTCATCCACGCGTCGTACGCCGCGGCGACCGGGACTGCGACGTCCGTCCAGCGCTGGATCGGAAGCCGCCGGGTCTTCTTCGGCTTCGACCCGCCGCCGGCGAGCTTCCCGGCGACGGCCCCGAGCGGGCCGCCCTCGCCCTTGAGGCGTTGCGCGGCCCCCTTTCCGATCTTCGCGACCTCTTCGCTTCCCTCTTCCTCGATCTTCGGCTTGACGTGATCCTTCAGCAGCTCGGGCGCCTTGCGGGCGGCGTACGTGGCCGCGAGCGTCCCGAGCCCCGCCGCGGCGGGAATGAGGACCTTCTTGGCGACGCTGCCGTTGCTGTCGCCCGTCAGCCGCTCTTTGACTTGCTCTAACGCCCCCTGGGCCTCTTGTGTCTGCGTTTCGGGCATTCCTCAGCCTCCTCCGTTGTCGGCGTCAGCGGGTCTTCTTCTTGACGGCGCTGCGCGCCTTGCCGACCGTCTGTTGCGTCTTTCCCTTGAGGGTTTGCGCCGCACCCTTCGCCTCCGTCTTCGGACGACGCGACTGGTATCCCGCGGCGCTGCGCGTCTTTCCGGCGACCTCGTTCGCCTTTCCCTTCAGTCGTTGCGTGCGGTCTCCCATCTGCTGTGCCTCCTCGGATCGCGTTCGTTTCGACTTTCCGCCTGCGGAGAACCGAAACGCCGCCTCCCGAGGGGCGGGGCGGGCGCTAGAGGTGACGCGGGGAGACCGAGCGCGAGCCGTGGGCGCCGGCGAGCTCGGCGGCCACGAAGAGCCAGAGAACCGTGGCGGGGGAGAGGAGGACGTTCAAAGCCCCCATCCCGAGGAAGAAATCGACGGTGTAAGCGACCGCGTTGGCCACGCCGAGTGCGACGAACGCGCCGATGTACGAGACCGAGAAGCCTGTGAAGCTCTCGAACAGGAGCGGCAACGCCGCCGCGCCGAACGCCGCCGAGAGCCCGAGGGCGAGGATGCGGGCGTCGTGTCCCTCCGGGGCGAGCGACGGCAGCGGCGTGAGCGCAAGCAGCATCGCCTGCGCGATCCCGCCGATCCAGCCGGCAGCGTAGACGGCGACGAGCGTCGGGAAGAGGGAGGGACGGCCACTGTGCGGCGCAGCGACCATGTGCTCACTGTGCCCCGTTTGCGGTCGCGGGCGTCCTCCGGATGGGGGATTTCGCGCGGCCGCGGCTGCGCCGCGACCATGATGACTTGGACGCGTGAGGTTCGGTGAGCCGAGCCGGGCAAGGCCCGCCCCCGCGGCGCGCCCGGAGGAGGCTAGGTGGCCCGCTGCTGACGAGGTCGGTGAGGACGACGGAGGAACACCTGACGGGAAGGCGAGGGTTTTGGCTCAGGTGCGAGGCGGAGGGCTTCACGCTGAAGCATGGCCTTCTGACCTCGCGCTTCCGTTGGGTTGAAATTGAGGGCGCGTTCGTAGCGCTTCGGCGAGGGGTCGGGTTCAACTTGGTCTCAAGCGCGCGCCGGACACGCAAGCTGTATGCGCTTTACGCCGCACAGCGACTTCTCACCGGTTTCGACGCCATCGTAGATTCGCGCTCGCTTCGAGCGACCCCGGAGCGCGTCGCGCAGCTCCTGAATGACTGGAGATGGGATCCATCCGGTCGACGATCCTCGCTTCGCGACGCGCACGAGAGCTAGACGAACCCGCGACCGATCGTGCACGCCTCAGCGCTATCGAATCGCCGAAAGCCGGTCTACGCTAGCGAGCGGGGCCCGTAGCTCAGCTGGTCAGAGCAGCGGACTCATAATCCGTTGGTCCTTGGTTCGAATCCAAGCGGGCCCATTCATCGTCGAGGTGATCGCGTGGCGACGTGACTGGCGAGGAAGCGCAACGTCGGAAGCCGCGGCGTGAGGATGACTACGACGACGTCGATCCGCTCCACCTCGACGATCCGCTCCACCTCGACTACGTGAGCCCGGGG
>Ga0081539_10004643_pt1 | contig 14955 bp, 15 predicted proteins | sample TabmetS4T2R2_FD_71023 | JGI IMG/M metagenome (GOLD analysis project Ga0081539, IMG submission 71023) | Tabebuia heterophylla rhizosphere microbial communities from the University of Puerto Rico - S4T2R2 | ecosystem: Host-associated > Plants > Roots > Rhizosphere ...
GCGGCGTAGAGTCTCTTACCCGATCGTCACTTTCTTGTCTTTCACGGGAATTGTCTGATCATCGGATCCGACCAACGCCACGTCCCATTCGCCATGTGGGGTGTCTTTCGGCACGCGAATGACACAGATCACTCCGGTCGCGATCTTGCTGGTCTTGCCCTCGACAGCTCTCAGGGTTTCGGCGCCGTGGGTCAACTGAACGGACTTCACCCCCTCCGGAACATCCGGCGTCTCGATGACCAAGCCTTGCTCGGAGTCGTCCGCTTTCAGGTCCGGGTCTTTGGGAGGTGTGACAGGCTTCGCCGGAGCCGATCCGATCGTCACGCTGTCCGGAATTCGCGAATCATTGTTGGCATTGTCGGTCACGACCAGGGTCCACGGTCCGTATCTTGATGTGGTCGAGGTTGTGACGCTGCAAGTGACATTCGTATCGCTTGCGACGATCGTGCTGGCTTCGGCAACGATCGGCTCCTCCTTTTCGAAAGTAAGCTTGACGGTCACGACGTTCGAAAGATTGGCTCCGGTAATCTCCAAACGGTGCGGACTGCCGCCGGCCGCAAGATTGCTCGGCCTCACCGTCTTCGCGTTCGGCCCGCCGGTGGATGCGGCCGCCTTGGTCGCGGCAGCAATCGAATTGGAGCCGAAATAGAAGCTGGACACCGCCGTAACGAGCGTCCCCAACAAGACGATCAGCTGTTTGGCGAGGTCTTCAGCCGCCCGTGAACCGGACCGATAGTAGACCGTCTTCCTGCCGTCCTTCTCATCGACCTCAAAAACATAATCGACGTGCTTCTTGACTTCGTTGACCTTGGCCGCGTCCACCGTGAGCGATTGCAATCTGCTGTTCGACGAAATGTCGCTGTACAGAAAGATCGCGACGATCGCGAAGACGACCAGAAGCATGAGCGCGATCACAGCACGAACCGAGCCGCTCGGAAGTCCCAGCGCCTCCTTGCTGTCGCTGAGCCTGAGTTCCGAAAACACGAATGTCAGCAAGCCAAGGGCCGTGATCAATACGACCAGACCGGCGATGATCACGACGGGAAGGGATACTTCCGAGTTGTCAGACCTGAAAGCGACAAACCCGCCGGCCCAGACAAACGTGACGGTGACAAGGATTCCCGCCCCGATGACCACGCTGCGCAACGTCCGCTGTTCGATCGGGTTCGGCGCAGACGAAACGTCCCCGCCAATCACCGCGACAGGACTGGACTTGAGGGCAAGAAACAGGAAGGCGAGAGCGCCGAGTATCAGGAAGATGACAATAAAGGCGAGCCAGATCGCCGAAGATGGCGTGAGGCCGACATAACCGAGCTTCCCGGTCGAGTACAGCCAAATACCGGTCGCGATCAAGAGAACCAGAACGCCGGTTCCAGCGACGACATTGCGCGTCCGCGTCCACTCGGATTGATCAGCCATGACGCGCCGCTCCACAAAGTCCCAGGCCGCATCATGATTGAATAGATGAAATTTTGCAACCTCGGCCTTGTTGGCGGCGGATCCAGGCGGACTCGATGATCCCAGCCAAATGGTAGGAACTCTAGCTTTCGCGTTTTGCCGACCGTCGAGATCCGCGCCGCGCAGCCGATCGCCGTTCCCTTCTTCCGCCGGAGTCAACGATGTACTCGCCCGACTCCCTGATTTCCAATTCGTTCAGCCGGATGCACTCAAGTGCTCCCGTTCCGAGCTTCGAGACGACCAACGCCACCAGAATGTTCGCGATGAGCTGGGCTCCCGAGATCGAGTCGGGAAAGGCGTAGCTTTTCACCGTCGTCACAAACACATGATTTGCCACGTGGGCGATCGGCGCATTCTCGCTGTCGGTAACCGCGATGACGGTCGCGCCCTTGGACCGAGCCGCTTTCGCCAAGCCCAACGTGATACGGCTATAAGGATAAGACGTGAAGCCAAGGAATGCGTCCTTCCCGGTCGGCCCGTCCAGCTCCAGTGACAGGCCTCCGCCGGTGTCAAGAAGGTGGACGTCGGTTCGTGCTTTACGCAGCGCGTACACCAGACTGTAGGCAGCGGAAAAGAACGGCCGGCGGCCGATCACAAAAACCCGTTCGGCATGCGTCAGCGCCCGCACGGCGGCTTGAAGGTCCTTTTCCTTCAGCCCGCCGATGGCCTGGCGCTGCACTTCGAGCTCACGTTCAGCGAACTTGGCTGCGAATCCAATCGCCCCTTCTTCCTGCGCGAGCGAGACAAGCTGCGTCGCCCGACCGAGGTTGCGCCCGCGTCCATTGATGAACGCGTCGACATAAACCTCGCGAAACTCGTCGAAGCCGCCGAAGCCGAGGCGTTGCGCCAGCCGCACAAGCGTCACCGGCGGTACGTTCGCGCGTTTGGCCAGCTCCCGCATCGAGCGGACAGGGACTTCATCACTGTTCGCGAGAATAAACGAGATCGCTTCCACGAGCGGTCCGCGAACCTTCGGCATCAGCTGCCGCAGCTTTGCATCGAGATCCATCGCTCGCGTCTTCAGCCGTTGCCCGCCTGCCGGGTGATGCCACAAGTCAGCTTTCGGATCAAATGATCCATATTGACACATACTGGATCACCTGATCCAATCGAGCGCGCGACGCGATTTTCCCGTGAGTAGACCAGCGTTATGGCCCTACCGCTGCATCCCATTGGACACAACAAGGCCATCCCGATCGGTGACCGCTCGCGTACGGAGTTTGCGCGTGCTCTGGCAATCACGCCCGGCGGCAGCATGCGCGCAGCGCCATTCTTTCCACCGCAACCGCCCTACGCGATGCGCGGTGAAGGATGCTGGGTGACGGATCTGGATGGTCGGCGAATCTTCGATTGCGCCAACAACTTTTTTTCACTCATGCACGGGCACGCATTTCATCCCGTCACCAGCGCGCTGCATCGGGTCATCGACGACGGGACAGCATTTGGCCTGCCGACGACATTCGAGACGCAACTGGCCGAAACGATCCGCGCGCGTTCGGAGGAGCTTGAGCAGTTCCGCTTCGTCGGATCCGGCACCGAAGCCGTGATGTTTGCGATCAAGGCGGCGCGTGCCCTCACGGGACGGCACGCCATCGCCAAGTTCGAAGGCGCGTATCACGGCGCATACGACTATGTCGAAGTCAGCCTCGATTCGACGCCACAGAATTGGGGCGGCGACCCGACAAGCGTCCTATACGCGAAAGGCGCGCCACCTGCGATCGCCGACGACGTTGTTGTTCTGCCTTACAACAAACCTGCCGAGTGCCAGAGACTGATCGCGGAGCACCACACGCGGCTTGCCGCTGTTCTGCTCGACCCGATCGCATCGCGCGTCGGCATGGTGCCGGCGACTTCCGAGCTTTGCGACGCTCTTCAGGAATGCTGTCGCAGGTATGGGATCTTGCTGGTGCTCGACGAGGTCGTCTCCTACCGGCTCGGCTATTCCGGCGCCTACCGGGAGCTCGGATTGACGCCCGACCTCGTCGCGCTCGCCAAGATCATCGGCGGCGGGCTTCCGATCGGCGCTGTCGCGGGAAGCACGCGCCATATGGCGGTGTTCGACCATACCAAGACGAAGCCCGCGGTCTCCCACGGAGGAACATTCAGCGCGAATCCGCTGAGCATGGTCGCAGGCCACGTGGCGCTGCAGGCCTATGATCGGGCCGCCATTCTACGCCTCAACCGGATGGGTGACATGTTGCGCGCCGGGCTTTCGGAGCAACTTGCACGCAACGGCCTGCCGGCGCAGGTCACCGGCATGGGCTCGTTATTCCGGTTGCATCTGAAGGCGACAGCAATCATCGACTACCGCAGCAGCTATCCATCGCAGAAGCAGAAACAGGCTCTCGCGCGAATTCACCTCGACCTGCTCGAGCGTGGGTTGCTTCTCACGCCGAACTGTTCGGGGGCGCTGTCGACCCCGATGACCGACGGCGACATCTGCGATCTCGCCGCAGCGATCGTGGAGGCCACGACCGAAGTTCATCAGCAAACACCATGGAACTGACGGAGGACGTCATGTTGACGCGAATGACAGCCGCCTGCGCAGCCCTCGCAACCATGCTGAGCCTCGCGTCGCCCTGCACGGCCGGGCCGGTATTCGATCAGGTCAAGGCACGCGACAATTTGCGCTGCGGCGTCGGGGGCTCAATCCCGACCTTTTCGTTTCTGAACAGCAAGGGCGAGTGGGTTGGCCTCGATGTCGACTATTGCCGGGCGGTCGCCGCCGCGGTGCTCGGCGACGCGAAAAAGGTCACATTCGTTCCGCTCTCGCTGCAGCAGCGCTTTACGGCCTTGCAGAGCGGCGAGGTCGACATGCTGGCGCGAGACAGCGTCGTAAATTTGACGCGCGACTCCTCGCTTGGCGTCATCTCGGTCGCGACGAATTTCTACACCGGAGCGGGCTTCATTGTGCGCCGCGACTCGAAGGTCGTGTCGACGAGCCAGATGAACAACTTCGCCTTCTGCATCAGTCAGGGCAATTCGGCGCTTGGCAATCTGGCCGATCTCATGAAGGCGAAGAACTTCCAGTACAAGCTCGTCCAGCTCGAGAAATTCCAGGATACGTTTCAGGCCTTCGTCGCGGGGCGATGTGACGCGGCCATTGCCGGCGCCGCCGACCTTGCGGGGGTGCAGGTGACAATGGCGCCAAATCCCGGCGACTATCTTGTCCTCGAGGAAGTGATGTCAGCCGACCCATATTCGCTCTACGTTGCGCGCGGCGATTGGGAGTGGTTCACCGTCGTGCGATGGGTTCACAACGGGCTCGTGGAAGCCGAGAAGCGCGGGATCACGCAGGCGAATGTGCGCCAGCTCGTTGCGGAATCCAATGATGTCGGCATCAAGCGAATGCTCGGCACGCAGGACGATCTTGGCAAGCTCCTTGGACTGCGGCGGGACTGGCTTGTGAGCGTCATTGCGGCGGTTGGAAACTATGGCGAGGTTTTCGACCGGCACTTCGGCGAGAAGTCGGTCGTCAAAATGGCACGCGGCCAGAACGCGCTCGCAACGAAGGGCGGGCTGATGTACTCGGCACCATTCAACTGAGGCACATCGCCACGCGATAGCGTGCGAGCGGCCCGTTCGCTCCTTCGCGGGGACGCGCTGAGAACTCGGGATCGATGCGCGAATGAGGCTTTCCCTTTCCAACCCGAGAGTCCGGGCCTTCGCCTGGCAGGGGCTCGTGCTTGGCGTTCTGGCGGCCGTCGGCTTTTGGCTTCTGTCCAACACGCTTGCGAACCTCGAGGCCAGGCGCATCAATTCGGGCTTTGCTTTCCTGGAGCGTCCTGCGGCGATGCCGATTGGCGAGAGTTTGATCGCCTATGCGCCAGGCGATTCCAACATGCGCGCCGTGCTGGTCGGCATTCTCAATACGGTTCTGGTATCGGTACTCGGAATCGTCCTTTCCACCATCGTGGGCGTCGCGATCGGTCTTGCGCGCCTGTCGAGAAATTGGCTCGTTGCACGCCTTGCTTCTGTCTACGTGGAGTATGTTCGCAATGTCCCGCTGCTCGCGCATCTCCTGCTCATCTACGTCGCACTGCAGGGGCTGCCGCCGCTGCGGTCCGCATTGACGCTTGGCAACACCATCGTCCTGTCGAATCGCGGACTTGTCGTTCCGACACTGTCACTGAGCGGAGACTACTGGCCCGTCGTGACGGCGTTCCTCGCCGGCTTCGGATCGGCTTACGCCCTGATCCGCCACGCGAAATGGAAGCAAGACCGCACAGGCCGCCAATCAAGCCCCCTCCCCGGAGCGCTTGCGCTGGCGATCGGTCTTCCGTTGCTTGCGTTTGTCCTGAGTGGTTCGACCCTTCAACTCAGCGTGCCTCACCTGCAGGGCCCAAACTTCGTCGGCGGCTATACGCTCTCTCCGGAGCTGACCGCGTTGCTCGCGGGCCTCACCATCTACTCGGGCGCATTCATCGCCGAGATCGTGCGCGGCGGAGTCCTTGCGATTCCGCAAGGGCAGTGGGAAGCCGGTTATGCGGTGGGACTGCCGCGGCGGCGCGTGTTGCGGCTGATCGTGTTGCCGCAGGCCTTGCGTCTCATTCTGCCTCCGGCGACGAACCAGTATCTCGATCTCGCCAAGAGCTCATCTCTCGCCATTGCCATCGGCTATCCGGACCTTGTGGCGGTGATCAACGGCATCATCACGGACACCGGGCAGGCGATCGAATGCGTCGCGATGATCATCGCGGCCTTCCTCGTGATCAATCTTCTAATTTCGGCGCTCATGAACTGGTTCAACACGCGCGTGGCGCTGGTGGAGCGCTGAACGATGCAGCTTGCCTCCTGCACGGCGCAGCCCACACGCCCCATTGCGCGGTCTGATCCTTGGCGCTGGACCCGCGCAAACCTGTTCCCGAGCTCGACGAACACTGCATTGACTTTGGTTCTGACATTTGTGGCCCTGGTTCTCTCTGCCAAGCTCGTCAACTGGGCAATATTCAACGCAGTCCTTGTTACGCCGTCAGGCGACTCCAGCGCCTGCCGCGCCGTTCAAGGATACGGAGCGTGCTGGGCGCTGATCCGCGAGAAGTACCGGTTCATTCTGTTCGCGACCTATCCGTACGACGCGCAATGGAGGCCTGCGGTCGCCTGCGGCATCATCGTCCTTCTGTCGGTCATCAGTGCCCTTCCACGCTTCTGGATCAAGCGGATCCTCGTCTGTTGGGTCCTTGGCCTGGCAGCCGTGGCGATACTCATGCGGGGCGGTGTCCTCGGCTTGTCGTTCGTCGGCCAGGAGCTGTGGGGCGGCCTGCCCGTCACGCTTCTTCTGTCTATGCTCGGCCTCGCCGCGGCCTTCCCGCTGGGCGTTCTTCTTGCGCTCGGGCGCCAGGCCGACGGCCTGCCGCTCATACGCGCCTTGTCGATCGGCTACATCGAGGTCATCCGCGCCGTCCCGCTCGTCAGCCTGCTGTTCATGGCTTCGTTTCTGCTGCCGATATTCCTTCCGGCGGGCGTTTCGGTCGACAAGCTGTTGCGGGCGCAGGTTGCGTTTACGGCATTCGCGGCGGCCTATCTGGCGGAAGTCGTGCGTGCAGGCTTGCAGGGTCTGGCCCGTGGCCAGTATGACGCCGCGTATGCGTTGGGGCTTGGCTACTGGCGCGCGCACGCCCTGATCATTCTGCCGCAGGCATTGCGAAGCGTCATTCCGGGTCTGGTCAACACGTCCATCGCGATGCTGAAGAACACGTCGCTGGTGCTGATCATCGGCGTGTTCGATCTCCTCAGCGCCGGCAAGGCAGCGATCGTCGATCCAAAATGGCAGGCCTTCGGCATCGAGATGTTCATCGCCGTGTCGCTCGTCTATTTCGCGATCTGCTTCTCCATGTCCCGATACAGCCTGTGGCTCGAGGCGAGATGGTCGCGAGGTCGAAATAGCTGAAAGCGCGCTTAGAGTTGTTCGTGGAGAATGATCTCTTCCGAAAACCGCTTCACACCCCGGATCAAGTCCGGGGCAGGCTTTTTCGGGATCATGCTCTAATCCAGCGTCCGCCGGAAGCGCGTGACCGCGACCGTCATGGCGAACAGCATCAGCGCGAACAGCGCGAGCGCGTCGTAATTCAGGTCGGAGAGCGTCGAGCCTTTCAGCATGATGGCGCGCGCGATGCGCATGAAATGCGTGAGCGGCAGGCACTCGCCGATATATTGCGCCCAGAGCGGCATGCCGGGGAACGGAAACAGGAAGCCCGACAGCAACAGGTTCGGCAGGAAGAACATCATCGCCATCTGCATCGCTTGCAGCTGGTTCTGCGCGAGCGTCGAAAACGTGTAGCCGAACGACAAATTGGTGGCGATGAACAGCGTGCACAACAGCGCGAGCAGCAGTGGGCTCCCGACGATCGGCACGCCGAACAGCGCAATGCCGGCGCCGACGATGAGCGCCGCCTGCATGAAGCCGACCAGCACGTAGGGTACGATCTTGCCGATCATGATTTCGAACGGCCGGATCGGCATCGCGAGCAGGCTTTCCATGGTGCCGCGCTCGGTCTCGCGCGTTACCGAGAGCGCCGTATAGATCAGCATCGTCAGCGTCAGGATCGTGCCGAGCAGGCCCGGCACGATGTTGAGCTGGCTCGACGCCGCCGGATTGTACCGCGCGTGGGTGCGGATCTCGAACGCCGGCGAGCCGGTGTCGGGCAGTCCGTAGTCGTGCACGAGCGCGGTGTTGACGACCTGCGCCAGCGCGCCGAGCGCCGAGGCGGTGGCGACCGGGTCGGTTGCATCGGCGGCGACCAGCAGCGCCGGCTTCTCCCCGCGGCGCAGCGCGCGCTCGAAGTTTGCCGGAATCTCGATTGCAAACAGCACGGCGCCGGACTGGAGCAGCCGGTCGAACTCGGCCGGGTCGCGCACCTGTCGCGTCACCTTGAAGTAAGTCGTATTGCGCAGCGCCGCGAGAATCGAACGGCCGACATCGCTCGATTCCTGCAACAGCACGGCGGTCGGCATGTCGCGCGGCGTCGTATTGATCGCGTAACCGAATAGTACGAGCTGCATCAGCGGAATCATGATCATGGTGGCGAAGGTGATGCGGTCGCGGCGCAGTTGCACGAATTCCTTGGTGATCATCGCCCCGATGCGTCGCAGCGAGCTCATCATTGGAAATTGTCCTTCGACCGGTTCATCAGATCGATGAAAACATCTTCCAGCGTCGGTTCCGCGGGATCGAAGGCGAGCGAAGGGCTTTCGCGATACGGCGCGATCGCGGCTTCGAGCGCCCCCTTGTCGCGTCCCGAAACATGCAGGCTGGTGCCGAACGGCGCCACCATGTCGACGCCGGGTGTATGCTCCAGCTTGGCGCCGACCTCAGCAAGCCCCTCCCCGCTCACATTGAACGTCGTCAGCTGCGAGGCGCCGATCACCTCGTCCACGGTGCCATGCGCGAGCAGATCGCCGTAGGCGATGTAGGCGATCTCGTGACAGCGCTCGGCCTCGTCCATGTAGTGGGTCGAGACCAGCACGGTGAGGCCTTCGGCCGCGAGCTTGTGGATCTCGCTCCAGAACTCGCGCCGCGCCTTCGGGTCGACGCCCGCGGTCGGCTCGTCGAGCAGGAGCAATTGCGGGTTCGGCAAGGTGCAAGCCCCGAGCGCCAGGCGCTGCTTCCAGCCGCCCGACAGCGAGCCGGCGAGTTGCTCTTCGCGTCCCTCGAGTCCGAGCCGCGCGACCATTTGCTTCGCGGCGCCGACGGGGTCCGCCAGCCCATACACCCGCGCGACGAATTCCAGGTTCTCGCGCACCGAGAGGTCCTGATAGAGGCTGAAGCGCTGCGTCATGTAGCCGACATGGACGCGGATCTTCTCAGCCTCCCGGCGGATATCGTAGCCAAGGCAGGTGCCGTGCCCGGCATCGGGCGTGAGCAGTCCGCACAGCATGCGGATGGTCGTGGTCTTGCCCGAGCCGTTCGGTCCGAGGAAGCCGTAGATCGAGCCGCGCTTCACGCGCATGGACAGATTGCGCACCACGGTGCGGCCGCCGAACGACTTGGTGAGGCCTTCGACCTCGATCGCAACTTCAGGCGACGTCATCGCTTCGCCTCCGCGGTTCGCCCCCCGAGCGTGACGCTGACCGGCTGCCCGACGCGCAGGCCCTGCGGCGCCTCGGGTCGCGCCTCGATCATGAACACCAGCTTGTTGCGCTCTTCGAGGCTGTAGATCACCGGCGGCGTATACTCGGCGGTTCGCGAGATAAAGCTCACCCTGGCGCGCGCCGGCGTGCAGCCGTCGCACGTAACCTCGACGACGTCGCCGAGCGCGATCGTCGGCAGCAGCGCCTGGGCGACAAAGAAGCGGACCTTGATATTGCCGGGTGGCAGGATCGAGATGACCGGCCGTCCGGCCGGGACCATCTCGCCCGGCCGGTAATACACCTGCTGTACCGTGCCGCTGACCGGCGAAACGAGCTTGCGGCGCACGAGCTTGGTTTCGGCCGCGGTCTGGCGCGCCAGCGCGGCCGCAAGCGACTCCCGCGCCGCCGCGATATCCTCCTCGCGCGAGGCCATCCGGGCGACCGTGATCTGCCGACGCACTTCTTCGAGCGCCGCCTTGTCGCGATCCGAATTGGCGCGCGCAATGTCGAGCTGTGCCTGCGCGGCGACGCCCCTGGCGGACAGCGTCAGCTGGCGCTCGAGCTCGGCATTCGAGAGCGCGACGGCTGATTCGGCGCGCTTCTCCTGCGCCTGCAGGATGGCGATTTCCTCCTTGCGCTGCTGCGAGGTTTCGAGCCGCGCGAGGCGCGCACGCGCCTCCGCGACCTGCGCAGCCTGGGTGTGCGTATCGGCCTCCTGCAGGTCCGCGTCGACCGTGAACAGCGGCGCGTCGACAGCGACCGCATCGCCTTCGCGTACCGACAAGCTCTGTACGCGCCCGGCCTCATCGGGGCCGACGAACACGAAATCGCCTTCGACCCAGCCCTGCTGATGGCCATTGTCCCTGGCGCAGGCCGCGACCAGAAGCGCGAGCGCGAGAATGAGGATGTGCCTCATGACGCCCTCCTGCCGAACAGGATGCCGATATGGGCGCGGATCATTTCTGGCACGTCGAGCGGTTCATACTTCTCGAACAGCGCGCTCCAGAAAATGGCGACCAGCCCGGGCGCGATGATGAGCTGCGGGAAGCGCACCAGCGCATCGTTCTCGAGCTCGCCGCGCTCGTAGGCGCGCGCGAGCAGCGGGCGGACGATCGCGAGCACGCGTCCGACCACCTCGCGGTAGTAGAACTCCGCGATCCCTGGAAAGCGTGGGCCTTCCGCGAAGATCAGGCGGATCATGTCCTTGCGGCGGGTGCCGATCACCTCGCGCACGAAGGTACCGAGCATGCCCTCGACCAGCATGCGCGCCGGCATGTCGACCTCCCGCATGTGCTCGAGGATGCCGAGCACTGGGCTGACCATCGAGCGCACCAGCTCCTGGAACAGCGCCTCCTTGTCGGCGAAGTAGAGATAGATCGTCCCCTTCGCGACGCCGGCACGCTTTGCGACGTCATCGAGCCGCGTCGCCTCGAAGCCGCGCGCGGTGAACTCCTCCAGGGCGGCCGCCAAGATCTCGGCGCGCCGCGCCTCCGCGGTCGCGACGCGGCGCTTGCGCGGAGCGACTGAAGCCTGATCCGCGCTGATTGGCGCTCCAGCGGGAGCCGCTGCCGCGCCGGCGCGCGCCACACTCTGCCCTTTGGTCGGTCTTGCCATCTTCGCCATCACGGTATTATGACTGACCAGTCAGTCATAATACCGGCGGCAGCTTTTCGCAAGGCCCTGCGCCGAAATTTCATCCGTCGAAAGCCGCGGATGCGGGCCTGCGTCGCGCGGACGCGGGACCCGACGCCTCCGATGGACTTCCGCGCAAGGCCGCCGGTAAGGTGCGCCAGTTCCATCAAGCGGCGGACCCGGCATGCTTCCCTTCGACGAGGAGCAACAATCGCTCAACAAGAGCCCGCTCGACGACGAGACCCTGCTGAGCGGCCAGTTCTGGGGCGAGCTGCGGGTGTTCCTCGCCGTCGCCAAGACCAAGTCATTCAACCGGGCCGCCGAGATCACGAACACGAGCCAGCCGACCGTCAGCCGTCAGGTCAAACGGCTGCAGGACGTGGTCGGCTCCCAACTGTTCATCTCAACGCCGCGCGGCGTGAAGCTGACGCAGAAGGGCGAAGCATTGGCGAAGGCGCTCGCCCGCCTGGATCAAACACTCTACTCGATCACGAGCGACCTAAAGGCCGAGACCCGTGAAGCAGAGGGCACTGTTCGCGTCAGCATCACCGACGGGTTGAACGCGCTCTTTGCGGCACCCTCGCTGATAAAATTTTCGGCGCAATATCCGAAGATCCAGCTGCACCTTAAGAATCCGCTCAACCACATCAACCTACTTGAAAATCAGACCGACATGATGATCGGCTTCATGCCGAGCGTCTCGTCCGATATCCAATTCCGAAAACTCGGCCAGCTGCACTTCATTCCCATCGTCGCGAAGGACTACATCACCCAATACGGACTACCGACGCGTGATAATCTTGAACGGCATCTGTTCCTGCAGTCGGAGTATTACACGGCGAAGACCGGCGTGTGGGATAGCTGGCACCACGTCATAGCTCGCGGCCGCGTTGCACATTGGTGCGACAATTCATTCGCATATGGCATGCTGACCAAAGCTGGACTGGGCGTGGGACTGCTGGGCAACTATTTGCTGATCGAACCGTGCTTCGTGCCTCTCGACATTGATGTGCGGATTTCGGTTCCTCTTTTTTTGGTCGCGCTTACGGAACGTCTAAACGCGCGGCCGGTTCGCCTCGTGTTCGACTGGCTCAGCGAGGTCTTCAGCCCAAGCAATCCCTGGTTCAGCGACGAATTCCAGCTGAACAATCCGCCGAACGAATACGACTTCGGTTTCCGAAAGATGTTCAATCTTGAAGAGAGTGCTCCGAAGCGCACCTTTCGTTGATGCGTTCTGAGATTCGAAGATAGGTTTTTCCTACGTCTTGGAACAGCTCGGCCAGCTCCACGCCGACTGCGGAATCTTCTTCGAACAACAGCTTCTGAAACATTGTTTGATGGATGGAGACCATCTGCTGGAGATGAGATCGGAAGAAGTCCACGACACTGTCGCTCCAGTTTCTTGTAACTTATCTCTGATGACGCGCGCTTGATCAGGAAGCAGCCATCTCGAATTCCGATGGCGCGTCCCAATATCCTTCGGTCCGGAAGAGAACGGTCGCATCAGTACTTTCGGAAATCGCGTTCGGCGGAGGCGTCAGCTCCTTGACGAGCTCGAGATAGGGCTCCTCATGCCCATCAAAGTAGACCGGCTTCTTTCCCTCTGCGTTCCTGAAGCCAAAGACGATCCTCCAAAGGCGGGCATATTTCGGCTGCGCGTGCGTAATGATCTTGTCATATCCTTTGCGTGCGACGTGATCGAACGAGAAATCTGCAAGGACCTTCAAAGCGTGCGAATTTCGGTAGGCGCGCCGAAACGCGGTTCGTTCGAACTTGGCAAAGTGCTTGAACCAGCGGATGCGAAGCGTGCCGATCGGCTCGTCTCCCGCATATACGATCACATGCGTCGCCTGATAATCATTGCCATCGAAGGTTTGCGTCGCCTTCACGCCATGCTCCTCCATGAAACAAATGCCCCGGATCGCGTACGCATGAAGGAGCTGCTCGTACCTCGTGACGATCTCGGCGCGAATGGAGTTGTGGTTCAGACTTCGACTCTTCGTTTCTTGCTCCACCAGCGACCTCCTTGCGATTGCACACTCGACGAGCCGTCGAGAACTAGATGCCGCGCTTCCGACGCAGCGGAAGCCGTGAAAGCTTTCTGCAGTTCTTCATAGGCGTTGAACTGACGGCGTCGGTCGTGCCGCGATCCTTGCCGCTGCGCGGGGAAAACAACGTCCATTGTCATGGGAACGTTGAGGATCCACCGAGCTGTTGAATCCGCACCACGAGCAACGAGAACGTTCGCTCTTCTAAGAACCCGAAGAGCAAAATCTTAGAGCTCAAATCTACGATTGTGCTCGCCGACCGCGGCGGTGACACAACGATCAGCAGCAGACGGGCGCTCGCACCTGCCCGCGCGATGCGCCTGAGGATTTATGGACTCCACCACAATCCTGTCCCATCCAACGCGCGCCGACAGCGCGGCGGAGATTCGTCTGTCGCTTCGATTGATCGCGCATCTGCGCGAGGGGTGGTGTCCGCCGTGCGACATTCTCGCCTCGGCACGCCATGCCGATCGATGGACCGTCAACCGCGCCGCCGATGCGACCGTCTATCAATTCGTCGGGCATCGAACCTGGCCCCCCGCTCATTCTTCGCTGATCCTCGGCACCGCGCTCGCGATCGCGCCGCAGAACGATTGGGCGCTGCTGGCCGGCAATAGCTGGATCACGCTAGGCCCCGCCCTCGCCCATGCGGCGCCGTTCGATCACGCGGAGATCATGCGCAGCGCCGAGATCTGGCTGCAGGCGCAGCAGCCCTAGCAATTGCGACGTCAGGAAAGCGCGCAACGAAAAAGGCCCCGTCTGCCGACGGGGCCTTTTTTCTTCCTTGTAGCGCGCGCGTTACTGCGACGGAGCCGTGCTCTTTGGCGGCGCCATCGGCGACGGCGCCGGAGCGCTCTTCTCGGCCGCTGGCTGATTGCTCGCCGTCTGCTGATTGGTGCTGGTCGGCGCGAATGCAATCAGTGCCCCGATGATGATCACGACGGCAAGGAGCGCAATCGGCGCGCCCCAGCCCGAACCATCGCTCAGGTTCGAGTACGGCTGCTGATACGGGTCGCGCGCATTCAGATCGCGATTGATGTCCCGCGGATCGTCGAACATGAAACCCTCCTGGGTCGTTCCTGTGCTAGACAAGAACGCCGAAGGGATCGGGCCTGTTCCGGCCTGCCCGAGTTTCAGGCATGCACCAAACGCGGTTCCGAGCGCCACCAAATGGCCTGAAATTCCAGCGCTTCAGCCTTTCACGTCGCACACCCAGGCGCGAATCATGCAGTTGCGGCCGCCATAGCGGTGACACGTCTGCGAAGCCATGTTTTGCGCGCGTCCGAGTGTCGGCGCGTTTGCCCAGCCATGCGGGCCGCACGCATTGGAGCCGTCGATTGCGAATGCCGCACAGGAGCGGCGGAAGCTCGTCACCACCTGGCACGCTTGGCCCTTGCACTGCGCCCGCGCGCGCTGCGCGGCAGCTTCGGGCGTAACATCGTCGAACGCGTAGCCGAACGCGCCGCAGCGCCCGGTCGCAAGCGCGCCGGCGGCGTGTAGTGGCGAGATGTTGGCAAAAAGGATCGCAAGCGCGGCAAAGCAAGCCGCGAGACGACGGATATGCATGGACAACAGCCCCTGGCGAAACCCCGGGCAAAGATTAGGCGCAAACATTTAAATGGAGCTAGAGCGGGATGAGTTTAGCTTGAATCGATTTGGGATTCCCAAATCGACGTGTTTCTGATTCACCATGCTGGCTGGGATGGAGGCCAGCGTGGATGGGCAAGCCTTACCCTTTGGCGTTTCG
>Ga0081539_10004644_pt1 | contig 14953 bp, 20 predicted proteins | sample TabmetS4T2R2_FD_71023 | JGI IMG/M metagenome (GOLD analysis project Ga0081539, IMG submission 71023) | Tabebuia heterophylla rhizosphere microbial communities from the University of Puerto Rico - S4T2R2 | ecosystem: Host-associated > Plants > Roots > Rhizosphere ...
GGCGTCGCCGGCGAGCCGGCGGCCGGTGGCGATGGCAACGCCGACCTCGTCCTGGCTGAGCGCCGGCTCGGCGGCGAGGTCGCGCGAAGGAAGCAGCCCCGTGGAGATGACGGCGTCGCTGCCCGTCCGCGCGGCGACGCCCGCATCGACGACCACGACGTCCGCATTCGCTTCGCGCGCGAGCACGGCGATCGCCGATCCGCCCCCGAGGAACGCCCCCAGCATCTGCGCCGTGACCTCCTGCGGGTAGGCGCTGACCCCCTCGGCCGCGACGCCGTGGTCGGCGGCCGCGATGACGACGAGCGGTCGCAGCTCGGGGATCGGCTCGCCGGTGGCCGCGGCCAGCCACACCGCGAGGTCCTCCAGGCGCCCGAGGCTGCCGCGCGGCTTGAGCAGCGCGTCCTGGCGATCGCGGGCGGCCCGGGCCGCAGCGTGGTCAAGGCTCATGGTTCAGCACCTCCGTGGCGGGGAGCAGGGGGAGCAGCCGGCCGGCGACGACGAGGTACGCCTCGTCGGCCCGCTCGGCCCAGATCGCGTTGACGCGCCCGAGGACGTCGCGGTACTCGCGGCCGAGCGGCGTGGGGGGCACCACGCCGAGCCCGACCTCGTTGGTCACGGCGATCGTCGTGCCGGGGCGGGCGGCGGCCAGGTCGGCTGCTGCCGCGGCCGTCCGCTCGATCGCGTCGCTCGTTCCCAGCAGGTTGGCGACCCAGAGCGAGAGGCAATCGACGATCAGGCACGCCTGCGGGTCGACGGCGCCGATCGCCTCCTCGAGGCGCCGGGGCTCCTCGATCGTCGTCCACCCGGCGGGACGCTGCGCCCGGTGGCGGGCGATGCGCGCGGCCATCTCCTCGTCGCCCGCCTGACCGGTGGCGAGGAAGACGACGTCCCCGCCGTCGCGGTCCGCGAGCGCGACAGCGAGCGCCGACTTGCCGCTGCGCGCGCCGCCGGTGAGCAGGATGTGGCTCATAGGGCCTGCGCCAGCGCCTCGACCAGTCGGCGGTTCTCGTGTGGGCGGCGCACCGCGACGCGGATGTGGTCCTCGGTCAAGCCCGGGAACGAGGCGGCCGGTCGCACGGCGACTCCGGCGGCGCGCAGGGTCGCGACCACCGCTTCGCCTCCGGGCACCTCGAGCAGGACGAAGTTCGCCGCGCTCGGCCAAGCCCGCACCGCCAGGGGGCGCAGCGCGTCGAGCAGCCCGGCGCGCGCGGCGGCCACCTCGGCACCGACGCGGCGCGGCGTCTCGCGGTCGCCCGCACAGACCTCGAGCGCGGCCAGCGCCGGCGCGTTGACGCTCCATGGCTGGCGGTGGGCGGCGAGCTTGGCGACGAGCTGCGCCGACGCCAGCAGGTACCCGGCGCGCACGCCGGCCAGCGACCACAGCTTGGTCAGGCTTCGCACGACGACCAGCCCGTCGTCCCGCGTCTCGGCGAGGCTCGGTTCCGGCGCGGGCGCGAAGTCCATGAAGGACTCGTCGACGACGACGTGCCGGCCGGGCCGCAGCATCGCGAGCAGGCTCTCGGGGCGATCGAGTCCGCCGGTCGGGTTGTTGGGGTTGCCCACAATGACGAAGTCCGCGCGCTCGGGCACGGTGGCGGGGTCGAACGACCAGCCCTCCGGATCGCGCGGGACCCGGACGATCTCCGCGCCGGCTGCCCGCAGCGCGGCTTCGGGTTCGGTGAAGCTGGGATGCACGCACGCGGCGACCCGCGGCCGCAGCGCATGCGCCAGCAACCAGAACCCCTCGCACGCGCCGTTCAGCGCCAGCACCTCCGCCGCGTTGCGGCCATGGCGGGCGGCGAGCGCCGCTCGGGCCGCCCGATCGTCGGGATAGCGCGCGTCATCGAGCGCAGCGCGCAGCGCCGCCTCCAGCGCCGGCGGCCGCTCACCCCGCCAGACGTTGACCGCGAAGTCGAGCATCCCGGGAGCGGCGACGGCGTCGCCGTGAAGCCTGAGCGTCACAGCGCCCGCCCGATCGCGACACCCATGGCGGCCGCGCCGTAGGCGCCTCCGGCCCCCGCGCCGCAGGCGCGTCCGGCCCCCGCGCCGATCCGCTCCCGCGCCGCCGCGCTCGAACCGATCCGCTCCCGCGCCGCCGCGCTCGAACCGATCCGCTCCCGCGCGGCCGCGCCCGCCGCTGCGACCACCGCGGCGACAACTGCGGCGACGACGCTCGCCCGTCCCGCGAGCACGACGGCGCGCGCGATCTCGCCACTTGCCGGCGCGGCACCTTCGCCGAGGCGCGGTCGCACCTCGCTGCCGTGCGCGTAGCGGTTGACGCCGCCCAGGCGCACGCCGAGCGCGCCGGCGAAGGCGCCCTCGGCCCGGCCGGCGTTCGGGCTGGGATGCCGGGCGCCGTCGACGAACGCCCCGCGCCACGCCGCTCGCCGGCGGCCGCGGGCGAGCGCGACGACGAGCAACGCCGTCACGCGCGCGGGGATCCAGTTGGCGGCGTCGTCGAGCCGCGCCGCCGCCCAGCCGAACTCGGCGTAGCGCGCGTCGCGGTGGCCGACCATCGCGTCGAGCGTGTTGATCGCCCGGTGGCCCGCCGCGCCGGCCGGGCCGAAGGCGGCCATCCACAGCAGCGGGGCGACGACCGCGTCGCTGGTGTTCTCGGCGACCGACTCGACCGCCGCCCGCGCGAGCTGCGCCTCGTCGAGCAGCGACGGGTCGCGCCCGACGAGCACCGGCGCGAGCGCGCGCGCCCGATCCCGGTCGCCCGCGTCGAGCGCCGCCTGCATCGCCATCGCCGCCCGCCCGAGCGAGCGCCCGCCCAGGGTCGCCCAGAGGACGGCCGCGTCGAGCACGAGCCGCATGCGCGGGCCGACCCGCCGCCGCCCCGCCGCCACCAGACCCGCCACCGCCGCCACGAGTGCGGCCGCGTAGATCGCGCCGACCAGGCGCCGCGGCCGCCACGCCCACCGCTCCACCCACGCTGCGACAAAGCCGAAGCCCGCGACCGGATGCCACCGAGCGGGATCGCCGAAGACGCGGTCGGCGGCGAAGCCGAGGAGCACTGCACCCATCAGTAGTCGATCCCCCTCCGCGCCCGGATCCCGCGGTCGTAGGCGTGGCGGACCTTGACCATCTCGGTGACGGTGTCGGCGACCTCGATGAGCTCGGCTGGAGCGTCGCGGCCGGTGGCCACGATGCTCACGTGGGAGGGGCGGTTGCGGATCGTCGCGGCGACCTCCTCGCCGGAGATCCAGCCGTAGTTGATCGGGTAGGTGATCTCGTCGAGGACGACGAGCTTGTGGTCGCCGGCCTCGATCGTCGCCTTGGCCAGCGCCCACGCGGCGACCGCGCGCCCGCGCGACTCGTCGAGATCGGGCGACTCCCAGGTGAAGCCGTCGCCGCCCTTCAGCCAATCGACGCCGAGCTGGCGGCCGATCTTCTCCTCGCCGACCTTCCACTTGCCCGACTTGATGAACTGGATCACGGCCACGCGCCAGCCGCGCGCGACCGCGCGCAGCATGACCCCGAACGCCGCGCTGGACTTGCCCTTCCCGTGGCCGGTGTTCACCACCACCAGCGACGGCGCGATCGTCGTCTTCATCCGCCCACCTCCAGGAGACGGTCGACTTCCAGATGCGGCTCGACGGCGTCGGCGAGCCGGTCGAGCTCCTCGTCGAGCGACCGCGCCGGCGCGACGCCCAGCAGCGCCTGCACGAACGCCGGCTGCTCGAACAGCCCGTGCAGGTAGACCCCGAGCATCGAGCCACAGACGAACCCGAGGTCCTCGCCGAGCACCGGTGCGCCGTGGAGCGAGACCGTCGTGCCGTGGCGGATCTCGTAGCCCTCGACCTCCAGCCCGCTCAACGCGGCCCACGGCTCGGCCAACGCGCCGAACCGCGCCCGCGAGCGGCGCGTCGCCTTCGCGGCGAGGAAGGTCGTTTGCAACGGCAGCAGCCCGAGGCCGAGCGCGCTGCCGTCCACGCCCGCGGCATCCTCGATCCGCTCCCCGAGCATCTGCATCCCGCCGCACAGGCCGATCACCCGCGACGCGCGCGAGAGCGCGTCCGCGAACTCCCGCGCCCGCATCCACGCGAGATCCGCCGCCACGTGCTTGGAGCCCGGCAGCACCACGAGGTCGGCCGCCGCGAGCTCGCCCGGCGACGCCGCCCAGACCACGTCGGCGACCTGCTCGAGCGCCTTGAGCTCGTCGAGGTTCGACGCGGTCGGGTAGCGCACCCCCGCGACCCGCGGGCGCCCGCCGTCGGCCCGCCCGACCGCCGCGCCGTCCTCGTCGGGCAGCCCGTGCTCGATCCGCGGCACGACGCCGACAACGGGAACGCCGGTGCGCCGGCGCAGCAGTTCCGGCCCCGGCGCGAGCAGCGCCGGATCGCCGCGGAACTTGTTGAGCACGAACCCGCACAGGCGCGAACGATCCTCGGCCGCCAGCAGCGACCACGTTCCGTACAGGTGCGCGAACGCCCCGCCGCGCTCGATATCCGCCACGAGCACGACGCGCGCATCAGCCAGGCGCGCGACGCGCATGTTGGCCAGATCGGTGCTCTGCAGGTTGATCTCGGCCGGGCTGCCGGCGCCTTCGATGATCAGCAGCTCGTACTCGTCCGCCAGCGCCCGCAGCGCTCGCTCGATCACCGGCCACAGCGAAGTCGGCCGCTCGCGCCACGCCCGCCGGCTCAGCGCCAGATCTGGCCGCCCGAGCACGACCACCTGGCTGCGCGAATCGGCCTCGGGCTTGACCAGCACTGGGTTCATCCGCACGTCCGGCGCGACCCCCGCCGCCCGCGCCTGCAGCCACTGCGCGACCCCGATCTCCCCGCCACCATCAACCACGCGCGCGTTGTTGGACATGTTCTGCGCCTTGAACGGCGCCACCGCGATGCCCCGTCGGGCCGCCAGCCGCGCGAGGGCCGTCGCCAGCAGGCTCTTGCCCGCCCAGCTCGAGGTCCCCTGGACCATGAGCGCCCTCACGCCCGCGTCCTCGCCGGCACGACCACGAGCTCGCCGTCGGCCTCGATCACCCGAACGGTCGCGCCATACGAGGCGCTCAGCACGTCCGCGCGCAGCACCTCGCGCGGATCGCCCGAGGCGACGAGGCGCCCGCCGGCCAGCAGGTGCGCCTCGTCGGCGTAGAGCGACACCGCGGTGAGGTCGTGCATCGCGGCCAGCACCGCGAGCCCCTCCTCGCGACGCAGCGAGTCGACGAGCTCGAGCACCTGCTGCTGGCGCGCGAGGTCCAGCGCGCTCGTCGGCTCGTCGAGCAGCAGGATCGCCGCCTCCTGCGCGAGCGCCCGCGCGAGCACGACGCGCTGGCGCTCGCCGCCGCTCAGCCACCCAAGCGGCCGCGAGGCGAACCCGTCCAGGTCCAGGCGCGCGATCGCCCGATCGGCCGCCGCATGATCGCCGCGCCCCGACCCCCCGAAGTACCCGGTGTACGGCGTGCGCCCGAGGAGCACGTACTCGCGCACGGTCATGTCCGGCGGCGTCGTCGGGATCTGCGGCACCACCGCGATCAGCCGGGCGCGCTCGCGCCGGCTCAGCCCGGCCGAGTCAATGCCAGCCACGAGCACCCGTCCGCGGTAGCGGACGAAGCCGGCGACCGCCCGCAGGGTCGTCGTCTTGCCCGAGCCGTTGGCGCCGACGAGCGCGCCCCACTGCCCGGCATCGACGGACAGCGAGACATCGTGCACGACCGCCCGCCCGCCGAGCGCCACCGACACGTCTGACAGCTCCAGCGCGCTCACGTCCCCACCAGCCGCGTCGTCCGCAGCACGACCGCGAAGAACGGCGCCCCGAAGAACGCCGTCACGACCCCGATCGGAAGCTCGGATGGCGACAGCACCGTGCGCGCGAGCAGGTCGGCGAAGACGAGGAACCCCGCGCCGACGACGATCGACAGCGGCAGCACGACGCGATAGCTGCCGCCGACCAGCAGCCGGATCGCGTGCGGCACGATGATCCCGACGAAGCCGATGAGCCCGCTCACCGCGACCGCCGCCGCGGTCCCCAGCGTGGCGGCGACGATCACGGCCAGCCGCACGCGCCCGACGTCGACCCCGAGCGCCGCCGCCTCGTCGTCGCCGAGGCGCAGCACGTCGAGCAGCCGGCGGTGAGCGATCAGCGTCACGACCGCGACGAGCGCGTACGGCGCGACGATCGCGACCTCGGTCCATCCCGACGTCTCGAGCTGCCCGAGCAGCCACGCGTAGATGTCGCGGATGCTCTCCGAGCGCTGCTGCTGGATGAAGGTCTCGAGCGCGGTGAAGAAGGCCGCGACGGTCACGCCGGCGAGGATCAGCGACGTGGTCCCGCGTCCCACGAGGTAGGTGACGACCACGCTCCCCGCGCCCCCGGCGAACGCGACCGCCGGCAGCAGCATGCTCGTCGAAGACCCCGCCGGCCCGTAGGCGATCACCAGCGTCGCGCCGAACCCGGCGCCCGCGGCGATGCCGAGCAGGTACGGGTCGGCCAGGGGGTTGCGGAACACACCCTGGTAGGCGCCGCCGGCGACCGCGAGCATCGCGCCGACCAGCGCGCCGAGCGCCACGCGCGGCAGGCGCAGGTCGAAGACGATCGTCGATTCGGTCGGCCCCAGCGGCGAACGGACGCCGAGGAACGGGACCTTCGCGGCGAAGGCCTGCACGACCTCGCCGGCCGGGAGCCCCGCGGGCCCGACGAGCACGCCGGCGACCACGGCCGCGGCCAGGAAGGCCACGGCCGCGATCGCGACCGCCGTGGTCCGGCGCGCGCTCACCTACGCCCGCGCCGCCCGCACCGCGCGCGCCACGATGCGCACGAAGTCCACGATCCGCGGGCCCCACCGCGAGGCGATGTCGTCGTTGACCGCCAGCACCCGTCCGGAGCTCACCGCCGACAGCCCGCTCCAACCGGGCCGCTGCTTGACCGTCGCCGGCGACTGCTTGCAGCACTTCGTGTCCGAGAGGACCACGATGTCGGGGTTGCTGGCGAGCACGTACTCGCCGGAGAGCTGCGGGTACTGGTTGCCGGCCTTCGCCGCCTTGTCGGCGATGTTGCGCAGGCCGAACAGCGAGTACACACGGCCGATGAACGTCTTCGAGGTCGCCGAGTAGAAGTCGGGCGAGATCTCGTGGTAGACGCTGAGCTGCCGGCCCTTCGGCACGCTTGCGACGAGCTGCCCGATCTGGCGCTTCATCCGCGCCACCAGCCGCCGCGCCGCTCCGAGGTGCCCCGTCGCCGCGCCGACCTGCGCCATCTGCGCGTAGGCGCCGCCGATGTGGGTCGCCGACGGCTCGAGCAGCACCGGGATGTGCAGCTTGCCGAGCGCCGGGATGAGCTTTCCCGACGACGTCGAGGTGATGACGAGGTCGGGCTTGTAGCGCGCGACCGCCTCGGCGTTGGGCTTGTAGCTGGACAGCTTGGTCCGCGGCGCGCTGGAGGGGTAGTTGGACTGGTCGTCGACGGCGATGACCTGTCGCCCCGCGCCGATCGCGAAGAGCGTCTCGGTGTTGGTCGGCGAGAGCACGACGATCCGCGACGGGCGCTTGGCGATCGTGACGTGACCGTTGGCCGCGTCGATGGTCACGGGGAACTTCGCCAGCGCCGCGCTCGGGGCGCCGCAGGCGAGGGCCGTCGCGACGAGCAGCGCTCCGGCCAGGGCCCTTCTGGACATGAAAAACCTCCGCGTGAGCGGAGGGAGGTGGCTCGGCGGCTGCGCCGCACGAACGTCCCTTCCTCCGAGGGTTGTGTTCGTTCGGTGCGGCGCAGGCGACCTGGCTCGTCCCCCTCGTCAAGGGGGCATCACAGTTGCGGGACAGCTCCGGAATCGCACCGGATTCGCTGACACAGCACCGGCCGGGGGATATGTGCCCGGCGATTCGCGAGCGTACCAGCGCGCGCGGCGGTACGATGGCCGCCGATGTCGTCGTCGAACCGCATCGCACCGCGCGGCCGCCTCAGCGGCCCGATCGGCGCTGCGCCGACGACGATCATCATCGCCATTGCCATCTAGCCTGCGCGCCGCCAAGCGACGCCCAGGCCCAACGGTCCCTCGGGATCGGGATGGCGGCGGCGCCTACCGGACGGGGACCAGGAGGACCCGCCCGACATGCTGACCGTAGAGCTCGACGTCAACGACGGCCCCGACGTGCTCGTGCGCGTGCTGACCACCCTGCGCCGGCGGCGCTGCGAGATCACCCACGTCGACTACCTCGCGCGCGACCGCCACCACCCGGGCCGGATGGTCATCGGCATCGATCCTCCTCCAGCGCACGCGCACTGCGTGGAGGCGTGGCTGGCCAACCTCGTCGACGTCGTCGCGGTGTCGGCGCTGGTGTCGCCTACGCGCTGCAGTCCGCGCACTCGCCGTGCAGCACCACTTCGTGCTCCTCGACGCTGAACGGCACGCGCTGGGTCAGGCGCTGGATGCTGCGCTCGAGCTCGGGGTCCTCGAAGGGGAGGACCTCGCCGCAGCGGTCGCAGACCATGTGGTGATGGTGGCGCCCGGCGCGGGCGGCCTCGAAGCGCGCCAGGCCCTGGCCGACGTCGACGCGGGTGACCAGGCGCAGCTCCTCGAGCTCCTCGAGGATCCGGTACACGCTCGCGCGCGCGACGCCGCGCTCGCCGCCCTTGCGCAGCGCCTCCTCGATCTCGACCGCCGACAGCGCGCAGCGCTGGCGGTCGAGCAGCTCGAGCATCGCGGTGCGCGCGCCGCCTCGCCGTTAGCCGGCGGCGGAGAGCGCGCTCGCGGCGTTCTCGGCCCAGGTCGGCTGCTCGGAGGCGGTCATCGAGGTTAAGGCTAGCCGGGTTAGCATCGCACCGATGACCATCGTCGTCGTGGAATCGCAGACGCCGGGGGCGGGCTGGCTCGACGTCACCCGTGCGGTCCTGGAGCAGCGCCAGCAGGCCAGTGCTCGACGACGAGCTCCGGCATCGGGAAGTGCTTCGGATTGCCGGTGATGAGCCGTGCGCCGGCGCCGACGGCGGCCGACGCGATCAGGCAGTCGGCCTGGCTGAGGGTGATCCCGCGCTGCGCGAAGTCGCGCCGCCAGCGTCCGGCGCGCTCGGCGTCATCTCGGGTGATCGCGGCGAACCTCAGCCCATCGAGCAGGCGATCCAGCGCCGCTTCCTCGCCGGCTCGCACCCCGCGTGCGAGCTCTTCGACGTTGACGGCGCAGACGTAGGGCACGTCCTCGCCGGCCGTGCGAAGGCCCCTGATGCGCTGCCCGGCGGGTCGGCCCCGAAGCGCGTCGATCAGCACGGTCGTGTCGAGCAGTGCCGCGGCCACGCGCCGGCCCGGTCAGCCGACGCGGCTGGCGTCGTGCGCCCGTTGGGCCCTGACCCAGGCGGCGGGATCCTCGTCCCAGTCGTGCCCGGTGTCGGGGATCGCATCGAGCGCGGCCTCGATCTCCTCCCAACGGCGCTCGTCGTCAAGCGCGCGGCGGATCGTCTGCCCGATGAACGCGCTGCGACGGCGGCGCCCGACGCGCCGATCGAGCTCGGCCACGAGGTCGTCCTCGAGGCTTATGTGCAGACGCATGGCCACAGCTTAGCACATACGGATCCGGCTTCGCGGTGTCCAAAACGCCCCTGGTGCCGCGACGCTTGGGTATGAACGACGACATCAACGACACCTGGCCGCTGCCGGAGGTGGTCGACCGCTCCACCTGGCAGGCGCAGCTCGACGCCCTGCTCGTCCGGGAGAAGGCCCACACCCACGAGGGCGACGCGATCGCCGCCGCCCGGCGGCGGCTGCCGGTGGTCGAGGTCGACGCCGCGATCGAGCTGATCGGCGCGAACGGGCCGGTGACCCTGCTCGACACGTTCGAGGGGCGCCGCCAGCTGATCGCCTACTACTTCATGTGGTACCCCGGCGAGCCGGCCGAGCGCCAGTGCGAGGGCTGCACGCTCTACAACGGCCAGATCCGCGAGCTCTCCTACCTGCACTCGCGCGATGTCACGTACGCCACCTTCTGCCAGGGGCCGTACGAGGAGAGCGTTCGCTATCGGGACTTCATGGGGTGGGAGATGCCCTGGTACTCGGCGCAGGACTCCGCCGAGGCGCTCCTGGCGGGGCGCCGCGTCAACCGGTTCTACCTCGTCAGCTACGTGCGCCACGAGGACCGGGTCTTCGAGACCTACTGGACCCGCGGGCGCGGCGTCGAGGTCATGGCTCCCACCTACCGGCTCCTGGACAACACGTTGTACGGCCGCCAGGAGGTGTGGGAGGACTCGCCCGCCGGCTGGCCCAAGCGCTGGGGCGGCGAGCTCGGCAACGCCTACCGCACGAACGGACGCCCGATCGCCCAGTGGCCGCGCCTGGAGGCCGATCGCTCGGACGACCTCGCGGGCTAGATCCGCTTCACCGTCGCCAACCAGGCCGGCGCGCCGTGATCGTGGAACCGCGTCTCGGTCCGGTCCGCTTCGATGGACGTGACGTTCCATCCGCTGGCGGGGCGAAACGCCGCCGTCAGCTCGTCGCGGCTGACGGGATGCGGGCCGGTCTCGGGCCCCTCGTCGCTGAAGCACAGCACGTACAGCGTCCCGCCGTGCTCGGTCACCGACGCCAGGCTCGCCACGTACCGCGGGCGCTCGTCGGGGTCGCAGGTGTGGAACAGCCCGCAGTCGAGGACCGTCTGGAAGGTGCGGCCCAAGCCCTCCAGCTGGAGCGCGTCCGCCGCGACGAGCTCGACCTCGATCCCGCGCTCGTCGGCCTTCGCTCGAGCCATCGCCAGGGCGGTGTCGGCCACGTCGACGCCGACGACCGACAGTCCCAGCGAGGCGAGGTGAAGCGCGTTCTCCCCGGTTCCGCAGCCGGCGTCGAGCACCGCGCCGGCGAACCGGCCTTCGGCTGCCAGGCGCACGACGGCCGGCTGGGGACGGCCGATGTCCCACGGTGCGGGGCCGCCCTGGTACGACGCGTCCCAGGGCAGCCCCGTCATCCGCTCGTGGCTTGTTGGCCGGCGCGTCAAGGCCCTCGCGCTCAGTCAACCACGACGTTCGACCGAGCGCTTCACGCGGGCTGTCGGACGGCGCCCGCGCCGCTGAGGGCCGGCACGCCCGTGTGGCGGTTGGCCCAGTCGAGCACGTAGTCGGCCACCGCTTCCCAGCCGGGCGCGCCGGCGGTGAAGTGCGAGCGTCCCGCGAACTCCTTGTAGTCCACGACGGCCTTCGACTTCCCGAGGCGCTTGGCCGCCTCCCTGCTCAGCGACGCCGGGACCGTGTGGTCCTTGTCGTTGCCGACCACGAGCAGCGGCGCGCGGTCGTCCTTGTGGAAATCGACCTTGGTCACGGCACGCGGATTGAAGTTCGCGAACGCCGCCTGGAAGAGCACCCGTCCCGGGCCGGGCACCTGATAGCGGGCGTAGGCCGCCTCGGCGTCCGCGTCGCTCATGGTGTTCGTGAACGAGTAGCGGAACTGGCTGGGCGTCAGCTCGATGGTCCTCTTGACGTTCGCCGGGTTGCGCAGCGCCGGGAAGACGGTGCGGATCTGGGCCGGCGGCAGCCGCAGCAGGCCCTTGACCTGCGCTGGGGAGATCGCCACACCCGCGGCGCCGAGGCCGCGGTCCAGCAGCAGCTCGGTCACCAGGCCGCCGAACGAGTGCCCGATGATCACTGGCGGCGCGTCGAGGCTGCGGATGATCCGGTCGTAGTGGTCGACGACCTCGGTGACGCCGAGCCCGTTCAGGACCGACGGGTCGCGGCGGAGGGCCTCGACCTCGACGCCCATGCGGGGCCAGGCCGGCGCGAGCACGTCGTACCCGCGCTGCTCGAAACGGGCCTTCCAGCCCTCCCAGCTGCGCGGGGTCAGCCACAGGCCGTGGATGAGGACGATGGGTGAAGACATGGATCCGCTCCTTCGTCGGCGCGTCGATTCGAACTGGCAGCAGCGAGGACCGGACAGCGGCGCGAGTTGTGACATGCCTTGATCTATTCCCATAATGGAATACAATGGCTGCATGGCCCGAGCCGCCACGACCTCCGACGCCTTCAACGCGATCGCCGAGCCGCAGCGCCGCGAGATCCTCGACCTGCTTCGCGGCGGCGACCGCCCGGTCCTCGACCTGGTCGGGGAGCTGCGGATCGCCCAGCCGAGCGTCTCCAAGCACCTGAAGGTGCTCCGCGAGGTTCGCCTCGTGCAGGTACGCGCGGCCGGCCGCCAGCGCATCTACGGCCTCGATGCCCGAGGGCTGCGCCCGATCCACGAGTGGGTGGGTGGCTTCGAGCAGTACTGGAACGAGAGCTTCGACTCGCTCAACGCCTACGTGCAGGCGCTCAAGGGCGGCGACACGCGATGACGAACACCCGCCACGCGACGGCACGCGATCGCGAGATCGTGATCAGCCGCACCATCGACGGCCCGCGGGAGCTCGTCTTCGCGGCGTTCACCGAGGTTCGGCACCTGTCGCGATGGTGGGGACCCGACGGGTTCACCACGACCACGCGCGCATTCGCCTTCCGGGAGGGCGGCGTCTGGGACTTCGTCCTGCACGCACCGGACGGGGCCGATTACCCCAGCTGGATCACGTGGCGCGAGATCACGCCACCCGAGCGGATCGCCCTGACCCACGGCGAGTCGGCACAGGACCCCGACGCGTTCGAGTCGATCCTCACCTTCGCCGACCACGGCGGGACGACCGAGATCACGATGCGCACCGTGTTTCCCACAGCGGCGCTGCGCCAACGGGCGGTCGAGGAGTACCACGCCATCGAAGGCGGCCGCCAGACACTCGACGGCCTGGCCGCCTACATCGCTGAACAGAGAAGGCTCAGCTGATGGGCGGCAAGGTCTTCTTCAGCGTCACGATGTCCCTCGACGGTTACGTCGCGCCCGAAAGCTCCCCCGACGACGTCGAAGCGATGCGGCGAGGCGAGAGCACACCGGGTCTCGAACGCTGGATGGCGCAGTGGGGCCAGCTGCAGAGCTGGGCGCTCGAGCAACGCTTCTTGCGCGAGAACCTGCACCTTGGCGCGGGCGGCAGCGAAGGCCGCGACAACGCCATCGTGGAGGAGACGTTCAAGCGCACCGGCGCCAGCGTCATGGGCAAGCGCATGTTCGAGCTCGGCGAGATCGGCTGGCCCGAGGAAGCGCCGTTCCACACCCCGGTCTACGTCCTCACCCACGAAGCGCGCGAGCCGTGGCCCCGACCTGGCGGCACGACGTTCCACTTCGTCGACGACGGCATCGAGAGCGCTCTCGCGCGGGCCCGTGACGCCGCCGGTGACCGCGACGTGCGCATCGCCGGCGGTGGCGACACCATCCTGCAATACCTCAACGCAGGCCTCGTCGACGAGTTCACCATCGCCCTGGCTCCCGTGTTCTTCGGTTCGGGCGTAAGCCTCTTCGAAGGCATCGACGCCGACCGTCTCACCGCAGAGCAGGTTCACGTCGAACCATCATCGCCGGTCACACACCTCACTTATTCACTGGTAGTCGCACCGTAACGCTGAGCCCGCCGCCGGCCCGGGGGGTGAGGGTGAGGGTTCCCTCGTGCGCCTCGGCGATGCTCTTGACGATCGCGAGGCCGAGACCCACACCTGCGTGATGGGTGCGTACGCGCTTGCTGCCGCGCTGGAACGGCTCGGCGAGCGTGGCGACCAGCTGTGGGGTGAGCTCCTCGCCGGTGTTCTCGACAGTGAGCACCACGTGCTTGGGATGGGCGGTGCTCGTGACCCACACGGCGCCCCGCTCGGGCACGTTGTGGACGATCGCGTTGTGCACCAGGTTCGAAGTCATCTGCAGCAGGAGCGCGTGTGAGCCGATGGTCATCGCCGTGTCGCCGGAGGTCTCGATGGTGACGCCGCGCCGTTCTGCGAAGGGGAGGAGCGTCTCACTGGCTTCCTCGGCGATGAGCGACAGATCGACGTGCTCTCGCACGAAGGAGCGTTGATCGGCGCGGCTGAGCAGCAGCAGCGCTTCGGTGAGGTCGATCGCTCGGGTGTTGACCGCGTGGAGGCGGTCGACGAGCTCGCCGTTGTCGTGGTCCGGATCGCTTCGGGCCACGTCGAGCAGCGTCTGGGTGAGCGCCAGCGGGGTGCGCAGCTCGTGGGAGGCGTTGGCTGCGAACCGCTGCTGCTCGGCGACGTGTGCCTCGAGCCGCGCGAGCAGGCCGTCGATCGTGTCGGCGAGATCCTTGAGCTCGTCGCGGGGCCCCGCCAGCGCGAGGCGCTCGTGCAGGTTGCGTTCGGAGATGTGGCGCGTTGTCGTCGTCATCGCGCGTAGCGGGCGCAGGACCCGGCCCGCGACCAGCCAGCCGAGCGCGATCGAGACCACGGTCATGATCGCCAGCGCGATCCCGGACCAGGCAAGCAGCTGGTGAAGATCGTTGGTGTGAAGGCTGAGGGCCTGGGCGTACTGCCGTTCGGCGGCATGGCGCACGTACCGCGCGACGTCGGGGTTCGCCAGGGCTTCCTTGAGGGCGCGTGGGGCGCTCGGCCCGTTCGGACCTCCCCCCGCGACGATGAGGTCGGGGCTGCTCGATCTGCGGACGAGGAGGTAGGTGACCGCGAGCAGCAGCGCCCCTGACGCGAGGAACAGGCCGCTGTAGAGAAGGGTCAGGCGCAGGCGGACCGTTCGCGAGCGCATCTGGAGCACCCGACGCGGGGCGAGCCTGGACAGAGCGGGGCGCGGCATCGTCAGATCTCGTTGCCGGCCTGGGGCGCGACCACGATCCGATGCTAAGAGCCGGCGCGTATCGCGCGTGTATCGAAAACCCGATACGCGCCGGCAACACCGCGCTGCCTTCAATGGCGGCGTGGCTTACAGCGAGCAAGCACCACCAGCGCCCCGCGGGATCCGGATTCGCAAGCGCCGGGTCGCCGGAGTCCTGGTCGTCATCGTGGGGGTCGCCGTCCTCAGCCTCGCGTGGCGGGCCGCCTCGTCCTCTGGTCGGTTGAGTGAGAGCGGCGGTGCCGCGTCCACCGGCCGCCTTGGGCTCGGCGAGGCCGACGGTGCGGTCCCCGATGGCACGACGGTCTTCGACGATGAGGTTCCAGGCGTCGCCAA
>Ga0081539_10004645_pt1 | contig 14951 bp, 9 predicted proteins | sample TabmetS4T2R2_FD_71023 | JGI IMG/M metagenome (GOLD analysis project Ga0081539, IMG submission 71023) | Tabebuia heterophylla rhizosphere microbial communities from the University of Puerto Rico - S4T2R2 | ecosystem: Host-associated > Plants > Roots > Rhizosphere ...
GGCTTCGACTACCACGGAATGGAAGGACCAGGGCGATCGCCTGTCACAGCAGAAGACCACGCTCGATCGCGTGGCTGGCCTGTATGTCACCAATCCCAGCGGCGACGGCGTGCTGTCGGTGGTGGCCGGCGGTGACATCGGTCTCAAGGCGGCGGAGATCCGCAATGCCGGGAAGGATGGCATCACCCAGCTGGTTGCTGGCGGCACCCTGGACCTGGGTGCGCAGACGCTGGGCCAGAGCAGCGCGCTGAACCACGACAACCGCAATCACACCAGCAACAGCCAGACCACGCATGCGGTGTCTTCGATTGAAGGCGCTGGCGATGTGGTGCTGGCAGCGGGCAAGGACATCAACCTGGCTGCAACCCGCGTCAAGGCCGATGGCGGCATGGCCCTCCAGGCCGGTGGGGACATCAACAGCCAGGTGCTGGTGGACAGCCGCAGCAGCGACTTCAACGCCGGTGGCAAGCGCAGCTCGCTGCAGATCAGCCAGAGTGATGAGACCGTGCGCGGCAGCCAGCTGCTGGCTGGCGACAACATGGTGCTGAGGGCAAACCGCGATATCAATCTGACCGCTACCCAGGCCACCAGCTCGGATGGCACGTTGAGTGTGACCGCCGGTCGCGACGTCAACCTGCTCTCGGCCAGCGAGACGCATGACTTCAGCCTGGACAGTTACGATAAGAAAAAGAAGACACTTTCGAGCACCACCACCACCCGCCATGCCGAGAGCAGCGACAGCTACGCGATCGGCACCGGTCTGATGGGCGAGAGCGTGAGCGTCACCGCCGGCCGTGACCTGACCGCGGTGGGCGCGGTGGTCGACGCCACGGGTACGGTCGTTCTCGGCGCTGGCAACAATGTGCTGATCACCTCCGCTGAGGATCATCACAGCAGCGAGTCCAGCGAGAGCAGGAAGAAGTCCGGCTTCACCGGTGGCTTCTCCAATGGCACCGCTTCGATCGGTTACGGTAGCTCGAAGAACAGCGGCAGCACTGCCGAGCAGTCGACCACCCAGGTCGGCTCGGCCATCGCCTCGCGCGAAGGCAGCGTGCTGATCAACGCCGGCAACCAATTGACGGTCGCGGCGTCCGACGTGGCGGCAGGCAAGGATCTGACCCTGGTCGGCAGGGACATCAATCTGGTTGCCCGGCAGGACACCGTGGATACGCAGTCCAGCCAGTCGAGCAAGTCCAGCGGGTTCTCGGTGGGCGTCACCTACGACCCGGCCAAGGCGTACCGCGCCGCACGCGACAACGCTACCGAAGGCATGGCCGATAGCGGCACGATGATGGGCCGGATCACGCGCACCGCCGAGGGCGTGGCGGCCGGCGTGTCGGCGGCTGTGCTGCCGGCGATCACGGCTGGCAGCCAGCGCTCGAACAGCAACCAGAGCCACTCGACCAGTGATGCCCGGGTCAGCAACCTCAATGCAGGTGGCAATCTCTCGCTGATTGCCAATGGCGGCTCGATCACCAGCCAGGGTGCGCAGATGTCGGCCGAGGGCAATGCCGCCCTGCTGGCCACCAAGGACATCGTGTTCGATGTCGCGCACAATACCGAGCGCAGTGACAGCGACAGCCGTGGCAAGGGTTGGGGTATCGCCACCAACTCGGCAGGCCTGCCGTTCGGCACCAACAACTCACGCAGCGATGGCACCGGACAGAGCGACACCATTACCGGCACCCAGCTGTCGGTCGGTGGTGGCGTGCGCATGGCCACCACGGAGGGTGACATCAGTCTCACTGCTGCGAACATTGCGGCGGAGAAGGACGTCAGCATCCGTGCTGCGGGCGATCTGACGATCCGTAGCGGGCAGGACACGGTCAGCAATGCCAACCGCTCGGACAGCAAGGCGATCGGCACTGTGCAGATCTCCGATACCGAGAAATTCTCCGGTTGGCATCGCGAACAGCATCGCGATGACAGCGCGCAGGTCTCACAGGTGGCCAGCACCGTCGGCAGCCTCGGCGGCAACGTCAACCTCACCGCAGGTGGCAAGTACACGCAGAGCGCCAGCAATGTAGTGGCAGCCAAGGACGTGAACATCACCGCTGCCGAGATCGAGCTGCTGACCGCCGACGAAAGTGGCCACTACTCGCAGAGCGACAAGGACCTGAAGATCGGTGCCTTCGCGCGGGTGAAGTCGCCGTTGATCGATCTGCTCAACAACGTCGACGCCGCGCGCAAGTCCGACGATCGCCTGCAGAAGATGCAGGGACTTGCCGCTGGTGCCAATGCCTATCAGGCCGCCAGTGCCATCTCCAGCATGGCCGGCAAGGGCGGAGGCGGGGCACTGCTCAGTGCCGAGGCCGGCGTCGGCTTCAAGACCTCCAGCAGCAGTGCCGATGGCAGCAGCCAGGTCTCGCGCGGCTCCACCATCCAGGGGGGCGGCAACGTCAACCTGACCAGCACCCAGGGCGACATCCACGTGGTGCAGGGCAATCTGAGCGCGGGCAACACGCTCAGTCTGGATTCGGCCGGTGACATCCTGCTGGAAGCGGGCAAGGCGCACGTGGCCGACCGCAGCAAGAGCAGCAATGCTGGCGCCGAAGTCGGCGTGGGCGTTGCAGTGGGCGCGCAGACCGGCGTGTACGTTTACGCCGAAGCCAGCGTCGGCAGCAGCAAGTCCAATGCCGAGAGCAGCACCTGGCAGAACACCACGCTGACCGGCAAGAACATCTCGATGAAGGCCGAGGGCGATACCACCCTCCGTGGCGCCACGGCGACCGCTGATCGCATCGACGTCAAGACCGGCGGGACGCTGACCATCGAGTCGCTGCAGGACATCGCCGAGAGCATGTCCAAGAACAGCCAGGTGGGTGGCCGCGTGCAGGTGTCGTTCGGCACTGCGTGGAATGCTGATGGTTATGCCAGTGCAGGCAAGGCCAACGGCAGCTATCAGGGTGTTGGCCAGCAGAGCGGCCTGTTTGCCGGCAATGGGGGGTACCACGTCGATGCAGGTCACGTGAGCCTGGTGGGCGGCGCGATTGCCAGCACCAATGCGGGCAACAGTGAACTGACTGCGGGCTCGCTGACGTTCACCGACCTGCAGAACCACATGGACTACAAGGCCACGTCGGGCAGCATCAGTGGTGGCTTCGGCAGCAGTGGCAAGGGCCCGACGGACAAGGGTGTGGGAGCGGTTGAGCAGCTGCAGGGCATCGGCAGCAACATCAAATCCGGAACGTTTGGCGGCGTGGATGGTGTCGCGTTCGGCGGTGGACTGCCGATGCATGAAAGTGGCAGCGACAGCTCAAGCACGCGTGCAACACTGACCGAGGGCAATATCACCATCGGCGGCAGGAAGACCACGGCGGCCGAACTTGGTGTCAATACCGATGCTGCAGCGGCACACCGTGCGCTGGAGGCGATGCCGGATGCCAACAAGATGCTGGCCGACCAGCAGGCGCTGGCGAATGCAGCAAGCACGGTACTGGCCACCAGCAAGCAGATCGCATCGGACATTGGCAGCTACGGGATCAACAAGATCACCGATGCCTACCTGGAGGGTAAGAGCGCCGCAGAGAAGGAGGCCTTTGCCAACCTCAGTCCCAAGGATCAGTACACCGCCCTTGCCGGCTTTGACAGCTCTTACCCTGATGCGCTGGTCACGCAGCAGAAGTGGGCACCCGACGGTACCTATGGTCGTGCGCTCAACGCGGTCTCCACCGCGCTGGTCGGCGGCGTGGCAGGGCACGCAGGTGGTCAGGTCATCTCGAACACACTCGCGCCCTACGCCGCTGAGCTGATTGGAAAGACATTCGATCCCAACAAGCAGAGCGCCGTCCCCAGTGAGGCGATGCAGATGCTCTCGCATGCGCTTCTGGGCGCGCTGCTTGCGGAGGCGAATGGCGGTTCGGCAGGTACCGGAGCCGCTGCTGCCGGAGGGGGTGAACTGGCAGCCAAATTCCTGGGTGACTACTACGCGCAGCAGAATGGCGGGCAGCTGACTCCGGAGCAGGAACAGCAGATCAAGGCATTGGGCCAGGCGGTCGGCGCGATGGCGGGTAGGATTGGTGGAGACGGAGCCATGGGTGCGGCGTTGGGAGCCACCATCGCCAGGAACTCCGTCGAGAACAACTATCTGAATCATGCCGAGCGCATGCAGTTCCTCGACGCTATGCTGAGCTGCACGAAGAGCGGTGAACGCTGTGGCGAAAGGGAGAAGCTCGCTGCGTTGTCCGACGCGAGGAATTCGGCCTTGATTGCCGCGTGCACGGGATCGGCGAACTCGTCAGCGTGCCAGGCGGAGAAGTCCAAACTGGGAGACGCGTATTGGACGCTCGCACAGGGTGAATCCGTCTATACCCAATGGATCAAGGACAACGGGCTTGCCCTGGCTGAGGCGGCACTGACGAAGGGGAATGGGGGCAAGATCGCGTCGGATCTCCTCACTCATACTTCTTCAATCGATGCCAAGTACAAGATCACCTGCGCCGCCGCCGGGCGATGCGATCCGTTCACTGCGGGTGCACTGGTCCTGGATGGACGAATGCAGGAGGCGATGACCAATTCCGCCCTCAATCTGTTGTTTGACAAGGCTGGGGCCGCTGCGGGCGTTACCACCAACGTGGGCGGCATGGTGATGGACGTGGCCAAGATGAACCAGATCTATGCCACTGTGGAGAGTTTCAAGCAAGCCAAGCATGACTATGATCGTGCGCTGGAAATAGGTGGGTGGGGCCTCGTCAAGGAGAAGGGGATCGGCGCCTGGTCATCCATCACTGGCTACTTCGGAAATGGCTGGGATGCGGCGACCTACGAGCTGGGCCTGAACCAGAAGTGGAATCTGGCAGATGTGGCAGCAAACGGCTTCATCAAGGGCGACATGGGACTGGACGTTGCGTTGGCCGTGGTCAGCCTGGGTGATGTCACCGCGATGCGTGCGGCCGTGAAGGCCAGGAAGTTGGCGGCGTTGGAGCGTGAGGCCGCATCTAGCGCTGGAAATCCAAAACCATCTGTGGATATGGGCGAAGGACGGCCCAAAAACGACTATCTGAAGGACGTAGAGGGGGCAAGAACGCCGGCCGAACTGATCGAGCAGCAGAAGGGGACGGCTGGAAGAACTGCGCCGGTGGATTATGGCCACATTCTAGATGGAAACTTGAATAAGCGCGGTGATGGTGTCGGTGGTCATTATCTTCGATCGGACAATGTTAGGGTTGTTGAAGTGACCAAGGGGCCGGATCGAAATGGCATCACGCAGGGGATGGTCGAAATTCGCGATCCCGCGACTGGTAAATGGGTAGCCAAGAAGGCCGAAACAACGTTCTTCCCGAAGGAATGGACTCGTCGCCGGGTGGAGATGGAGATCGAAAGCGCATTTGCGAACTCGTCAACAAAGTATAGGAATGGTCAGCCATACTGGGAGGGCACCTCTTCCAGCGGTGTTAAGATTGAAGGCTACTACCAACGCCCAGATGGTGGGGCAGCTACGGCGTATCCGGTTTATGGGGCTAAATAGAATGGTCATGAATGCAATTGTTTTTCCGTATTGGAATGGAGACGAATACGTTCTCTCGTCGGATGAGAAAATCGGCGATTCAGAACCTGTCTTGTATGGTCAGGGGGGTGGGGTCGGGGAGATTGCTGCGTGGTTGGATGGTGACTTTGGTTTTCTTGGCGTTGGCAGTGAGCAGCGCGTTCGAAAATCATTCGAAGCTGCGGCGCCTACTGCCAATGGGGGAGAATGCGTCCACTACGGGGAGGGTCATGCAGTTCTGCGCGTAGGGGATCTGTTCCTGGTCTTCTCCAGATGGAACAAGAGCAATGTTGCATTGCTGAAGCAGGCGCAGATTGTCAAAGTTCTGGATATGTACTCTTCTTTCCGAAGTGTCAGCCCGCGAAAGAAGGATCGCCCGCCAGCAGCGTTTGAGTTCGAGTATGAGGCTGAAGGTGAAGAGGCTGTCCGCCAATTCAAGGAGGCGGGCGGAGATGCCTCCAGGCTCGAGGACGACTCCTGAGTATGGTCTCCAGAGTTCCCGCAGGCTTTGCATGTGATCCGCTACACCTTCATGATCAGGCATAGTCATCAGCACGCGGACTGCGGAGCCACCGGCGATGTCGATCGGTACGCTGCGTCGAACCACGGCTGCGGTCCATGGTTACAATCCGCCCATGATCAGCCCCCGCCTCCTGGCTTCCACACTGCTGGCCCTGGCCCTTTCGGCCTGCACCGCCACCGCGCCCGTGCAGCACAACCCGCTCGCCACCTGGGTGCCATCACCCAACCAGAACGCGCGCACGCCGGTCATCATCGTCATCCACCACACCGAGCAGAAGTCGGTGCAGCAGAGCCTGCATACGTTGCGCACCGCCAACAGCGGTGGACCGGTCAGTGCGCACTACCTGATCGGCGCCGATGGCCACCGTTACCAGCTGGTGGCCGATGAGCGCCGCGCCTGGCACGCTGGCGCCGGGCGCTGGGGCACCATCACCGATCTCAACTCGGCTTCGATCGGTATCGAGCTCGACAACGATGGCCGCAGCCCGTTCAGTGCAGCGCAGATCGAATCGCTGATCGTGCTGCTGCGCGATCTCACCACGCGCCTGAACATTCCGCCGCGCCAGGTGATCGGCCATGCCGACCTGGCGCCGACGCGCAAGCAGGATCCGAGTCGCTTCTTCCCATGGCAGCAGTTGGCCGAGGCCGGCTTCGGCGTGTGGCCGCGCGCGGCCGACGGCGCGGCACCGGAAGGCTTCGACGCGTGGAATGCGCTGGCCCGCTTCGGTTATCCGCTCGACAACCGCGAAGCCACCGTCGCCGCCTTCCACCGCCGCTTCCGTGGCCGCGACGACCTGCCGAAGACGCTGGATGCCGAGGACGCCCGCATCCTGCATTCGTTGCTGCTGCAGATGCCGTGACCCCGCGCATGAACGCTTGGCCCCGCGCTGGGTTGCCGCACAGCGGCCGGCACTCCACCATGGCGGCATGATCGATTCCGCTACCTTCTTCAAGCGCAAGCACTGGACCCTGTTGGCAGCGGCGGTGCTCGCCGGTTGCGCAACCACCGCTCCCCGCACGGGTTCCGAAGCGCCCACGCCGCCCACGCCGCCGGCGGCCACCTACGCCAAGGTCGACTGGAAAGCCCTGCCCGCAGTCTCCGACGCTGATCTGCAGGCCGGCTTCGTGGCTTGGCGCAGCAGCTGCGCCCGCCTGAAAAACGACGCTGTCTGGGCCAAACCCTGCGCCACCGCCGCCGCGGTGTCAGACAAGGACCCGGCCGCGATCCGCCAGTTCCTGCAGCGCGACCTCGATGCCTACGCGCTGCGTGCCGGCGGCCATCAGGCCGACGGGTTGATTACCGGCTACTACGAGCCGATCTACCCCGGCAGCCTGACCCGTACCGACAAGGCCACGGTACCGGTGTACGGCACGCCCGATGATCTGATCGTGGTGCAGCTGGACAGCCTCTACCCGGAACTGAAGGGCAAGCGCCTGCGTGGTCGCGTCGAAGGCAAGGTGCTCAAGCCCTATGACGACGCCGGCACCATCGCGGCCAAGGGCGCCAAGGCCCCGGTGCTGGCGTGGCTGACCGACCCGATGGACCTGCAGCTGCTGCAGATCCAAGGGTCCGGCCGCGTGCGCCTGGCCGATGGCAAGCAGGTGCGGCTGGCCTACGCGGAACAGAACGGCCACCCGTACCGCGCGATCGGTCGCTGGCTGGTGGACCAGGGCCAGCTGAAGAAGGAAGACGTCACCATGGACGCGATCCGCGCCTGGGCCCGGGCCCATCCCGCGCGCGTACCGGAACTGCTGCGCAGCAATCCCAGCTACGTGTTCTTCGTGCGCAACCCGGACAGCCCGGAGGGGCCACGGGGTTCACTGAACGTGCCGCTCACCGCCGGCTACAGCGTGGCGGTGGATCGCACCGTGGTGCCACTGGGCAGCCTCCTGTGGCTGTCCACCACGCGCCCGGACGGCACCCCGGTGGTGCGCCCGGTGGCTGCGCAGGACACCGGCGGCGCCATCGCCGGCGAAGTGCGCGCCGACCTGTACTGGGGCAGCGGCGATGCCGCCGGCAAGCTGGCTGGCGACATGAAGCAGAAGGGCAACATCTGGATGCTGTGGCCGAAGGGCGTGCCCCTGCCGAACTGAACCGGCAAGGGTCGGATCCCTTCCAAAGGAAAGGGCTCTGACCCCGGATGCCTGATAATGGCGCCATTCCGTACTTTCCGGCCGCGCCTGCGGCCAGGGCCCCTGCAATGACCTACGCAAAGCACAACGCAAAATCCGGCGCGAAATCCGCCGCAAAGAAGTACTACAAGCACTGGGCCGAATCGGGCCTGGGCAAGGGCAACGTGCTGATGGAAGCGCGCGGCGAGAAGATCGTGCGGCAGGTGGAAATCTACGGCACCAAGATGGTCTGGGCCGACGAGCATGCCCACAGCGACGACCGCTTCCTGCTGGCCGACCAGCCAGTGTCGTTCCTGGATTTCGACGAGGACGACGAAATCTCCGCGCGTGAATTCGAAGCCGCCTGGAAGAAGGCACGGGAAGCCACCGGTTACCCGGTGTAATCCCCCCGGCACCCCGCCCTTGTAGTGCCGAGCCTTGCTCGACGCTGCAAAAGCGGGCATGTGAAATGTTATATGATTACATTTCACTGTAACCGCCCCTTCCCATGAAGACTCCCACCCTGGTGGCCGCCCTCGCGGCCGCACCGTTCGCCCCTGAAGCCTTCGCGCAGTCGGCCGACGCCGCGCTCACCCTCGGCAAGGTGCAGGTACACCAGCACGGCGAAGGCCAGCTCAGTGCGCACCAGGTGCTGACCTCGGTGGACGTCCTGGGTGCAGACCAGATCGAAAACCGCAACGTCTCGCACAGTTGGGAACTGCTCGGGCAGATGCCCGGCATCCAGCTCACCGAAACCCGGCAGGGCGCCGAATCGGGCAAGGTCAGCTTCCGCGCCTTCAACGGCGAGGGTTACCTCAACGCCATCAAGACCCTCATCGACGGCATTCCCAGCAACGTCAACAGCGGCAACCAGCGCTTCATCGACATGCTGTTCCCGCTGGACATCAGCTACATCGAAGTGGTGCGCGGTACCAACGACCCGCGCTATGGCCTGCACAACATCGGCGGCAACGTGAACTTCGGTACGCGCCAGGGTGGCAGCTACACCGATGCGCGCCTGGCCTACGGCAGCTACAACACCCGTGATGCGCAGCTGGCGGTTGGCCGCGAAGCCAATGGCTTCGCGCAGAACTATTTCGTCGGCACCCAAGCCAGCGATGGCTACCGCGACCACGACACCTCGAAGAAGTACTCGCTGGGTGGCAAGTGGTTCTTCGGCACGCTGGACGAAGGGCTTCGCCTGGGTCTGACCGCGCGCGCCTACCACCATCAGGCCGACGAACCGGGCTTCATGACCGCCGAGGAACTGCGCACGCACCGCCGTGGCAGCGAGCTGCGCAACGGCAACGATGGTGATGACCGCGACATGCGCCAGCTTGCCGCGCACCTGGACATGAAACTGTCCGACGCACTCACCTTCGGCACGCGTCTCTACTACAACCGCTACGAAGACGACCGCCGCGTGACCTTCAGCAACCTGCCCACCGGCAACCTGCCGCGCCAGCGCCGCGTGTGGGACGAGCGGCAGCATGGCCTGCTCAGCACGCTGACCTGGCAGGCCAGCCCCACGCTTACTGTCGAGGGCGGCCTGAACTACGAGCAGCAGGACAACAGCTACATCCGCGAGCGCTACGCCTACGCCGAACCCACTGATTTCAGCCAGCCGCCCGCGCGGGTGCAGAACAACGATCGCCACAGCTTCGACAACTGGGGTGCCTACGTGCAGGCCATCTACCAGCCGGTCGAGGCCTGGAAGATCGTGCCGGCCTACCGCGTCGACCGTTTCAGTGGCCGCACGCACCTGATGAACGGCATCACCGCCCGGCTGCAGGATTACGGCAGCATCGGCCAGCCCAAGCTGAGCATCATCCACAGCCTGGGCCAGACCACCCACGTCTACGCGAACTGGGGCCGCACCTTCCAGGTGCTGACCGGGTCCACCGCGCCGGCCTACCTCACCCCGGGACAGGCACCGATGCAGCCGTCCACCAACACCGGCATGGAGCTGGGCCTGAAATTCCAGCCGTTTGCCGGCAGCCAGGCACGCCTGGCGGTGTGGCAGCAGGACGCGGAAAACGAGGTGTCCAACATGCCGGCCACCGGCACCACGGTCACCCTGGGCAAGACCCGCCGGCGCGGCGTGGATGCGCAGCTGAGCCTGCAGCTGGGCGACGACTGGACGGTATGGGCGTCGCACGCCTACCAGGAAGCGAAGATCACCCGCGACGACCGCGATGCCAGCATTTCCCTGCAGGGCCGGGAAGTGGCCGCCACCCCGCGCCACATCAGCAATCTGGGCGTGGACTACCGCGCCACGGATGCGCTGCGGCTGGGCCTGCAGGCGCGTGCACAGGGCGACTACTACCTGGAAGAGCGCAACGTGGCCGGCAAGTTCGGCGGCTTCGCCGTGCTCGACCTCAGCGCGGCCTACCAGCTCACCCCGCGTTTCAGCGTGGACCTGCAGCTGAAGAACGTTACCGGCCGCGAGTACGCCTACGCCTGGTACGACAGCTTCTTCTGGGACACCGCCCGCCCCATGTTCTCGCCGGCGCCGGGCCGCAGCATATTCGTCGGCCTCAACATGAAGCTGTAGCCGGGCACGCATCTGATAATGGTCGAGCTTGCTCGACCTGCAGCAGGGGGCAGAGCCCTTTTCTGGCGGACAGGGATCCGACCCCGGAACCCGTAGCGCATGGGGTCAGATCCCTTTCCGCGAGGAAAGGGCTCTGACCCCGAACCCCGCGTTTTGCACTACATTGGTGCAATGTCCGACCCCGCACCGCCGCCGACCCTTGAAGCCCTGGGCACGCCGCTGGCCTGGGCCGGGGCCGATGGCCGCATCATCGGCTGCAACCCGGCCTTCGGGCGCTGGCTGGGCGTCAGCGGTCGCCGCCTGCTGGGCCAGCCACTGGCCGCACTGGAAGTGCAGGGCGAAGCCCTGGCCCACTTCCTGGCACGCGATGAGCGCGACAGCCTGCGCCTGAACCGGCTGGCGCTGGCGGTGCCCGGCGAGGCGCCGCGCTTCGCCGAGGGCTGGATGAGCCGGCGCGACGATGGCGGCTGGTTGCTGGAGGCGCATCCGGTCGATGAATTCCCCGGGCTGGACCCGACCCAGGCCCTGCCCAGCGCGCTCAGCGCGGCGCTGAAGGGCCTGGCCCACGAGCTGCGCAACCCGCTGGCCGGGTTGAAGGGGGCGGCCCAGCTGCTGGCCCGCCGGGCCGCACAGCGCGACGCCAGCGAACGCGAACTGATCGAGCTGATCGGCTCGGAGATCGAACGTCTCAACGGCCTGCTCGACCAGCTGCTGTCGCCCGCCCCGGCCGCACCGCACGCCGAACTGAACATCCATGCCGCGCTCGAGCGCGTGCTGCGCCTGGCCGAGAACGAGGCCGGCTGGGCGGTACGCCTGCAGCGCGACTACGACCCCAGCATTCCCGAATTCCACGGCGACGCCGACCGCCTCACCCAGGCGGTGTGGAACCTGGTGCGCAACGCAATCCAGGCCGGTGCGGGCAGCATCACCTTGCGCACCCGCGTGGAGCATGGCGTGCGCATCGCCGAACGGCTGCACACGCTGGCCTTGCGCCTGGAAATCGCCGACGACGGCCGTGGCGTGCCCGAGGAACTGGCCGAACACCTGTTCCTGCCGCTGGTCAGTGGCCGCGCCGAAGGCACTGGACTCGGCCTGGCATTGGCCCAGCAGGTGGCGCGCGAGCATCGCGGCACGCTGACCTACCGCTCGCGCCCGGGCCACACCGTGTTTACCCTGCTGCTGCCGATCGGCAACGGCGCCGCCCCGGCCGAGGAGGCCCCGCGCGATGTCTGAATCTCCCTCCGCCGCACAGCGCATCTGGGTGGTCGACGATGATCGTGCCGTGCGCTTCGTGCTGTGCACCGCGCTGCGCGAGGCGGGCTACCAGGTCGTCGATTTCGACAGCGCCGCCCCGGCCCTGCAGGCATTGCGCGAGGGGCCGCCACCGGCGCTGCTGTTCACCGACGTGCGCATGCCCGGCGATGACGGCCTGGTGCTGCTGGACAAGCTCAAGGCCGCCTTGCCGCAGCTGCCGGTGGTGGTGATGTCGGCCTACACCGATGTGGCCAGCACCGCCGGTGCGTTCCGCGGCGGCGCGCATGAGTTCCTGTCCAAGCCGTTCGATCTGGACGATGCGGTGGCACTGGCGCAGCGGGTGCTGCCGGCCGTGGCACCCACCCTGGCCGCGCCCAGCCCGGCAGTCGAAACCGCCAGCGACCAGCCGCCGCAACTGGTGGGCGATACACCGGCGATGCGCGCGCTGTTCCGTGCCATTGGTCGCCTGGCGCAGGCGCCGCTGGCGGTGCTGATCACCGGCGAGACCGGCACCGGCAAGGAACTGGTGGCCCATGCGCTGCATCGCGAATCGCCGCGTGCGCACGGGCCGTTCGTTGCGCTCAACACCGCCGCGATTCCTGCCGAGCTGCTGGAAAGCGAGTTGTTCGGCCATGAAGCCGGCGCGTTCACCGGCGCGCAGCGCCGCCATATCGGGCGCTTCGAGCAGGCCGACGGCGGCACGCTGTTCCTGGACGAAATCGGCGACATGCCGCTGCCGCTGCAGACCCGCCTGCTGCGCGTGCTGGCGCAGGGCGAGTTCTTCCGCGTCGGTGGCCGCGAACTGATCCGCGTCGATGTGCGCGTGGTCGCCGCCACCCACCAGGACCTGGAAGGCCTGGTCGCGCAGGGGAAGTTCCGCGCCGATCTGCTGCACCGCCTGGACGTGGTGCGCCTGCAGCTGCCACCGCTGCGCGAGCGCCGCGAGGACATCGCACAGCTGGCCAGCACGTTCCTGGCCGCCGCCGCACGCAAGCTGGACACGCCGCCGAAGCGCCTGACGGCGGCCGCATTGCAGGCACTGCGCGAGCACGACTGGCCGGGCAACGTGCGCGAGCTGGAAAACGTGTGCTGGCGGATGGCCGCGCTGGCCGCTGCTGACACCATCGGCGTGGCCGACGTCGATACCGCGCTGAACCGCGCACGGAGCCGTCGCGGCAGCAGTGCTGATCCGGGGCAGTGGGAAGCGCTGCTGGCCGAATGGGCGCGCCGGCAGCTGGCTGAAGGCGTGGAAGGACTGCACGCACAGGTGCGCGAGCGGGTCGACCATGCTCTGCTGGACGCCGCGCTGCAGATCACCCATGGCCGCCGTGCCGAAGCCGCGGCACGACTGGGTCTTGGCCGCAATACCCTGACCCGCAAGCTGGGCGCGGGACGTCGTCGCGGCGGCCATTGAACGGCCCCTGCACGCGATCCTCGCACCCGCTTGCCGAACTGTTGATCGTTCATGGACGATGCAACGCTTAGTGTCATCTGCAAGGAGTCTTTGATGCGCCTGTCCTTTGCCATCCTGTCGTTGTCAACCGCCGTGCTGCTGTCTGCCTGTGGCAGTGCGCCGAAGAAGACCGAACCCACGCCGCCGCCGCCCACCGTGGTCAGCGCTGCACGGCAGGGCGACGCCAATCTCGCGCCGGCCTCGGCCAGCATCGTCAGTGGCCGCATCGCACTGATGGTTGAGCCTGGCGGCATCCACATCACCGGCCTGGTCGGTGGCCTGCAGCCGATGCAGCAGGCCGGCTTCCACATCCACGAGCGTGGCGACTGCAGCGCGGTGGATGCCAGCAGCGCCGGCAACCACTTCAACCCCGCCGGGGCTGCGCATGGTCGCGCCGGCACCGGCAAGCACCACCTGGGCGACATGGACAACCTGCGTGCCGACGCCCAGGGCCGCGCCAACGTCGATATCCACCTCAAGGGCGTTACCCTTGGCGGAGGCGCCGCCACCGATATCGCCGGACGTGCACTGGTCGTGCATGCCAACGCCGACGACTATCGCAGCCAGCCCGCCGGCAATGCCGGCGTCCGCATCGCCTGTGGCGTGATCCGGGTCGTCCGCTGATCACTTCACCGCAGGCATCATCGAGGGAGAGATTCCAATGCGTCTGATCCACACTTCGCTGTTTGCGGCCATCGCCGCACTGGGCCTGGCGGCCTGCAACCCGCAACCGGCCGCGCCGCAGGCGGAAACCCCGCCGGCCACGCCGGCCGACGGCGCCACCACCGAACCCGCTGCAACCCCGCAGCCGGCTGCCGCACCGGCGGCCGATGCTTCGGCCACCGCCGAGCTGGCACCGACCCAGGGCAACGAAGCCAAGGGCAGCGTCACCTTCAAGGTGGTTGATGGCAAGGTCCACGTGACCGGCCAGATCACCGGCCTGAAGCCGGGCAGCGAGCACGGCTTCCACATTCACGAGAAGGGCGACTGCAGCGCGCCGGACGGCATGAGCGCCGGCGGTCACTTCAATCCCGGCAAGCAGGATCACGGCAACGTCGCCACCGATCCGCATCACGGCGGCGACATGCCCAACATCAAGGCCGACGACAAGGGCGTGGCCACCATCGACGGCCCGGTGTCGAGCAACGTCAACATCGGCAAGGGCGATGACTTCGACATCATCGGCCGTGGCCTGATCGTCCACGCGGATGCAGACGACTACAAGACCCAGCCGACCGGCAATGCCGGCGCGCGCCTGGCGTGCGCGGTGATCCAGAAGGCCCCGTAAGCATCAAGGAACGCCGGCGCAAGCCGGCGTTCTTCCTTATCGGTAGTGCCGGCCGCTGGCCGGCCATCGCAGATCCGGACGTTGCCGACCAGCGGCCGGCACTACCCGTCCTTCAGCGCGCCAGCAGCTCGCGTGCGTCCTGGCCGGCCTCGCAGTGCACGAACAGCACTGCGGCCATTTCTGCTGGAAATGGAAAACGCCGGCGCAAGCCGGCGTTCTTTCTTTCTTTATCGGTAGTGCCGGCCGCTGGCCGGCCATCGCAGATCCGGACGTTGCCGGCCAG
>Ga0081539_10004646_pt1 | contig 14947 bp, 18 predicted proteins | sample TabmetS4T2R2_FD_71023 | JGI IMG/M metagenome (GOLD analysis project Ga0081539, IMG submission 71023) | Tabebuia heterophylla rhizosphere microbial communities from the University of Puerto Rico - S4T2R2 | ecosystem: Host-associated > Plants > Roots > Rhizosphere ...
AATGCCGCTCCGCGGCGTCGCCTACGCTTCAGGGCCGAACTCCGGCGAGGCGATCTGACGCACCTCGCAGTCGATCTCCCACTCGTCGCCGTGGATCTTCAGGAAGCGCTTCGCGAGCTCGATCGCGGCCGCCATCGACGGCGCCTCGAAAATCACGTACCCGCCGATGACCTCCTTGGTCTCGGTGAAGGGACCGTCGACCGTCGACAGCTGGCCCTTGCGCAGCTGCACGCGGACCCCCTCTTTGGTCGGCCTGAGGCCGGCCGTCCGTACCAGGGCGCCCTCACGGGTCATCTCGTCCAGCAGCTTGCCCATGTCCTGCATCAGCTGGTCGCTCGGCTTCAAGCCGCTGTTCTCGTTGATCCGGATCATCGACAGAAATCGCACGGTTCGCCTCCCTACCCGCTAGTCGAACGGGAAGGACTGGAATCGACAGATCGTCCCAGGGCCTCGAGATCGGCGAGGACGTCATCCGGAATCTCGAGCGTGGACGCCTCGAGATTCTCGCGCAGATGGGCCGCCGACGATGTTCCCGGAATCAGCAGCAGGTTGGGCGAGCGCTGGAGGAGCCACGCGAGGGCCAGCTGCATCGGCGTCGCCCGCAGCGATGCCGCCGCGGCGTCAAGCACCGACGACTGCAGGGGTGTGAAACCGCCGAGCGGGAAAAACGGCACATAAGCGATGCCCCGCGCGGCAAGATCGTCGACAAACGCGTCGTCGTGCCGGTGAACCAGATTGTAGAAATTCTGCACGCAGACGATCTCGGCGATGGTCTGGCCCTCGGCGAGCTGGCCCGGCGTCACGTTGCTCAAGCCGATGTGACGAATGAGCCCCTGACGCTGCAGGTCCGCGAGCACCGTCAGCGGCTCTGCAATCGAACCGTCCGAAGGTCCCATGACGCCGCCGACCCGAAGGTTGACGACATCCAGCGTGTCGCGGCCGAGATGTCTCAGATTGTCGTGTACCGCGTCGATCAACTCCTGACGGGAGAGGGCGTGGAGCCAGGACTTGTCGGCGCCTCGACGAGCGCCCACCTTCGTGACGATCACGAGATCGCCGGGATACGGGTGGAGCGCCTGCTTGATCAGCCGATTGGTCACGTGCGGACCGTAGTAGTCGCTCGTGTCGATGTGGTTCACGCCGGCTTCGACAGCCGCGCGGAGAACGGCGATGGCCGCGTCGACGTCGCGCGGCGGTCCCCACACCTGCGGGCCGGCCAGCTGCATGGCTCCGTAGCCCATTCTGTTCAGGGTGATCGATGTCGCAGGCAGCGTGAAGTTCGTATGCACGCGATCAGTTTATGAAGGATTATTCAGCTTTCACATTCGCATCATGCGAACCAACACCTCGAGCGGGTTTGCGCCAAGAAAAACGCCGGTTCAGGCGCGGGCGGCCGTCACGGTCGGCGCGATTTCGGAAGCGACCATTCAGATTCTGCTGAAACAGGGCGCAGATCGCCTGACGACGACGCGCGTGGCGGAGCGCGCGGGTGTGTCGGTGGGCACGCTCTACCAGTACTACCCGAACAAGCAATCGCTGCTGTTCGCGGTCCTGGCGACGCATCTCGACAACGTCGCGGCGTCCGTCGAAAGCGCGTGCCTGCGCGCCCGTGGCACACCGCTCGCCGGCATGATCGAGACCGTCGTCGAGGCCTACCTGGACGCCAAGACGGAGCGCATCGACGTGTCGCTGGCGCTCTACCAGTGTGCGGCGGACGTCGGCGGGCCGGCGCTGGTCAAGCGCGTGGCGCAGCGATCCCGGAAGGCGCTGGAAGCCATGCTGCAGACGGCGCCCGAAATCTCTGCGACTGCCAAAGGGCCCGATCCGTTCGCCGTGGAGATGATGTTTGCGGCAATGGCGGGAACGACGCGCCACGTCCTCGAGGCCGGGGCATCACCGGTGATGCTTCGCAATCTGCGACGACACCTCGTCGTGCTCTGTCAGTCCTACCTGGGGGCCGTCGCGGCGAGCGCGCCGGGCGGCAGGTGCGTCGTCAGATAGCGCGTCAGCAGATGGAAGAGATGCGGTGACGTGCCCGGCCCTTCCGAGATCGCGTGCGTCCGGTCGGGATAGGTCATGAAATCGAACGGCTTGCCGAGCTCGATCAAGCGGTTGACCAGCAGCTGCGACCCCTGATAGTGCACGTTGTCGTCGCCGGAGCCGTGCACGATCAACAGGTCGCCCTCGAGCTGACCGGCAAAGTTGATCGCCGATCCCTCCTTGTAACCCGCGACGTTGTCCTGCGGCAGTCCCATGTAGCGTTCCTGGTAGATGGTGTCGTAGAGCCGCTGATCGGGAACCGGCGCGATGGACATGCCCACCCTGTAGAGATCCGGCTCGCGGAAGATCAGGTTCAGCGTGTTCGTGCCGCCGCCGCTCCAGCCCCAGACGGCGACGCGATCGAGATCGACGTACGGGCGCGCTTTCGCCAGCGAGCGCAGCGCCGCCGCCTGCTGCTTCGTCGACAGGACGCCGACCGATCCGTAGATCGATTTGCGCCATTCGCGGCCGCGCGGCGCCGGCGTGCCGGCGTTGTCGAAGCTGACGACCAGATACCCCAGGCTCGCGAGATAGCGGTGGTAGAGGCCGGTCGATCCGGCCCACTGGTTGAGGACGGTCTGACCGGCGGGCTCACCATAGATGTAGACGAGGACCGGATACCGCTTCGACGCGTCGAAGCCGGCCGGCTTCAGCATGTAGCCGTCGACCATCGTGCCGCCGGCGTCGGTCTGGAAGTACTCGACCGGCGACGTGACGAGCGCCGGCAGCTTGGCCCTGAGAGCGGCGTTGTCGGTCAACAGCTGCGCGCGCTCGTGCGACGGCAGGGCGATGAGCTCGCGCAGGCCGGGATCGTCGAGCGACGAGAAACTGTGGAAGGCCGCCGCGCCGTCCGGCGACACGATGTAGCCGTTGGTGCCGCCGGCGAACGACGCCGGCGTGACGCGCACCGGATCGGCGCGGCCATCGAGCGGGGCGCGATACAGGTAGCGCTCGGTCGCGCGGTCCGGCGACGCGATGAAGTAGACCGAGCCGGCTGTTTCATCGACCCCGGCAACCGCGACCACGTCCATGCCGCCGCGCGTCACCAGCGTTTCGCGGCCGTTCCGGTCGACGCGATACGCGTGCATCCAGCCGTCCTTTTCGGACATCGTCAGGAACTCGCGTCCGCCGCGCAGCAGCCGCGCCTCCGGCAGTCCGCCGAACCCGATCGGAATGAACGCATTGTCGCGATCGCGCCAGACGGAGCGGACCGACGCGCCTTCCACGTCGACCAGGAGGTGGTCGTCGGTGTTCTGCAGGCGATTGAGCTGTTGCACCAGCAGCGTCTTCGCGTCGGCCCACTGCAGGCGCGCGACGTAGTGCTCGCGCGGATCGCCGGGCAGCGGCATCCAGAAGACCTTGGGGTCCGCAACGTCCACGACGCCGACCCGCACCGCTGAGTTCGTCGTGCCGGCCAGCGGATACGGGATGTCCTTGACGAGCGGATACGGGCCTTTCTGGCCCGGCGGCAGCTGCGTGACGATCGTCGACTCGGAACCGAGGTAGTAGACGAGAGGAAAATTGCCGACGCCGTGCAGGTCGAACTGCAGGAACGCGATCCGCCGTCCGTCCGGGCTCCAACGGAAGCAGTCGTGCAGATCGAGCTCTTCTTCGTTCACCCAGTCGGCGGCGCCGTTCGCGATCAAGTCCCCGCCATCGCGGGTGATACGCGTGATTGCGCCGGCGGCGTCCTCGACGTAGATGTCGTTCGCCCGCACGTAGGCGACCCGCGTCGCGTCCGGGCTGAACTGCGCGTACATCAGGCTCGCTTCAGGCGCTTCCCCGCCGAGTTTTCTGAGCGAGCCGGCGCGGCGGTCGAGCAGCCAGTAGTCGCCCAGCGCGTTGGTTCGCCAGGCGCGCCGCGTGTTGGTGAAAATCAAAACGCGGCTGGCGTCTTTCGACCACGAGAGCTCCTCGATCTCGAGCGGCGGCGCATCGCTGCGCGGCTTCAACTGCGCCGGCGTGATGAGCGTCTCCTGGCGCGTCCCGGTCCGGCTGTCGTATCGAACGACGCTCGCCCCACCGTCGCCAGGCTCGACGATGACGTAGGAGCGGCCCTCGTCGAACCACTGGAAGGGCCGCGCCGGCGCCGCGGCGAACTCGCGGTCCTTGAAGATCCGATCGACCATGTCGGACTGCTGGCCCGACAAGGTCGACAGGGCCGGAACGGCGATGGTCAGCACAAGGGCGGCGCGAAGCCGTCGGTCACGCATAAGTGCTCGCAGTTTACCCGTGATGCCGCTGGAGCGCGGCGAGGCCGGCGGCGAACGCCCGCCGGTGCTCCCGCGTCCAGGGCGGACCTGAGGGCCGCGCGGCGGTTTGCGCGATCTCTTCGCTGCGGCGAAACACGTGCACGTGGAGACCGAGATCGCGTGCCGCCCGGCAGAACGCCAACTGGTACATCATCCCGTCGGCGGCGCACTGCAGCCGATACGACTGCCGCACCAGGGCCACGGTGTCGGGCAGCTCGGGAAATGGTGATTCGCGAATCGCCAGACCGACAACGGCGTACGCCGGCGCCAGATCGCCGATGACCCCGCGCAGCGCCTGCGTGGTGTGCTCACCAATCGACTGTCGCACACGAGCGATCAAGACGTTCGCTTCGTCCTCCGGCATGCCGAGTGATTCGTGGTGATAGGGCATCGTCGGCAGCCCTCGAGCGATGGTCGTCACCCGCCGCCGGTCGACGACGGCGGGCAGATGGCGAGGCGCCGCCACGCAGACCAGGTGAGCCCAGCCGGCATGTTCGGCGACGCTGATTACGCACGGCGCCGGCGTCATGTCAGATAGGGACGCAACGTCCTGTCGAGATCCTCGCGCAGCCAGTCGATCGCGGGGCCTTCTCGATACAGCGTCCAGGACAGGAGCGATCCGCGAAGCGTGGCCTCGATCGACCGGGCCAGCGCCTGAACGTCGGTCCGCCGCCGCAGCTCGCCGGCCGCGACGGCCGCCGTGAGCCGTTGTTCGTACCAGGCGCGCGCCGCGCGCGACAGCCGCAGCAGATGGCGGCGGAGCGCCGGGTCGGCCAGATCGTTGTGCAGATAGGCGAGATTCCGCACCGCGGCGCGCGGCGAGGCCGCCAGCTGCGCATACATCGCCGCGACGGATCGCAGCTCCGCGAGAGGCGATGACGTCCGCAGGCGGGGGGCCGCCACGCCGACGTCCCCAGTGGCGGCCGCATGGCGGGCATGGGCGAGCAGCAGCGCGCGCTTCGAGCCGAATCGCTGCACCAGCCGGCCGGCCGTGACGCCCGCTTCCGCGGCAATCGCCCGGAGCGTGAGCTCCGCCGGGCCGCGGCGCTTCATGACCCGCACCAGCGCCGCGAACACGTCGGCGTCCTCGGCCTTGCGGCGCCGCGCCCTCACCTGACTTGACATGAACTAAACACACGTTTAGTTTAGCCGCAATGCCTTCGACCGTCACCATCCACATGGCCGCCAGCCTCGACGGCTTCATCGCCCGGCGGGACGGGCGCGTCGAGTGGCTCGACACGTCCGACGAATTCGCCGGCGGCGACACCATGGATCCGGCGTTCGTCGAGGCGTTCCTCGAGACGATCGACTGCTACGTCATGGGCTCGAGGACCTACGAGACCGCGCTGAATTTCGAAGCGAAGGGGTTCGGGTGGTCGTACGGCAGGAAGCCGACCTTCGTCCTCACCACACGCGAGCTGCCGCGGACCCGCGACACGGTCGAGTTCGTCTCGGGCGATCTCGCACGGCTCGTCAACGAGCGGCTGCGGCCCGTGTTCCGTTCCATCTGGGTCGTCGGCGGCGGGGCGGTGTCCGGGGAATGCCTCCGCCGCGGCCTGGCTGACGAAGTGCGCTACTCGATTCTGCCGATCCTGATTGGCGAGGGGATCCCGTTTTTCGAGAAGCTCAATCGAGACGTCGCCCTCCACCTTGCCGAGGTCAAGGCCTATAAGAGCGGCATGGTGGCGCTTCGCTACCAGGTCGGCGGACGGCGTCCGGCCTGACGGGCGCGGCCGGTCCGACGCGGGCGATTCTAACGTGTTGCGGATTGATTGCCGGAAATGAAGAGGCGGGCATCATGCCCGCCTCCTATGCCTTCGAACTCACGGTGCTTCCGATGAAATCGTCAGCAGGAAGCCGCTCGGATCCGTCACCTCGAACGCGCGGCTCTTCCATTCGGTGTCGTGCGGTTCGGAAACCAACGACACGCCTGCGCTCTTCGCGCGTCTGGCAATGTCATCGACGCTCTGGGTTGTCGACATGAACAGCCGCATGCCAGCGCCCTTCTTCCGGTCGCGTCCCTTCTTCCAGTCGTCCTGGCTCAGGCCGATCTGATTCTTGCCGGCGCGCATCATCACGCCGCGCAGCGTCCCGGCCTCTTCCCAGCGCTCGTCCACGACGAAGCCGAGCCCTTCATAGAACGTGATGCTCTTCTGGAGATCGTCGACGGTCAGATTCGGGAGGATAGTGCTGATCTGCAGGACCTCTTGCGTTGTCGCCACGATGCCCTCCTTACAGCGGCACTGATATGCAAACGATGTTCTCCGTCCTGCAGACGCTGCGTCTCTCTTTCGAGAGAACTCGTCCGGCTCTTGACACGCGGTTACGGACAGATTATTTTATCCGCTACAGACAGCTTTTCCTGTCCGTATGGCCGCCCGGCACCTCGACATCATCGACGACCCCGCGCGCGCGCGAACGGCGCTCCAGCCGATCCGGCTGCGGCTCCTGCACCTGCTCGAGCGGCCGCAATCGGCGCCGCAGCTCGCGAAAGCGATCGGGATGCCCCGCCAGCGGGTGCTGTATCACCTGCGGAAGCTCGAGGCGCAGCAGCTGGTGGAAGCGCAGGAGCACGGCAGCGTGGGCCGCCGCATCGATCGCTCCTACGTCCGCACCGCGACGTCGTACGCCATCGCGCCGAAGACGTTGGGCGGAGTCGCCGTCGATCCGCGGACGTTCGCGGACGCGTTCTCCTCCGCCTACCTGTCGGCCGTCGCCGGCCGGGCGCTGAACGATCTCGCGGCGCTCGGCCGCGCCGCCGCCGCCCGCGGCAAGCGCGTGCCGACGCTCACGCTGGAAACCGACGTGCGGTTTGCGACGCCGGCCGATCAGCGCCGCTTCACCGACGAGCTCACCGCGGCGCTCGCCAAGCTCGCCGCGAAGTACCACCGCCCTGACGCACCGCAGGGACGCACCTTCCGAGTGTTCGCGTGCGGCTACCCCGCCGTGCCCTCACGCTCGGCCGACCTGGAGGCGAAGTGACCGACGACCGCACGCCCACCAACCGTGTCATCGATCTGACCATCGACATCGACGCCACACTCGAAGAGGTGTGGCAGGCGCTGACGACCGGCGAGGGCATCTCTCGCTGGTTCGCACCGCACGCCGCGGTGACGCCAGGCGAAGGCGGCAGCGTCAGCGTCGGCTGGAATCCCGAGGAGATGTGGAGCCAGCCGATTACGGTCTGGGAGCCCATGCGCCGGATGCAGACCGCCAGCGAGATGCCCTCGGCTGACGGCCGCATGGTGCGCCTCGCGGTCGACTACTACCTCGAAGCCAGAGAAGGCCGCGTCCGGGTGCGGCTGGTGCACTCCGGCTTCGACGACAGCGGCTCGTGGGACGACTACATCGACGGGCTCGACGCCGGCTGGACGTTCTTCCTGTTCAATTTGAAGCACGCGCTGGAGCGGCACCGCGGCGTCGATCGCCGGCAGCTGTCCGCACGATTGCGTACTTCCGCGCGCGCCGACGAGGACCATCCGGTCTTCGGCGCGAAAGGCCTGCGCGTGCGGCCCGCGGCCGGTGGGCTGCGGCGGGGAGACACCTGTCATCTCTCGCTCGGGGGCGCCGAAGTCGATGCCACCGTCGCCGTACGACACGCACCGCGCACCATCGCCTTTGTCGTGCCGGCGTGGAACGACGCGCTGCTGTTCGTCGAACGCGAAGGGCTGAAGGAGACGCACCACGTGGGCGTCTGGCTGTCACTCTACGGTGTGCCCGAGGCGGCCGCGGCGCGGCTGCAGCAGGGCTTGGCCGAGTTGCAATCGGCGCTCAACGTCCCCGAAGGATAGAGCGATCGGCCTTCAGACGCGCCACGGTCCGGCTGAATCGTATGCGACTGCGCCATTGCCGCAGCCGCGAACTCGCAGGAATTGACTTATCTAGAACGTTCTATATAATCGGCCGCCATGCCCGCACAGGAGGCCGCCGGCCGCGCGCGCATGATTCAGGCCGCCGAGACGCTGCTTCGCGAGAGCGGCCTCTCGGGCGCCGGCATCAAGCAGCTCGTGGCCCGCAGCGGCGTGCCGGTCGGCTCCGTCTATCACTTCTTTCCGGGCGGCAAGACGCAGATCGTCGCCGAAACCCTGCGGCTCCATTCCGCGAAAGTCGTCAAGCTCTTCGCGCGTGCGTTCGGCGACGCGGCGGTGCCGTTGCCGACGCGTCTCCGAGACCTCTTTCACATGGCCGCGAAGGGCTTCGAGGCCGCCGGCGCCGACAAGAGCTGCGCGGTCGCGGGCGTCACGCTCGACCTGCGGACGAGCGACGATGCGCTTCGAGAGCTGTGTGACGCCAGCTTCCGGCAATGGGTGGACGAGATTGCCGCCCACCTGCCGTGGCCGGACGTCGGCACGCGCCGCTCGTTTGCCACGATGGTCGTCCTGTCGCTCGAAGGCGCGTTCATTCTCGCGCGGGCCGAGAAAACCGGCGATGCCTTCACCACCGCGGGCGACTGGCTCGCCCGCCTCGCCCAGTCCACACTGCCACCGTCGCCAGGAGAATCACATGCGCCGCCACTGGCTGCTCGTCCCCGGCCTGCTCGTCATCGTCCTCGCGGGCGCCGGTCTTCACCGGCCGGCGCGCGGGCAAAGGAGCGCTGACATGGACTCGCTTCGCGGAGCGACGCTCCGTTGGACGTTCGTCGAGCCGCCGGTGGCCGGCATGAAGTTCGAGCACACGTTTCGTGAGGATGGCACGCTGATCTGGCGCGTGGTCGAAGGCCCCGGCGCGGGCGCGTCGGGGGAGGAACGGCGCTACGCGACGATGAAGATCGCCAATGGCGTGCACGTGGTCTCGTACCTGGCCAAGTCCGGCCATACGCTCTCGGTGGTCGTCGACTTCACCACGGGCCGCGTCGTCGGCTTCGGCTCGGACAACAAGGAGTGGCACCCGCTGACGGGCACGCTCCTGGACTGAATCGCTACGACAACAAGCCACGGCGGTCCGCGGCAGCGATCGCTTCGGCGCGCGTCGCCGCGCCCATCGCCACGAACAGGCGCGTCAGCAGCGGATCGATCTCGACGGGGTTGATGCCGAGGCTCGCCGCGACGTCTCCCGTCGTACAGCCGTTCGCCAGCAACTGGAGCGCTCGCCGCTCCCACGGCGTGATCTGCAGTGTGTGAGGCGCGGAGACAAGGGACATCGCACATCCTCCCGTCGGCCAGACGACCCGGCCTGAACTGGCAGCGTATCCGCGATTGAGGACAGGATGTGTCCGCAATCATCAGCTATGCTCACGGCGTGCTCAAGACGTCGGCGCGCATGCTCCGTCTGCTGTCGATGCTCCAGGTGCGCCGCGAATGGTCGGGCGACGAGCTCGGCGGCCGCCTCGCCGTCGACGTCCGAACGATTCGCCGCGATGTCGACCGCCTCCGGGAGCTCGGCTACGTGATCGACGCGTCCGCGGGACCGGGCGGCGGCTACCGCCTCGGCGCGGGCACGATCACTCCTCCGCTGCTGCTCGACGATGACGAGGCAGTCGCGGTCGTCGTCGCGCTGGGCGCGGCGGCGGGAGGCGCCGCGAGCACCGACGATGTCGCGCTGCGCGTGCTCGCGAAGCTCGATCAGCTGCTGCCGCGGCGGCTGCGCCGCCGGCTGACCGCGCTGCCCGCGGTGACGGTCTCGCTCGTCAGCCCGCACTCAGCCTGCAGCCTGAGCATGCTGGCCGCGATTGCGGCAGCCTGCCGCGATCAGCTGCAGGTGCGCTTCTCGTACCGCGACAACCGCGACGCCGTGACCGCACGGATCGTCGAGCCGATGCGGCTGGTCCACACCGGCCGCCGCTGGTATCTGGCGGCGTGGGACACGGCGCGCACGGACTGGCGAACCTTTCGCGTCGATCGCATCCAGCCCCAGCCCCGTCTCACGCGAGGATCGCGGTTCGTTCCCCGCGAACCGCCCCTGGACTTTGGAACGCTGGTCTCGCGCTCGATCGCTTCGTTCCGGCATCGCTATCACGTGCGCCTGCAGGTGAAGGGCGCGGCCCCGGACATGCGCGCGCGAATTCCGCGGTGGCTCGGCGTCCTCGAGCCGCTCGACGACAACTCCTGCACCCTGACGATGGCCGGTGAATCCTACGAAACGATCGCCGCGCTGATCGCGCAGTCGGGCGTCGAGTTCACGCTGCTCGGACCGCCGGAGGCCGCGGAGCCGCTGCGCACAGTCGTGGCACGGCTGACCCGCGGCATGGCCGGAGAAGAGTGATTTGGGATTTGGGGTTTGGGATTTGCAAATCCCGAATCCCGAATCCCGAATCACTTCCAGCGGGCGGCACTAGCGGGCTCGCAGGTTCCACAGTCCGCGCACCGCGAGCATGAAGGTGACGCCCCCGAGCCCGCCGAGCGTCCACAGCGTCCAGACGAAGAAGAAGCCGCCGGGCGACCTGGCGATCTCGGGGTAGTGTGCCCCCCTCATGTGGATGACGGGCATGCCTGCCGCGAACAGCCCGACGAGCAGCATGATGACGTGCCCGGATCGCCGCTCGGCGAGCACCAGCGTCCCGTACAGCCAGATCGCGAGGACGAAGAGCGCCGTGTTCGAGGACTCGGCCTTCGAAATCCCACGGACGATGTCGTCGGTGACGTGAAGCGTCAGCAGGAGGATCGAGAGCAGAGACGCGACGGGCAGCACTACGTGCTGTTTCATCGCAACAGAGTGGCGGCACAGGCGCGCGCGAACAACGCGCCTGCGATGAAGAGTGGATTCGGCGGGACGAACGGCGGCTTGGCACGCCGAAGCCTTGGCGAAGGCGGCCTACATCTGACGGAACACCGACAGGTAATTGCGGCTCACTGGCAGGACGTCGTCACGGCCCTTCAGATGAATCTCCGCCGTCTCATTGTCGTGCCGCTTCACATAGCTGATGGCGCGCAGATTCACGACGACCGAGCGATGAACCTGTGCGAATTGCCGGGAGTCCAGCTGCTCGATCAGCTCCTTGAGCGGAGTCCGCACGACCGCCTCGGCCGGCTTGCCTCCTTCACGCCACCCGACGAGGGTGTACTTCGCGTCCGACCGGAGGTAGTCGACGTCGTCAATCGCGATGAGGCGCAGGGTCTTGCCCGCCTGGGCTCGAATCCAGCGCAGCGGTTCACCCGTCCCGCCGCCCTGCAGCTTCGCCAGCTGGGCGGCGAACTGCCGAAGCAGCTGCGCTGTGTTGATCGCAGGCTCGGCGGCCTGCAGACGCTCCTTGAGGCGGCTCACCGTTTCCGCGAGCCGGGTCTGTTCGACCGGCTTCAGGAGATAGTCGAGCGCGCCTTGCGCGAAGGCCTGCACGGCGTAGTCGTCGTACGCCGTGACGAACACGAGATGCGCGCGGCGGCCGACGTGGTTCGCGGCATCGACGCCGGACAGTCCCGGCATGTGGACGTCGAGGAAGCAGATGTCGGGATGCCGCTCGTCGAAGAGCCGCACCGCTTCCCGCCCGTTCCGCGCCTCGGCCACGATCTCGAGCTCCGGCCACACGGTCGAGAGCTGGCGCCGCAGCGCATCGCGGAGCAGCGGCTCGTCGTCCGCGATCAAGGCTGTGGGTCGGCTCTTCATGACTGCGCCGGCATATCGACTTCGGCGACGACGCCGCCGTTGGCGCCAGCTGAGAGGCGGAGCTGCGCCGCATCGCCGAAGATCAGCTGCAGCCGCTCGCGCAGCGCGGTCAGTCCGGTTCCAAGACCGTTCGCCGATGGATGGAGACCGGCGCCGGTGTCCATCACGCGAACCACGCAGCGGTCGCCGCGCCGAGCGATGTCGATGTCGATCCGGCCTCCTTCCTCGCTCGGGTCGATCCCGTGCCGCACGGCGTTCTCGACCAGCGTCAACAGCGTGGTCGGAGGACAGCGAACCTTCAGGGAGGCCGTGTCGACGTGCATCGCGTACTGCAGCCGATCGGGCATGCGCATCTGCATCAGCTCGAGATACGGCCGAACGAGCTGCACCTCGCGCTCGACCGTGGCCGCGGGCTCGTGGAGCAGCGGCACGGCCGCGCGCAGATACGCCGTGAGGCTCCGGAGCAGGGCCGACGCCTCCGGCGACCCGGCGTCGACGAGCGCCTGCACGTTGGCGAGCGTATTGAACAGGAAGTGCGGGCTGACCTGCGCCTGCAGGAGATGCAGACGCGCGTCGAGCGCCTGGCGCTCGAGCTCACTGCGCTCGAGCGCGAAGGCCAGCTGCTGATCGCGCGCGAAGGCTTCCTTCTGCCGGACGATCGCCGCGAGCGCCGTCCACGGCGCGAGGAGGATTCCGGCAAACGTCAGGTGCGTGAACCCGTTCCATCGATCGGGTACGTCCCAGAATGGCGGCGCGCCCGGGCGGGTGGACAGCAGATAGATCAAGAAGGTGGTCAGCGGCATGCACGCGCCGACCGCGACGACCTGGAGGGCCCAGCGCTGGAGCCACCGCGGCAGCCTGCGGGGCCACACTTCGAACAACGAGAAGACCGCCGTCGCCGACAGGCCGGCAATCGTCGTGCGAAGGAAGAGCGCGGAGAGCGCGCCTTTCCATCCGAGCAGCAAGAGCGAACCGAAGCCGAGCGACATCGCCAGCGCGACGGCGAGGCGCCGTCCGAATCGTCTGGCATCCTTCAATGCAGGTAGAGTCAACAGTCGAACTTGATTTTGACATCGACGCGGCTTCCCTTGATACTGCACGGAGCGCGCTGACAGGGCGCCACCCACCCGCGGCAAGGGAACATTCCCACCTGTGTTGATCCGAGTCGCGTGCGTGTGCACCTTCTTTCGGCCTGGTTTCAGCGGGGTACAGGCGATTCATGAAAGAGGGCGCCATGACCGCTGGGAAGTCTCTCCCCGCCCGTCCGTCTCTCGAATCCCTCCGTAAGCAGGCAAAGCGGCTCGCACGCGACCGCGCGCTGACGCTGCGCGACGCACAGCTCGTCATCGCGCGCGAGTACGGCTTTCCCGGCTGGCAAGACCTCACCGCGGAAGTCAGCAAACGCCTCGGCCACGGGTTGGATTGGGCGGCAGCGCAGGCTGAACGCGCCATTCACGACAACGAGGTCGAACGCTTACGGCAACTCGTCGCCGAATACCCGGCGTTGCTGTCCTGGCAAGGCCATGGGAACAGCAACGGCGGCCTGCTCGGAATCGCCACGGGCGCCTATGGTGACGCCGGCGACCCGGAGAGAGAACGCTGGTACACCCGCGCGGCGTGCGCCGAGCTGCTGATCGACGCCGGCGCCGTGGTGACGCCATCGGTGTGCAAGCGGCTCCTGAACTCCCGTGCGCGAGGCCTGCTGCAGTTGTTTCAGCTGAAAGGCCTGCTGCCGCGCACGCTCGAGTTCCTGGCGGCGCTCGACGAGATCGATGCCGTGCGCACGGCGCTCGACAACGACAACGACGCGCGCGACCCGGCGGCCGTCAACGCAGCATTCGTGTGTGCCTGCCGCTTCGGCCACGAGGCCGTCGCGTCACTCCTGCTCGAGCGCTCGATCGTGCTCGATCCCGGGCTGAGCGCGCAGATCGACGGAAGCGTGGGCCGTCTCGCCTTCGTCAAATATCTGATCGACTCGCGAGTCGCACACGCGACAGCGTCCGCGGCCGGCGCACCGTGGACGGCGTTCGTCATGGAGCGGGTCAGCCGCGCGGCCCATGACGGCGATGTCACGACGTTCGTCAGCACGTTGCAGCGTGAGCCCTGGCTGCTCGCCGACGCCCATCTGGAGTTTCAGATCGGGCTCGTCGGTGCGGCGACGCTGAACGATCGCGCGGACATCATCTCCGCGTTTCTCAGCCTCGATCCGGCGCTCCTCCACCACCGGATTTCGCCCGAATTCCATCCGGTCGTGCTTGCGTTCACCTACGCGAACACGCATCTCCTGCCACTCCTCACCCGCATCTGGCCGCTGCCCGACGACCTGCCGCACGCGGCAGGCATCGGCGACCTTGCGCGGGTGAAACGCTGGTTCGACGAATCCGGCGCGCCGGCGCTGGGCGCGCTCGAGAAGCACTTTCCTTGCAACGACCTGCATACGCTGAAGCACGACGACCTCCGCTGGGGAGCGCCGGCGACGCAGCACGTTCTCGACAGCGCGCTCGCCTGGTCCGTCATCAACCGCCACTTCGCCGTGGCTGACTTCCTGCTCGCGCACGGCGCCGACATCAACACCAACTGGAACTCGCACGAGCCGGCGAGCATCCTGCACCACCTCGTCTTCCTGCCGAACCCGTACGAGCCGATGCAGTTCCTCGTCGACCGCGGCATCGACCTGACGATCACGGACTACCGCTGGAACGCGACCGCCAAGGGCTGGGCGCGCCACGCCGCGCACGACGAACAGATGGCGCAGTGGCTGGAGGAGGCGGAACGGCGGCGGAAACAACGAGGAGCGTGAGATAGAGTGGTGCGGGCGCTCCATCATGAAGGCGGGTTCACGCCAATCGCGCACGCGACGGCGGGCTTCAGTCTCATCGTTCGCACTTGCACATCCGAGAATTGGCGAGCTGGGGCCGGCGTACGGGGCTGGCGCTTCGGCGTTGCGCTACTACGAGCGCGTCGGATTGCTGGCGCCGGATGGGCGAGCGAACGAGATATAACCGAATGTTGTGGATCGGCTGAATGACAAAAGGCGGCGTATCCTTCGTGTGAATTCCAAACACACGGACCCGGTTAGCAGCCGGGCGAAGGAGACGCCACCCATGCTGAGAGTA
>Ga0081539_10004647_pt1 | contig 14946 bp, 13 predicted proteins | sample TabmetS4T2R2_FD_71023 | JGI IMG/M metagenome (GOLD analysis project Ga0081539, IMG submission 71023) | Tabebuia heterophylla rhizosphere microbial communities from the University of Puerto Rico - S4T2R2 | ecosystem: Host-associated > Plants > Roots > Rhizosphere ...
GTACGCGGAGATCGCCGACGAGCTCGGGCTCAGCCAATCCGCGGTCGAGACGTTGATCTTCCGCGCGCGGCGTGCGCTCGCGCGCGAGCTCCGCGGGGACGAGCGCCTGCGCTCGAGGTCGGGGCTGGGCTCGCTGCTGGCCGGTCTCAAGTCGCTGCTGGGCGGCGGCGGCGCCGCGGTCAAGGTCGCCGCGGGCGTCGCCGCGCTCGCGACCGTTGGCGGGGTGGCCGCTCCGCGGATCGAGCACCGCTTGCGACACGACGCGGCGCCGCCTTCGGTCTCGAAGCCGGCGTCTTCGCCGGTCGCGCCGACGCGGTCCGCGTCTCCGAACGCCGCGGCGTCCGACAGGGCGCAGTCGTCCCCAAGCGCGGCGACGGAAGCCGCGGGGCGACACGTCTCGCCGATCACCGCTGACGCGCCGACGCGGACGGACGTCCCCGGTCGCGACACTCCCGCCGGCGACCCCCCGGACACGCCGGGCTCGGCCGGCACGAGCCCGCCGCCCGGAGGCTCGGGCCCGGCGCCGAGCAGTCCGCCCCGGCCTGCGCCGCCGGCGAGCGCGCCCGCGCCGCCGTCCGCCTCGCCCGCGCCGCCGCTGCCGACGGACCCGCCTGTGACGGTCCCGGCGCTGCCGCCGCCTCCGGCGCTTCCGCCGGCCCCGACGCTTCCCCCCGCGCCGACGCTGCCGCCCCCGCCCGCGTTGCCGCCGACGCCGCCCGCACCCGCGTTGCCGCCGGTGGACGTGCCTGACGCGCCGCTTCCCGGCGTGCCGACGCTGCCCTAGACGGTCTCGAGCCCGACGTAGTTCTCGGCGAGGCTCGTCGCCGCCGCGCGCGACGACGTGACGTAGCGGAGCTGCGACAGCTGCAGCCGCCTGTCGAACTCGTCGGCGTCGGCGCCGACGTGCAGCATCGACGTCATCCACCACGAGAAGTGCTCCGCGCGCCAGACGCGGCGGAGACAGGTCTCCGAGTATGCGGTCAGTCCGTCCCCGTCGCCGTCGCGAAAGCGGCCGACGAGGGCCCGTGCGAGAACGGCCACGTCCGCGAGCGCGAGGTTCATCCCCTTGGCGCCGGTGGGCGGAACGATGTGTGCGGCGTCGCCCGCGAGAAACAGCCTCTCGCTCTGCATCGGCTCGACGACGAAGCTCCGCATCGGCGACACGGCCTGCTCCAGGATCGCCCCGCGAAAGGATTCGTCCAGGCCGAGCCGCAGCTGCAGCTCGGACCAGATCCGTTCTTCCGGCCACTCGGCGAGGTCTTCGTCGGGGCGGCATTGCAGATAGAGACGAGAGATCTCCGGCGTTCGCATGCTGTGCAGCGCGAAGCCGCGCTCGTTCCACGCATAGATCAGCTCGTCGCTCGCCGGCGCGACCTCCGCGAGCACGCCGAGCCACGCGAACGGGTACTCGCGCGTGAACGGTCTGACGACCGTGCCGAGGGCGTCGCGGCAGACGCCGTGAAAGCCGTCGCAGCCTGCGACGACGTCGCACTCGAGCTCGCGCTCGTCGCCGGCGTGGCGGTAGCGGATCGTTCCCGAGCCCGCGTCGACGCCGATCGCCTCCGCCTCGAACAGCAGCGGGAGGTCGGCGGCGAGCCGCGCTGCGATCAGATCCTTGACGACCTCCTGTTGTCCGTAGACGGTGATGCTGCGTCCGCCCGAGAGCTCCGTGAGCGGGATGCGATGGTTCTCGCCGTCGAAGCGGAGCCAGATCCCGTGGTGCACCAGCCCTTCGCGTTGCAGGCGCTCGCCCACGCCCGCCGCAGCGAGCAGGTCGACGCTGCCCTGCTCGAGCACGCCGGCGCGCACCCGGTGCTCGACGTACTCGCGGCTGCGGTCCTCGAGCACCACCGACTCGATCCCCTCCCGGTGCAGCAGGTGCGCGAGCAGGAGGCCCGCCGGACCGGCGCCGACGATCCCGACCTGCGTACGCACTAGTGCCCCGCCCGGTGATGCCTTCGAGGCTCTGGGTCGTCAGAACCAAGCGATGCAAGGACGCAGGGAGCGTCCATAGTGACCACTATGGGCGCGACTGAGGACGCGGCAGCGCGCAGCGTTCTGGCGGGCCAGAGACCGGAGGGCATTGCCGGGTGGGGCACTTAGAACGGGAAGGGGTGTGGCGCGCTCTTGACCGTGACCCAGCGGGTCTCGGTGAACTCGTCGATCACGGCCTGGCCGCCGAAGCGGCCGAACCCGCTGTCCTTGACCCCGCCGAAGGGCATCTGCGGCTCGTCGGCGACCGGCTGGTCGTTGACGTGGACGATCCCGGAGTCGATCTGCTGCGCGAGCTCCAAGCCCCGGTCGGCGTCGCTGGTGATGATCCCCGCGCTCAGTCCATACGATGTCGCGTTCGCGCGCGCGACCGCGTCGTCGGCGCTGTCGACGACCTCGACGGCGGCGACGGGGCCGAATGTCTCCTCCCGCGCGAAGTCGGAGTCGGCCGGGACGTCCGCGAGCAGCGTCGCCTGGAACACGGGGCCGACGGCCTCACCGCCGGCGAGCACTTTCGCGCCCTTGGCGACGGCGTCCTCGACGCGCGTTCGCACCGTCTCCAGCGCCTGCTCGTTGATCAGCGGGCCGATGATCGTGTCCTGCTCCTTCGGGTCGCCCGCCTTCAGCGTCTTCGTCTTCTCCGCGAGCCGGGACACGAAGTCGTCGGCGATCGAGCGCTCGACGATGATCTTGCGCGCGGACATGCAGATCTGCCCCTGGTGCAGGAAGGCGCCGAACGTCGTTGCGTTCACCGCGTACTCGAGATCCGCGTCCGCGAGGACGATCAGCGGGTTGTAGCCGCCGAGCTCGAGCACCACGCGCTTCAGCTGCCGGCCGGCGGCCTCGGCGAGCTTGCGTCCGGTGGCCGTCGAGCCGGTGAAGTTGATCCGGCGGACGGCGGGATGCTCGACGAGCTCGTCGCCGATCGGACCTGCCTCGCCGGGCGCGTGCGCGACGACGTTGAGCACGCCCGCCGGGAGCCCGGCCTCGGTGAAGATCTCGCCCCAGAGCAGGCCGCCGCTCACCGGCGACCACTCCGAAGGCTTGAGGACGACGGAGTTGCCGAGCGCGAGCGGCGCGGCGATCGAGCGTGCGGAGAGGATCAACGCGGCGTTCCAGGGAGCGATCGCGCCGACGACTCCGACGGGACGGCGCAGCGCCATCGCGAACGTTCCCGGCACGTCGGAGGGCAGCACCTGGCCGAGGGGCGCGTAGGCGAGTGCGGCCGCCTGCCGGAAGAGGCCGGGGACGAAATGGAGCTGGAACATCCCGAAGCCGAAGCTGCAACCGGTCTCGCGCGCGAGCAGGCCGACGACCTCCTCGGTGCGGCTCTCGAGGATGTCCGCCGCCTTCAGGAAGACGCGCTGCCGCTCGGCCGGCGGTGTCTGCGACCACGCAGGAAACGCCGCTGCTGCGGCCTCGATCGCGCGCCGTGCGTCCTCCCGGCCCGCCGAGGCGACGCGCGCGACGACGTCTCCGGTGAAGGGATCGCGGTCGTCGAACGTCCCGTCCGAGGCGTCGACCCACTCGCCGCCGATGAACTGCCGGTAGTCGCGGACGTCGGTCTGGACGGTTGCCATGGCTCCTCCCTCGTCGTCGCTCGTGCGGCAGAGCGTATAGCGTCCGCGTCGGCGACGACCAAGCCCGAAAGGAGGCCGCGATGGAGCGAGAGACGGCGACCCCGACGACGACGGGGCGCCGCACGAAGCCGCCCTTCCGGGCCGACCACGTCGGCAGCCTGCTCCGTCCGCCGCAGCTGTTGCAGGCGCGCGCGGACTTCGAGGCGGGGCGGATCGACGCGGCGCAGCTGAAGGCGATCGAGGACGACGCGATTCGAGCGATCGTGCGCAAGCAGGAGGAGCTCGGGCTGCAGTCGGCCACCGACGGAGAGTTCCGCCGCGCCTCCTGGCACATGGACTTCATCTACCAACTCGACGGGATCACCAAGGAAGCCGGGCACATCGCGGTCAGGTTCCACAACGAGCAGGGCGACATCGAGTTCACGCCGGCGGCGTTGCACGTCGACGGCAAGCTCGGCGTCTCGAAGACGATCTTCGGCGACGCGTTCCAGTTCTTGCAGCAGACGGTGACGAGCAACGTCCCGAAGCTGACGATCCCGTCACCGTCGATGGTGCATTACCGAGGCGGCAAGGCGGCCGTCGATCCGCGTGTGTACCCGACGCTCGACGAGTTCTGGGCCGACCTCGTCGACGCCTATCGCGACGAGGTGCGGCGGCTCGGCGAGCTCGGCTGCACCTATCTCCAGTTCGACGACACGAGCCTCGCGTACATGAACGACCCGCACCAGCGCGACTACATCGAGTCGATCGGCGGCGACCCGGAGCGGCAGCACGTCGAGTACATCCGGCACATCAACGAGGCGCTCTCGGATCGGCCGGCGGAGATGAGCGTGACGACGCACGCCTGCCGCGGCAACTTCCAGTCGGCGTGGGCGGCCGAGGGCAGCTGGGACTTCGTCGCCGAGGCGCTGCTGAACGAGCTCGAGGTCGACGGCTTCTTCATGGAGTGGGACGACGAGCGGTCGGGCGGCTTCGAGCCCCTGCGCTTCCTGCCCAAGGGCGAGAAGCAGGTCGTGCTCGGCCTCGTCACGACGAAGCGCGGCGAGCTCGAGGCGCGCGACGAGCTGTTGCGCCGGATCGAGGAAGCGTCGAAGCACGCGCCGCTCGAGCAGCTCTGCCTCTCTCCCCAGTGCGGCTTCTCCTCGACCGTGGAGGGCAACCTGCTCAGCGAGGACGAGCAGTGGGCGAAGCTGCGGCTGATCGTCGAGGTCGCGGAGGAAGTCTGGGGCTGACCGGTACCCGGCACGTACCAGGTAAGTGCCAGGTATGTGCCGCGTACCGGCGCGCCCGCAAGTGTCCGTGACGGACACGGTTCGCGAGGCCACATTCGGCGTTCTCCGGCGCCACGGGCTGACGACGATGTTCTCGAACCCGGGCTCGACGGAGGTGCCGTTCCTCGCCGGGCTTCCGGACGACATTCGTTTCGTGCTCGCGCTGCACGAGGGCTCCGTCGTCGGGATGGCGACCGGCTACGCGATCGCCCGCGACGAGCCGGCGCTCGCGCTCCTGCACACGACCGCGGGCCTCGGGAACGCGGTCGGTGCGATCGCGACCGCGCGGGTCAATCGCGCGCCGGTCGTGATCGTCGTCGGCCAGCAGGACCGGCGCCACCTTGTCTTCGAGCCGTTCCTCGCGGGGAAGCTGGCCGGCCTCGCCGGGGAGTACCCGGTCTGGGTCGATCAGCCCGTGCGCGCCCAGGACGTGCCGGGTGCGATCGCTCGCGCCTACCACGAGGCGGCGACGGCGAGAGGGCCGGCGATCGTCGTCGTGCCGATGGACGACTGGTCGGCGGAGACGGACGACGAGCGAGAGGACGCGGCGCCCGCGGAAGTCGCCCGCACGTCGGGGGTCGACGACGCTGCGGTCGCCCGGCTGGAGGCGTTCCTCGCCGACGCGCGCCGGCCGGCGATCGTCGTCGGGGCCGCAGCCGACGACGCCGACACGTGGGCCGCGCTGGCCGAGCTGGCCGAGCGTTTGGTCGCGCCCGTCTACCAGGAGTCGTTCGGGGCGCGCGCCGGGTTCCCGCAGGATCACCGGCTGTTCGCGGGCGTGCTGCCGGCCGACCGGCCCCGGTTGCGCGAGAGGCTCGCCGGCCGCGACGCAATCCTCGTCGTCGGCGCGCCGGTGTTCCGGCAGTCGCCGTACGGTGCAGGTCGCTTTACCGATGCGCGCGTTGCCGTTCTGGGCAACAACACGGACGAGGTCCACCGAAGCCCCGTCCAGCTCGCCGTGCTCGGCCCGCTCGCGGCGACCTGCCGGGCGCTCGCGCAGCGGCTGTCGCAGCGCGACGCGGAGCCGCCCGAGCAGTTCCTCCCGCCGCCCGCGCCGGAACCGGCGCAGCCGTTACGCGCCGGGCATGTCCTGGCGGCACTCGCCGAGCGGCTGCCACGGGACGCCGTCGTGGTGGAGGAGTGCCCCGTCGACCGGCCCGAGCTGCACGAGCGACTCCTCGCGCGCGAGCCCCTCGGCTTCCTCAGCGCGGCGATGGGCGGACTCGGCTTTGCGCTGCCCGGCGCGACCGGCGTGCGCATGGCCCTGCCGCAACGCCCCGTCGTCGCCGTCGTCGGCGACGGCTCGTCGATCTACGGGATCCAGGCGCTCTGGAGCGCCGCGCACTACGGCGTCGGCGTCCTCTTCGTGATCCTCTCGAACGGCGGCTACGCGATCATGGACCGCCTCGCCGAGCGCCACGGCGGCGCGGCCCCGTGGCCGGGGTTCGGGGAGGTCGACGTGGCGGCGATCGCGCGCGGCTTCGGCTGCCCCGCGCGAACGATCACAACGTACGAGGACCTGACCCGCGAGCTTGACGAAGCGGTCCCGACGCTCGGCACGCGCGCAGAGCCGCTGCTGCTCGACGTCGCGATCGCCCCGACGGAGCACTTCGCTCCGTAAGGAGAGAGGGCGCCGTCCGGCGCCCTCGCACCTACGTGACGCGGAAGCTCGCCTTCAGCGTCGGGCGTCCCCTCGACATGAAGGTGTACTTGCCCTTCTTGAGCGTCACCGTCCACGTGCTGCGGCCCGTGCCGCGGACGCTCGTCTGCTTGCGGACGCCGGGCCCGACGAGCTCGAAATTCCGCTTCTTCGAAGTGTCCGTGACCACGAACGTGTAGCGGCCCGCGGGAAGCGTCTTCACTCCTCGCCCGTCGAGCCGCAGCGCGATGAACCGGTCGCCGACGGTGCCCTGCAGGTTCTTGCCGCCGCTGATGCTGCTCGGAACGAGCTGCGTCAGGTTCGGGAGCGTCGAGATCACGCCGTACTCCTTCGCGTACTTCGCCAGCTGCAGCAGCTTGCCGCGGTCGATGACGGGGCTCCAGATCGGCAGTCGGACGTTCTGCGTCCCGGACGGCAACAGCTCTCGGATCTCGCTCGGATGCGACTGCGCATACGTGAGCGACTGGTTGATCGCCGCGCCGAACTTCCTCGCGAGGTCCGGGTTGCTCTTCGACCAGTCGGCGAGCGACGCGTAACCGCCGATCGGCCAGAACTTCCCGAGCACCGGCCCCGGCGCCATCACGATCCGCGCGCCGTCGTTGTTCAGTGCCTGGGTCAGGAACGGCTCGGGCACCCAGATCGCGTCGACCTGGCCGTTCTGCAGCGCCGAGCGCATCGACGGGAACGGCAGCGCGAGCAGCTTGATCGATCCCGGATCGACGCCCTCCTTCTTCAGCGCCGCCTTGATCATCACCTCGCCGACGCCCTTGAGCGCGTTGACGGCGATCGTCTTGCCGGAGAGGTCCTTCGCGTTGCGGATCGAGCTCGAGCCCTTGACGAGGATGTTCTGCCAGTTGTCGTTGACGGACGTTCCCTCGACCTCGCTCGCGGCCACCGCGGTCAGCTTGATGCCCGTCGTGCGCGCAATCATCATCGGCACCCAGCCCAGGTAGCCGATCTCGCCGTTGTGGTTCGCGACGGCGAGGACGACGTCGTTCCCGCTCTGCAGCGTGCGCTTGTTGATCTCGATCCCCTGCGCCTGGAAGAACCCCTTCTTGATCCCCAGGTCGAGCGGCAGCGCGTTCGCGATCGGCAGCGTGTCCACGGTGATCGTCGCCAGCGGCCGATCCGTCCTCGCGGGCGCGCTGCTGGCCGCGCCTCCGAAAACAGCCGTCACCGCCACCGCGGCGGCGAGAGCACCAATCACTCGTAGCATCATGCGTCCTCCCTTTCGCCTCGTCCCGAGCGGGCGCTCGATTATCGGCCGTCCGGGGCGGAAATGCCAGGCCGCGCGACGACGACGGCCACGCGGCCGAGCAGGCCGAAGTCCGCGACGACCTCGTTCCCCGCCGCGACCGGGACCTGGACGACCGAGCCGGTGATCATCACGTCGCCCGGACGGAGGCTCTCGCCCATTGCGGCCAGGATGCGCGCCGCGGCGCCGACCTTCTCCGCGAACTCGGTTGGCGCCGCCGCGGCGGCACGGGCCTCGCCGTCGACGATCAGCCGCGCCTCGACGCCCGCCGGGAGATCTCGGCGTGACGGGCCGAGCGCGAACGCGCGGTGGAAGACGTTCGCGGCGACGACGCACTCCGGGTCGTCCGGCGGCCGCGCGAGGTCGACGAGCTCGAGCGCCGCGGCGAAGCCGACGATCGCCGCCTCCGGCCCGAAGACGAGTGCGACTTCGGCGTCGGCGTGGAGCGCCGCCGCCTGGTCCTCGTAGACGCCGCCGGGCGCGAGCTGCGTCGCGGTCGTGAGGTGTCCGACGACGGGACCCTTGCCGATCCGCTCGCGTTCGCCGAGGCCGAGCTTCCAGCCCACGTGCCGCGCACCGCCCGCCAGCGCGGCGCGACGCCGCTCGAGCTGGACGGCGAGGGCCGACCGCAGCCGCGGGTCGATCTCGTCCAACTACGCCGGCACGAGATCCGGCGGCACGTCCGGCGAGCCGGTCTGCTCGCGCTTGATCTGGCGGTACACGTGCGCCCGGAGGTGCGTGAACTCGGGGAGCTCTTTGGTCGCGATCTGGTCGCGCGGCCGCGGCAGGTCGACGGCGACGATCTCCTTCACCTCCGTCGGCGCGTGCGTGAGCACGACGACGCGGTCCGGCAGGTACACGGACTCGTCGATGTCGTGCGTCACGAAGAGGATCGTGATCCCGTACTGCTCGCGCACACGGAGGGTCAGGTCTTCCAGATCGGCGCGCGTCTGCGCGTCGACCGAGGCGAACGGCTCGTCCATGAGCAGGATCGTCGGCTGGTACGCAAGTGCGCGTGCGATCGCGACGCGCTGCTGCATCCCGCCGGAGAGCTGCCACGGGAAGTGGTCGATGAACCGCGTCAGGCCGACCGCGTCGAGCGACTCCTCGACGAGGCGCTGCCGCTCGCCGCGCGCGAGCTTCTTGTGCCGGAGCGGCAGCAGCACGTTGTTCCGCACGGACGCCCACGGCATCAGCGACCGGCTGTACTCCTGGAAGACGAGCGCGAGCTCCTCAGGCGGTCCCGTCACGCGCTTGCCGCGCAACAGCACCTCGCCGCGCGACGGGCGCAGCAGGCCGGCGATGCACTTCAGCAGCGTCGTCTTCCCGCAACCCGAGGGCCCGACCACGCACACGAACTCGCCGTCGTCGACGGTGAGCGACACGTCCCCGATCGCCTGCGTCGCCTTCGCGCCCGCGCCGTACGTCTTGCCGAGGTGGCGGACTTCCAGCATCAGGCGGGCGCGGACGCGCGCCAGCCGCGGTGCCAGGCGAGGAGGCGCCGTTCGGCGAGGACGAAGAGGACGTTGAGGACGTAGCCGAGCACGCCGATCAGCAGGATCGCCGCCCACATCGGGGCGAGCTGGAACGTGTTCTTCGAGATCAGCAGCACGTAACCCACGCCGCTCGTGCTCGAGAAGTACTCGGCCAGGACCATCGTGATCACGGCAAGGGACAGGCTGTTGCGCATCCCCGCCGCGATCTGCGGCAGCGCCGCCGGCAGCACGACGCGCCGGATCCGCTCGAACCCGCGGATCCCGTACGAGCGCGCCGTGTCGACGAGTGTCGGATCGATCCCGCGGACGCCGTCGATCGTGTTCAGCAGCACCGGGAAGAGGCAGAAGAAGCCGATGAACGCGATCTTCTGGCGGTTTCCGATCGAGTGCAGCAGCACCACGGAGATCGGCAGCAGCGCAGGCGGCGGGATCGCGCGCCAGTACTCGATGTGCGGCGTCGCCGCCGCGCGTCCCCAGCGGGAGAGGCCGAGCGGGATCCCGAGCGCGATTCCCGCGACGACGGCGATCCCGTAGCCGGCGCCGATCCGCTCGAGGCTCGGCAGCACATGCTCGTCGAACTGCGAGAACAGCCACATGTGGCGGAACTCGACGAGGATCGTCGACAGGCGCGGGAAGTACTGCGAGTGGGCGTGCACCGTCCAGAGCTGCCAGGCGAGGAGCAGCGCGACCGGCACGGCGATCTCCGCGCCGATCTTCAGCGCGGTGTAGGTGCGGCGGCTCACGCGGCGCCTCGCTGCGACGGATGCCAGCGCAGCGCGCGTCGCTCGACGGCCGTCGAGACGAGGTGGATCGCGACGCCGAGGAACCCGGTGGCGAGTGCGTAGGCGTACAACTGCTCGTGCAGGTCGTAGGCCAGCGCGAAGTTGACCTTCTGGCCGAGGCCGGGAATGCCCATGAACAGCTCGGCCGTGAAGGCGAGGATCAGCGCGACCGTCGAGGAGATGCGCAGGCCGGTCGCGATGTACGGGACCGCGCTCGGGAGCTTGATCCGGTAAAGGCGTTCGAGTCTTCCGACGCCGAACGACCGGCCCGTGTCGATCGCGAGCGGGTCGGCGTCGCGAACGCCGTACATCGTCTGCACGAGGAGCGGCCAGAACGCGCCGAACGCCGCGAGGAAGATCTCGCTCTTGATGTTCGTGCCCAGCGTCAGGAAGAGGAGCGGGATCAGCGCCGCGGACGGGATCGGGCGGAGGAACTCGACCGGCACCCGAAACGCGCTCGCCGCGAACTCGCTCGACCCGAGGAGGATCCCGATCGGCACGGCGAGCACCGTCGCGACGCCGAGCCCGAGCGCCCACCCGCGGACGGTCTGCGCGAACGCGCCCCAGAAGTCCCTCGTCTGCGCCAGCGACCAGAGCTCGTGGAAGCTCGCGGTCATCGAGGGCAGGTCGCGCTCCGCGATCCAACCGGCGCGCGACGTCAGCTCCCACAGCCCGAGCGCGACCGCGACCGAGAGCGCGCCGACGAGTGCCTCGGCAGCCCTGCCTTCCCCGAAACGCGCGCCCCTCCGCCGCGCTTCGCCGGGCGTTGTCGCGACGGCGGCCGCGAGCTCGCCGCGAGTCGCCATGGGCCGATGTATACCGCATCGCTCGCGGCTCCCGGCGTGGCGCCGGGACCCGCGTGGTGTGTCGCTCGCGTACTCGTCGTCGGCGCGTCAATGTGGGGGCACTGCGCCCGACTCTGAGGAGCGCCTCTGAATCTCGCGGGGGCCTTGGACGCGTTGTGACGGTCCTTTGGCGAACGCGTTTGCCACGCGTCACACATTCCTCGGCACGATCCGTGGCATGAAGCTGGTGCTCGCGTTCGTGCTCGCGTTGGCGCTCTCGGGCGCCGCGCAGGCCGCGGAGCTGCGCGTCGCGACGGCGTCGCCGACGGAGGACATGTCCTTACCGTTCTGGTGCGACTGGGGCTACGACTGGGACGAGCGCTGCTACCGGGACGATTCCGAGCGTCTCGGCGTCGGCGGCGTCGACGACAAGGTCTGGCGTGCGGCGCTCCGCTTCTCGTTGGCGTCGGTCCCGCAGGGCGCCGCCGTCGTCACCGCAGAGCTCTCGCTCTGGTTCGACGGCACGTGCGTCGCGCCCCGTCGTCGCACGCGTCCGTGCGAGGGGCGCGGCTACGAGCTGGAGGCGCGCCCGATCTACACGCCGCGCTGGCTTGCCGAGCGCGAGGTCGAGTTCGGTCCGGTGACCGCGGCTGCGAGCCTCGCGCCGTCGGCGTCGCCCGGCTGGGTGACCTGGGACGTCACCGATCTCGTCGCCGAGTGGCAGGGCGGCCAGGCGAACAACGGCTTGCTGCTGAAGCTCGCGGAAGGGACGGAGGACTTCGACGTCGGCGGTCCCGCGTTCCCGAGCTCGAGCTACGCCGACGCGGCGCTGCGCCCGCGGCTGACGGTCTGGTACGCGCCGGCGTGACGCTCAGAGGGTTGCGGAAGTCTCGAGCAGGTCGGCGGTCGTGACCTGTTCCGTCAACAACCGCCGGAAGGCGTCCTCGCTGCGCGCGGCGTACGCGCGGACGAGCTCGTAGCCGTGGCTGTAGGTCGGCACGTAGATGCTCCAGATCGGATGCGTCGCGAACTCCACGGACTTGCGCGCGCGATCGTCCTCCGCGAGTGCCCACCGCCGGTAATAGTCGACGCACTCCTCGGTCGTCCACCCGCGCTCGCTCGCGAAGTAGGCGACGTTGACGGAGACGTACTCGAGCTGCTGATACGCGTCGAGAACCGCCCTCGCCCTGGCCGCGTCGAACGGAACGCCGAGTGGCCGGAGGATCTCGTCCACGCGATCGAGCCAGTCGTCGCCGAGCGCCCGTTCGATGGCCGTCTGCGCAATGCCTTCCGAGACGAGGCACTCGGGCGTGTGGATCATGAGGATCGAGCACTCGACGCGGCCGAGCTCGCGGAGGAGCCGCGCCTCCTTGCACGCGTGCTCGGTGTGGTGGCCGGGATACCCCTCGTGTGCCGTGAGGATGGCCATCGCGTACGACCGCTTCGGCAAGTCGGTGTTGATCTCGATCAGGCTCTTGAGGTCGCCGAGGTACCAGTTGTACGCCGCCCAGGGCTTGTCGGTGACGAGCTCCGCGTCGAGACGCTCGCCGTCGGGCAGGTCGACGAGCTCGGCCGTTCGCCGCCGAAGCTCCTCTGCCAGTGCGGCGAAGGCGGGTAGCACGACGTCCGGTTGCACGTTCTGGGACTGGTGCCACGCCTGCAGGCGTTCCGCGACGTCACCGTCGCCGGGCAGGGCTGCGTCGAGCTTCCCGTGCGCGTCCGCGAAGCGGTCCTCGGGTGTCTCTTCGACGTCGATGCCGTAGCACCGGCGCACCGCCTCACGCCAGGGCAGCTCGGAGCCCGCGACCATCTCGGCGACGCAGAGCAGGCCCTCGAGTTGCCCGGCGAGCCATCGCGTGCGCTGCGGATCGTCGTCGAAAGATGCGACCTCCGCCGTCAGCGCGCGTGCCTCGTCAACGAGTGCGGCAGGGTCGACGCGCTCTTCGCCGTCGACCGTCTCCTGCAGGTGTGCAGGCCCGAAGTAGCCGTCGACCAGCCCGTCGACGTGCTTGCCGAGGCGGAGGCCGAGCAGCAGGTAGCGCTCGGCGATCGACGACGCGGCCACGCGCGGAGCCTATCGAGCGCGAAGCGGCGCACGGTCGGGCCGGTCTGCGGTTACGTTGCGCGTCGGTAGAGCTGCCGTCCGGTCCAGGCGCACGCCGGTGACGATCGCGCCCAGGCGGCAGCCAAGCGGGAAATACCGCCCCGGTTCAGGCGTCCGCGAGCTCGAGCAGCTTGGTCACGGTCGTCCAGTTCCGGGCTGTGGCGGTCACCCCAAGCTTGCGCCCTGCCAGGAGCGTCCAGAGCTTCGAGCGGGCGACTCCGGCGGGATGCCATGCGTAGATCTCGCGGCCGATCGCGGTGAGCTCCTCGGGCGGGACGGCGGCGTCCTTCAGCGTCTTCACGACCGCGGCAGTCGGCTTCCGGTCGAGGAAGCTGACCTGGTACCGCTTCGGATCCCTGGCGACCTTGCCGAGCGGATTTCGCCGCACGACGGCCGCGAGCTCGTTGCGCGTTCGCACGACGGCGTCGATCTCGAGGCCGAGCTCGTCGGCGATCATGCGCTCGACCTTTCGTGCGACGGTCGCGGGCGCAGCTCGACTCGACAGCACGACGTTCCCGCTTTGCACGTACGTCTCGACGTCGTCGAACCCGGCTTCTTCGAGCAACTGGCGCAGCTTCGGCATCGCAATCCGGTTGCGCGAACCGAGGTTGATCCCGCGGAGGAGCACGACCACCCGCGGCACTCAGTCTCCGTTCGCCCGCGCCGGCGCCGACGACGCTCGCACGACGAGCTCGACGGGGACGACGGCCGTGCGCGGCGGCGCGTCCGGATGCTCGATCATCTCGATCGCCCGCGTCGCCGCGAGCCGACCGAGTGCATCCCGGTCCTGCCGGATCGTCGTCAACGGCGGATGTGCCAGCGACGCCGGCTCGAGGTCGTCGAAGCCGACGACGGCGACGTCGCCTCCGGGCGTCAGCCCGAAGTCGCGAATCGCCTGTAGAGCCGCGAGCGCCATCAGGTCGGAGGCGACGACGATCGCGGTCGGTCTCGGGCCCAGCGCCAGCAAGGCGCATGCCTCGGCATAGCCCGACGCCGAGGAGAAGTCGGCTTCGCGCACGTACTCGGCGGGCACTTCGAGACCGAGGCGCTCGGCCTCACTGCGGAATGCGGCGAGCCGCTCGCGTCCCGCGACGGTGTTCGCGGCACCCGCGACGTGCGCGATCCTGCGGTGCCCGAGCGCGTAGAGGTGTCCGAGCGCGAGTCGCGTGCCGTCGGCGTGGTCGGAGCCGACGAAGGCCGCGTGCGCTCCCTCGCATTTGACGTCGATTCCGACGAGCGGGACGCCACGCGCGGCGAGGCTGTCGATCAGGGGATCGTCGTCGTCGACGCCGATCACGATCGCGGCGTCGAACTGGTGCCCGTGGATCGCCTCGCCGGGCGTCACCTCCGTCTCGTCGTCGGCGGGCAGGAGCAGCGGCTCGTAGTGCGCTTGCGTCAGTCGCCGGGAGATCGCGCCGAGGACCTTGCTGAAGAACATCATCGACAGGTCGCGGTGACCGGCGTTGTCGCCGACGACGACGGCGACGAGCCGCGTGCGCTGCGCGACGAGCGCGCGGGCGGTGGTCGCCGAGAGGTATCCGAGAGCCGTGGCGGCGGCGCGCACCTTCTCGCGCGTGTGCTCGCTCACGTCGCCTTTCTCGTTCATCACCCGTGACACCGTGGCGACGGAGACGCCGGCGCGCTCGGCCACGTCCCGGATCGTCACACGCATGCCCACGTCCGCAACCTAGCGCGACCGCGCAGCTCTCATGGTCGTCTCATTGCGACTCGCGAGCATGATCCGATCCGAGCGAAAGGAGCCGCGATGCGGCGGATGCTTGCAGCAGGTCTGGCAGCGGCGGTCGTCGGGGCGTTGCTCGTGTCGTTCGCGTTGGGCGAGAAGTCCGCATCGTCCTCGCGGTCGTGTCCGAAGCCTCCGGCGCTGCCGGGAGAGTTCGTCCCGGCGGTCGACAACCCGTATCTGCCGCTGACTCCGGGGACGACGCTCCGGTACAGGGGAAGGCTCGACGGCGAGCCCGCAACCGACGTCTTCGCGGTCACGAACGCGACCAGGCAGATCC
>Ga0081539_10004648_pt1 | contig 14945 bp, 13 predicted proteins | sample TabmetS4T2R2_FD_71023 | JGI IMG/M metagenome (GOLD analysis project Ga0081539, IMG submission 71023) | Tabebuia heterophylla rhizosphere microbial communities from the University of Puerto Rico - S4T2R2 | ecosystem: Host-associated > Plants > Roots > Rhizosphere ...
CCTGTGGCCCCCCAGATCGTCAGCCCGTCCACCGGGTAGGACCAGCCGGTCCAGATACCACCCTCGGGCCGGGACAGCTCCATCGGTCGCTCGGCGGCTGCCAGCGTCGCGACCGGGACGTCGACGATCCGTCGGATCTCGGTCTCCGACGGGACGAGCGCCGGCGCGCGCTCCAGGAGGCCGACGAACGGCACGACGAGGATCGAGGACACGTACGTGTGGACCGGCGGCAGCGACCCCGCGAGGCGCGGCAGCGAGGGGTCCAGCCCGATCTCCTCGAAGGCCTCCCGGCGAGCGGCATCCGCGGGCGCCTCTCCCTCGTCCACGAGCCCGCCGGGGAACGAGACCTCGCCCGCGTGCCGCGAGAGCGACTCCGAGCGCACCGTGAAGATCAAGGAGGGCTCGGGACGCTCGACGAGCGGCGCGAGCACGGCGGCGAGGCGGTCGCCAGGCGCCGGCGCATGCGCCGGCGCCGGATCGAGCGCCGAACTCAGGGCATCCAGCAGGGAGGGCGCGTGTAGCATCCGCTGCCATGGTAGGCGAGGGTCCCGCGTCGGCGGCCGCCGTCGCGGCCGCCGACGCGATCGATCCCGACGAGGCCCTGCGCTATGCCCGGGCGCTGATCGCCGCCCCGTCCGAGAACCCCGGCGGGACCGAGGACGCCGCCGTCGAGGTCGCGGGAGGGATCCTGGACGAGCTCGGCGCGGCGACCGAGGTCGTCCGGTCCGAGGAGGGTCGGCCCAGCCTCATCGCCCGGATCGGCACCGGCGATCGCCCACGGCTCGCCTGGAACGGCCACCTCGACACGGTCCCGGCCGGGGACGGCTCCACGTGGTCGACCGATCCCTTCGCCGGCAGCGTCGCCGAGGGGCGACTGATCGGACGTGGAGCGAGCGACATGAAGGGGCCGATCGCCGCTGCGCTCGCGGCCGTCGCGGCGCTCCGCCGAGCCGGGCGCGACCTCGCCGGAACGCTCGACCTGCACCTCGTCGCCGACGAGGAGCTGGCCGGGACGCACGGAACCCGTGTGCTGCGCGACCGTGGGATGCTCGACCACGACGCGGCGATCGTGGGTGAGCCGTCCGAGCTGGAGGTCGCCCTCGCGGAGCGCGGGGGCGCCTGGATCACCGCCGTCGCGAGCGGACGGGCCGCGCACGGGTCGCGGCCCGAGCGCGGCGTGAACGCGATCGTCTCGATGTCGCGGTTCGTGCTGCGGCTCCCGGAGGTGCTGCCCGACCGCGAGCACCCGCTCGTCGGACGCCCGACCGTGAACGTGGCGATCGTCGCGGGAGGAACGGCCCCCAACGTCGTCCCCGATCGTTGCGAAGTGGACATCGACCGACGGACGATCCCCGGCGAGGACGACCCGGACGAGGTCCTCGCGCCCTTCCACGGCCTGGCCGCCGACCTCCAGGACGCGCACCCAGGGTTCGACGTGCACGTCTCGATCCGCGAATGGATCGAGGCGGCCGAGACGGGCGGAGACACCACGATCGCTGCGGTGGCTCGGGACGCCGTGGCCGCCGAGCGCGGGGATGCCCCGCCGTTCGTCGGCTTCACGGGGATCACCGACGCGCGCTTCTACATCAACGACGCGAAGATCGAGACCGTGATCCTCGGGCCCGGTTCGCTGAACCACGCGCATGCGGCGAACGAGTCGATCGGCATCGACGAGATGACGACCGGCGCCCGGATCTACGCGCGGATCTTCACGAGCTACCTGGGCGCCGACTGACGCCGCGGCCTGCGCGGCGTGCGGTCCCGTCTCGGGTAGCCTGGAGGGCATGGAGGCACCCGTCACCGACGTGATCTCGGTCACCGACCCTGCCGCCCGCAGGATCGCCGCGCTCGCGCTGAAGGAGGGTCGCTCAGAGCCGATCCTCCGGGTCCGGGTGACCGCCGGCGGGTGCTCCGGCTTCACCTACGAGCTCTCGTTCGCGGATGCGCCCGCGCCGGACGACGCGGTGATCGAGGGCGCCGCGGGCGTCCGCGTGCTGATCGATCCGCGGAGCGCGCCGATCGTCCGCGGGTCCACCCTCGAGTTCAACGACGCGCTCCTCGGCGGCGGCCTGAAGATGCGCAATCCCCAGGCCGTGCACGAGTGCGCCTGCGGCGACTCCTTCAGCGTCTGAGGAGCAGGACCGGCGTTACTGGACCGTCAGCGTCCCCTGCATCTGCGAGTGGAACCGGCAGTGGAACCCCTGGCTGGACACGCCCTCGATCGTCACCTCGACCTCCTCGCCGGGCCCGATCGTCTCGTCGATCGACTCGTCCTCGGTCGTGAACGTGTGGGAGACGTCGGCGATGTTGGACACCGTGATCGTGTCGCCATCGGAGACCTTCAGGTTCGACGGGTCGAAGTTGAAGCTCACGATCGTCAGATCGGCACCCCCGCCGCCGCCGCCCGTGTCGGCGCTCGGGCTGGTGGTCTCGGTGCCACCGCCGTTGTCGCTCCCGCTGCTGTCGTCGTCGTTCCCGCTGCACGCCGCCGCCAGCAGCGAGAGCGCGAACACGCTCCCCAGCAGGCGCATCCACCGTCGGTGCATCGTCCCTCCTCTTCACGTGGTGGGGTCGGTCCCGGACGGTACTACGGACGGTAGGGGCCGCCGGCTTGCCGCTCCCGGGACCCCAACTACACTCCCCGCGTGGCCGTCGAGAAGACCCAGTGGCGGGAGCTGTACCACGAGGTCGTCGTGACCGGTCTGTGCACGGGGTGCACCGCCTGCATCGTGGCCTGCCCGTTCCACGTCCTCGGGTACGAGCACGACGTGCCGGTCCAGCTGCAGGAAGACGGGCCCGACGTCTGCGTCCACGGCGACAAGGGCTGCGACATCTGCACCCGGGCCTGCCCGCGCTTCCGGGAGTGGGAGTCCGAGATCGACGAGCTGTTCTTCGGGCGAACGCGCGGGCCCGAGGAGGTGATCGGGCACTACCGGGACATCTACCTGGCACGCGCCACCGCGCCCGAAGCGCTGATGCAGGGTCAGGACGGCGGCGTGGTCTCCGCCCTGTTGCTCTGGGGGCTTGCGAACGGCGAGATCGACGGAGCCTGCACCTCGAAGCTGTCCGAGGAGCGGCAGTGGGACGCGGAGCCGACCGTCGTCACGGACGCCGAGGGCGTGCTCGCGACGGCGGGCTCCCGCTACACGTACTCGGCGAACCCGCTCGCGCTGCTGAAGGCGGCGGAGATGGGGTTGTCCAAGGTCGCCCTGGTCGGGATGAGCTGCCAGTCGAGCGTCACCGGCGCTCTGGAGGCGCGACGGGTGAACAAGTGGCGGCGGAAGATCGCCTGGACGTTCGGGCTGCTGTGCTCGAAGACCTTCACGTACGACGGGCTGATGGGCGAGATCGCGCAGAAGGAGCTGGGGATCGACCTCGACCACCTGACGCGGGTGAACGTGAAGGGCAAGCTGCTCTTCTACACCGACGCCGGTGACGAGCTGACGTACTCCCTCAAGGAGTCGCACCGATTCACGCGACCCGGCTGCCTCCACTGTCCCGATTTCGCCGCGGAGCACGCCGACATCTCGTTCGGCGGCCTCGGCCAATCGGAGGGCTGGAGCCTGACGGTCGTCCGGACGGAGCGCGGCCAGGACATCTGGGACCGGGCGCTCGCCGACGGCGTGATCGAGGCTCGGCCGGCCTCCGAGGACCCCAAGGCGGTGGAGCTGATGTTCAAGCTGGCGGCGAAGTCACGCCAGCGGTGGCCGGCGCCCGAGGACGTCCCGACCGCGGGATCGATGCCGGGCGTGCTGCCGACGGCCGAGCCCGTCTGACCCTCGGAACGCGCCGGGCGAGCGCCGGCGACCCGGACTCCATCGCGCCGGCCGGACGCCGATATCCCTAGGGAGCGCCGGGGTGGGCTCGCGCCTGCCTCCGGATCGGCCGCCGCGGAGGAGGCACATGGCGAGCTCGACGCAACCGAGTGAGGAGCTGATCGGAGGGCCGGAGTCGTCCCCGGACGACGCGATGCTCGCCGCGGTCGCGCTGTCCGCCGAGCGGTTCCTGCTGGCCGACGACTGGCGGGAGACGATCGACGAGGTCCTCCGACACCTCGGCGAGGCCGCCGGTGTCTCCCGGGCCTACGTGATCCGCGTCGACGACGTCGACGCGGATCACCTCGCGACGCAGCTCGGGGAGTGGTGCGCGCCGGGGATCAGCTCCCAGTTCGCCAACCCGACGCTCCAGGGAGCGTCCCTGGAGCGGCACGGCTTCGAGCGGTGGGTCCAGCAGATGGGGCGGCACGAGACGGTCTTCGGCGTCGTCCGGCGGTTCCCGGAGATGGAGCGCTGGGAGCTGGAGCGCCAGGAGATCGTGTCGATCGTCGCGCTCCCGATCTTCGTCGACGGCCGATGGTGGGGGTTCGTGGGCTTCGACGACTGCGTGCGCGAGCGGGCCTGGAGCCGCCACGAGCTCGACTCGCTCCGAGCCGTCGCGGGGATGCTCGGCGCGGCGGAGCAGGCCCGCCGCTCGGAGGTCGGACGCCGCGACGCCGAGCACCGGTACCGCCAGCTGGTCGAGCAGAACCCCGCCGTGACCTACACCGAGAACCACCACCCGGACGGCGGAACCCTGACGTTCGTCAGCCCGCAGATCCGCGACGTGCTGGGCATCGATCCCGATGACCTCGTCCGCGACCGGGGCCGCTGGTGGGAGTACCTGCACCCCGAGGACCGTCCTCAGGTGCGGGATGCCAACCGGGTCGCGTTCGCGAACGGGACCGAGTTCGACGAGACGTACCGGATGCGCACGGTGACGGATCGCTGGGCCTGGGTGCGCGACAAGATGCGCCCCGTCCGCGGGGATGACGGCCAGATCCTCTACTGGCAGGGCTTCCTGATCGACGTCACGGAGCAGATGGAGGCCGAGGGTCTCCTGCGTGAGGCCGAGACTCGATACCGCGCGATGGTGGAGCGCATCCCGGCCGTGACGTACACCGATCTGGTCGGCGACGACGGCACCACCTACATGGGCTTCGTCAGTCCGCAGATCGAGCAGATCCTCGGGTATCCGCCCGAGCGGTTCCTCGCCGACGCCACGTTCTGGTTCTCGATCATGGACCCCGACGACCTCGCCCATCTCCGGGCGATCAACGCGTTCGACAACACGGATCTCGAGGCGTTCGACCACGTGTACCGGATGCAGCACGCCGACGGCCACTGGGTGTGGGTGCACGACATCTCGACCTCCGTCCTCGGAGCGGACGGACGGCTCGAGTACTTCCTCGGCTTCCTCACCGACGTGAGCCCCCTGAAGGACGCGGAGGAGCGCCTGCGGGAGGCGGAGCTGCGCTACCGGACGCTCGTCGAGCAGAACCCCGCCGTGTTCTACGTCCAGGAGATCGACCCCGACGACCCCAGCCGCTCGATCACGACGTACGTGGGGCCAGGCGACGAGGCGCTGACCGGGTACCCGCGCCACGCGAGCGTGACCGACCCATTGCTGTGGCGCCGGATGGTGCATCCGGACGACCGCGAGCGCGTCTTCGCGGCCGACGCGGCGTCGAACCGGAGCGCCGACTCCTTCTCGGAGGAGTACCGGCTGATCCGGCGCGACGGTCGGATCGTCTGGGTCCTCGACGAGGCGCGCCTGGTCGAGCGCCAGGGCAAGCCTCCGATCTGGCAGGGCTTCCAGCTCGACATCACGGCGCGCAAGGAGGCCGAGCAGCGGCTGCACGACGCGCACGAGCATCTCCGTCTGATGGTCGAGACCTCGCTGGACGCGATCGTCACGATGGACGCCAACGGCCTGATCACCGGCTGGAACCCGCAGGCCGAGACGACGTTCGGGTGGGCCCGAGAGGAGATCGTCGGACGTCCGCTCGCCGAGACGATCGTTCCGCACGACCAACGCGCCGCGCATCTCGGAGGGCTCCGGCGTTGGCGCGAGACCGGCGAGGGACCGATCCTGAACTCGCGGATCGAGATCCAGGCGCTGCATCGCGACGGCCGCCAGATCCCCGTGGAGCTCGCGATCATCCCCGCGGCCGTCGGGGAGGAGACCGTGTTCACCGGGTTCATCCGAGACATCCGCGACCGCCGCAAGGCGCAGGAGGACCTGGAGCGGGCGCTCGACGTCGAACGCCGGGCCGCGGAACGGCTGCGCGCCCTCGACGAGATGAAGGACGCGTTCCTCCAGGCCGTGTCCCACGACCTCCGCACGCCCCTCGCCGCGATCCTCGGCCTGGCGATCACGCTCGAGCGCGGCACGGTGGAGCTGAGCGGCGACGAGACGAAGCACCTCGCCGGCCGGATCGAGCACAACGCTCGGAAGCTCGAGCGGCTCGTCACCAACCTGCTCGACCTCGACCGCCTGTCGAGGGGCGTGGTCACGCCGGCCTTCGAGCCCGTGGACGTCGCGGAGATCGTCCAGCGGATGGTCGTCGAGTCCGATCCCGCCACCCGCGATCGGATCGACCTCGTCGTCGAGCCGGCGGTCGTCCCGGTGGATGCGGCCAAGATCGAGCGGATCGTCGAGAACCTCCTGGTGAACGCGTCGCGCCACACCCCGGAGGGGACGCCGATCCACGTCCGGGTCGGCGCGTCACCGGAGGGCGCGACGATCCTCGTGGAGGACGAGGGGTCGGGCGTCCCCGACGTGCTCCGCGAGCGCATCTTCGAGGAGTTCCGACAGGGGACGGACGCGCCGCAGGCCGCCCCGGGTGTCGGCATCGGCTTGGCGCTCGTGCGCCGGTTCGCGGAGATGCACCACGGCCGAGCGTGGGTCGAGGGACGCGACGGGGGCGGAGCGTCCTTCCGCGTGTTCCTGCCGTCAACGCATCCCGCCGAGGCCGAGGCCTCGGTGGTCTGATTCAGACGGAGGCCCAGGCCTCCACGACCGGGTGGTCCTTCGCGACCGGACCCACCTGGGCGGCCCCGCCGGGCGATCCGACCCCGCTGACGTCCTCGTTGAACCATTCGGCGTTGATCGGCGTGAACTGCTTCCACTCCGCCGGGACGTCGTCCTCGTAGAAGATCGCGGTCACCGGGCAGACGGGCTCGCACGCGCCACAGTCCACGCACTCGTCGGGGTGGATGTAGAGCATCCGCGGGCCCTCGTAGATGCAGTCCACGGGGCACTCGTCGACGCACCCCTTGTCCTTCACGTCGATGCAGGGCTCGCAGATCGTGTAGGTCATCCCATTTCCCCCATTTCCACGGTGCCGAGCTTGCGAACCCGAGTCTAGCGCCGAGGCAGCCTCAGACAACCTCCGGCGCCAGGCTCGCCAGGACGTCGATCGCGTCCTTCGCACGCTGGCCCGACGCGAGGACCGGGTAGACGACCGGGAGGTGGGCGCCGGCGCGTCGATAGGCGTTCAGGCGCTCCCGGGCAGCTCCGGGATCGGCTGGGAGGCAGACCGCTTCGACGATCGCCTCGGCTTCGGGCTCGACGCCCATGTGCCGGAACTGACGCGCGTAGGACGGGTAGGAGCCGTACTCCGAGGCCGCAGCCAGCAGCGTCTCCCGGGCGAGATCGCCGGCGCCCGCGCGGACGTAGACCGAGATCGTGACGGCGTCCGGGTCGCGGCCGGCTTCGCCGGCCGCGGCCCGGACCACCTCGCGCGCCTCGGCGACCCGCTCGGGCGTGCACCAGTTCAGGATCACGCCGTCGGCGATCCCTCCCGCGAGCTGCGTGGCCCTCGGCCCCAGCGCCGCGATCCACACCGGGACGGGGGCCGGGAGATCCAACGGCGATCGGCTCAGCTCGCCTCGGATCTCGCGTACGTACGTTCCCAAACGGTCGAGGGCCCCTCGAGCGGAGCCACCGGTTCCCACGCCCAGGATGTGCCGGCCGCCCGAGCGCTCCTGGACCGTCGCGGCCGCCGCCGCCGCGAGCGGCGGCGTCCGCGACCGCATCGGAACCACCCCGGTCCCCAGCAGCAGCCGCGACGTCTCGCCGGCGATGCCGGCGAGCGTCGCGAGCGTGTCACGCGCGCCCACCTCCGGGAGGAGGACCGCCTCGTACCCGAGACGCTCTCCCTGCCGCGCGATCGCCACGACGTCGTCCCAGGGGAGCGGATCGCGGATCGTGAACGCCGTGCCTCGCGGTTGGCGCAGCTGCGTCACGGCTGGCATCGTCGCAGAGCGTGGAGCCGGTGACGTTCCGCACCGACGACGGGATCCGCCTCGAGGGCGAGCTGCGGATGCCCGACGGCGAACCCCGCGGTTCGGCGGTGATCTGCCACGCCCATCCGCGTCACGGCGGGAGCAAGGACCACCCGGTCCTGTGGGCGGTGCGGAACGAGCTGGCCGGGAAACGAGGCTTCGCCACGCTGGTCTTCAACTTCCGCGGCACCATGGGCTCCGGTGGGAGCTACGGCGGCGGGCTGGACGAGCTGGCGGACGTCCGAGCGGCCGTCGGAGCGATCCGTGAACACGCGGACGGACCGACGCTCGCGTTCGGATGGTCGTTCGGCGCGAGCGTCGCGCTCCGCGAGGCGTTCGAGGACCGGCGCGTGGCGGCCCTCGCACTGTTCGGGATCCCGCTCCGACCCAACGACCTCCAGCTGCCGCCCCTCCCCGACCACAGGGAGCTGCGCCTACTGGATCGGCCGATCCTGCTCCTCACCGGAGCGCACGACGAGTACTGCCCGGCCGACGAGCTCCGCACGTACGGAGCCGACGTCGCGGAGGTCGTGATCATCGAGGGAACCGACCACTACCTCGGCCGCCACGAGCGCGAGGCCGCGGCGATCGTCGGAGACTTCGCCGCGGGGCTGAGCCGCTGAGTCGGAGGGGAACCGGCGCCGAGTCGACCCGGCCCCCCGTCCCCCCCGGCGCGCGTGCCCCGCGTCACCCTCCGAGGGAGCCGGGATCCGTCCCCGCGCCGTGCCCGTTGGTGCGTGGATCGACGTCGCGTCGCCGTGGCCGCCAGATCCAGATGAACGGCAGGAAGAAGAACGTCCCTCCGAAGAGTCCCGGCCATACGAACAGCCCGAGCAGGATGAAGGCGACGCTCACGGCGACCCACAGCCAGGGGTTCCCCCACCAGGGGCGGGGAGTCGGTCGCGGGTCCCGGAGCGGCGTGGCGAGGTCCGGCTCGGCCAAGCGGGCGCGTTGCCGGACGGCCTCGTCGATCGCGGCCCGTTGCTGGAACACCAGCAGGAAGCCGAGACCCAGCGCGATCGCGACGACGAACGGGAGGATCACGAAGACGACGTCGCGAGCGTCCACGGTCCCGCCTACAGCGGAACGTGCGACAGGACCATGATCCTGGGTTCGGTCATCTCCTCCATCGCGTAGCGGAGCCCCTCGCGGCCGAAGCCGGAGTCCTTCGACCCGCCGTACGGCATCTGGTCCGCGCGGAACGCCGAGACGTCGTTCACGATCACACCGCCGACCTCGATCGAGCGGTGCGCCTCGAACGCGCGGTTGATGTCGTTGGTGAACACGCCGGCCTGCAGGCCGTACCGGGAGTCGTTCACGACCTTCAGCGCGTCCTCGAACGTCTCGTACGAGCTGATCGTCACCACGGGCCCGAAGATCTCCTCGCGGCACACCTTCATCTCCGGCCGCACGTCGGCGATCAGCGTCGGCTGGAAGAAGGGGCCGTCGCCCTCTCCACCGGTCAGCACCCGGGCGCCCTGCGTGACGGCCTCGTCGACCCACTCCTTGATGCGCCCGACCTCCTCGCGCTGGATCACCGGGCCGACGTCGACCGTCGGATCGAGGGGGTCGCCGACCTTGAGGCTCTCGACCTGCTTCACGAGCCGGTCGGCGAAGTCCTCGTAGACCTCGGAGGAAACCAGGACCCGCTGGACGCTGATGCAGCTCTGGCCGGCCTGGTAGTAGCCGCCGTAGGCGACCCGCTGCGCCGCGAAGTCGAGATCGGCGTCCTTGTGGACGATCACGCCGGCGTTGCCCCCGAGCTCGAGGGTCACCCGCTTCTTGGGATCGAGGCCCTTCAGGTACCACCCGATCTCCGAGGAGCCGGTGAACGAGATCTTCTTGTACCGCTCGTCGCGAGCCATCCCGTCGGCCACCGCGGAGGAGACCGGCAGCACCTGGAACATCCCTTTCGGCAGCTCCGTCTCGGCGAAGAACTCGGCCAGGCGGAGCGAGCCGAGCGGCGTGGCGCTCGCCGGCTTCACCACGATCGGAGCGCCGACGGCGAGCGACGGCGCCACCTTGTGCGCCACGAGGTTGAGCGGGAAGTTGAACGGCGTGATCCCCAGGACCGGGCCGTAGGGGAACCGCCGCACGATCCCGATCCGTGAGCCGAGCGAGGCCTCGGTGTCCAGGCGCATCACCTCGTCGTCCCCGTGGCGGATCACCTCGGACGCCCACCGGAACGTCGCCACCCCGCGGGTCGCCTCGACCTTCGCCCACTTGAGCGGCTTCCCGCCCTCCTTCGCGATCAGCTCGGCGTTCTCGTCGATCGTCGCTCCCAGCCGCCGCGAGATGTGGTCGAGCGCGTCGGCTCTCGCGTGGACCGGCAGACGGCGCGACTCCTCGAACGTCGCGTCGGCGGTGGCGGCGGCCTCCTCGACGTCGGCCTCGCTCGGCGTGCCGATCTCCGCGACCACGGTGTCGTCGTAGGGACTGTGGACCTCGAACGAGCCCTCGCCCGTCCGCCAGTCGCCGTTCACCAGGTACGGCCTCACGGCCATGTCCTCACCACCTTCGATCCGAGCGCCGCGCTAGTCGAGCGACGCCATCACGTGCTTGATGTTGGTGTAGTCCTCGATCGAGTAGATCGACATGTCCTTCCCGTGCCCCGACTGCTTGTAACCGCCGTGCGGCATCTCGGGTGTCAGCGGGATGTGCGTGTTGATCCACACCGTCCCGAACTGGAGCTTCCGGGCCATCCGCAAGGCCCGTCCGACGTCGCGCGTCCACACGGAGGCCGCGAGCCCGTAATCGACGCCATTCGCCCACGACAGGGCCTGCTCCTCGTCGTCGACCCGCTGGACCGTCACGACCGGACCGAAGACCTCCTTCTGGATGATCTCGTCGTCCTGCTTCGCGTCGGTGATGATCGTCGGCTTGTAGTAGTAGCGGCCCTCGCCGAGCTCCATCGCCTCGCCCCCGGTGAGGATCCGCGCCCCGCTCTCGGCCGCGCGCGAGACCATCCCGGAGATCCGGTCGAACTGGTCCTTGGAGACCACCGAGCCCATCTCGGTGTTCTCGTCCCAGATGTCGCCGACCTGCAGCTTCTCGACCTGCGGGAGCAGATCCCCCAACAGGTTGTCATAGACCTTGCCGCCGGCCAGCACGCGCGTCGCCGCCGTGCAGTCCTGTCCGGAGTTGAAGTAGCCGGCGATCTTGATCCATTCGGCCGCCGACGTGACGTCCGCGTCGTCGAACACGATCACCGGCGCCTTGCCCCCCAGCTCGAGGTGCGTGCGCTTCATCGTGTCGGCCGCGTTCTTCATGATCAACTTGCCGGTCGACGTCTCGCCGGTGAGCGAGACGATCCCCACGTCGCGGTTCGCGACGATCCGCTCCCCGACCGGGACGCCGTCGCCGGTCACGACGTTGAAGACGCCCGGCGGGAAGACCTCGGCCTCCGCGACGTAGTGGGCGAACTTCAGCAGCGTGATCGGCGTCAGCTCCGACGGCTTGATCACGACGCAGTTGCCGGCGGCGAGCGCCGGGCCCATCTTCCACGCCGCCATGTACAGCGGGTAGTTCCAGGGGGCGATCAGGCCGGCGACGCCGATCGGTTCCCGGCGGATCATCGACGTGAACCCCTTCATGTACTCGCCGGTCGATCGTCCTTCGAGGAAGCGCGCCCCGCCGGCGAAGAATCGGAACTGATCGGCGATCACCGGGACCTCTTCGGACATCGTCACCGCGAAGGGCTTCCCGACGTTCTCGGACTCGAGCCGCCCGAACTCCTCCCCGTGCTCCTCGACGATGTCGGCCAGCTTCAGCAACGCCGCCTGCCGCTCGCCCGGCGTCGAATCGAACCACGTCTCGTCGAACGCTCGCGTGGCGGCCCCGACCGCCCGGTCGACGTCCTCGGCCGATCCCTCCTGGACCTCGGCCAGCACCTCGCCCGTCGCCGGGCTGGTGATCGACCGCGTCTGGCCCGACGCGCTGTTGACCCACTCCCCGCCGATGAACATCTGGTAGGTGTCAGCCATCGTTCCCCTCCTCACGCTCCCGGCCGCTCGGCCGGACGTCCCCTGCGGCGGAACCGCGACAGACCGCCAGTATGCGACATCCCCGCTGGTCGGGCATGCGCGCGGGCGCCCCGCCGGTCAGTAGCGGACGCGGGGGTCGAGGAACGCGTACGCGACGTCGACCACGATGTTCGCGACGAGGATGAAGACCGAGCCGACGACGGTCACGCCCATCACCATCGGGAAGTCGTTCGAGTAGATCGACCGGACCGCCAGCTGCCCGAGGCCCGGCAGGCCGAAGAGGTTCTCGGTGATCACGAGGCCGGCCATGATCGTCGCCAGATCGATCCCGATCATCGTGACGATGGGGGTGAGCGCGCCCCGAAGGGCGTGCTTGAAGACCACGCGCCGCTCGGACAGGCCCTTCGCGCGGGCCGTCCGGATGTAGTCCTCGGCGGTGGTCTCCAGCAGGTTGCTGCGGAGCATCCGGACGTAGATCGCCGCGTAGGCGACCGCGACGGTGATCCACGGCAGGACGAACTTGCCGGCCAGGACGCTCGAGATCGCCCCGGCGTCGATCTCCAGTCCGGTCGAGGGCGCCAGCCCGAGCTTGAACCAGAACACGTACAGCAGGAGCTGACCGAGCCAGAACACCGGCAACGAGATGCCGACGATCGCGAGGACCACGGTCCACCGAGCCAGCAACGAGTCCGGTCGGACGCCGGCGGCCACGCCGAGCGGGATCCCGATCAGCAGCCAGATCGCCGCCGCGCCGAGCGCGAGCGCGACCGAGATCGGCAGCCGCCTGGCGATCTCCTCGCGGACCGGGACGTAGTTCGAGAACGAGTAGTACACGTCCTCCGACAGGAACAGCCTCGGAAGCGGGATCAGGCCCTTCGCGAACCTCGCGTACTGCACGAACACGGGGCGGTCGAGGCCGAACGCCCGGCGGGCGGCCTCGACCTGCGCGGGATCGGTGCGCTTGCCGGCGGCCCGGCGAGCCGGATCGCCGGCGGGGAGCTTCACGAAGATCAGGAACGTCAGGAGGGAGACGATCATCAGGACGAGGATCGAATAGAGCAGCCGGCGCACGACGAACCGGAGCACTCCGGAGACCGTAGGGCCCGACGCTCCTCGGTCGCTAGCGGGTCGTTGCCGGAAGCTGCCGCTTCCTTGCGGTTCCTATCGGTTCCTTGCCTCGCCCGACCGTCGATAGACGATCGTCCACAGCTCCGTCCAGGTCCGGCCGTCGTCCTCGGAACGCTCCCAGCGCCACGAGAAGCACTCGCGCGTGACGTCCGAGAACACCATCCGCTTCTCGACCGGTCGACCCCGTTCCTCCTCGGTGACGGCGAAGACGAAGCCGCCGTCGTGCGGCTCGCCGTGGAACGCCCAGTAGTTGCCGGTCGAGTCCACCCACGTCTGTCGCCAACCGAGTCGAGCGTCGTGGACGCTCAGGCTCATGCCCGACCAGCGCTCGGGCTCGATCGACTCGAAACGCTCCACGACGACCCGACCGTCGAGTTCCTTCGTGATCGTGTTCCTGCCGTGGCCGCCTTCCCACGAGCACGACCACTCCCCGAGCCAGAAGTCGAGCGCATCGGGTCCCGCCGACGGAACGGTCATCGCCGGAGTGTCGGACATCGACCGGGCGAACGCTTCCACGGTCTTGCCGCGACCTGACACACGAGGCGACCCCGGGCGATACTCCCCGACGACGCGGGCGACCGGCGCCCACAGGGAGGCCGCGATGGACATCCCCCAGGAGCGGAAGCTCGTCACCGAGATCCCGGGGCCCCGGTCGCGCGAGTGGTTCGAACGTCGCGCGAAGGCCGTGCCGCGGGGCGTCGTGAACGTCCATCCGATCGTCACGGGGCGCGCCGCGGGAGCGATCGTCGAGGACGTCGACGGCAACCGGTTGATCGACTTCGCGACCGGGATCGCGGTCCTGAACGTGGGCCACTCCGCCCCGGAAGTCGTGGCGGCGGCGCAGCGCCAGCTCGAGCTCGACACCCATAGCTGCTTCCACGTCACGGCGAACGAGCCCTACATCGAGCTCGCCGAGCGATTGAACGCGATCGCTCCCGGCGATCACGAGAAGCGGACGATGTTCGCCAACTCGGGCGCGGAAGCCGTCGAGAACGCGGTCAAGATCGCCCGGAAGCACACCGGGCGACCGGCGGTGATCGCGTTCGATCACGCGTTCCACGGTCGGACCCTGCTGGGCATGTCGCTCACCGCGAAGGTGATGCCATACAAGCAGGGCATGGGCCCCTTCGCCCCCGAGGTCTACCGGTTGCCGTTCGCGTACCCCTACCGCTGCCCGACCGGCCGCACGCTCGAGACGTGCGCCGAGACGTGCCTCGCGTACGCGATCGACGAGATGCACAAGCACATCGGCGAGGAGAACATCGCGGCGATCGTCGTGGAGCCGATCCAGGGCGAAGGGGGGTTCGTCGTCCCGGCGCCCGGCTTCCTCCCGGGCCTGGCGGCGTTCGCGGCCGAGCACGGGATCGTGTTCGTGGCCGACGAGATCCAGTCCGGCATGGGACGGGCGGGCCGCTGGTACGCGATCGAGGACGAGGACGTGATCCCGGACGTCGTGCTCTCGGCGAAATCGCTCGGCGGCGGCCTCCCGATCTCGGCGATCACCGGGCGGGCCGAGATCATGGACAGCGTCCACGTCGGCGGGCTCGGCGGCACCTACGGCGGGAACCCCGTGGCGGCGGCCGCGGCGCTGGCGGTGCTCGACAAGATCGAGCGCGAGCGCCTCCTCGAACGGTCGCGCCGGATCGGCGAGACGATCGGGGCGCGCCTCGATCGGATGCAGGGCCGCTTCGAGGCGATCGGCGACGTGCGCGGGCGCGGGGCGAGGCGC
>Ga0081539_10004649_pt1 | contig 14944 bp, 12 predicted proteins | sample TabmetS4T2R2_FD_71023 | JGI IMG/M metagenome (GOLD analysis project Ga0081539, IMG submission 71023) | Tabebuia heterophylla rhizosphere microbial communities from the University of Puerto Rico - S4T2R2 | ecosystem: Host-associated > Plants > Roots > Rhizosphere ...
GGAATCCAGGCCGGACAAGGATCGGGCACGGATTTGGTCGGCTTCGTCTCTTTCAATACTGCGTCGCTCGGTGCCACGGCGACGATTCTCGACGCCAAGCTGCGCTTTAAGCAATACACCAATAACGACGCTTTCACTTCTCTCGGCCGGTGCATGGTTGATATCCGCAAAGGCGACTTCAGTACAAACGAAGCGCTAGAAGGCAGTGACTTTACTGCCCTCGAGACGGACTTTGATGTTACCGAGGAAGATCAATTGACCGGAGTCGATGCGGGCAACTGGGTGGAAGCGGAATTGGATCCGGCTTTCGTCGTCGATGTGAACAACAATGATCGTACCCAGTTTCGAATCTACTTCGCTCATGTCGATGGCGTGAGTAACCAGACCGTGGGCTGGTATTCGGGCGAAAGCACCGGGAACGAGCCGCAATTGTGCAATACAGCGACTAGCGGCGCACTCCCAAGGATATTCAGAACCGCTCGTCACGGCAGCCGCGCCCTGGGCGCCAGCGGCCTGCCGCCGCTACAGCGGCAGTTTTACAGACCTGACCGCAATGTTAAGCTCCCCCGTGAATCAAAACCCGCCGTTTCCTTCCCCAGAAGAATTGCAGGCCAAGCTTTCCGAGTTCATGAAGATGAACTTCGGCGACAAGGTCTCGTTCGCGACCTTCGCCCAGCCGGAGCGAGCCGAAAGCGACGAGGAAAAGCCAGCCAAACAATCCGGCGAGAAGTTCGTTTTCAATTTCCTCCCGCGCGACATCAAGGCGCATCTCGACCGGTTCGTCATTAAACAGGACGAAGCGAAAAAGGTTCTCTCGATCGCGGTCTGCGATCACTATAACCACGTTAATTACATCCGCCGGCTCGAGAGCGAAGACGCCAGGCGGGCCGAGGAAACCGAATACGCCAAGCAAAACGTCATCCTCGTCGGCCCGACCGGCGTCGGCAAAACCTACCTCATCAAGCATATCGCCGATCTCATCAAAGTCCCTTTCGTCAAGGCGGACGCGACCAAGTTCAGCGAGACGGGATACGTCGGCGGCGACGTCGAAGACCTCGTCCGGGAGCTGGTCCACAAGGCCGACGGCGACGTTGGCCTGGCCCAGTTCGGCATTATCTACATCGACGAGATCGACAAACTTGCTTCCGCCAACAACATGGTCGGCCGGGATGTAAGCGGGCGCGGAGTCCAAACCACCCTCCTCAAACTCATGGAGGAAACCGAGGTCCCGCTCCGCAGCGCGAACGACCTTCAGGGGCAGCTTCAGGCCGCCTTTGAATTTCAACGTCGCGGTCGAATCAAGCGCGAGACCATCAGCACCCGGCACATTCTCTTTGTGGTCAGCGGCGCCTTCGAGCGCCTCAAGTCGCAGGTCTCAAAGCGGCTCGCCCAGGGACAGATTGGTTTCCAGGCCGATCCCGTGGCCCTGCTCGACAACGAGATTTTCCGCCACGTCACAACCGGCGATTTCGTCGAGTACGGTTTCGAACCGGAATTCATCGGCCGCCTCCCAGTTCGGGTCGTCTGCGAAGAACTGAGCGCGGATGACCTCTACAAGATCATGAAATACAGCGAGGGCAGCATTCTGCGCCAGTACGAGCGCGCCTTCCGCGCTTACGGGATCGAGGTCAGCTTCCAGGACGAAGCGCTCCTCCTCATCGCGAGCGCGGCCGCCCAGGAAAAGACCGGGGCGCGCGGCTTGCTTACCGTGTTTGAGAAGTTGTTTCGCGATTACAAATACTACCTTGCCGGTTCGGGCCTTTCCCAGTTGCGCGTCACGGAGGAACTGGTCCGCGAGCCCCATCGCGTCCTCGAGCGCCTTATGGCCGAGGGACAACAGCACGAAAAGCAGACGCTCCGCCAACAAGCGATTCTCTTCGCCGATCGGTTCTCGGGCGAGCACGCGGTGGAAGTGCGCTTCGACGATTCAGCGCTCGATCGTCTCGTCGAGCGCGCCGAAAACGAGCGGATGAAAATGAGCGACCTTTGCGCCCATCTCTTCAAGGATTTTCAGTTCGGCCTTAGCCTGATCAAGAAAAACACCGGCCGGAACCAGTTCGTCCTTGATCGCGTCGCGGTGGATACGCCTGATAAATTCTTGAGCGATCTGGTTCTCCAATCCTACAGACCGGGTAACGAGCACCCGGGCAAATGAAGCGCACCCTCCTCGGAACTCTCTGGACCGGCCTGGTTGCGAGTGGCCTCGCGATCGGGCTCCAGCTCTCTGGCATTCTCGCCCGGCCGAACAACTGGAGCGGCAGGCTTCTTGGCCTAACGACGAACAAAACCGCCGGCTTCGGCTTTTTGCTCTTTCTCCTCATCCTCGGCTTTCTCGTCGCCTGGACCATCCTGCAGGTCATCGAGGTGCGGCGTCGCCTCGGCATTTTCTTCCTCCTGGTTGCCGAGCTGATCGGGGCCGCCTGGATCCTCGGTCGGATTGGAGTCTACTTTCCGCCGTTCCCGGCGCTCTTGACCACCATGCTTGCCACGCTTCTCGCGGTCGCGGCCGGTTTTCCCCGTTCCGCTCAGCAACGACGGGCCCTCACGCGTCTCTTCGCCCCACATCTCGGCCCCAAGGCGCTGGACCGCTTGACCAGCGGCGCCGCGATCGATTTTTCCCAGCCGCTTCTGCGCGAGGCCAGCTTTGTCTTTTGCGAGATCGGGAACGAAGCCGATCTGATCGAGCAACTGGAAGCGAAGGCGTGCGCCACGCTCACCCGGCAGTTCATCGATCTGGCGAGCCGGCATTTTCTCGCGGCCGGCGCCTACCTCCATGCCGCCGATGGGGAAGGCGTTCGCGCCCTCTTCGGTTTTCCGCAAACGGACGAGCGCCATGCAGTCGAGGCGGCCCGGGCCGCGCTTGCTTTCGACGATTCGTTCCGGGCCGCCGCGGCCGACAAGCCAGACTCGTTAGGCAAGATTGACCTCCGCATCGGGATCAGCTCCGGCACGATCGTCGCGACCGTACGCGACGATCTCCCCGGTGGCGCGATTGTGCTCGCGGGCGAGCCGCTCGAAGTGGGCCGCCGCCTCGCCCGGGTCAATCAGACTTATGGCTCGCGCATTCTTCTCGGCCCGCGCGCCTTTAATCTGGCCGGGAAAGAGATTCTCGCCCGCCCGCTCGATTTCCTGCGCAACACCGAGGTCCACGAGCGCTTCGAGATTTACGAATTGCTCGCCCTCTCGGAAAAAGTGAGTCCCGAAGAGATCGCCCGGCGCGACCAGTTCTGGACCGGCGTTCTCCACTTCCGCGCCCGCCGCTGGAATGAAGCCTTTGCCGAATTCAGCCGGGCCGCGGGCGCAAATGGCGAGACCGACCGGCCCCTGCAATGGTATTTGCGCCGACTCGAGCCGCTTTGCTTGCGGATGGCGACCGAGCCCGCCCCCGCCACTGAGCCGCTCTCTCCAAGCCGGTGAAGCGGACCGAGTATCCAGCCGCGATCCGCGATCTGATCGCGCAATTGCGCCAGATGCCGGGCGTCGGTCCGCGTTCCGCCGAGCGGATCGCGCTCTGGATCGTGCAATCGCGCCATGATCAGCCGGAAGGAATCGCGCGCGCCATCACCGAAACGCGGGGCGCAATTCGTCCCTGCACACAGTGCGGGTTCTTCGCCACCGCCGAGCTGTGCGAAATCTGCGCCGACGAATCGCGCTCGCGCGACCTGCTCTGTGTCGTCGAACAGCCGACCGACATCCTGCCTTTGGAAAAAACGAGCGCTTTCCGCGGGGTCTACCATTCCTTGGGCGGCCGCATCTCTCCGCTCGACCGGGTCGCGCCTGAAGACCTCCGTATCGCCGCCCTGATTGAGCGGGTGGAAAAAAATCCGCCTAACGAAATCATTTTTGCCCTCGCGGCCGACGTCGAAGGCGAAGCCACGACCAACTACCTGGTCGGGCTGCTGAAGAAATATCCGATCGCGTTGACTCGCATCGCCCACGGCCTCCCCGCCGGCGGCGGCCTTGAATCGGCCGACGAGCTAACCCTCTACCGCGCTCTCTCGGGGCGGACGAGGCTGTAGCTGGCGGGCCGTGGCCCCGGGCTGGAAAGGAACCCAACGGCTTTCAGGCCTGGCAATCGACTGATTCCGTTTACTTCTTGCCGACCGCCATACTTTGCAAAGTATGACCGCGCGCGGGCTTCTTGCCTAACGAGACTTGAAAGCAAGACGCGCGTCGCGGGCGCTCCCCCTCCGACGCGCAAGGTCAGGGTTGGGCGGCCACTCTGCTTGCACGGTTCGCTAGACTGGACCTGCTGGACGATCAATCGTCTCGACCGCGCGAGCTATTAGAAACTCGCGCTACCCTGGGATCAGCCTCGTGAATCTTGTCTTTCCCGGCACTCCGAGGCAGGCAAGAATTAGGGCACCACTGTTAGCGTCAGATCATTCCCGTCGCCGCCTTCGTAGTTGGCTTGGAAAGTATTGCTGCCAGCGGTGATCGTGCCTCCGTCAGGAAGATTCGTGAACGTACCAGAGATTGCTGTCGCCGAAGTATTGTCGATCACCGTAAACGTGGCTCCTGGCGGAATGACAGCCGTATTGCTGTCAGCCAATTCGAAGATTGCTCCTTCAACTGTTACGCCTCCTGCCACGACCTCATCGGCCAGGGCCGTTTGACTATCGAGACCGCAGCGATAACGGCCCTGATCGGTAAAGATTAACTCACCTTGCACCGTAAGAGTCTGCGGGCGCGCAGCATTTTTCCCTGGGGAAAGAATGGCATTGCCCGGTCCGTCGCCGTCCACCGTCACAGAATCGCTTATGATTCCCCGTCCACTAAGAGTTCCACTCACAACAGCAACTGGGCCGCTACCGGTGCCTGATCCCTGCCTGTTATTGACTACGACCTCGCCTCGCATGATTTGAGTTCCGCCGTGGTAAAAATTTCTGCCCGAGAGCACTAGTCGGCCGTCACCGATCTTGATCAGCTTACCGTCACCGACGATTCGGCCCTGAAAAACGGTATTCAGGTTGTTCGAGCCTACGCTCAAATTCCCGCCTGTCAGGTCGACCTTTCCGTCTCCTTCTATCGACCCGACAGTCATGTCACCAATATGATAATTGAGAGTCATGATAGCGTTATCAAAAACCTCGATGCGCGCCGTGCCACCGTCGGAATCGTATTCAAAAGAAATGTACCCTCCGGCAAAACGCCCCCCATAACCGATGAGGGTGGAGTTACCAGCCGTGCTGCCGTAGCCAAAATTGGTCCGCGCGACACTCGCTCCCTCGACAGCTCCACCGTAATTGATGATCGTCGAATTGCCTGCGCTAACCAAGTCATCACCTCCGAGAAACGTGGTCAAGCCGGCGCTGCCACCCGCTATTTGGCTGCCTTCATTTATAATGGTGGCAGTGCCCGCGGTTGAAAATTCGCTGAAAGAAGTAACGGCGAACCTGCCGCTACCTTTGTTAACAATCGTCGCAGCCCCAGCCGTCGAGCTGCCAGCGAACTGTGTTCCACCGCTGTCCTTCCCCGTTTCGCTAACGTTAATGATCACTGCGTTACCCGCCGAAGAGGAATCGAAGAAGAGAGTAAAGCCAGCGTTCGGATGCAAACCCGGATTGTTGATTATGGTGGCATCTCCTGCACTCGAGGTGTCATAGAAGAGAAGGAACCCGGGATAGGTGGAAGCGTTGTTTGTATAAATTATGTCGGTTCCTGCGGTGGCATTGTTACTGAAGGTCACTTTGCCATTCTGGCCTAAAACAATGTTTTGAGTAATCCCGGAATCGTTCGTCACACCCATGCCGCTGATTGTCAAAGACTCACCGAATGCCTCTGTTATTGTAAAAGCACTCGCGCCGGGGCTGAAAACGATCCCACTTAGCTCCACTGGAACCAGATCTTCAAACGTCACCGCAGGGTGATTTGACGCCGCAAAAGTCGCTACATCCTCCGGTCCGTTTGGCACCGTGGCTGGCGTCCAGTTCCGTGAATTGGTCCAGATGTCCGTAACCGGGTCAAGCTTCCACGTCGCGCTGCCGGCATAGATGAGCTGACTGGGGAGGATGAGGATGGCAAAAGCGATCGCGGTTGTCTGGCTCTTTTTCATAATACGAAGGGTTCATTACAACCTGTTCCAAGGCAAGCGCGGCGCGAAGTTTCGATTTTTTGTTGAAATTTTCTCCGCTGCGCAAAGAGCTTATTTCCTCGACTCCTCCCGTCGCTCGGGCTCTCTGATGTACCTCGTTATCCGGGGGACGCTTTCCCTACTGCCTCGCGAGCAGAAGTGCCTGATGGCAGATGCACGCAGCAAACTCGCGACCGGGTTCACTGCCTCAGCTACAACTCGATCTCGGCGCCTTCGCGGGCGGCGCTCACGAGCATGGAAGAGCCGGCTTTGGCGACGCGCGCTTCGGCTTCGCTGATCATCGCGAGTAATTTGTCGTCATTGTGATCGGGGTCATGATGGAAAAGACAGAAGTGTTTCACCCCGGCCTTCATCGCCAACTCGACCGCGTCGTCAGCGCAGGTGTGACCCCAGCCAAGGCGGGTGGGATATTCGACGCTATCGTATTGCGTGTCGCCGATCACCACATCGGCGTCGCGGATGAACTGGATGACTTTTTCATCCTGAGCGCGGGCGTAATCGAGGTTCGGCGCGGAAACCTCGCCGGAAAGTTTCTGCCGCTCGATTTCGTGGCGCTCGTACGCTTCGTGATCGGGCATGTAAACGATGTCGCCCCGCGGCGTCGTTAGGCGATAGCCCAGACAGATGCCGGGATGATTGGCAAAGATCGTGCGGACTTTGACCGCGCCGATCTCGCAATCCATCTCGCTCAGCTCCTCGAAGGTGACATGGCTGGCCATCTGGTTTAGGCCGACGGGGAAGAAGGCGCTTTGCATTTGCTCGAAGAGCGCGCCGCGGAGCCCATGGACAGCGCCTTCGTAACCGACAATCCGGACCTCGGCCTTCGGGTTGTAAGCCGGGATGAAAAAAGGGAAGCCCTGGATGTGGTCCCAGTGCGTGTGAGTGACCAGCATCGTGAGCTGAAGCGGCTTGTCGCGGAACTCGCGCATCAACGCTTGGCCGAGGGCGCGAATCCCCGAGCCGGCGTCAAGAATGATGATTTGCTCGCCGACCCGCACTTCGACGCAGGAAGTGTTGCCGCCGAACATCGCAGTCTGAATCCCCGGTGTCGGAATAGAACCGCGCACACCCCAGAACCGGACTTTGGTCGGGCCGACCACCACCGGCTTTTCCGCCGCGGGTTCCAAGTCACGACACTGGTCGAGGGCCGCGAGCAGCTCGGCGGGCACGATCGGTTTCGGAAGGTATTGATCGGCGCCGGCAGCAAATGCGGTATCGCGATCGTTGGCGAAACGGCTCACCCCCGTGAGGACGACCCGGGTATCTTTCAAATCCGGCCGTTCCCGAATCGTGCGGCAGACTTTGAAGCCATTGCGTTTCGGGGTGCGCAGGTCGCAGATAATTGCGGCGGGCCGTTTCGTTTCAACCAGGGCAAACCCGCTCTCGCCGTCATTGGCTTCGAAGATGCGCCAGCCTTGACCCGCGAGGCATTGGGCAAGAAGCGCGCGGGAGAGGTCGTCGTTGTCGATCAGGACGAGGGTCTTCATGCCGGCGAGCTGCTTTTCGTTAGGCGAATCCAGAACCGGTTTCCGCCTTGGGGAACGGGCTGGCAACCGATCTCGCCGCCGCTGTTTTCCACCACAATGCGGCAGAAATGAAGTCGCAGCGCAGAGGCTGGGGCGGAGAGAATAGCTGGTGTGAAGCAGGCGAACAGGTCTTCGCAACTCTCCGCCGAGAGCGTCGGGCCCTGATCGTCGAAGGAGATAAAGAGAGCTTCGGCTTCGTCTTTCGCCCGAACCACCACCGAGCTGCCCGGAGCGCCGCGTTCGAGCGCGTTCTGCAGGAGGTTGCCGATGATCCGTTCGAGGTGGAGAGGGTCGAGGGACAGCAGCGCGTTGGTTGCCATCGCATCGCTCGTCTCGAGGCGCATCCTTTTCTCTTCGAAGAGCGGCGCTGACGCTTCGAGCGCGTGACGAAAGGTGGCCTCCCAATTGGCAACGCCGTCAGTGCTCGCGGTGCCGAAGACGCCGCGCAGTTCATCCTCGAAGACGTCGAGAATACGATGGATCAAACTTTTTTGTTCCTCGGTGGCGCGACTGGCAAGACCGAGAAGGCGCCTGGTGCGCTCGCCATTCTCCTCCAGTTCGATCAGGCGAAGTGAGGTGATAACGTTGGCGAGTGCCGCGCTCATCTCGTCCGCGACGCAATGGAGCAGGATTTCTTTTTTCTGGATCTCGGAGTTGAGGCGCTGATGGGCGATGACGGTCTCGCGGGCGCGTTGCAGAACGGCTTTTTTTGCGGCAAAGCTTTCGCCCAATCTCTCCAGCAGAAGCACGCTGCGACCGCCGGCGGTCAGCGCCGCTGCCTGCAATTCAACGGCCTCGCCGTTTTCACCCTCTTCAATCCAGGGGCCCGATTCGGCGCGCTCGTTTCCTCCTTTTTTCCACGTTTCTTCGGCATCGATGAGAAAATTTTCGAGGAAAGGCGAAGCTTCGGCGACTGGCAGTGTGCGATTTTCCTTCAGCTTCGGCCAAAGCTGAACGAGCCAGGCCGGCGCTTCGCCTAACAATTGTAGTTCTCCCGTTTCGTCTCGGACAAAAAGGGCGAAACCGAGCGCCTCGAGCACGGCTTGGGCAGGCGAGACATCGTCAGGCATGCGTCAGGCGGGTTGCATTGTTCGGCGGGCGAGCTGGGCAAAGGCTTCCTCCACACCGGCACCTTCTTTGGCGCTCGTCTTGATGATGGAAAAGTTTTCCGCGACCAGCGATTGAATCCGCGCCTCATCGATCTCCCATTGCTCGGTGAGGTCGGCCTTGTTGAGCGCGAGAATAAAGGGAACGTTGCCGAGCACTTCGACCACGCGGCTTTGCAAATCGAGTGCCTGGTCGAGCGTGATCCGCCGAGTGCCATCCGCCACCAGGAGATAGCCGCTGGTGCCGCGCAGGTAACTGGTTTGCAGCCTCTGGAAGTCATCGTCCCCGGCGAGGTCCCAGATGACCAGCGTTACGTTCGTGTCATCAAGAGGCACGAGCTTCTTGTCGATCTTCACTCCTACTGTCGTCAGGTATTTATCGGAAAAGGCGCTGTGGACAAAGCGCGCGACCAGGCTCGTCTTGCCTACTCCCGAGGTTCCCAGGAGGCAGACCTTTTTCTGGATCATGTTTTGGGCACGATCTTGAAGGCGACCCGTCGATCGGCCTGTTCCGGCTGCGCTTCGCCCGCGGCCGGCGGCGGCGGCGCCCCCATCCCCATCGAGCGAAAGAGCGACGGCTCGAAACCGCACTTGACCAAAAAATCCTTCACCGCGTTGGACCGCCGCTGACTCAGGTCCAGGTTTTTCTTTTCCTCGCCGACCGAATCGGCATAACCGCGCACTTCGATCTGGACCTCGAGGCCGAGCCGGCTTGCGGCCGAGAGACAACGCCGGATCTCGTCGGGCAAGCGCGAGAGCGCCGCGAAGCCTTCGGTCGCGAAGTTCTCCTTGTTCAAGAGAAAATAAACAAAGGCGCTCTCGATCACCGCCTTGGATTGCTGGAAAGTGCGCTGATCGAGGTCGATCAACTTCTCCTCGTTAACCGTGGAAATGCCGGGAACACTCGGTGCCCCGCGCCGCACCCGGGTGAGCCAGGCATGCGGCGCTTCGCCCTCGAGCACGAGGACGTTTTGGTTCACGTTTGCGTTGACCGAGTCGGGCAAATTGAACCGATCGATGAAACGCCGGAGAACCAGCGCGGGATCGTAGGCAATTTTTAGATTCTCCTCGGAGATCCGCTTGATCCCCGGGAGCCCGGTGGCACCGCTCCGGACCTGATCGATCCATTCCCAGGGGACGGTGCCGGAGAGATTGAGGATGCCGTTTGCATAGCTGGCACGGAGCGCGGGCGGGGGCGGGAATTTTTCACGAAAACGTTCGAGGACCCGCGCAGGATCGAAAATGACCTCGACGTTCTGTTCGTGAATGGAAGTAATGCCCGGGACCTGCCGGCCTTCACTGCGCACATGCTCGAGCCATTCATAGGGCACCTTGCCCAAGAGGGTAAGCATGCCGTCGGCGAGGGTGAGGGTTGTCTCGGGCGGCTTACCGAATCGCCTAACGAATCGGCGCAGCACGCTTGGGTCGTCGAGCGCGAGATAATTTTTCCATTCAAATCGGAGCCGTTCCGGGTTCAACCCGGCTTCTCGGGCGAGCGCAAACGGGTCCGCGATTGCCGGGTCGCGCAGGCCGGAGACGAAGGAACGGCGCAGCCAATGATGTTTGGCCTGGGTGACCGCGATCCCGGGCGCGGCATTGAGTTTTCGAATGAAGCCGTCCCACCGCCGCTCGCTCGCCGCGCCCACGATCAGGGCCGCAACGAGGAGGGCTGCGCCTAACGACAAGGCGAACCAGGCCCGAGCATGGGAAGCGGCGGCCTTCTTTGGCTGATATTGCGCGCGCAGGCAGGGCTCGATCTCAGTCCCGAGCGATTCAAAAGGAGCCGCCTCGCCCTTGAAACGAAGCAGGTCGGAGCCGCGCAGGACATGAATCCGCTCGATTGCGTCTTCCAGACAGCCGCGCAGCTCACGCGGCGGCGTTCCGCGCACCACCGCGGCCAGGTACGCCTGGGGACCGCGCTCGATCCACACGTTTAGCTCCCCGACTCGAAATTCGTCGAGCGCTTCGTCTTTTTTGGTCCCTTTGAATGAATCGTGAACGAAGTCGGTGATCGCGGTCTGCATCGCGGCGACCATCGCAGGGTCCTCCGCTGCGACGGAGTCAGCGATGACGTGGAGCAGCGAAGCGCCCGTTTCGCGATGAATGAGGAAGATTTGCTCGACCCGATAAACGAGACTGCGGAGCAAAACCACTTCGGAAAAACTGCGCCCGGTCCGCCAGGCTTCGATCCGCCATTTCAAGCCCTGCCAGGAAAAGCTCCGCTCCAGCGCCTGGTTGAGGGATTGGAGAAGGGCGCGGAAGTTTTCCGCGATCGAGCGCCGGACGATCGGGCCGATGATCGGGTGCAGTGCATCGACCAAAAACTGCGGCCGCTTTTCCACGGAAGCGCGGACTGAATCCTCGACCGCGGGACGCAAGGCGCGCGCCAGCTCTTCACTTCGCCTGCCAGTGAGCGTCACCGCTTCCGGCAAAATCTCGGCCACCTCATGGGCCCGCCGTTCCTTGTTGTCGAGCCGCGCCCGTAACGCCCGCAGGTCCTCCTGCTCCGGCCTAACGAGAAGCCGGCGCAGCTCCGTCAGCTCGTCGGTCGATTTTTGCGGCGGGACCGCGCGCGGCCAGGGGCGCATCGGAAGGGATCAGGAGGCGCCGGGGACGCGAAATTCGCGTTTCAGGCGCAGAGCCAGCTCGCTCAACATCTCGGCGAGCGATTCCCGGCCGGTCATGGCGTCGCGAATCTGGCCGGATTCGTGTTCGAGCTGGGACTTGAGCTGCTCGTGTTTTTCCTTGAACTCGTCGCTGAGCGACTTCGACTGATAAAGCAGCCGTTCACGCAGGTCGCGAATGTCCTGCGCAGTCTGATTGTCGAGATTGCCGATCTTCAGCTCGAGGCCACGGGCGGTCTCGGCCAGTTGCTCGGCCAGTTGTTCCATCGCCTGGGTCCGCTCGGCCTGCTCACCGCGGACCCGATTCATCATCGATTCCAATTCGCCCTTGAGGTAGGTCTCAAAAGCCTGAAGCTGGCGGTGGAGATCGGCCCGAATCTCCGACGCCTCGTGCGAAACGCGTTCCTGCAATTTGTGGAAGCGGGCGTCGTAATCCCGCATCTGGTTTCCGAATAGAATGTCGCGAATCCGATCGACATTGCCGCTCTCATCCATCGCCCCGTCACGGGTCTCGGCTGATTGGTGTTGTTCTTCCATAAGCATGACTGGAATTGGTAAAGGCCGAATCCTAGAAAGAAGAATGCACAAAAGGCAAGCTTTCTTCCGCTCCCTCGTTTGAGGGCGGGTGCTGTCCGATCCGTGTTTCGCTTTTTGGCACCCGGTCGACACGGCGATCGTCCCGAAGAAAAATTTGCGGCGATCGCAGTTAAACCTAAAACTTAGGCCGACTCTATCCGTCATGTCCTGCGCGAAAATCGATCCTGCACTGCATCAGAGACAGAAGCCGCCCTGGCTCAAAGTGCGCCTGCCTTCCAACCCGGTTTTCTTTTCCACCAAGGCGCTCATCTCGGATTTGCGACTTCACACCGTGTGCGAAAGCGCGCAATGCCCGAACCGCTGGGAATGCTGGAGCCAGGGCACAGCGACGATGATGATCGCGGGCGATCGCTGCACCCGGGCCTGCGGTTTTTGCGCGGTCGCGACGGCGAAACCTTTTGCGCTCGAAGAAGACGAACCGCAGCGCGTGGCCGAAGCGGTCCGGCGCTTGAAATTGAAACACGCTGTAATCACGGCCGTGGCGCGCGACGATTTGAAGGACGGCGGCGCGGAACATTTCGCGCGCACGATTCGAGCGATTCGAGCGATGGATCCGTCGGTCGTCATCGAAGTGCTCGTGCCCGATTTTCATGCGCAGGATTGGTGCATCGAGATCGTGCTCGAGGCGGCCCCGGAGATTTACAATCACAACCTGGAGACCGTCGAACGGCTCACGCCGGTCGTTAGGTCGCGCGCCAAATATCGCACTTCGCTTCAGGTTCTGCGCCGGGCAAAGGAGCTTTCCCCCAAAGTAGTGACAAAGAGCGGGCTCATGCTCGGCCTGGGCGAGACCGAGCCCGAATTGTTTCAGGCGATGGACGATCTGCGCGAGGTCGGCTGCCAGGTGCTGACGTTAGGCCAATATCTGCGCCCGACTCCGAAGCATCTCCCCGTCGTCAGCTACATCACGCCGGAGCAGTTCGATTTTTATGGCGACATCGCGCGCCGCAAAGGCTTCGACCACGTCGCTTCCGGGCCGCTCGTCCGCAGCTCCTATCACGCGGCGGATTTCCATCCGGTCGTTCGTTAGGCGATGGAAAGCGGCGCCCCGCAACCAGGCCGGCGCCTCGATCGGACCAACGTCGCCGCCGTCATCCCGGCCTATGACGAGGCCGCTCATGTCGGCAGCGTTGCACAACGCGCCCGCGCCCAGCTCGATCACGTCCTCGTGATCGACGATGGCTCGACCGATGCGACCGCCGCTCGCGCGCGCGACGGCGGGACCGAGGTCATTGTCCATCCGCAAAACCGCGGCAAAGGCGAATCGATCAAAACCGGTCTGCGCCATTGGCTCGCGCAGCCCGATATCCAGTTCATCCTTATCCTCGACGCGGATGGTCAGCACTTACCGGAAGAGATTGGGCGCTTCCTGGCGGCCGGGATGACGAGCCGGGCTGATTTGTTTGTCGGTACCCGGATGCAAAACCTCCGCACCATGCCGTTCGTTAGGCGAGTGGTCAATCGCTACATGAGCCGAAGGATCAGCCAGCTTTGCGGTCAGGAGATGCCCGATACCCAATGCGGGTATCGAATGATCTCGCGTGAACTTGCGCCCCATCTGCTCGAGGGCACGAGCCGTTTCGATTACGAGACCGAAATGCTGATCATTGCCAGCCGGGCGGGTTTCCGGATCGACTCCGTGCCGATCAGCACGATTTATCGCGACGAAGTGAGCAGCATCCATCCAGTCCGCGACACGATGCGGTTCTTGAAACTGATGCGGCGCTATCGTGGATAGCTTTTTCGATGCCTTTGGTCGCCTAATAGCCGTGGGAGCCAGCGCCAGTCCCGCCGCCATACATCGACTGTGAGCGGGTGGCCGAATTGGCGTTGCTCGTCGCGCCGGCTTGATTCGCAGTGTTGCTACAGCCGGCAAACGGGAGCGCGAGACAGGCACTGATAATGAGCAAGCGAAAGAATTTTCTCATGGATATGAACCGTGAATTGTAGCAGACGAAAAGGCGAATCCAATCTTTCGGAAAGCAGTTGCCGGTAACAACTCCGTTACGCGCCGATCGACTCAGCGAAAGATCGCTCCAGGGCCCAAATTGCCTGGGGCCCCTCTTTACGCTAGTGACTCCTAAGTTCTGGGCGCGATCATGAAAGCGATTCGAGTAAGTGAGTTCGGAGGGCCGGAGGTGATGCAGTTGATCGAGATCGCAGAACCGCATCCCGGGCCGGGAGAGGTTTTGGTTCGGATCGCGGCTGCGGGCGTCAACCCGGTGGAAACCTACATCCGCGCGGGGAATTATCCGCGCAAGCCGGCACTGCCATTTACTCCGGGAAACGACGGCGCCGGGGTAATCGAAGAGCTGGGGGAGGGGGTGATCGCGTTTCGCACTGGCGATCGGGTTTACACCGCGGCATCGATCAGCGGCACTTATGCCGAGTATGCCTGCTGCCCGGCGACGCAGGTGCATCCTTTACCGGCGCGCGTTTCGTTTGCCCAGGGCGCGGCGATGGGAACGCCCTATGCGACGGCTTATCGCGGCCTCTTCCAGCGCGGGGAGGCCCGGCCTAACGAGACCCTGCTCGTGCACGGGGCGAGCGGCGGGGTGGGGCTGGCCGCAGTGCAATTGGCGGCTGCCCGCGGCGTCCGCGTCCTGGGCACCGCGGGGACGGAGGAAGGCTGCAAACTCGTCCGGGAAAACGGCGCGCAGGAGACCTTCAATCATCGCACACCGGGCTATCTCGACCAGGTCATGGAAACAACCCAGGGACGCGGGGTCGATTTGATCCTCGAGATGGTTGGTCAAATCAATCTGGGTAAAGATCTGACGATCCTCGCGCCGCGCGGCCGGGTAGTTGTGATTGGAAATCGTGGTCGGGTCGAGCTGGACGCGCGCGATGCGATGTCGCGTGATGCTGACATTCGCGGAATGATTTTGCCGAATACTCCGGCGGCGGAGTTGACCAGCATCCACGTCGCGCTGGTTGCCGGGTTGAGCAACGGCACGCTCAGGCCTGTGATCGGGCTCGAGCTTCCCCTCGCGGAAG
>Ga0081539_10004650_pt1 | contig 14944 bp, 11 predicted proteins | sample TabmetS4T2R2_FD_71023 | JGI IMG/M metagenome (GOLD analysis project Ga0081539, IMG submission 71023) | Tabebuia heterophylla rhizosphere microbial communities from the University of Puerto Rico - S4T2R2 | ecosystem: Host-associated > Plants > Roots > Rhizosphere ...
ACTTGAACTTGGTCGGGTCGCGCAGCCCCTTGAGCGCCTTCGTCTCCTCCTCCGACACCGGCGCCGGGCCGCGGTAGGTCTGGCTGGAGAAGATCGACGACGAGCCTTCCTCGTCGTACTTGAAGTGGTTCGGGTAGTTGCGGTTCGGGTCGACGCCGTCGGCGGTCGTGATCTTGCCGTCGCCGTCGTTGTCGCGCAGGTTCTTCCGCCACAGGCGCTCGGTGGTGAACGTGTACTCGTAGCCGTCGGGGTTCGCGATCAGCACGAACCACAGCTCGGTCCTCTTGAGCAGGTCCTTGACGGCCTTGTCGTTCGCCCGCCAGCGATCGATGTACCAGTTCATGAGCCGCCGGTCGACCTCGCCGGCGATCCACTCGCGCGCGTGCTGCGTCGCGCTGTAGAGCACCGCGGGCCGCGAGCCGTCCGGCACGTCGCGTGCGCCCTGGGTCAGCTTGACCGCGAGGATCTCACGGCCGTTCAGCGTCGTCCCGATCTTCTCGATCTTCGCGAGCTGCGGGTTGTTGCGGGCCACCGCGTACATCTGGTCTCGGAAGCCGCCGGGCTCGTCGTAGGACCGCCAGACATTGAACCCGTGCGCCGACTGGGCAGCCGCGAACTGCTTGACCGTCTTGCCGCCCTTGACGCGCGTCAGGGTCGTCGCGACCCCGTCGCGCGCCAGCGTGGCGCGCTGGCCCTGCGTGAGGATCAGCTGGAGCTCGACGCCGCCCGCGACCGCGCGGGAGCTCGTGACGTCATAGCCCTTGCCGCTCAGCGCGTCCTGCTGACCTGCCTTTACGACCGCCGTGTAGACGTCCAACCGGTCGGCAGCGCGTTCTCGCGCACCGGCCGCCGATGGCGCCAGCACGAGCACCACCGCAGCCGTGATGGCCACGAACAGCCCTCTTCGCATGTGCTTCCCTCCCCGGGAAAAAACTACATTGGGTCGTACCCTTTCACAGGCGTCGCGGCGCCGCAACGAACCGCGCTAGTCGCGGCCGACGCGCAGCGGCGAGGCCCGGTCGACCACGACCTTCAGCCCCTTCAGGCCGGCCCAGGGCGTGCCGCGACCGAGGTCGCCGTCGCTGGTGCCGGGGTACTCCACGAGCGCCCCGCCGGTCTCGGTGGCGGACTTGACGCCGGCGAAGAGGTCGAGGTGGTGGTCGCCGTTCGCGTCGAGGAGCGACAGCGCGGCGCCGAGGTGCGCGCCGCCGGTCGCCGTGTAGCCGAGGAAGCGGGCCTCGTCGAACCTGAAGTCGGTGGCGCCCTTGATCAGCGTGACGGAGCCGCGCTGGTCGCTGCCGTCGCGGCGCGCTGCGACGATGATCTCGGCCTTGTGATCGCCGTCGAGGTCGGCGGCGATGACGTCGTGGCCGAACTCGTCGCCGTACTTCGCGACGCCGGGGATGCCGGGACGGTCCTGGTCGATGGTCGTCCGCGGCCCCCTGGGACCGTCCTTCGAGCCCTGCCAGATCTGGACGCGGCCGGTGCCGCGCGCATCGCCCTGGACGACGTCGAGGCGGCCGTTGCCGTCGACGTCGGCGATCGCCAGCGACGTCGTCGGGCCGCCGTCCAGGTCCCGGCATGTCTTCGGCCCTTGCGGGGTGCCCGCGCAGTAGGAGAGATGGCCGCCGGCCGCGCTCGTGGCATCCTCGCCGCCCTCGACGAGGTCGAGGTTGCCGTCGCGGCTGATGTCGCCCGCGCGCAGGTTCGCGCCGATGTTCTCGTCGGACGGCGAGGACGGCTTGATGACCCTCGCGGCGTCGGTGCGCAGGCCCTGTGCGCTTCCGAAGAGGAGGTGGATCGTGCCGAGCGTGCCGATCACCAGGTCGGCGTACTTGTCCCGGTTGAACTTCCCGGCGAGCAGCGCGAAGCCGAACCTGCCCGACGCGGACCCGCCCGGGAGCGCCGACGCGGGGATCCACTGGTTGTGGCCGCCGCGCACGTTGTACATCACGGCGACGCCCTGCCTGCCGGGAGCGGAGATCGCGAGGTCCGGCGTGCCGTCGCCGTTGAAGTCGCCGCTGTCCACGGCGGTGCCGAAGCGGTCGTTCTCGTCGTCGCCGCCGGGGACGCCCGCGTCGGCGCCGGCGAGCACGCGCGTGTCGTTGCCCTGCTCGCCGGCGAGGACCACGCCGCTGTGCAGCTCGCCATCCGCCTTCGCGGCCTGCGCGAGCCCGAGCACGACGTACTGCGTGCGGTCGCCGTCGAAGTCATAGGGGATCGCGGTTCCCTTGGGACCGGGCGAGGGCGACTCGCCGCCGCCCAGCAGCAGCGCGGCGGCGATCGCGACCGCGACGAGGCCGCCGGCGCCGGCGGCGAAAGGCCACCAGCGGCGAGGCGGCGGAGGCGGAGGCGGCGGGGGCGGGGGCGTCGGCTTGCGCTCAGGCTCCGTCTTCGGCTTGGGCTCGACGAGCTGCGTCGGCGGCCGCCCGAGCGCCTCCAGCGCGGCGGTCGACACGGCGCGGCTGTCGTCCTCGGCCAACCGCTCGAGGGCCGCGCGCGCGGCCAGCGCCTCGGGGCCGCCGCCGCCCAGCAGCATCTCGAGCTCGCTGACGGCGCCCTCGCGGATCCCGGCGAGGTTGCTCGTCACGGCGCGCGCGAGCTCCGGCGGCAGCGCGGCACGGCGCGCGCTGCGGGCCAGCACGATCTGCCCGCGCACGTCGCCGGCCATCCCGGGCGTCTGGTTCGGCGAGCGGTCGCGGATGCGCCGGCAGACGTAGTCGTAGAGGTCGTCGACGGAGATCGCACCGTCCTCGTCGATGTCCGCGTCGCCGCTGCGCAGCCCCTCGACGACGCTGCGCGTGAACAGCGAGCCCGGCGCGACGTGCCCCAGCTCGTTGATGCCCGTGGCCGGATCGGACTCCTCGAACGCGTACTCGAGCTCGGTCGACGCGGTGAGCGTCACGCGGCCACGGCCCTCGAAGCGGTGCTCGACGTCGACCGACATCGCGCTCTTGGGCATCAGCCCCTTGCCGAACGCGCCGCTGTGGCAGCAGTCGAGGATGAGCACGATCGAGCGCGCGCGGCTCTGCTGCATGACGTCGTTGACGAAGCTGTCCTCGATCGCCGTCGAGCGCAGGAACGGCAGCGCGGTCGTCGCCGTCGCGAGGTAGAAACGCCGGTTCTGCGAGAGCACGCCGTGGCCGGAGACGTACAGCAGCAGCAGGTCGCGCGGGCGGCCGGCCCCGAAGAACCCCTCGATCTCGCGCTTGAGCTCCTCGGTCGGGCGGTCGATCAGCTCGCGGACGTCGAAGCCGCCGATGCCGTCGTCGCCCAGCACGCCGGCCAGCGAGCGCACGTCCCCGGCCGGCGCCCGCAGCGCGGCGAGGCCGGGGTCGGCGTACGTGGCCGTGGCCACGAGCAAAGCCAGGCGGCGACCCTCGGATCCGTCATCCGGTGGCATGTCGCGCCAGGAAGGCCTCCACGAGGCGCTGGCGGTCGGCGGGGGACGCCTTGTCGAGTGTGAGCGTGTCGCCGTCGATCTCGAGCGTGATCCCGGCGTCGGGGTGGCGGCCGAGCCAGCCGCGCAGGGCGCTCAGCAGCGGCCCGATCGTGCCGGCGAACCCGACCACGAGCTGCGCCCACTCGAGCGCGGCGCCCTTCGCGCCGTCCGGCGCGCGTGCGTCGGGGTGCGCCACCTCCTCGACGCCGCTCTCGATCATCTCCTCCCGCAGCCGAGTCGTGAGCTCGGCCCGCTCCTCGTCGTCGCTGTCCGGGAGGCCCGTCACCTGCACGCGGAGCTGGGTCATCGCGTGCCGACCGTAACCCCTGTGCCGGATGAGGTGCAACTCAGCGGCCGACGTTCACCGTGGCGGACGGCGTGAGCCGCGCCTGCGAGGCGAGGCCCGTGGCGATCTGAGGAGCCCCGAAGCCGCCGCCGGAGTCGCTGCGGTAGCCGACCACCGCCTGGTCGATGCTCCTCGCCTTGTCGACGCCGACGACGAGGTCCGGACGGTCGTCGCCGTCGTAGTCCAAGAGCGAGATCGAGCTCCCGAACCGGCCAGTGAGCCCGGGCGGACGGGGGACGTCCTCGCTCGTGTCGAGGGCGTCCGCGGGGATGACGCTCACGGTGCCGCTCCCGTTCTCGTCGCCGGGCGCGGCCACGACGATGTCGTCGTGGCCGTTGGCCGTGATCCTGCCGACCGCGACGTCGTGGCCGAACCTGTCCTGAGGCGCGGGGTCGCCGCGCACGCTGCCGGTGCCCTGCGTGATCGTCTCGCGCGGCTTCGTCAGGCCGCTCTCGCCGCCCTGCCACACCGTGACCTTCCCCGCCCACTGGTTGTCGTGCTCGTCGCCCACGACGACGTCGGCGTAGCGGTCGCCCGTGATGTTGCCCACGGCCAGGCCAGAGGCGGCGTGAGCGCCCACCCAGCGGCATGCGCTCGGCCCGTCGGCCGCGCCCGCGCAGAACGTGAGGTGGCCGGGCGGGCCGCCGTTCTCGTACGGCCCGCCCTCGACGATGTCCAGCGCGCCGTCGCCGTTCACGTCGCCGGCGGCGAGCCGGGAGGCGAATCCGCCGATGCCGCCCTTGCGGTCCGGGGGCGGGATCTTCCGGGCGTGCGCCGCGTCGAGGCCCTTCGGCCCGCCGCGGAAGAGATGGATCGAGCCCGGGTCCCAGCGCACCCGCTGCGGCCAGGTTCCCGCCGCGCCGACCGCGAGGTCGGCGTAGCCGTCGTGGTCGAAGTCGCCCGCGACGAGCGCCGCGCCGAAGGCGCCGACGTCGGGCGGGTCGGCGAGCTGCTTGGCGGAGATCCACGTCGCGCGCGCATCGGCGGCGACGTGGTAGAGCACGGCGACGCCGTCCTTGCCGGGCACGCCGATGGCCAGGTCCGCGACGCCGTCGCGGTTGAAGTCGCCGCTGGCGACGGCGGCGCCGAACCCCTCGTCGGTCGTCGGCTCGCCCGGGACGCCGACGCTGAAGCCCGTGAAGCGCGTCGGGCCGCCCTGGACGCCCACCAGAACCACGCCCGCCGTCGCGATGCTGGCGGGCTCCGTCCCGCCCGGGATGCCGACGACGACCTGCGGCTCGCTGCCCGCGTAGACGGCGTACGGCTTGGCGGCCTCGGCCGGCGGCGGCTTCCCCCCGCCGCCACCGCCGAGGACGAGGACGCCGGCGACGACGAGCACGGCCACCGCGGCCGCCGCGGCGCCGATGAGCGGCCACGGGGGGCCGCCGCGTGGCGCAGGCTCGGGTTCGGGTTCCGGCGGCGGCTTCGGCGGCGGCGGTGGCGCCGGCGGCGCGGGCTCCGTCGTGCGCCCGAGCGCGGCGGTCGCGGCCGCGGACACGCGCCGGCTGTCGTCGCCCGCGAGCCGCTCGAGCACGTCGCGGGCCGTCAGCGCGAGGCCTCCCGAGCCCGCGGCGAGCACGGCCAGCTCGTTCACGGCGGCCTCCCGGACGCCGGCGAGGCCGCTCTCCACGGCGGCGCCCAGCTCCGGCGGAAGCTGCGGGCGGCGGCCGCTGCGCGCGATCGTGATCTCGCCACGGATGTCGCCGGCCATGCCGGGCGTCTGGTGGGCGGCGCGCTCGCGCACGCGCCGTGTCACGTAGTCGTAGAGCTCGTCGACGGAGATGCGCCCGTCGCCGTCGACGTCGGCGTCGCCGGTGCGCAGCCCGTCGACGACGCTGCGAGTGAACAGCGAGCCCGGCGCTGCGGGCTCGAGCTCGTTGATGCCGATCGCCTCGTCGGCCTCCTCGAACGCGTACTCGAGCTCCGTCGAGGCCGAGAGGATCACGCGGCCCTGGCCCTCGAAGCGATGCTCGACGTCGACCGTCGTGGCGCTCTTGGGCACCAGCCCCTTGCCGAACGCGCCGCTGTGGCAGCAGTCGAGCACGAGCACGATCGAGCGCGCCCGGCTCGACTGCATGACGTCGTTGACGAAGCCGTCCTCGATCGCCGTCGAGCGCAGCAGCCGCAGCGACGTCGTCGCCGTGGCGAAGTAGAAGCGGCGGCTCTGCGAGAGCACGCCGTGGCCGGAGACGTAGAGCAGCAGGAGGTCGGGCGGCCGGCCCTCGGCGAAGAACTCCTCGATCTCGCTGCGCAGCTCCTCGGTCGGCCGGTCGACGAGCTCGCGGACCTCGAAGGCGCCGATGTCAGCGTCGCCCAGCACGCCCGCCAGCGCCGCGACGTCGCCGGTCGGCGCGCGGAGCGCCGCGAGCCCCGGGTCACCGTAGTTTCCCGTGGCGATGAGGAGCGCCCGGCGGCGCCCTGCGGGTGGGTCGTCCCGCGCCATGGCGCGTGCCGACCGTACCAGGCTCACATGGCTTCGATGATCTCTGGATGCGCGGTTGCGCCGTGGCGGGAGTCGTAGGCCCACAGGCGGGGCAGCGCGGCGGCGATCGCGACGGAGCCTACGACGCACAGCACGCCGCCGGCCGCGACCGAAGGCCGCAGGCCCACGAGCTTGGACGCGAAGCCGGCCTCGGCGTTGCCGAGCAGCGGGCCGGAGGACCAGGAGATCATCTCCACGCCCGCGAGGCGGCCGCGCAGGTGGTCCGGGATCGTCTCGTTCCAGATCGTGGCGCGGAAGATGCCCGAGACGGCGTCGGCGCCGCCGGCCGCGACCAGGCAGACGAGCGCCGGCGGCAGCGAGCGGGCGAGGCCGAACAGCGCGATGGCGACGCCCCAGCCCACCGCCGCGTAGACGACCGCGCGGCCGTGGCGGTGCACGCGCGCCGACCAGCCGCTCGACAGCGTGGCCAGCACGGCGCCCGCCGACGGCGCCGCGTACAGCAGGCCGACGACCGCGCCGCCGCCGTAGCCCTCCGCGAGCTGCGGGAACAGCGCCATCGGCATGCCGAAGAACATCGCGTTGATGTCGATCACGTACGTGCCGACGAGCTCCTGGCGCGAGCGCGCGTAGCGCAGGCCCTCGGCGATCGCGTGCCATCCGAGCGCCTGGCGCTCGGGCGGCGGCGGCGTGCGCATCGCCGCCAGCGCCGCGAGGGAGACCGCGAACGTGACGAGGTCGGCTGTGTAGGTGACGGCCGCGCCGGCCGTGGCGATGAGCACGCCGCCCAGCGCCGGGCCGAGCATGTGCGCGAGGTTGTGCACCGCCCATTGGAGGGCGCTCGCCGCCTTGAGCTCCTCGCGCTCGACGAGCCGCGGCATCAGCGCGTCCAGCGGCGGCCGGCGGATGGCCGTGCAGGCGGCGATCAGCGCGGCCGCCACGTAGAGCACCCCCAGGCGCGGCTCGGGAAGCAGGCTGTTGGCCACGAGCCCGGCGACGACGACGAGCGCGCCGGCCTCGGCCAGCATCACGAGCCGGCGGCGGTCGAACGCGTCCGCCAGCGCGCCGCCGACCAGCGCGAGCACGAGGATCGGCACGAACTCGGCCACGCCGAGCAGGCCGACGGCCACCGACGAGTGCGTGATCCGGAACGTCTGGACCGGGATCGCGACGAGCGTGATCATCGACCCGAGGTCGGAGATGGCCTGGCCTGCGACGAGCAGGCGGTACTCCCGGCGCCGCCGCAGCAGCCCGGCGTCGACGGCGATCGCGCGCGCCGCCCGCGCGAGCCGGTCGCTCAAGACCCGGCGGCGGCGTACAGCATCTCGATCGCCCGCGCCTGGCCGAGCGCGTCGTCGCGGCCGAGCCGCGGGTCGCCGCCCCCGCGGACCGCCCGCGAGAGGTCCTCGAGCTCGAGCCGGTACGGGTTCGCCGCGACGACGGTCACGGGCTCGGGCGCCTCGCCCGGCCGGGTGAGCGCGAGCGCGGGCGCGAGCCCGTGCCACGGATCCTGGGCCACCAGCGTGCCGCCCGCGCCGACGACCTCCAGCGAGCCGCGCGGCGCGACGTCGAAGCCGCAGTCGAACGTGCCGAGCACGCTGCCCGCGAACCGCAGCGCGCCGACGAAGCGCACGTCGACGCCGTCCCCGCCGATGACCGCCAGGCCACGCACGTGCTCGGGCTCGCCGCACAGCAGCCGGAGCGCGCTCACGCAGTAGCAGCCGACGTCCATCAGGGCGCCGCCGTCGAGGTCGCCCTGGAGGCGCACGTTGCCGGCGTCGCCCTCGGCGATCGTGAAGCCGAAGGCCGCGCGCACGACGCGCAGCGGAGCGATCTCGCGCGCCAGCCGCACGACCGCCTCGGTCTGCGGGTGGTAGCGCCACATGAACGCCTCCATGAGGATGCGCCCGGCGCGGTCGGCGGCGTCGAACGCCGCCTCGACGTCCGCGGTGCGACGCGAGAGCGGCTTCTCGCACAGCACGTGCTTGCCCGCTTCGAGCGCCTTGACCGACCACGGCACGTGCAGCGAGTTGGGCAGCGGGATGTAGACGGCCTCGACGTCGTCGTCGGCCAGCAGGTCCTCGTAGGAGCCGTGGACGCGGCCGATCCCGTGGCGGCCGGCGAACGCCTCGCCGCGCTCGCGGTCGCGCGATCCGACCGCGACCACCTCGACGCCGTCCGCCTCGCGCGCACCCGCGAGGAGCTTCTCGTTGATGCGGGCGGTGGAGAGGATCCCCCACCGCACCGCACCGGATTCGTTCATGCTCGTCCGCTCTGGGCCCGCCCGCGACGCGAGATCGAGTCGACCGTGACGGCCAGCAGCAGCACGCCGCCGGTCAGCACGAACTTCGTGCCGGACGACAGGCCGAGCAGCCCGAGGCCGTTGTCGATCGAGAGCATCACGAGCGCGCCGAGGATCGCGGCCTTCATCGTGCCGCGGCCGCCGAACAGCGACGTGCCGCCGATCACCGCGGCGGCGATCGGGTACAGCAGCGCCTGGCCGCCGCCCGTGTTCGTGTCGACCGACCGCAGGCGCGAGGCGAGCAGGATCCCGCCCAGCACCGCGAGCAGCGAGCAGAACGCGAAGCACGCGATCCGCACGTTGTCGACGTTGATGCCCGCGCGCCGTGCCGCCTCGGCGTTGCCGCCGACCGCGTACACGTGGCGCCCGAAGCGCGTGCGGTTGAGGACGAACGTCCAGATCACCCACAGGCCGCCCACCACGAGCAGCGCGTACGGGATGCCGCGGTCCTGGTTGGAGACCGCGACCAGGATGGCCAGTGCGACGGCCAGGCCGGCGATCCGCAGCCCCACGATGACCATCGGGTCGGTCTGGAGCCCGGCCTTCTGGCGCGAGCGCAGGCGGCCGATCTGCACGGCCGCGTACAGCACCGAGCAGACGATCATCAGGATCCATGCCGCCTCCGGCGCCATGAAGTTGTTCGCGAGGCCGATGACGAAGTCGTTCTGGAGGATCACCGTGCCGCGGCTGCCGATCAGCAGCAGCACGACGCCGTTCCACGCCAGCAGGCCCGCGAGCGTGACCACGAACGACGGCACGCCGACCTTGGTGATGATCACTCCGTGGAGCGTGCCGATGGCCAGGCCCGCCGCGAGCACGATCACCATCACGATCACCGTCGGCAGCTGGTTGCCGTCGGGCGTGAGCAGCAGCGCGGTCATGACGCCGCCGACGCCGGACACGAAGCCGATCGACAGGTCGATCTCACCCAGCAGCAGCGCGAACGTGACGCCCATCGCGATCACCGCGTAGGGCGCCATCTGCACGATCAGGTTGACGAAGTTGCCCGCCGTCAGGAACTGCGAGTTCTGCGTCTGGAAGACGATCGCGATGATGATCAGGCCGATGATGATCGGCAGCGATCCGAGCTCGCCGGACTTGACGTCGGTCCACCAGCGCCGCGCGTAGGCGCCGACGGTCTGGGTCCCGCCGCCTCCGGCGGCCGCCTCTGGCGGAGGCGCGGCGACGGTGCTCATGCGACCACCTCCTCCCCGGCCTGGCCGGGCACCTTGGACAGCTTGCCGGCCGTGATCGCCTCGACGACCTCCTGCTGGTTGGTGTCGCGGCGCTTGAACTCGGCCACGTTCTGGCCGAGCCGCAGGACCGTGATCGAGTCCGCGACCTCGAAGATGTCGTGCAGGTTGTGGGAGATGAGGATCACCGCCAGCCCCTGCTCGCCCAGCCGCGCCACGAGGTCGAGCACCTGCCGCGTCTGCGCCACGCCCAGGGCGGCGGTCGGCTCGTCGAGGATCACGACCTTCGAGTTCCACATCACGGCCTTGGCGACCGCGACCGACTGGCGCTGGCCGCCGGACAGGCCGGCCACGGTCTGGCGCACCGACTGAAGCGTCGTCACCGAGAGGCTGCGGAGCGTCTCCTGCGCCTTGGCCTCCATCGTCGTCTCGTCCATGCGCCGCAGCGGGTCGGTCAGCTCCCGGCCCAGGTACATGTTCTGGACGACGTCGAGGTTGTCGGCCAGGGCGAGGTCCTGGTAGACGACCTCGATCCCCAGGCGGCCGGCGTCCTTCGGCCCGTGGATGTTCACGTGCTCGCCGTCGAAGACGACCTCGCCCTCGTCGATCGGGTGGATGCCGGCGATGCACTTGATCAGCGTCGACTTGCCGGCACCGTTGTCGCCCACCAGCGCCATGACCTCACCGGGCGCGACGTGGAAGTCGACCTTGTAGAGAGCCTGCACGGCGCCGAAGTGCTTGGACACGCCGCGCAGCTCGAGGATCGGACTTTCGCTCACATCAACTCCTCCGAGAAAGCGGGGTGGGGACCCGTCGTTGACGGGTCCCCATTCTCCCCTAGAGTCCGATCGCCTTGCACTTGGAGGCGAGCTTCCCGGCGCAGATCTCCTCGCGCTTGGGGAAGTCGGGCTCACCGATGTAGTCCTTGATGTTGTCCTTGGTCACCGCGACGGGCGTCTCGAACTGGGCCGGGATCGTCTTGGAGCCGTTGTCGATCTTGTCCGACACGGACGGCGTCTTGCCGTTGATCAGGTCGATCGCGATCTTGGCGGCGGCGTCGGCCTCCTTCTTGATCGCCTTGTAGACGGTCATGCACTGATCGCCGTTGACGATGTTCTGGATGCCCTGGAGCGTCGCGTCCTGCCCCGTGACCGGGATCTGCGGCAGCTTGCGCTGCTTGAGCGCCGAGATCGCCGCGTTGCCGAGGCCGTCGTTGGCCGCGAGCACGCCGTCGATCTTGTTGCCGGCCTTCTGGAGCATCTGCTCGAAGATGGTCAGCGCCTTCTGGTTGTCCCAGTCCGGCACCGACTGGTCGGCGACCTTCTTGAGCTTGCCCGCGTCGTAGAGGGGGTTCAGGACCGAGTCGTAGCCGTTCTTGAAGAGCGTCGCGTTGTTGTCGGTCGGGGAGCCGTTGAGCTCGGCGATCGACTGGCCGTTGGTGTTGCCGAGGCACTTGACCAGGCCCTGGCCCTGGAGCTTGCCGACCTGCGTGTTGTCGAACGACACGTAGTAGTCCGAGTCGCCCTTGAGCGTGAGGCGGTCATAGTCGATGACCTTCACGCCGCGGCTCTTGGCGTTCGACGCGATCGCGGCGCCCGAGCCGGAGTCGAGGTTGACCAGCAGGATCACCTTCGCGCCGTTGGTGATCGCCTGCTCGGCCTGCTGCTGCTGCGTGGCCTTGTCGCCCTCGGCGTTCTGGATCTCGTTCTGGATGCCGGCGGCGTCGAAGGCCTTCTTGAGGAATGGCCGGTCGACCGTCTCCCAGCGCACCGACGACTTGGAGTCCGGCAGCAGGACCGCGATCTTCCCCTTGCTGCCACCGCCGCTGCTCGAAGAACTGCCACCACCGCCGCCGTTGTCGTCGCCGCCGCAGCCGGCGAACACGATGGCGCCGGTGACGGCCATCACCGCCGCCAGCAGCCATGTCCGATATCGCATTGGGTTCCTCCTCCTGATGGGTTGGGTTGGGGGTCTCAATGGGCCTCCACCGCGAGGCGCGTGGGAAAGGCGTGGTCGGCCTCGCTGACGACGAGGGCGATCGCGCCGAGCACCTGCGCCCGGTCGCCGAGCACGCCCGCGACCACGCGGGCGGCCTCGGCCGCGGACGGCAGCGCCGCCTTGGCGACCGACTCGCGCACCCCGTCGAGCAGCAGGTCGCCGGCTGCCGCGAGGTCTCCTCCGACCACGAGCAGCTCCGGGTTCAGGACGTTCAGCAGGACCGACACCGCCTGGCCGATCGCCCGTCCTGCGTCGGCGATCACCCGGCGGCACCCGAGGTCGCCCTGGCGGGCGAGCTCGAGCAGTCCGGCCACCGTCACGTCCTCGCCGTGGCTGCGCCGAAGCAGCTCGACGAGGGCGCCGGTGGCGGCCAGCGTCTCCAGGCAGCCACGGTTGCCGCACCGGCACACGAGGCCCTCCGGATCGACGAGCACGTGGCCCAGCTCCCCGGCAAGGCCCGTGCTGCCGCGATACAGGCGGCCGTTGAGGATCAGGCCCGCCCCGATCCCGGACGCCACCTTGAGATAGACGAGGTCGCTCGCGTCCCGCGCGGCCCCGAACGCGGCCTCGGCGAGGGCGCCGAGGTTCGCGTCGTTGTCGACGAGGATCGGGATGTCGAGCCGGCGGCGCATCTCCCCTACCGCCGGCACGCCGACCCAGCCGGGCAGGATCGCCGAGGAGCCCACCACGCCGTCCTCCTGGCGGATGGGCCCCGGCAGCCCCATGCCGGCGCCGATGACCTGGCTGGAGTCGAGGCCGGCCTCGGCCAGCAGGTCGACGACCAGCTCGGCGGCCGCATCGAGCCCCTCCTCGGCCGCGTGGTCGGTGTCGAGCGGCAGGGCGCGCTCGGCGAGGATCCGCGAGGAGAGGTCCGAGATCGCCACCCGCAGGTGGCTGTGGCCGAAGTCGATGCCGACGGCGGCTCCGGCCGACGAGTCGAACGAGAGCAGGATCGGCGGGCGCCCGCCCTGCGTACCGTGCGCCGCGCCGTGCTCGGCCCGCTCGACCACCAGGCCATCGGCCTGGAGATCGGCGACGAGGCTCGACACCGTCGACCGCGAGAGCCCGGTCCGCCGCGCGATCTCGGCACGCGAGATCAGCCCCTGGTCGCGCAGCGCGTGGATCACGCGCAGGCGATTGAGGCGACGCAGCGATTCGAGGGAGCCGGCTCGACCCGAGGCCATGCGCGGGCTATCCGACCCGATCCCCACGCGTTTGTCAACTCTTCGAACGAACCTGGCGGTTACTTGGCGCGTTGCGGTGGTTCGTTTGTCCTCGCGCCGAATAAACACGGCAAACGTCAACCGCGGCTGGGGAGGGCGCCGTCGGATCGGCCGCGCGGTCGACGCGCGCGTCGCCGCTCTCCGCCCTGCCGCAGTTGACGTTGCACAATCGCCGCGTGACATTCGCGCTGCGGTTCGATCCGGCGCAGATCGGCGCGCTCGCCGCGCGCTTCGGCGACGATGCGGGCGACGACCGGCCGGCCGCGCTCGGCGCGGCGGCGGCGCTGCGTGGCTATTACACGCGCGCGGAGTTCCTCGCGCTGTGCGAATGGAAGTCGGCGCGCTCGCGGCCGCTCGTCGCGGCCAATGCGGCGGGCGCCGTGCGGTCGGCGACGCGGCGGGCGCTGGCGGCTGGCGCCGGCGAGTGGGAGCGGATCGAGGCGCTGCTCGCGCTGCGCGGCGTCGGGATGCCGACCGCGTCGGTGCTCCTGCACTTCGCGATGCCGGACCGCTACCCGATCCTCGACGTGCGCGCGCTGGAGTCCCTCGGCGTGACCGGGCGCACGAGCTACCCGGTGGCGTTCTGGCTCGACTACGTCGACGCCTGCCGCACGCTCGGCGCCGCGCACGGCGTGTCCCTGCGCACGCTCGACAAGGCGCTCTGGCAGGCCTCGAAGGAGCGCTCGATGGGATGATCCGGGCATGGAGCTCGTCGCCGAGACCGACGGCCCGGTCGCCACGTTCACGCTCAACCGGCCGGAGCGGCTGAACGCCGTCACGCCCGGGATGGTCGACGCGCTCGACGCGGCGCTGGCCTCCGCGCTCGCCGACGACGCGGTGCGGGTGATCCGGCTGCGCGGCGCGGGCCGGGCCTTCTGCGCGGGCTACGACCTCGAGTGGGCGGCCGCGGCGATGCGCGACGGCGACGTCGCCGGGCCGTGGGACCCGGCCGCCGACTACCGGCTGCTGAACCGCTACGTGAGCAGCTACATGGCGCTGTGGCGGTCGCCCAAGCCGGTCGTCGCGCAGGTGCACGGCGTCTGCGTCGGCGGCGGCTCGGACCTCGCGCTGTGCTCGGACCTGATCGTCTGCGCCGAGGACGCGCGGATCGGCTACCCGCCCGCGCGCGTGTGGGGCTCGCCGACGACCGCCATGTGGTTCCACCGGCTCGGCCTCGAGCGGGCCAAGCGCCTGCTCCTGACCGGCGACCCGATGAGCGGCACGACCGCCGCCGAGTGGGGCTTCGCGTCCGGCGCCTACCCGGCCGGGAAGCTCGACGAGGCGACGCTCGCGCTGTGCCGGCGCATCGCCCGCCTGCCGGCCAACCAGCTCCAGTTCATGAAGATGCTCGTCAACAGCGCCGTCGAGCAGCAGGGCCTCGCCGCCAGCCAGACGCTCGGCACGCTGCTGGACGGCGCTGCCCGCCACACGCCCGAGGGCAGCGCGTTCTCGCGCGACGCGGCTGCCGACCTGCACGCCGCCGTCCGCGCGCGCGACGAGCCGTTCGGGGACTACGGGTTCGGCTCGCGCACGGTCGCCGACCCGCTCGCGTAACCGGCGTGTTCACGCCGTCCCACCACGGGGGCGCGGGGCCGCCGCTCGTGCTCCTGCACGGGTTCATGGACACGTGGCGGACGTGGGAGCTCGTGCTGCCGGCGCTCGAGCGCCGCCACGAGGTGCTGGCGCTCACGCTGCCCGGACACGCCGGCGGGCCGCCGCTCGCGGGCGACCCGGTGGGCAGCGTGGAGCGGCTGCTCGACGACCTGGGCCTCGGCGCCGCGCACCTCGTCGGCAACTCGCTGGGCGGCTGGCTGGCGCTCCAGCTCGGCGCCCGCGGGCGCGCGCGGACGGTCGTCGCGCTCGCGCCGGCGGGCGGCTGGGCCGGCGAGCCGCCGCGGGAGCTGTTCCGCTTCCAGCGCGAACTGCACGCGCAGATGAAGGCCGCCGCCCCGCACGCCCCCCGGCTCCTCGCGACCGCTGCCGGCCGCCGCCGCGCCACC
>Ga0081539_10004651_pt1 | contig 14943 bp, 13 predicted proteins | sample TabmetS4T2R2_FD_71023 | JGI IMG/M metagenome (GOLD analysis project Ga0081539, IMG submission 71023) | Tabebuia heterophylla rhizosphere microbial communities from the University of Puerto Rico - S4T2R2 | ecosystem: Host-associated > Plants > Roots > Rhizosphere ...
CCGCCCCGAGCGCGAGCAGGGCGGCGCCCAGCAGGAAGGCGGCCGACAGGCCGCCCTCGAACCTGCGCTCACGCGCGCCGAGGCGACGGCCGCGACCGGCCCATGTCGCCTCGAGCAGCTCTTCGAGCTCTCCGTGTGGTGCCTGGTCAGGCACCGCGCCGCGGATCGACCGAGACCGCGTCCACGACCCAGCTGTTGCCGCGCGCCGTGAGCCGCAGCTTGGTCTGCTGCACGTCGCCGGCCAGCAGCCCGAGGGCCGGCGCGAGCGAGACGAACGGCGAGTACGTCCACGTCGCGTAGTTGGTGCCCTTGAGCGTGCCCAGGAACACCGGGATCCCGTTCTCCGGGATGGCCTCGATCGTCACCTGCGAGAACGGCCGCTGGTCGCTGCTCAGCGCGCCCATGCGGATGTGCACGCGCGTGACGTCGACGCAGAACGCCGGCGAGGTCGCCACGGCGCCGTTGTTCAGCTTGAGCGCGCGCCGGCCGCCGAAGCCGTCGGGGCGATCCGCGTCGGAGATCGTGTAGCCGCCGTCGACCGTCCATGTGAGCGTCGACTCGAAGTCGCCGCCGGGGGCGAGGAAATAGTCGTTCGTGTCACCGAGCGCCGCGAACGGCTGCGACACGGACTCCACCGGGCAATCGGCCGCGGACGCGACGGCGGGGAGGGCTGCGCTCGCGAGCGCAGCGCCGAGGAGCGTCGTCACCAGACGCGTCCTATGGGCCTTCTTGATGGGCATCCTTGCCCTCCTTGGTCGTACGACACAATTGACCTCCCAACAGTTCTCGGCTGCCGGCCCGCCGACAGTGATCGAACACGCGTCTACGCGCGGCGTCCGGGCTCAGGCGGCGGGGGTGAGCTCGGCGGTGTAGCCGCCGTTGCGCTCGACCCCGACCGACAGGCGATCCCGGCTCGTCACCGTGCGATCCTCGACCGCGAGGCCGCCGCGCCCGTCGTCGCGCACGAGGTGCAGGCCGTACGTCCGGCCGGGCGCGAGGAAGCCCAGCGAGACGGTCTGCGTGTGCGCGCCTGTCGCCGAGATCGAGCCGATCCACCACGTGCTCCCGGCGCGCCGGGCCACGATCGCCTCGCGGTCGGGTGCGCCCGCGAGCAGCCGCGTGTCGTCCCACGCGGTGGGCACGTCGTTGAGCACCTTGGTCGCCTGCGGATGGTCGGCGTAGGACTCCGGCGAGTCGGCGAAGTGCTGGAGCCCGGACTCGTAGGCGACCGCGAGCGCCAGACGGTGGGCGTCGGTCGTGTCGCGGTGCAGCGCCGAGAAGGTGACCGGCGTGTAGTCCATCGAGCCGACCGCGTTGCGGGTGTAGACGAGGTCGACGTCCTGATGGGCGTCCATCGTCTTGGTGCCCTGCGAGGGGATCTCGCGCTCGGCGCCCTCGACCCCCTCCATCGTCAGCACGTTCGGCCAGGTGCGCTGGATGCCGCGCGGGATCGTGCAGCCGTGGAAGACGACCGTGAGGCGGTGGCGGGCCGCGTCGCGCGCGATGTCGTCGTAGATCGCCATGCGCCGCGCCGTGTCGGAGAGCAGGAAGTCGACCTTCACGCCGGCGACCCCCCACGACGCCCACTGCGAGAAGAGCCGCTCGCGCGTGGCGGGGTCGGCCAGCGCCTTCCACGCGGTCCACAGCATCGTGCGCACGCCCCTGCGCGCCGCGTAGCGCGCGACCCCGGGGACCTCGCCCGGCACCCACCCCTCGTCGAGCAGCACGTACTCCCACCCGTGCGCGGCCGCCGCGTCCACGAACGCGCGCTGGCGCGCCGCGTCGCCGGGGCTGTCGTTGTCCGACCACCATGACCAGGCGACGCGGCCGGGACGGATCCACGACGTGTCGCGGATCTGCGACGGGCGCCCGAGGGCGAGCGGCAGATCCGACCCGACGACCGTCGCGAGGTCGCCGATGACCGCGACGCGCCACGGCGTGGTCCGCGGCGCCCCCTCGCCGGGAGGGAGGGCGACCTGGAGCGCTCCGGGCCGGCCGGACCTGACCGTCAGCCGCGCGGCCGCCTCGCGCGTGAGCCCGCTCTCGGTGAGCAGCGCCCACGTGGCGCCGGTGTGCACGAGCGCCGGGAAGCCGTAGTCGCCTGCCTTCGCGTCGTGCAGGGCGACCGGGTCGTAGTGGCTCTCGTAGTCGGCCCGGTACGGCTGGAGCCACGCGCGCGCGCCCGCCGGAGCGGTCCACCTGGCGACCTCCTCGCCGGCGCCGGTCACGCGGAACGCGACGCCGTCGTCGGACACGAGCAGGTCGATCGCGCGGCCGCGCGCGAGCGCGATGTGCAGGCGGTTGGCGTCGAGCGCGTGCTGCCGGCGCTTGCCGGCCGGCGTCGAGAAGCGCTCGTGGAGCGTCGATTGGATGCTCTTCTCGCCGCCCGCGCCGGCGCGGCCGAGCGGGGTCGAGAGCACGCGGTGGCCGTACCGCATGACGGTCAGCTCGTACGTCCCCGCCTGCGGCAGGATGCGCGCGCTCAGCCCGCCGCCGGGCGATTCCACGGTCCAGCCGGGGCCCTGCTCGGCGGTCGCGCGCCAGGCGACGCCGACCGCGGCGAGCACGGCCAGGGCGAGCAGCCCGCCGATGAGCAGCTTGTGGGGAGCGCCGATCCGACCCATCGGGGCGCCGCAGGATTACAGGCGCGCCTAAAGGCCCGGGCTCAGCCGCGGATCAGCCGGTGCTCGAAGGCGTGGTTGGCCCGCCACGTCGCCGTGCTGGAGAGGTGCAGCCCGAGATCGCGCGTCACGACGTTGTAGACGTCGCCCGTGCGGATGAAGACGAGCACCACCACGACCGCCAGCGTCGCCGCGCGCAGCGTGCGGCTGCGCGACAGCGCGGCGAACGGCAGCGCCCAGATGACGTACCACGCGCACAGCCAGCTCACCGTGGCGAGCGAGACCAGCCCGGCCCAGCCCGCCGGGGACACCCACCTCCGGGTGCGCCATGCGACCGCCGCGCAGATCGCGCCGCCGGCCAGGCCGGCGAGCACCGCGGCGTGCCGGACGGTGGCGTCGGCACCGCCGTGCCCGGCCATGTAGCCGGCCACGTTCGGGACGCTGAGGATGTTCACGAGCTTGCTCTGGTCGGCCACGTCCGGGAGGTGGGGGCCGAAGACGAGCAGCGTGAGGGCGGCGAGCGCGACCCCGCCGCCGGCGAGCCCGGCGACCGCGCGCCCGCGGCGCGCCGCCCCGAGCGCGATGACCGGCGCCAGCAGCCCCGCGGACGCCTTGAGCGCCACCGCGGCGACGAGCGCCGCGCCGCCCGCGAGCTCCTGCCGCAGGAGGAGCAGCAGGCAGCCCGCGAGCACGCAGCCCATCATCAGCGCGTCGTAGTGCCTGGCCCCGAGCACGTAGATCATCACGATCGGGTTGAGGCCCACGAACGCCACGGCGGCGGCCGGCGGGCGATCGAGCCGCCGCGCGCACTCCCACAGCGCGGCGAGCATCCCGAGCGAGGCGAGCAGCGCGACCGCCTTGTAGACCCAGTAGGCGACCGGCAGCGGCAGCCGCGCGATCGGCATCACGAGGATCGTGAACAGCGGGCCGTACGGGCTGCGCAGGTGGTGCCAGTTGCTGTAGAGGAAGACCGGGTCGTGCCGCAGCGCGATCGGGAGCTGCACGTACGGGTTCAGGTGCTGGACGAGCTCCATGCGCGAGTAGGTCAGGTAGTTGAAGAGGTCGGTCAGGGCCAGCGCAGGGCACAGGAAGAACAGGACGTTCACCGCCGCGACGCAGCCGAGGACGACGCCGGTGCGCACGGCCCGCCCGCTGAGGACGATGACCAGCCAGGCGACGAGCATCGCGATCTCCGCGTCGTGAAAGCCGCGGCCCAGCGTCGACTGGCTGCGCGTCAGCCCGGGGAGCAGGCCCGCCAGCGGCCCCGCGAACCAGCCCGTCCAGGCCCCGCGGTGGACCGACGCGAGATACGAGTGGCGCTCGGCGCACACGAGCACGATGCCCGCGGCGAGCGCCACCTGGGCGAGCGCCGCGAGCTCGCCGAGCGTACGGCGCGCGAAGAAGGCCGTCTCCGCGATGGGGGAGGGCACCGCGAGGCGGCCCGTCGCGTCGGCAGCCATCGTCAGCCGTAGGCCACCGGCGCGGCTGCGGCGTGGCGCGCGGCGGCGATCTGGTCGAGCAGCGCCTGAGCGCTCGTGCCGGCGACGACGCGCAGGCGCGGCAGCCGGAAGGGATCGTCGCTCCGGCGCGCCCAGCCCGGCACGACCGTCGTCGAGCCCAGGTATCCCGCCGCCTTGACCGTGGCGACGACCCGCGGGTCGTAGTGGCCCGACGGGTAGCAGAACCAGTGCACCGGCTCGTGCCAGCGGCGCTGGAGGATCCTCCGCGCGGCTACGACCTCGTGATGCAGGTCGGCGGGGCCGAGGCGGATGAGGTCGGCGTGCGAGATGCCCTGTGTGTCGAGCTCCCACCCGGCCGCGAGGATTCGGCGCGTCGCCTCGCGCGAGAGGCCGCCCTGCGACCGCGGGAGGCCGGTGAGCTGGAGGTTGAGGACCCCCTCCCAGTGCAGCCGCCGCAGCACCGGCAGGGCGTTGGTGAACTGCGACTCGTAGCCGTTGTCGAAGCTGATCACGATCGGCCGCCCGGCCGGCAACGGCGCCGAGCGGGTCCACGCGGCCCAGAGCTGGTCGAGCGTGATCGCCGTCCAGCCGGCCCGCTTCAGCGCCCGCATCTGCACCGCGAACTCGTGCCGCGGCACGTACAGCTCCGGGAACGGCGCGCCGGGCGGCGCGGGGTTGATGACGTGGTACATGAGGATCGGCACGGCCGCGTGCGGCCGGCGCTGCGTGGCCGCGGTGGGCGCCTGGTGCGTCCGCGCGCTCCCCGTGGCACCGGCGTGGCGGGCCGGCCGGCCGGGATGGTGGGCCGCGCCGCCGGTCGCCGCGAGCACGACCGCGACCACGACCGCTGCGACGACGAGCGCGGCCACCGCGCGGCGGCGACGGACGCGCGCGCGCCGGTGTCGCGCGCGCTCCGCGCGACGCTCCCTGAGCTCCTCGGAGTCGAACAACGGCGGTCATGCGTACGGAACCACAGCAGGCATAACGCAACATGAACGACGTTGGCACGCCGCTCCGACGCGGAGCGGCGCGCCGGGGGCGGCTACTGCTTGACGGTCCAGCTCACGGTGCCGGACTCGCACTCGGCGACGACGGCGCCGGCGGAGTTGTGCTCGCTCACGTGGAGCTGCCACGTGCCGCTGATCTTCGTCCACGCGCGGTTGGCCTTGCCGTCGGCCGTGCCGCTGTAGACGTCGAACGACCCGTCGCTGTAGTCCTGGCGGTACGGACCGAACGAGGCCTTGAACTGGCGCTTCTTCAGCGGCATGTCCCTGTAGTAGTCCTGCTCGTAGTCGTAGCCGCCGACGTTGCACTTCAGCGAGAGCCCGACGCCCGCCTGCTTGACGGACTTGTGGTTGCGGCTCAGCTCGACGACGACCGGCCACCCGTCGCGGGTGAAGCCGCCGTACATGACGCCGGGCCCGGGCTTCCCGGCGGTGTCGATGCTGCGGGCGCCGGCCGGGGCCTGGACGAGCAGGGCGGCGAGCAGGGTGAGTACTCCGAGGGTGACCAGCCGCATGGCGACCGACCTCCTGGTTGTGGGATGCCTTGCCGCCATCGTGCGGCCGTTGTCGGGCCCCGAACACCCACCCTAGGGTGGTAACGAGACACCTACACGGTGCTCCCGATCTCCACTACGGTACGCAGAGCGGACCGGCCGGCGGTCCGCTGCCGGTTAAGGCATGACGCCGATCCCGAGGGGGGAGCGAATGAAGAGGAGTCTTGTCGCAGCGCTCGTATGCATCGCGGCGCTGGCCGCACCAGGCGTGGCGGCCGCCAAGTCGTCGCACGACCTGCACGTGCAGCTGTTGGCGATCAACGACCTGCACGGGCATCTCCAGCCCAACACGCCGGGCTCGATCCAGACCGGCTGCTGCAATCCGGTGTTCAACTCCTCGGGCGTGCAGACCGGCTGGACGCAGAAGACGGTGCCGGCGGGCGGCATCGCGTACCTCGCCGCGCACATGAAGGCGCTGCGCGCGACGAACCCGAACACCATCACCGTGGGCGCGGGCGACATGATCGGCGCCAGCCCGCTGGTTTCGGCGCTGTTCCACGACGAGCCGACGATCGAGGCGCTCAACAGCATGGGCATGCAGGTCACCGGCGTCGGCAATCACGAGTTCGACGAGGGCGTCGACGAGCTGCTGCGCATGCAGTACGGCGACCAGCGCGGCGGTGACGGTTGCCATCCGGTCGACGGCTGCCAGGACGGGACGCCCTTCGGCGGCTCGCTGTTCCAGTACCTCGCCGCGAACGTCTTCTACAAGGGCACCAACCAGACGATCCTGCCGCCCTACGAGGTGCGCAAGGTCGGCTCGGTCAAGATCGCCTTCATCGGCCTGACGTTCGAGGGCACGCCGACCGTCGTCACGCCGAGCGCCGTCGAAGGGCTCGAGTTCCGGCCCGAGGTCGCGACCGTCAACGCGCTCGTCGACCAGCTGCGCGACCAGCAGGGCGTGAAGGCCTTCGTCGTGCTGCTGCACCAGGGCGGCGCGCAGCAGCCGCCGCCGCCGCCGAGCAGCCCGGCCGTCCAGCCGCGCGGCGACGAGTTCACGAACGTCAACGCCTGCGTGAACTTCAACGGCCCGGAGATGCAGCAGATCGCGCAAGGGCTCGACCCGCGCGTGAGCGTGATCATCAGCGCCCACACGCACCAGCCGTACGTCTGCACGATGGCCGGCAAGCTCGTGACCAGCGCCTCCTCGTTCGGGCGCGTGATCACCGACGTCGACCTCACGCTCGACGACCGGTCCAAGGACGTCACCGCGGCCGTGGCCACGAACCGGATCGTCACGCAGAACGTGACGCCGGATCCGGAGGCGCAGGCGATCCTCGACAAGTACGCGCGGCTGTCGGCCCCGCTCGCCAACCGGGTCATCGGCAGGATCACCGCCGACATCCGCTCGGCGCGCGACAACCCGACCGGCCAGAACGCGGCCGGCGAGCAGCCGATGGGCGACGTGATCGCCGACGCGATGCTCGAGGCGACCCAGCCGAGCGACTTCGGCGGCGCCGTCGCGGCGTTCATGAACTCCGGCGGCGTCCGCGGCGGCCTGCTGTTCAACCAGATCAGCGGCGGCGAGCAGCCCGGCGAGGTCACGTACGGCGAGGCCTTCACCGTGCAGCCGTTCGGCAACACGCTCGTCGTGAAGACCTGCACCGGACAGCAGATCTACGACGTGCTCAACCAGCAGTTCAACAACCCGGCGGCGGGGTCCAACCGGATCATGCTGCCCTCGGCCAACGTCCACTACCAGTGGACCACGGTCGGCGGCCCGCACATCGTCGACGGCAGCGTGTCGTTCGACGGCGGCGCCACGCCCATCCTCAAGGGCGCGTCCTACCGCGTCGTCGTGAACAACTTCATGGCTGACGGCGGCGACAACTACACCGTGTTCAAGTCGTGCACGGCCCCGCTGGGCGGCGAGGTCGACCTCGACGCGTTCGCCCGCTATCTCGGGGCCCACTCGCCGGTGGCCCCGCCCCCGCTCACGCGGATCGAGAAGATCGGCTAGCTCGCGACGTCACTGGGCGGCCGCCACGGTGCGGCCGCCCGCCGTCGCCGTGCGCAGGCGCGCGATCATCGCGGCCACGCGCCGGCGCAGCGCCCGCGCGTCCATCCTCAGGGTGTCGGCGATCTCCCGCCGCGGCGTCGCGGCGAGCCGCATCGCCAGGATCGCGTGGTCCTCGGCGGGCAGGCGGCGCGCGAGCTCGCGACGCTCGCGCCCGCTCAGCGCCGGGAACGCCGTTCGCCCGGCCGCGACGTCGCGCAGGGCCTCGAGGATCTCGCGCGGCTGGGCGGCGCTGTCGAGCATGCCGTCGGCGTCGGCGAGCATCGCGCTCGCGACCTGCACCGCGTCCGGCTGGTCCGCGTGCAGCAGCACCTTCGCGCCCGGCCCGAACGCCTTGATCTCGCGCGCGAGCTCGACGCCGTCGAGCCGCTCCGGGGCGTCCTCGATCATCACGACGTCCGGCGCCGTGCGGTAGAGGGCGTGCGCGATCTCGTGGAGATCGCCGCCGGTGGCCGCCACGACCTCGACGCCTGCGCAGCCCTCCAGGATGGCCCGCATCCCGGCGCGCATGGCCGGGTGACGGTCGATGATCGCGACGCGCATGTCAGCCTCCGTTACCGATCGTAAGTGCCACGGATCGGATCAAACCGCTTGTCGCTGACGGTCCGATAAAGACCGCCGAAGATCGCCCGCAGAACTCAGCGTGCCGGAGCCGGCCGCCGCCGAAAGGTGGCCGCGAGGCGGCTCTCGGTGAGCCCGTGGAGCGCGACCGCGACGCCGACGGCGATGAGCACGTCGCCGACCGAGAACACGTTGCTCAGCGGCCACGAGGCGGGCACGGCGAACACGTCGCCGAGCCACGCGAGGTGGGGATGGTGCACGACGGCGGAGTTCGCGAACTCGGCGGCCTTGTCGGCGGGCATCCCGGCCTCGGCGAGCGCGGACCCCGACGCGGGCATCACGCCGTGGTTCGCGAAGATCGCCGCCGCGTTGGCCGCCGCGCCCGCGGCGATCAGCGGCATGCCGGCGATCGCGCGGTTCGACCACAGGAACGCGGCGAGGAGCACGTAGCTCCCGATGTGGACCGGCTTGTGCAACGCGTCGAACGAGCCCGGCACGATCGAGATCACGACGACCTGGCCGGCCAGCGCGAGCGCCACGAGCCACGCGCGCCGCAGCCGGAGCTCGGCGAGCGCCGCGAGCCGGCCGCCGGTGACGACGACCGTGAGCAGCGCGAGCAGTGCGGTGATCCCGACGAGCATCCCGGGACAGGCATCGGAGCGAGGGCGCGCCGCCTTGAGCGGGGCGCTCAAGCACGGCCCGCCCCATGCCGATGCGTCATCTGACGGACATGAGGTTTGTCGGCAACTCAAGGAGGATTGACGTGAAGAAGCTTCCCGATTCCGTGAAGGCGCGCGTGTTCCGCGGCGCGATCACGATCTCATCGCTCGTGGCCCTGGCGCTCGCCGCGGGGGCCGGCCGCAAGTTCACCTAAGCGTGCCCGGCGCCCGGCGCCGGTCCTCCCCTGAATGACCCTCAAGCTGTACCTACGCCTCGTCGGCGCGTCAGGCATCGCCGTGCTCGGCGGCCTGGCGCTCGACGGCGGCTGGTCGCCCAGCCGGATGACGATCGTGCACTGGGTGCTGATCGCCTTCCTCGTGCTCGGCGAGCTCATGCCGATCCGGCTGGCCGGCCACGACGACGAGGTCAACACGTCCTCGGCGTTCAGCTTCGCGCTCATGGCCAGCCTCGGCCTGGCGCCCGCGGCGCTGGCCCAGGCGACGGCATCGGTGCTCGCCGACCTCCGGCTGCGCAAGTCGCTGGACTCGACGATCTTCAACGTCGGCCAGTACACGATCTCGCTGGCCGCCGCCGGCGTGACGATGCACACGCTCTCGGACCTGCCGCGCGAGATGTCCGGTGCCCCGATCACGGCGTACGAGCTCGTGGTCCTCGCGGTCTGCGGCCTGGTCTTCTTCGCGATCAACAACACGCTCGCGGGCACGGCCTACGCACTGCTGGAGCGCAACTCGATCGTCGCTCACCTGCGCGAGGACCTGCCCTTCCAGGCGTGGACGGCGGCCCTCGTCCTCGGGTTCTCGCCGCTGGTGATCTGCGTCTCCTGCTTCGACCCGGTGCTCCTGCCGTTCCTGCTCCTCCCGCTGCTGGCCATCTACCGCTCGGGCCGCGACGCCCGGCGGTCCGAGCACCGCGCCTCGCATGACGGGCTCACGCAGCTGCCGAACCGCCTGCTGTTCCGCCGCCGCGCGGAGGCCGCCATCCGCGAGGCCGCGAGCGAGGGCCGCCACACCGGCGTGCTGCTGCTCGATCTCGACCGCTTCAAGGAGATCAACGACACGCTCGGCCATGCCTACGGCGACCTCCTGCTCCAGACCCTCGCGGCCCGCCTCGAGGGCTCGCTCCGGCCCGTCGACACCGTCGCCCGCTTCGGCGGCGACGAGTTCGCCGTGCTGCTGCCGGGCGTCGACGACGCGGGCACGGTCGAGCGGCTCGCCGAGCGGCTGCTGACCGCGCTCCACCAGCCGTTCGGCATCAACGGCGTGAGCCTGACCGTGGGCGCGAGCATCGGCGTCGCGTGCTTCCCCGAGGACGGCGACGACGTCGACCAGCTCCTCCAGCGGGCCGACGTGGCGATGTACCTGGCCAAGGGGCGCTACGACGGCATCGTCCGCTACCAGCCGTCCGACGACCAGAACAGCTTCGAGCGCCTTTCGCTCGCCGTCGAAGTGCGCGACGTCGCGCAGCGGGGGGAGCTGGTCCTCTACTTCCAGCCGCAGATCGACCTCGTCACCGGCGGGCTGCTGGGCGCCGAGGCGCTCATGCGCTGGGAGCACCCCGAGCGCGGGCTCATCCCGCCGGACGTCTTCATCCCCATCGCCGAGCACACGGGCGCGATCCGCGAGCTGACCGCCTACGCGCTCGAGGAGGCGCTGAGCCAGTGCGAGCGCTGGCGCACGCTCGGGATGCCCGCGACCGTGTCGGTCAACGTGACGGCGCAGGACGTCCTCGACCAGGAGCTCCCGCAGCGGATCGCCGAGATGCTCGAGCGCCGGCGCCTCCCCGCCGCCTGCCTCGAGCTCGAGCTGACCGAGACGATGCTCATGGCCGATCCCGAGCGCGCGGGCGAGATCCTGCGCATCCTCGACGGCATGGGCGTCACGCTGGCGATCGACGACTTCGGCACCGGCTACTCGTCGCTCGCGTACCTCAAGCGGCTGCCGGTCGACAGGATCAAGATCGACCGGACCTTCGTGATGAACATGCAGCACGACGCCAGCGACGCCGCGATCGTCGCGTCGACGATCGACCTCGCGCGGAACCTGGGGCTGCGCGCCGTGGCCGAGGGCATCGAGGATCCGGCGGTGTCGGGCGAGCTCGTGAGGATGGGCTGCACGGAAGGCCAGGGGTACGCCTTCGCCCGGCCGCTCGCGGCGGACGACTTCGTCGACTGGGCGATCGAGCGCCGCGACGCCGCCGCGACCGGCGCACCGATCAAGGTCGCGGCGCTCGGGCCGATCTAGCCGTAGGTGACGCGTACACCCATCGTCTCGGGCAGCGGATCGGCGCTCGAGGCGCTGGTGGATGCCGCTGCCGGCATCCTCGCGGCGGACTCGCTGAACGACACGCTGGGCCGGATCGCGCACCATCTCGCGGCCGTCGTCCCGTACGACGACCTCGTGCTGCACGAGATCGAGCCGGGCGCCGGCGTCCTGCGGCCGGTGTTCGCCGTCGGCGACGGCGGGACGGCCGAGGCGCTCGTCACGGTCCCGCTGACCGCGAACGAGCGCGTCGTCGGGTCGCTCACCGCCTCGCGCACCGACGCCGACGCGCCGTTCTCCGCCGAGGAGATCGCGCTCGTCGAGCGGTTCGCGACGATGGCGGCGCTGGCCTATGACTCCGCCCGCCAGCGCGACGCGCTGCGCGCGGAGGCCAAGACGGACGGGCTGACCGGCCTGCTCAACCACCGCGGCTCGCAGGAGCGCCTGCGCGCGGCGCTCGACGCGTCCGGCGGCCAGCCCGTCGGCGTCGTCGTGCTCGACCTCGATCACTTCAAGCACGTGAACGACCGCTACGGCCACGCGGAGGGCGACCGCGTGCTCGCCGCCGCCGCGCGCCGTCTGCGGTCGGTCGTCCGCGAGACCGACGCGGTCGGCCGCCTCGGCGGCGAGGAGTTCGTCCTCGTGCTGCCGGGGCTGGACTCCGGCGCGGCGCGTGATGTCGCCGAGCGGGCCCGCGCCGCCGTCGCAGAGGTGGTCGTCGGCGGCCAGCGGCTCGACTGCTCGGCCGGCGTGGCAGCCCATCCCGCCGATGCGGCCGACGCCGCGGAGCTGCTGGCGGCCGCCGACGCCGCGCTCTACGCCGCCAAGGACGCCGGCCGCGGCCGGACGTGCCGCTACCGCGCGCACCTCGCCCGCCGCTCGCCGCCGGAGGAGGAGCGCCGCGAGGTCGAGGCGCTGCTCCGGACCGAGGGCGGGATCGTGCCGTTCTTCCAGCCGGTCGTGGAGCTGGCCACCGGCCGCGTGTGCGGCTACGAGGCGCTCGCCCGCATGCACGCCGGGCCGCCGCAGCCGCCCGACGAGTGGTTCGCGCAGGCGCACCGCGCCGGGCTCGGCGCCGAGCTCGAGGCCGCCGCCATCGCCGCCGCGCTGGCGGCGCCCGGGCGCCCGCAGAACACGTTCCTGGCCATCAACGTCAGCCCGCGCGCGCTCGTGTCCGCGCAGGTGCTCGCGGCGCTGCCCGACGACCTCTCCTCGATCGTCGTCGAGCTCACCGAGCACGACCTCTTCGGCGCCGCCGACACGCTCGAGCGACGCCTCGCCGAGCTGCGCGGGCGCGGCGCGCGCGTCGCCCTTGACGACGCCGGCTCCGGCTACGCGGCGCTCCAGCAGCTCATCCGCGTCGCCCCCGACATCCTCAAGCTCGACCGCTCGCTCGTCCACGGCGCGCACGGCGACCCCGCCAAGCTGGCCCTGCTCGAGGCGATGATCTCCTTCGCGTCCACGACCGGCGCCGTCGTCTGCGGCGAGGGCATCGAGGAGCTGGAGGACCTGCGCGCGCTCGCCGACCTCGACGCGACCTATGCCCAGGGCTATGCGCTCGCGCGACCGGCGCCCGGCTGGCCCGCGCTGGCGCCCGGGACCGCCGCCGCGGTGTCCGCGCGCGTCGAGCACGGCGTTCGCGTGGCGGCGGCGGCCACGGGCACGTGGTCGAGCCGGCTCGCCGAGCTCGCCGACCACCTGGGGCGCGTCTCCGACATCGCCGACCTCAAGTCGGCCGGCCGGCTCGCCGCCTGGCTTCTCGACGCCGACGACGTCGGCGTCATGAAGATCCGGCCGGACGGCGAGACCGTGGACCTCGTGTCCGAGCACGAGGTCGACCAGGTCGGCCAGACGTGGCGGCTCTCGGACTTCCCCGCCACCAGGCACCTGATCGAGACCGGCCAGGTCGGCCAGGCCGTCGCGGGCGACCCGCACGGCGACCCGGCCGAGCTCGCCGAGCTCGAGCTCATGGGCATGGGCGCGATGCTGATCATCCCGGCCCCGCTCGGCGCCGCGGGCCGGGCGCTGATCGAGATCTACCGCGTCCGCCCGCAGGCGTTCTCGCGCGCCGAGATCGACCGCGCCAAGGTCGTCGCGCTCCAGCTGCGCGCCGTCCTCAGCCGGCTCTCGGCCTGAGCGGCACGACGACGCGGCCGTCCTCCTCGGCGGTGTCCGTGCCCAGCTCGGCGCAGGCCGCCCGGAAGCGCCGGCGGATCCACGCCGCCTCGGCGCCGGCCGCCAGCGCGGTGTGGCAGTACGCGAGCTCGAGCGGCACGGCCTCGAGCCGCCGCGGCCCGCGCTCGTCGAGCGTGACGAGGAACAGCAGCCCGAGGTCGTTGCGCAGCGTCGCGTCGACGGCGTAGTCGTCGACGAAGTCGCCGAGGTCGTAGAGGACCGGCGGCTGCACGCCGTGGAAGACGTGCGCGGAATGGCCGGCGACGAGCGTCGCCCCGGCCTCGACCAGGGCGGCGGCGGCGCGCCGGACGGCGCGCGGCGGGCGCGCGGTCATGTTCGGGCCCCAGTGCGGCGTGACGAGCACGGCGTCGGTGTCGAGGGCGCCGATCGCGGGCCGGAGCCAGTCCAGCCCGTAGGCGATCCCGGGCGTCGACGGCCCGGCTGCGAAGGCGGCCGGATGATCGCTGGCGCCGAGCACGCCGATCCGCAGCCCGCCGGCCTCGAGCACGACCGGTGCCCGCGCCTCGGCGAGCGTGCGGCCCGCACCGACCCACGGGATCCCGGCGGCGCGCAGCTGAGCGAACGTGTCCTCGAGCGCGATCGGGCCGTAGTCGAGCGCGTGGTTGTTGGCGAGCGTCACGCAGTCCGCGCCGAGGCGGTCGAGGACGTCGACCGCGGCCGGCGGTGCGCGGAAGAAGAACGGCTTGCGCGGCTCGGGCCAGCGGGCGCCGCGCTCGGAGATGCAGCACTCGAGGTTGAGCACGAACAGGTCGGCCGCGCGCGTGATCTCCAGCACGTCGTCGCCGAACAGCGGCGCTCCGGCGACGATCGCCTCCGCCACGTTGCGCCCGAGCATCGTGTCGCCCGCGAGGGCGAGCGTCACCTCGGGCATGGCCTTGACGCCTGCGCGGCGGAGGAGTAGGACGGGACCGGGCCGAGATGCGCCACGTACTCATCGTCGCCAATCGCACGGCGGCCACGCCGACGCTGCTGGCGGAGGTCAGCAGGCGGGCGTCGCAGGGCCCGTGCCGCTTCACGCTGCTCGTGCCGCGCCCGTTCTGGGACGCGGACACGGAGGAGTCGGCGATCACGCTCGAGCTCGCGATCCCGCTGCTCGAGGAGGCGGCCGGCGGCCGCGTGGAGGGCATGATCGGCGGCGAGGACCCGTTCGCCGCCGTGGCCGCGGCGCTCGAGGCCGGGGCCTACGACGAGATCATCGTGTCGACGCTGCCGGCGCGCGTGTCCCATTGGCTCCACATCGATCTTCCTGCGCGGGTGCGGCGGCTCGGCCTTCCGGTCACCGTCGTCACCGCGAAGAAGGCCGACCGGCCGCTCGCGCAGATCTAACTAACGCAGCGAGCGCGTGACGCGCAGGGCGGCACGCTGCGTGCGGGCGCCCTCGAGCCGCAGCGTGAGCGGGCCGTCCTCCCACACCAGCGTGTTGCCGGCCAGCCGCAGCGTGTCGGGCGCGACGGTGCCGTCGGCGCGCCGGTAGACCTGCTCGTGCGGCGCTCCGCCGAGCCAGTACCCGCGGTGACCGTCGATGCGCACCGCGCGGACCACGGTCGCGCCCATCGTGGTCTTGTCCATGTAGCCCAGGCTCGAGGCGCGG
>Ga0081539_10004652_pt1 | contig 14940 bp, 8 predicted proteins | sample TabmetS4T2R2_FD_71023 | JGI IMG/M metagenome (GOLD analysis project Ga0081539, IMG submission 71023) | Tabebuia heterophylla rhizosphere microbial communities from the University of Puerto Rico - S4T2R2 | ecosystem: Host-associated > Plants > Roots > Rhizosphere ...
AGAGACCGTGGGCCAGTTCCAGGACATCTGGGCCGTGGATGCGAACACCGGCGGCTTCGCCGGCGACATGTACATCTTCAGCGGCCCCTCGACGTTCGCCGAGCGCGCGCTGTTCACGGATCTCACCTACCGGTTGACCAGCCGCTTCGACGTGCAGGTCGGCGTACGACGCAGTGACTTCGATCACTCGGTCCAGTACACCTTTTCGGGACCGTACGTTCCGGCAACGTTTCGTGTTCCTTCGCCGCTGGTGTTGCCAAAGGCGAACCAGGACGCGGGCCCGACTACCTATCTGCTCACCCCGCGCATGCGCCTCTCACCAGACACCATGCTGTATGCACGGGTCGCGTCCGGCTATGGCGCGGGCGGTCTGACCTCTTTTCCCAACACAGGAGCGTTTCAACCCTTTGGTCCGGAGAGGACGCGCAACTACGAGGTCGGATTGAAGAGCGACGTCCTGGGACACCGCGTGTCCCTCGATCTGTCCGTCTACCACATCGACTACGACGATCTCCAAGTCAGCCTGCGCGACGCGGTGAGCGGCCTGACATTCACCGCAAACGGCGGCAAGGCCAAGAGCCAGGGCGCCGAGCTCTCGCTGTCCGTGCGGCCAGTGCGCGACCTTTCGATAAGGGGTTGGGCGTCGTACGACAATGCCGTCTTGACCGAGCCGCTGGGAGCGGGCTCACTCGTGGCCACGGTTGCGGCCTCCGCTGGGGATCGCCTGCCCGCCACCGGCCGCTGGTCGGGCCATGTTTCGGTGGAGCAGGGATTTGCCCTTTCGAGCGCCGTCAAGGCGCTCGCGGGCGCTTCGGTAAGCTACGTCGACGAGCGTTTGGGCATCTTTACCGCGGCCGGGACGCCGCGGCGCGTCTACCCCTCGTACGCGAAGACGGATCTCTACGCAAGGGCCGATTTCGGAACCTGGAGCCTCAATTTCTTCATGAACAATGCAACCGACACACGCGGCGCCATCTGGGGCGATACGCGCGGCGCGACGCCAGTGCTTCTCCAGATCCAGCCGCGGACGTTCGGACTGAGTCTCGGCAGGACGTTTTGAGGCGCATTATGTCGAGGACTCTCGTTGGCTCACTCCTGACCCTGGCACTGGCGGTTGGTCTCCCGATCGCCGCCGCCGAGCACACGTTCACCATCGCGGTGATTCCCGACACGCAGAACTACGTCGACTACACCCACCAGACCGCCGACGGCTTTCCATTCGACGCGCGGAACCTGTTTCTCGATCAGATGCGATACATTGCCGCCAACGTGAAAAGTGTCGGCGGGGACATCGCGTTCGTCGCCGCGCTCGGCGACATGTGGCAGCACCAGACGCTGCCCATCGATCCCGGCCATGTCGCGCGCGGCTTCAAGCGCGTGCCGAATCCGCTGCTCGAGGACGTGCTGGCGCCGCCCTCGCCAGAGACGCGCGCGATCGAGTTGCCGACGGTTCGTGACGGCTATCGGCTGATCGCCGGCAAGGTGCCCTTTTCGGTCGTGCCCGGCAATCACGACTACGACGCGATGTGGACTGACGCGAAGCATCCGCCGGCGAAGGTGTTCAAGGACTTCTCGAGCTGGGGCGAACTGCACGTCGGAGGGTTGTCGAACTTTCAGTCCGTGTTCTCGGATCAGTCAGAGTTCTTCAAAGGCCCGAGCTGGTACGTTGCAGCCCATGACGGCGGCGCCGACAACGCGCAGATCTTCGAGGCCGGCGGGTACCGGTTCCTGCACATCGGCCTGCAGTTCGACCCGCCCGACGCGTCGCTCGAGTGGGCCGCTGACGTGATCCGCCGGTTTCCCGGCGTGCCGACGTTCGTGTCGACCCACAACTATCTCAGCCCCGCGGGCGAGCGTGTGACCACGCCGGCCACACACAGTCATCTCGTCGATCCGCAGGACAACGAGCCCGAGATGATCTGGGACAAACTGATTGACCGGCACGATCAGATCTTCCTCGTGCTGTGCGGCCACCAGTATCCGCAGGGCCGGAGCACCGCCCGCAATCGCGCCGGCCACGACGTTCATCAGCTGCTCTCCGACTATCAAAATCGGCGGCAAGCGGTCAAAGCGGCGGGCGGCGCCAAGCCAGGCGAGCAGCTTGGCGATGGCTGGCTGCGGCTCATGCAGTTCGAGATGAGCGGCGCCACGCCCAGAGTGCATGTTCGCACCTACTCCACCTACTACAAGAAGTTCAGCACGGAGATGGCGGAGTACTCCGCGTGGTACAAGGCCGACGAGAAGCCGGGCATGACCGACGCGGAATTCATGGCGCAGGACGACTTCACGATCGAGCTGACGGACTTCCGGAGCCGCTTCGGAGCCGGAAGCAGCCGTTAGCGAGGTATCACGAACGTTTCGCGCTCGACGGCTTCGTTCAGCAGCGGCGAGTAGTCTCGCACCGTCACGGTCTGGCCGTCCGGCTGAAACTGGAGGAGGCGCAGCCAGCCGTTGCCGCCGTTGTCGACGTTCTGATAGTCGACGACGATCTGGTGGACGGTGTTGCCGTGCTCGCCTTTCGACTCGAGGTGGGCGCTGATGCCGACGTGGCCGCTGACGACGAGGGCGAAATTGCGATGCCGGCTCACCAGCTTGCGCCAGAGCGCCTCGCCGTCGTTGGATCCCGCCGGCGATCGGGCGGTCGGAAACGACGCCGGCGAGTATTGCTGTTTCGAGCCCTCGTAACGGGTCCCATCCGAAAACAAGTAGGCGTGAGTGACCAGAATCACGCTGCGGGCCCGATGGCGTGCGACGACGTCGTTGGCCCAGCGGACCACATCGTCGCGCGGACCGAACTCGAGCGCCAGGATCAGCCACTGCCGCCCACCCGCGTCGAACAGGTGGTAGGAGTTCTCGGTTCGCGTCGGCTCCTTGTCGTAGACACCACCGAAGCCGGAATGCCGGCGATAGTCGGCGAGCGTAATGTAGTCGGAGAAGAGCGAGTCGCGGTTCGCCGTCTCGCCGTTCGGCCCGAGGTCATGGTTGCCCGACGCGAAGGCCGATGGCACCGCATCCTTACATATAAGGTGAGCCCGCCGGGCCACCTCCCACTCCTCGCGATTGTTGTGCTGCGTGATGTCGCCGACGTGCAGCACGTAGGCGAGGTGATAGCGGTCGGCATTGGCGGCAAGCCAACCAGTCTGCAGCGTGTAGAGCTCGGGCCGCTGCCAGGTATAGTTCTGCGTATCCGGCAAGACCGCCAGCGTGAATCCTCCGTCGACTGGCGCAGGCGGTCCTGCCGCGTGCACCGTCGGCGACAACGTCTCGAGGTCGAGCTGAAGGACGCTGCCCTGGTCGCATTTCTCGTCCGGCACCAGTTGCAGCGGCGTGTAGAGCACGTTGTCGTGAATGGTGATGAAGTACGGAACCAACGGTGAGCTGGCCTTCGGGATGTACGAGCTCAGGTCCTGCCATCGCCCCTGCTCGAAGTCGGCCCAACTGCGCCACCGGATCAGCCGCGCCGGCCCGGTGTCGCCGCCAAGTGCGTAGTCGACGAGAAAATCATTCGTGGCGTAGTACCAATCGCCGTGTTTCTCGACGTCGTTGAGAATGAGCCCTGTCGTCGAGAGACTGCCGGCATCGAAATCATCGCGCGACTCCGACGCCGCGATTTGCGTCGAGGGTTTGCCGCGAAGAGCGGCCGGCCGCGGACTGCGGAACCTGGTGTAACGGTGCTCGGCGTAGCTGTCGATGCGGAGCACCTCGCCGCGGCTCGAGTTGACGATGTGGAGGCGTCCGTCGAACCAGGAGAGCGCGCGGACGTAGCCGAGCTCCTCGGGCGTGAAGGTCCACACGTCGATCGGCCCCTCGAGGTCCTTGAACCGGAAGAGATGCCGATCGCCGGCGATCACGTAGATGTCCCTTTTCACCGGATCGACGAGCTGATCGTGCGGACGGCGCAGCGTGATGCCGGCGATCGTCGATCGCGCCACCGTCCGGCCGGTGCCACTCAAGTCGTCGAGCTGAACGAGCCGATGATGATCGGTGTCGTTGATCAGCCATCGCCCGTTCGGGAGACGCGCCAGCGAATGCGCGTGATCGAGATCGATCGGCGCCTTCGACCACGCGCCGTCGCCAACCTTGAAGTAGAGCCGCGTTCCCATGTTGGCGAGGATCGTGGTCACATCGCCGAAGATCCCGACCTGCGGCACGCCACAGGTCTTGCCGATCGTCGCCAGGCCGGCGAGACGGTCGGCGGCGAGGGCGTGCGCCGAGGCACCGAGCGCGAAAACCGTGAGTGCCGCCGCGGTGATCGAGTTAGAACGCCACATTGAAGGTCACTCCCAGCATCCGCCGATAGTCGGGGCCAATCTGCTGCGTGACGGTCCCCAGACCGCCAGGCGACAGGATCCCCAGGCCGCCGACGTGAAACTTGTTCGTCAGGTTCTTGCCCCACACCGACAGCGTGTAGCGGCCGTCGCGGCTGCGCACGCCGGCGCTGGCGCCCAGCAGCCCGTAGGCCGGCTCGATGCTGTCCGGCGCGTTCGCGTACGAGTACTGGACGTCGTCACGCCACGAGTAGTTCGCGCGCAGGAAGCCGTTCGCAGGCAGGCGCGCCAGCGGTGCGTCGTAGTCGGCGCTCAGCGTCCACGACAGCCGCGGCGCGAGCGGCAGGCGCGTGCCGGACAGATCCTGCGACGCCGGCGTGCCGACGCACCCCTGCGCCGCCGTCTGCCCTGCGTAGCACTGGCCATTGCGGAACTCTTTGAAAATCGCGTCGACGAACGCGCCCGTGAGATTGATGGTGAAATTCCGCCCGGGTGCCGCCGTCAGCTCGAATTCCGCGCCCTGGCTTCGGAGCTTTCCCGCGTTGGTCAGCGCAAACGTGACCGGCGTGCCGCCGCCCGTCGACGAGGTCGTGATCGCGAATGCGTTGGCCTGCGCGTCGATGAACAGCGAGTAGTAGAACGCCAGATTCGCCGCGAGCCGGCCGTCGAGCCAGGTCACCTTCGAGCCCACTTCGTAGGTGGTCGCCACTTCGGGCCTGACTTTCTGCGAAGTGCCCGTCGTCGTGATCGCATTGAAGCCGGCGCCCTTGAAACCGCGCGCCGCCGTGACGTAGATCATCTGGCGCTCGCTCGGCTTCCAGCGCGTGCCCAGTCGCCAGGACCAGATGCCGACGGTGGCGCGGTCTCGAAGCTCGCCCGGGAAGGTCGAGAGCAAGAACGGGATCGCGTCAGGCGGCGCCTGCCGGCCCAGGACGTAGTAGTCCTTCTCCTCGTGCGTCCAGCGCGCACCGGCCGTCAGCGTCACGCTCCTGGTCACATGAAGGTTCGCTTCGCCAAAGGGTGCCGCGCTGTTGGTGGTCACACTGCCTTCACTGCTGTTGAATTGCAGGGCGCCAGCGGCGGGCACGAAGCGATGCTCGTTGCTGCCGCCGAACAGCAGGTGGTAGAAGTAGAATCCGGCGACGTAGTCGATGCGCCGGTCGGCCGGCGACGCCATTCGCACCTCTTGCGACCATTGGTTGTTCCACGAGAACGCGTCGTTGACCGCTCTGAGCGTGTACGGTGCCGGTCCGTCGGTCAAGCCGTTCCAGTACTGGCGCCAGTGCCAATCCAGATACGACGTGATTGACGTCAAGGCGTAGTCGCCGATCTGCTGATCCCATTGGAGCGTCGAGCCCCACGTCTTGGTCAGGTAGTCGATGCTGCCGTCGCCCGTCGTCCAGATCTGACTGTTCTCGGGGCCCGCGAACTGTCCCAGCACCTGACGATCGATCGGATTCGAGAGCGGCCCGACCGAGCGCGCCGGCATCACGCTGTGCGCCCAATCGTTCCGGCGCACCACGTCGAACAGACGAAGCCGCAGCCGCGTCGCCGGCGCCGGGCGATAGAGGAGCGTCGCGCGCGCTCCCGTCTGCCGGTCGTCCATCACCTTGCGGCCTTTGCCGACGTTGTAGAGATACCCGTCGCGCCGGTCACTGTAGAGCGCGAGGCGGACGAGCAGCTTGTCGCGCACGATCGGTCCCGACACCATCGCCTTGAGCGCCACGTCGTCGTAGGTCCCGGTACCGAGATCGACGGTGCCGGTCCAGCGGTCGGACGGATCCTTCGTCGCGACGCTGATGAGGCCGGCCGAGGTGTTCCTGCCGAACAGCGTCCCCTGCGGTCCACGCAGCACTTCGATGTGCTCGATGTCGTTGAAGTTGCTGGCCAGCGCACTCGACTGCGGCGTCACGGCTCCGTCGATCGCGATCCCGACCGACGCATCCACGCCCGCGCCGGTCGCCAGCGAGCCGACGCCGCGCACCATGATCGTCGGCGTCGCCGTCACGCTGAGGCCGCCGTAGATCAATCCCGGGACCAGCCGCTCCAGCTGGCTGAGGTCGTTGACTCGCGCCTTCAACAGGTCTTCGCCTGAGCGCGCGACCAGCGACAGCGGCACCTCCTGCTGCGATTCGTCGCGACGGCGTGCGGTGACGATGACGTTCTCGCCAATCGCCGCCACCCGCAGCTTTACGGTGAGCGTCTGCTGATCGTTGGCGTTGAGCACGACGTCGGGAACCTCGATTGGCGCGAATCCCTGGAGCGTCGCCGACAGGACATAGTGCGCCGGTTGAAGCATCGGGAACGTGAACGTCCCCTGCTGATCGGTGACCGCTTCGCGGCGAAGGCCGATGTCGGCATTCCTGACGGCAACGGTGACGCCTGGAACGAGGCCACCGGATTCGTCGATGACGGTGCCGCTCAGCGTGGCGGTCGGGCTCTGCGCCGACGCCGGCTGCGGAGCGGCGCCGGCCAGCGCCGCGCACACGACGAGAAACAAGATCACGCGCATGATGACGGTCTCCTCCGCTCTATTCCGCCGCGGTTCGCTGCGCGAGCGCGACGAGTTCGGTCAGGGCATTCCAGAAGGGTTGGGTCTGCAGAAACGCGGTCGTGGCCGACGTCGACGCCGATGTCACGAACGCCGTTCGCACCGCTTCGTCTTGCGCGTGCGCCAGCGTCAGCAGGCGTTCGGCGGCGGCGCCCAACGGCTCGTCATCGGCCGCTCCCGGCGAGGAGACACTTAGCGTCTCCTCGGGGAAGAACGCCGGCTGGAGGAGCTGTCGCAGCTGCGATCCCTGATCGGCGACCGTCGCGGCATGCTGCCGGATCAGCGTCCGCCACGCGGCGCGTGACGATGCGTCGAGCGCGCGCTGCGCCGGCAGGTCGTATCGACTCGCCAGCTTCTTGATCGCCCAGGCGTGCTGCACGATCAGCCGCGATCGCTCGACCGCCTGATTGGCGAAGGCCCGGACGCGTTCGGCGACCGGCGCATCCGACTCGGGCGTGCCACGTGCGCCGAAATAGTCGCGAAGCAGCGGGCCGACGGCGATGTCGTCTTTCTCGACCTCGACGGCCCGGACGATCGCCGTCTGCGACGGCTGACTCGACGGCGCGCGGTACCTCGAATTGCGCCGAGCGGCGGCCTCGAACGTCTCGATCGCGACGTCGACTCGCTCGTGGGCCGCGAGCGGACCAAGCACGCGCCCCAGCTCCTGTTTTCGCGCGTCGGAGTCCACGGTCGCCTCCACGCGCACCACCCCCGCCGGCGTCCGCATGACGTTGACCTGTTCGCCGAGGAGAGCGCCGGCGCCGTCGAGCAGGCGCAGCGCCTCGACTTCGAGGCCCATCAACAGCGTCTCGCTCACGCGCGGCGATGAAGCGGCCTGGCGTGCCGGCACCGCCGCCACAGCCGGCTCGAGGCCGGCGTCGACGTGAAACACCCGGGCATCGACGCTCTCGGACGCGACGCGATTGGCTCGATCCTCGGCGATACGAAACTCCTGCGCGTCGTCACCGCGCCCGAGGTGGAGCGTCTCCTCGACGGCATGGAGATCGGGTTTCGAGAGCGTCAGCGTCACCGCGGTCAGATCCGCGGACGAGGACGTATAGGTGATGTGGACCGCGTTGGCCGTCTCGGTGGCTCGTGCCGCACCCGGCGTGTCGATCAGCGTTGTGAATGCCGTCGCAGACAGGTCGAGGCGCCACGTCTCGCCGCGCAGCAGCGCCCGCGACGGCAGCGGAGGCTGATCGCTCCTCGCCGGCGGCCGTCCGGTGGTGTAGGCAGTACGGGCGCCCGCATCGTCAATCCACTCGGCAGCCACGAGGCGCCCGGCTTCGTCGTAGGCGCGGCGGGCGGTCAGCGCCGTGGCCGTCTTGCGCCACGTCTCCACGCGGCGGCGAGACACCAGCGTTCGCGCGACGCCGCGCCGCTCCTCGATCGTGACGATGCGGAACAGCACCGCGCCAGCCTTCCGATCGGTCACCTGCTCCGCCGCCGATGCGCGCTGCAGGAACTCGGCAGCGGACACGGGCGTACCGCGAACCCACAGGACGATCGTCAGCACCGCCGCCGAAGCCAGCGCCGCGGCGAACGTCCGCGGCGTCAGCCACGCGAGGGTGGACGTCACGGAGCGCTGATGCCGGCGCGGCTCGATGACGTCTTCGGCGCACGGCCACACCGTCTGCGCGGCGGCATCCAGCATCAGCAGGTCCTGGCGCACGTCGTCAATCAGAGCCGAGACGTCGGCGACGATCTGACGGCACGCTTCGCAGCTGGCGAGATGCGCCGCCCATCGCTCGGCCTCATCCGGCTCGAGATCGCCGCGCAGGTAGGCGGTGGCGGTTTCTCTATCCAAGCAGGCCATCAGGACCTCCGAGGGCTTCACACTCCCGGCGGAAGCGGTCGTGGGCACGAAGCACGAGCGTCCCCACGTACGAGGGCTTGACGCCGAGAACCAGCGCGATCTCGCGCCCGGTCAAGCCCTCGTGGTGCAGCAGCAGGCACTGACGCATCGGCTCGGGCAGCCGCGCCAGCGCGCGCCGCACCAACTGACGGCGGACAACGTCACGCTCGACGTCGGGATCGTGCGACGGAGCGTCCGGTGCGGCGTAGGTCGAAGGCAGGATCAGCGCCAGCGTGCGGCGCCGCCGGTGCCCGCGATCGATCACGAGGTTGGTGGCGACGCGGTACAACCACGCCCTGGCGTTGGCGGGCTCGCCGACCGTCGTGATCTCTTTCCAGAGCCGGACGAAGATCTCCTGCGTCACGTCCTCCGCCCGCGAGGCGTCGCCGGCGAGACGAGCGACGTATCGCCGGAGCGCCACACGATGCGCCTCGTAGATGTCGCGGAAGCGCGCTTCGGCATCGAAGCGCAGATGTTTGGCCAGGTTCAGCACAGGCACGCGCCGCTCGTTCGAGCCGACGCGCAACTCCTCTGCCCTGTTATGACTGTTTTGGGGATTGGCTTGTGTCAGGGGCGAATCTTTTTACGCGCGCGTCACAGACGTCACGTCCGGGACACCATCGCAGCCTCGAAACGCCGCGGCAGTCTTTGCCACTAGAGTGTTGATGCATCGTTTACACTGACCCCGGATCTTCAGTGGCAGAGCCAGCCGAAGCGAGAGCGGTGACCCAGCTCCTGCTCGATTGGCGCCGAGGCAACGCCGCGGCGCTCGACGAGCTGGTGCCACTCGTCTATCAGGAGCTGCGGCGCGTTGCGCAGGCCCGCATCCGCCAGGAACCGCAGGGCCACACGCTGCAGGCGACCGCGCTCGTCCACGAGGCCTTCGTCCGCCTCGTCGACCTCAATCGAGTGACCCTCACCGACCGCACGCACTTCTTCGCCATGGCCGCCCGCCTGATGCGCGAGGTGCTCGTCGACTACGCCCGGCGCCGGCGGTCCGACAAGCGCGGCGGCGGCGCCACGCTGCTGACGCTCGATGGCCTGGCGGTCGCGGCGCCCGGTCCCGCCGTCGACGTCGTCGATCTGGATCGCGCGCTCGAAGAACTCACCGCCTTCGACGCCCGCGCCGGCCGGATCGTCGAGCTGAAGTTCTTCGTCGGCTTGACGCTCGAGGAAATCGCCGAAGCGCTCGAGATTTCGCACGCGACCGTCGAACGCGACTGGGCGTCGGCGAAGGCCTGGCTCTATCGCCGGCTCGCCGCCGGCGCCGTCTCCTAGTCGAGATATGGCTGCCGAACGCTGGCCCCGCGTGAAGGAAATTCTCGCTGCAACACTGGACGCGAGCCCGGAGCGCCGCAGCTCGCTCCTCGACGAGCTCTGCGCGGGCGACGCCAGCTTGCGGGAGGAAGTCGCCTCGCTCCTCGAGGCGCACGAGCGCTCGACGTCGTTCCTCGAAGCACCGATCGCGGCCGCGATCCCGCTTGAAGATCAAGAGCCCAACATCGGCCGCCGCCTCGGTCCCTACGTCGTCGAGTCCGCGATCGGACGCGGCGGGATGGGCACGGTCTATCTGGCCAGGCGCGCGGACGACGAGTTCGAGCGCAAGGTGGCCGTCAAGATGATCCGGCGCGGGATGGACTCCGAGCTGGTCATCCGGCGCTTCAGACACGAACGGCAGATCCTGGCGTCGCTCGAGCATCCGAACATCGCTGCGCTCTTCGACGGCGGCACGACCGCCGACGGCCTGCCCTACTTCGTGATGGAGTACGTCGCGGGCACGCCGATCGACAAATACGCCGACGCGCACTGCCTGCCGACGCCGGCGCGGATTGCGCTGTGCCTGCCGGTCATCGACGCCGTGCAGCACGCGCACGAGCGCAGCATCGTTCACCGCGACATCAAGCCGACCAACGTGATGGTCACCGCGGAGGGCCATCCCAAGCTGCTCGACTTCGGGATCGCAAAAATTCTCGACGCGGAAGGCGGAAACGCGACGTTCACGTCTGTCGCGCGGCCGATGACGCCGGACTATGCGAGCCCGGAACAGCTGCGCGGCGATCCGATCACGCCGGCATCCGATGTCTACGCGCTCGGCGTGCTCCTCTACGAGGTACTGACCGGGCATCATCCCTACCGCATCGTCACCCACACTCCGGAAGCCATCGCGCGGATGCTCACCGAGCAGGAGCCGGAGCGCCCGAGCAAAGCGATCGAGCGCGTCGAGACGGTGGCGCTCGACGATGGCTCGTCCGTCACGACCGACGCGGAGACCGTCAGCCGGACGCGCGACGGATCGCCGGCGTCTCTTCGGCAGAAATTGTCCGGCACGCTCGACGAGATCCTGCTCAAGGCGCTGCGCAAGGAACCGGACCAGCGGTACGCATCTGCGGCGGCGCTGTCGGCGGACCTTCGCCGCTATCTCTCGGAGGAGCCGGTCGACGTGTCGTGGGACGGCAGGCGCTATCGCGCCAGGCGCTTCGCCGTCCGCTATCGTTCCGCCGCGCTCGTCGCGCTGCTCGTCGCGGCGGTCGCGGGCGCAACAATGGCGCTCGCACGAAGCCGCTGGTTCGCCCGGCCGGCCGCGGCGCCGGCACAGGCGCAGGCAGCTTCCCGTCCGTCGGTCGCCGTCATCGGATTCCGCAATCTGTCGCCGCGCCCCGCCGACGACTGGCTGTCGACGGCGATGGCCGAAATGCTGACGACCGAGCTCGGCGGCGACGGCCAGCTGCGCGTGCTGCCGGCGGAGCGGGTCGCGCGCGTGCGCGGCGACGTCGATCGCACCAGCGATCGCGCGCTCTCCCCCGAGACCGTCGAGCGCGTCCGGACGGCGCTCGCCTCGGACTATGCCGTCACCGGCACCGTGGCGATCGCCGACGGCGCGACGCCGCGCGCGATACGGATCGACGTTCGCGTCGATCGTGCCCGCGCCGGCGAGGCCGGCATGGAGCCTATTGCGGTGGCCGGCACGGGCGACGAGGCGCAGCTCTTCACGCTGGTGGCGAACGTCGGCAAGGCGCTGCGCGCTCAGCTGGGGCTCCACGACAGCACCGACGAGACGACACGCAGTGTCCGCGCCGCGTTCCCGCGGACGCTCGAAGCGACGCGCCTCTACGCGGAAGGCCTGGCGCGCCTGCGTCTGCTGGACGCCGTGGCGGCCCGCGATCTGCTCGAGCGCGCCGCCGCGCGCGAGGACGCGAACCCGATGATCGAGGCGGCGCTCGCCTCGGCCTGGACGGCGCTCGGCTACGACGCCCGCGCCGCCGCCGCGGCGCAGAAAGCGTTCGACGCGTCGGCCGCGCTCAATCGCGAGGAGCGGCTCAACGTCGAAGGGCGTCTCCAGGAAGCGCGGCGCCGGTGGCCGAACGCCATCGACGTCTATCGGACGCTGTGGGGCTTCTTCTCCGACAACATCGAGTATGGCCTCCGGCTCGCCGCGGCGCAGACCGCGGGCGGTCAAGGCAGCGAGGCGCTCAAAACGATCGAGGCGATGCGCCGCCTGCCGCCGCCGCAGGGCCTCGACGCCCGCATCGATCTGCAGGCAGCGCAGACCGCGGCGGCGCTCGGCGACTTTCTGAAGGAGACGGCGGCGCTGCAGCAGGCGCTCGCCCACGCAAACGGCTCGCGCCTGATCGTCGCGCGGGTGCGGCTGCTCGAGGGCCGCAACCTCTACAACCGCGGTCAGCTCGGCGCCGCGGAGCAGTCGCTCAACGAGGCGCAGCGCGTCTTCCTCGAGGTCGGCGATCGCGCCAGCGCGGCGACCGCCTTGAACAGCCTCGGGGCGGTGCTCGGCGATCAGCAGGATTTGTCCAGAGCCGAGCGGATGTACGAGCAGTCGCTCGCCGTCAGCGAGGAGATTGGCGATCGCCGCGGCATGGCGGCGGCGCTCAACAACCTCGGCGTGCTCTACAAGGACCGGCGCCGCTACGACGATGCCCGCCGCGTCCACGAGCGGGCACTGACGCTGCGCCGTGAAGTCGCCGACCAGCAGCTGGTCGCCACGTCGCTCGCCAACATCGGCGTCGTCTTCTTCGAGCAGGATCGCTTCGCCGAGGCCACCGAGCGCTACCGCCAGGCGCTCGCGATCAGCCGCGAGATCGGCGACCGCCGCGGCCAGGTGCGGGCGCTGCACAACATGGCGATCATCGATCGTCAGCTGGGCCGCCTGGCGGCCGCGCGCGCGGGCTACGAGGAATCACTGGCGACCCGCGCCGCCATTGGCGACAAGCGCGGCACGGTCATCGGTCAAGTCGAGCTCGGCATGGTGCTGCTCGCGCAAGCCGAGCTCGATCGGGCACGGCAGACCGAAGAATCGGCGATGACGCTCGCCCGCGAGGTTCGCCTCAGGCCCGGCGAGTCACAGGCGCTCTATCAGCTCGGCGAGATTGCGCTCGCCTCCGGGGACCTCGCCGCCGCTCGCCGCCTCCATGAGCAGGCGATGGCCATCCGTCAGGAGATGAAAGAGGCGCGCACGGTACTCGAGAGCCGGCTCGCCATGGCCGTGCTGCTCATCGAAGAGGGCCGCCCGGAGGACGCCGAGCGCGAAGCGCGCGCGTTGGCCGACACGCCGGGCACGCAGTCGGACGACACCTTCCAGCTCAATCTCGCCGTGCTGCTGGTGCGGGCTCGTCTGGCGGCCGGCGACACGGCGTCTGCCGCGAAGGAAATCGCGCGCGCGCGAACGCTCGCGTCGAAGACCGACCAGATCGAAGTCCGGCGCATGCTGACCCTCGTCGAAGCCGACCTCGACGTGGCGCAAGGGCGCCCCGAGCGCGCCCGCGAGCGCCTGACGAATCTGCGGGCCTCACTCGCGAAGAGCGGGATGGTGCTCGGCGAGCTGGAAAGCCGCGCGGCCCTGCTGCGGATCGATCGGCTTCAGGGACGTTCGACGTTTCGCGCCGATGCCGCGGCGCTGCGCAAGGATGCCGAAGCACACGGTGCGAAGCTGCTGCTGCGTTCGCTCGGCTAAAGCCTCGCGCTACGACCGTCGTCTCGTCTGCTCGTCGTCTCGTCTACTCGTAGGCGCGCGCGAACAGACCGCCGATGCTCGACGCCGCCAGCTGGTGCCCCTTCACCGCGGCCAGGAACGCTTCGCGCGTCAAGCCCGGCGCCAGCGTCGGCTCGATGTCGAGCGCCATCACGGTGATCAAGTAATGATGCTGGCCGTCGCCGCGCGGCGGGCAGGGACCAAGATAGTTCGCGTTGCCGCGCGTGCCGCTGCCGCCGGTGAAGTTCTTCCCGGCCGTGCCCTCGCCTTCCTTGAGCTCACGCACGGTCGGAGGAATGTTGTAGGCGACCCAGTGCGACACGCCGGCGCCCATCTGGCCGTCGACGTCGTACATCAGGATCGCGAAGCTCTTCGTGCCGTCGGGTGCGTTCGTCCACGAGAGCTGCGGTGACACGTTCTGGCCCGGGCACGGACAGATCTCCGTCGATCCCGGCCGGCACGGCCGCTTGGGATCGTCGGCCGCGAACTTCGCCGGCATGCGTGCGCCGTCCTTGATCGACGTCGACGTCAGCGTGAAATACGACGCCGCACGCACACTCGACATCGCAGCGAACGTCATGAACGGCAGCGCCAGCAACGCCAGACTCAGCTTCCGCATGGACGGTCCTTTCTTCCAGTTTGCGCCGGAGCTTACCACGTCACAAGGCGGACGGCGGTTCGACCTGCTCATAATCATGGAGCCGCGCGATGTCGATGGCCACATGATCGACGTCGGCCACGTACATGTCGCGAAAGCGCGCGCCCCAGACGATGTCCTCCAGGTCGTAGCTGGTTTTCGCGTGCACCGTCTGCGCGAACGTCTCGTCGTCGGCCGTGATCATGCACACGATCTCGGGGCTGGCGTCGGCGAGCGACGCGGCCGTCCAGCCGTGCAGCGGGCTCGCCTCGTCGATCGGGTGAACGATCACCCAGTGCAGCGGCATGAACATGATGGTCTGCCGCTCCAGGCGCAGCAGATCGAACCTGCGCTTGCGGCCGCCCGGCTCGTCGATCCAGCGCGCGAACGAGACGATGGCGCGGACCTCGGAGAGATCGTGGTTGCGCAGGTTGAGGAGCCGGAACATCAGCGCCCAGCCGCCCTGGTACGGCGCGATCACCGCGTTGCGGCTGAAGTCGATCTTCGCCGTCGGCCGCGTGAAGCGCGCGAACAGCAGCGCGCTCAACACGGCGAAGCCGAGCAGGCCGACCAACGCCTCGAGCGCCACCAGGATGTTGGCGACCCGCGTCACCGGCACCAGCCGCCCGTAGCCGATCGTCGCCA